>WBZX01000849.1_pt1 | contig 25471 bp, 24 predicted proteins | sample 5204211 | NCBI WGS metagenome assembly WBZX01 (sample SAMN12344362, study PRJNA552823) | activated sludge metagenome | biome: Activated sludge suspended growth; feature: Nitrification reactor; material: Wastewater; isolation source: activated sludge from nitrification reactor of wastewater... | reverse complement strand
CGGGTCGGCAACCTGAAAGGTATCGACGACGATGCCGTCTTTTCTCGTCACGATCTGTGCATCCAGAATCTGCAATCCACCCGCCGCCATCACCCCCGCGATCTTCGAAAACAATCCCGGAATCAGATCGTTGTGCGCAATCACGGCATATTCACAGGTCCCCAATGGCGCATTGAATTCCGTCTCCACCACCACGCCGCCATCGTGCAGATGGCGAATCGCGCTCAAGTGCGCGGCAATGCGCCGTGGACTCGTCCCGTAGGCATAGCGCAGGGGAAACTGTTCGAGTTCCGAGCGGATCCAGGTGTTGTCGGCAGGAAGATTGTGATCCCCCTGCGACTGTCTAGCCACATCCTCCGCGATACGCGTCAGCCGCTGCGGCTCATCGGCCGTCTCCCGCTCGCCGGAGACCTCCTGCATGGCTCGCAGGTACAGTTCGACCAGGAGCGACTCTTTCCATTTCGTCAACACATCGGGGCCCACGGCAGCAATGTCGGCCGCCGTCAAAGCCAGCAACTTACGCAACACTTCCGGCGTACCGACTTCGCGCGCGAACGGCAACAGAACCTTTTCATCATAGGGATCGCGCCGGAAGGCCGTGTGCGCCATTAACAGATGCCGATGAACGAGCATGACCAGGGTGCGCGTGTCAGACTCATCGAAGCCGAGACGCGCGGCCATTTCTTCCGCCAGCCGCTTCCCGACTTCGCTATGATCTTCCTCATGGCCCTTCCCCAGGTCGTGGAGAAGGAGCGCCAGGTGCAGCAGATCCTTCCGCTTGATCTCCCGATACACCTCTCCGAGGACACCCGTATGGTCGGCCAGGGTTTCGGCTTTCGCCACTGCCAGCAAACTATGCTCGTCAACCGTGTACTTGTGGTACTGGTTAAATTGCATCAGTCCACGGACGCGCGAGAAGGCCGGCACCAGTTTTTCCAGCAGATGCGCCCGATGCATGGCTTCCAGGGTCCGCGCTGTACCGGGCCCCGCGAGAATCGAGAGAAACGTTTGTCCGGCCTCCGGCGTGTGGAACTGTTCGATGGACAGCGTTTCCGCATGCCGGTGGATATCTTCCAGAAGAGACGGGTCGATGCTCAGCTGCCGCGATCGGGCCAGGTTGAAGAGCGTGAGCAGCAAGGTCGGCTGCCCCAGCACCTGTGAACGCAGCTCAACCGGAACGGTCAACGCCTCGCCATCGATAGCAAAATATTGTTGGATGCGCGGAGAGGGCAGCCAGCGAACGAGCCGCTTCCACAAGGAGCGGCGGCGGCACCGCTCCACGAATCGCATCAAGGCGACGTGCAGCCCCATCGTATGCCGATAGTATTGCTGCATGAACTGCTCGACGGCGAGCAAATGAGGACGATCGGTGAACCCGAGATGCTTCGCGAGCCAGACCTGCTCGTCGAAGGTGAGAATTTCCTGCGCCATGCCGGCTCGAATATGGAGAAACGAACGGACTCGCAAGAGAAACTCTCTGGCCTCCCTGATCGAGCGATAATCTGCTTGGGAGAGAATCCCCCGATCGGAGAGTTCGCGAATGGTAGGCGATTGAAATCGCGCGGAGCCGATCCATTGCAGGAGGTGCAGATCGCGCAAGCCGCCTTTGCTCTTTTTGACGTTCGGCTCCAGCAGGTACACCGTCTCGCCGAACTTCTGGTATTCACGCTGCCGCTCGGCCACCTTCTGATCGAGATACCCGTCGAAGCCGCTCGATACCACTTTGCGCACATACCGCGCATGGAACTGCTGAAAGAGCTCGGGGCTTCCCGCCAGAAACCGGGCCTCCATCATGGAGGTACGCACCGTCAGATCAGCCAGGCCCAAATCGATACAGTCCTGAATGGTCCGCACGCTATGCCCGACTTGAAATCCGATATCCCAGAGCGGATGCAGCACCTGCTTTACCAGCTCAGGGATCACCTTGGCCGCATCCTGATGAAAGAGGAACATCAGATCGATATCGGAGTGCGGCGCCAATTCCCGCCGGCCGTAGCCGCCGATCGCCACCAGGCAACAATGCTGGAATCTGGCCGTCGTGAGCGCCTCGCCGCCGGTCCGCGCTGCCGTCCGGTAGCGGCCGATGATCAAACCATCGACCAGATCGGTCGTGGCCGCGACCACCTCGTCGCCCGACGCACCGGCCAGCAGCCGCTGCTGAATCGCCTGGCGTTGATCAGCCAGCAATTGGGACACCGAGATGCCACCCACGTCGTGCACCCTATGGGAATCCGCGTCCAACGCCTGCGACATACTTAGAGCGCGCTTTCTCCCGTTTCACCGGTCCTGATCCTGACGGCAGAGGCGAGGTCCCGCACAAAGATTTTGCCGTCGCCGATGCTCCCCGTCTTTGCGGCTCGCGTAATGGTTTCCAACACGCGTTGGACCTGACCGTCATTCACGGCCACTTCAATCTTGACCTTCGGCACGAACTCGATGGTGTACTCCTGGCCGCGATAGGTTTCCTTGTGGCCCTTCTGACGGCCGAAGCCCTTGACCTCCGTGACCGTCATGCCCTGAATCCCGATCTCGAGCAGGGCGTCCTTCACTTCATCGAGCTTGAACGGTTTGACGATGGCTTCGATTAATTTCATCCTTGCCTCCTGGGCCGCCGACCGCCCACAGTCGATGGCGTCGTATCACGAATAGGCGCGTTCGTTATGTTGACTCAAATCCAGACCGGTCGCTTCCTCTTCAGGCGAGACCCGCAGTCCCGTCATCGCATCGACTAATTTGAGGATGGCAAAGGTACCGACCACTGAGAAGACCGTCGTGACCACTACGACCAGGAGTTGGACACCGAACAAACCGGGATTGCCGAAGAAGAGCCCATCGGCGCCTCCGGGATTGACGGCTTTGCTGGCGCAGAGCCCCGTCGCCAGCACTCCGATCACCCCCCCGACTCCGTGGATTCCCACGACGTCAAGCGAGTCATCATAGCCGAATCGCCCCTTCCAGACAATCGCCGCGTAGCAGGCCATGCCCGCCACCAGACCGATGGCAATGGCGAACAGCGGGCTGATATATCCCGCCGCAGGCGTCACCGTCGCCAGGCCCGCCACCGCGCCGCTAGCCACGCCCAGTACCGTGGGTTTCCCGCGATGCATCCATTCCGCGCCACACCAGGAAATGGCTCCCATGCAGGCGGCCGCATGAGTTGCGAGAATGGCCGACACCGCCACGCCGTTTGCCCCGAGCGCACTTCCTCCGTTGAACCCAAACCACCCGAACCACAGAAATCCGGTCCCGAGCAGGGTCATCGGCAAATTATGGGGGGCCATATAATCCGTGCCATACCCGCGCCGCTTGCCCAGAACAATCGCGCAGATCAAGGCCGCCGCGCCGGAGCTGATATGAATCACCGCGCCGCCCGCAAAATCCAACGCTCCCAATTGAGCCAGCCACCCGCCGCCCCAGATCCAATGGGCCAGTGGCACGTACACGAGCACCGACCACATAGCCGCAAACAGCACGGCCGACGTAAACCGTTTGCGTTCGGCGAAGGCGCCGGTAATCAGCGCCGGCGCAATGGCGGCAAACATCAATTGGAACAACATAAAGGCTTGATGCGGAATCGTCGGGGCGTAGACCGCGTGCGGCTGGCTCCCCACGCCGCTGAGGCCGATCCAGTCCAGCCCTCCGATGACGCCGCCTTTATCCGGTCCGAACGCGAGGCTGTAGCCGAACAGAATCCATAACAGGCTGACCACGCTGAGGATCATGAGGCTCTGCATGATCGTCCCCAGCACATTCTTGGTACGCACGAGCCCGCCGTAAAACAGGGCCAGCCCCGGCACCAGCATGGCGAGCACAAACGCCGACGAAACCAGAACCCATGCCGTATCGCCGCTGTCGGCTTTGAGCGGCGCATTCTCCGCCCAGGCCTGTTCAGCCCCAAGCCCCACGATCACGGTGAGCACTCCTGCCAGGCCCACGATGAGCGTTTTCCACTGTGCCGATGCCTTCACGCTGTCCTCCTTCGGCTACGCTGCCTGCCAAGAGGCCTCCTCCCTCACCATGCTCAGGAGGAGGCCCAGGCAGAAGCTTAAAACGTCTTCGTGAACTTCAGCTTATAAAAATCCTGATTGTCTGTCAGATCTTTTCCGACCGTGAACCGGAAGGCCATGTTCCCCGGCAACTTCATTTCGACGTACGGACCGATCCAACGATAGTAATCCTGAGCCGCCCCCGGCGCGCTGCTGTCACGCGTTGTCAGCAAATGCTCATAGTGCGCGCCCATAGACCACATGCTGTTCACCCGCACGCCCGCACTCACCCAGTAGTGCAGAAAGTCCCAGGTTCCCCGGCCACCGCCCTGGATCGGGCCCAGACAGTTCGTGCCGCCCGGATTACTGCAGCCGATCGCACCACCGCCGCCGCTGCCGCCTTCGCTGCGAATCGCCTTGTAGTAGCCCATGTAGAACTCGCCTTCGAAACGATTGTCGATGTAGTTCGCCGTGATGTTCGGCACCGCACCTTCAAAGGCCGTGGTGCGTTCATTGACGCTGCCGCCGCCGTTGGGAAAGAAGCCGCCGCGGGACGACAGCAAGCTGCCATGCACGAAGCCGATCATCGGCGTGACAGACAAGCGCTTCTCCAGGAAAGTGAAATTGAGTCCCACGTCCGTTTCCAGCCAGGGCGCGTTGTCATGCACCCCCACGCCGTTGATCATGGTCCAATAGGTGAAGCTAAAGGCGAGTGCGATGTTATCGGTCAGACCGTAGGTGCCGTAGATGGATGGATTGAATCCGAAGAAACTATCGGCCTGCATCGCCATCGTCACCGACACGGGGTGTTTGGTGGTGTCCATCAAGTCGTCTGTCGCGGCCTGCGCCTCGACCAACGCTGGTCCACCGCCTGCCATCAATGCCAACCCCAAGATCCATGCCCGTGTCTTTTGCCCTACCAAGATATTCATGACGCCTCCAAAGAGAGAAGAAGTGAAAGTGCCCCGCTCCAAGACCATCGTGCCCGACGATCCGGAAGCTCCGTCTCTCTGGCGTCATTGCCAGTGTTGCTGACCGACGTCGTTGTCGGTCGGGATGCTGCCTGTCTACCGATACCCGTTGGTAATCGGCATCCGCCGATCCTTGCCGAACGCCCGATGCGTAATCTTAATGCCGAGCGGCGCTTGCCTGCGTTTGTACTCGCTGCGATCGACCATCACCATGACGCGTGCCACCGTGTCCCGCTCGAACCCCATGGCGACGATGTCTTCGAGAGCGCGGTCCTCCTCGACATAGGCCTTCAAAATCGGGTCCAACACCGAATAGGGCGGCAGACTGTCTTCATCTTTTTGATCGGGGCGCAACTCTGCCGTCGGCGGCCGTTCCAGGACACGTTTGGGAATGACCGGTTCCAGACCGTTCTGATTTCGCAACTGCGACAGCTCGTACACCATGGTCTTGGGAACGTCTTTGATCACCGCAAAGCCGCCGGCCATGTCGCCATATAACGTGGCGTAGCCGACGCTCATTTCACTCTTATTTCCGGTGGTCAACACCAGGTGACCGAATTTGTTGGAATAGGCCATGAGCAGATTGCCCCTGATTCTGGCCTGCAAGTTTTCTTCAGTCGTGTCGGGGCGATGCCCGGAGAACGGCTTGGACAGCGCACGCAGATACGTCTTGAAGGTCGTCGTAATCGAGAGGGTATCCACCTGGATGCGCAGACGCTGCGCAAGATCCGCCACATCTTCTCGACTGACTCGCGAGGTATAGGGCGACGGCATGAAGACCCCGAGAACATTGTCCGCGCCGACCGCATCGACCGCGATCACCGCCGTGAAGGCCGAATCGATGCCGCCGCTCAATCCGATGACGACCCGCTTGAACCCGTTCTTCCGGACATAGTCGCGCACCCCCAGAACCAGCGCGCGATACGCCTCCTCCAGTCGGTCCAAGGGCGATTCCAGAGCCGGCACGGCAATCGACGACGACTTCCTCGCCGGCACCCGCACCGCAACACGATCCACCAGCGCGGCCACACGCGGCGACAAGGGCCTTGCGCGCCGTTCCCCCTGCCGCGCGCGCCCCACCGCGGCCACATCGAGATCCGCAATCACCAGATCCTGGTCAAAGGACTTGCCCCGCGCCACCACCTCGCCGGTCTGATCGACAATGACGCTGCAGCCGTCAAAGACCAGTTCATCCTGCCCACCCACGGTGTTGGTATAGGTGACGATCACGCGATTCTCGCGCGCACGGGTCGCCAGCACCTGCTCGCGCAGGCGGCTCTTGCCGACATGGAACGGCGAGGCGTTAATGTTCACGATCACCTCGGCTCCCGCCGCAGCTTGCACGCGTGTCGGCCCCTCGGGAAACCAGATGTCCTCGCAAATGTTTACGCCGATGGTGGTGCCATTCAGCACCAGCAGCGGCAGGCGCGTCCCGGGACGGAAATATCGGCTCTCATCGAAGACGCCATAGTTCGGCAACAGCCGCTTGCAATAGTTGGCGACCAGCCGGCGTTCACACAGCACCCCTGCCGCATTGTAGAGGTCGTGCCGACCTCCCGGGGAGAAGGCTGAGGCCTCCGACACGCCGGCGCCGCTTGCCTCGCGTGCAACATACCCCACCACCACCACCAGTCCGTGCGCTTCCGCCGCCACCGCTTTTAATGCACGATGTGTGTCTTCGATGAAGCGGGGCTTAAACAATAGATCCTCAGGCGGGTACCCGGTGATGGCCAATTCGGGAAACGCCACAATGTCAGCCTTCGCGCGGCGCGCTTCCTTGATCCATGTCTTGATCAGTGCCGTGTTACCGACGATATCGCCGACCGTCGGATTAATCTGGGCCATGGCCACGCGCAAAAACCGCATCAGTATTCCCCGGGCATCAATAATTCGGAACTGCAACAGATTGCGAACAGCATGCTCAAAACCGTCGTCCAGCAAGGCCGCAGCGCAATGAGGATCTGAGGCGTACTGAAGTCGTACGTCGAAGATCCGAATCAGCGAGAACGAAGCTGGCGGCGGTTTTCAGCATGCTGTTGATAAAAAAAAAGTCCTCGGACCCACCGGACCGGTGGACCAGAGGACGTCGTTGTCCTGCGCCATCTCTATAAGGGATAGCCTCCTGAGACTCCATTGTCCCTGGAAAAGCTCGCGATGATATAGCACCAGGCGGAATCGACTGTCAACCGCTACAAGAGCGGCGTTTCTGAAATCCTCCGTGGCCAGAATAGCGGTCTATGGTACAATCCCGCCCCATGCGCCCAACGCTGCAACCGATGATGAGGCCGGCAGAACCACGCCGGACTCTTGGGAAATCCTGGCTGATGGTTTTAACCTGCCTGCTGCTGGTGGCTTGCACCGCCACATCACCGCTGATTCCCGTCGGGGAAGGACCATTAGGAACGGTCGCGCTTGAACGCCTGATCAGCCGAGGCACCACGGCCAGATATGGCAGTCCACAGAGCGCGTTTCAGGCATCCCATCCGGCCACCGTCTCGGCGACAGTGGTTTCACGTCTCCTCTTCGGCCTCTCCATTTCAGGTCTCGACCGGCCTGGCGGCGCGCTAAAACAGGAACGGTATCCATTGTTTTCGCAGGAAGAAACGGAATTTCTCACCCCGCTCATCGTCCGCGCCCTGTCACTGGCCGGGCCGGATCAACGGGTGCGATTCACCCTTCAGGATGACGGACTCCTCACACAGGGCACGCTGTACCTGCACAAGACCACCCTTCGGGTCAGTCTCTCTCACTACCGTGCATCGCAGGGGCAAAGCGACACGCGACCGGCAGGGCTCACCCTGTCCTTTGCACCCTCGGACGCACTCGTGCGAGACTATGTGCCGCAATCCTGGATGATCATCGAACCGGAGCAACCCCGCGTCGCGCTGTCGCTCGACGCCCTGAATCAGCTGCCTGCGGCGGTTCCCGCACCGCCTGCGAACAAACCGGTTACTGAGGTTGCACCGATTCCGGCGTCACCCGTAGCGGAACAACCCGGCGTGCAACAGGAGCTGCAGTCCACGAAAGACATCGTCGTGAAGCAGGCGCAAGAGCTCCAGCAACTGAAGGCTGATTTGGAGTCGCTGCGACGCCAACTCGCAGAGAAAGAATCCGCCGCTCCGAAGACGAAACCGAAACCAGCCCCCCGCAAAACAGTCCCCGCCCCTTGACCGCCAGGGGGAGGTCTGCATCACACGCCGTTGTCTCTTCTTCCGTCAATAATGCCGACGCGCCGGCCTCGCCAGACCGAGGACTTCGCGGCGGGTTGCATCACAGAGGAGTTCCTGCCCCCTAGCCAACGCCCCTGGCGAACGGCTGACCAACTTGACGGCCAATCCCGGAACGGGCGGCTCCGTGACTCCCCCCAGGAGATCGTTGCCGAACGAGTCCAGTATTCCCGCTACCGTATCGCGTAGCGCCGGCCAGCGAGCCGGATCCATGGCCTCACTCACCACAAAGAACGAAGCCATTTAGTCGTACGAGGACAGCAATCCGAACCCGGCCGGAGGCGAGACTGTCCCCAATAAGCGCAGTGGCACCCTTGCCCAACGGCATCGCCATAGTCGGAACAAACCGTGAGCCGGCGAAGGGAATGGTGACTTCCGGGAACCACTCGATGACGGCAACCGTCGCAACTGAGAGCGTCACAGACTGCCGGGGTTCTTCTCCGAGAGACCGATAGACACGATTGGCGGAAGGCGTGGTCATCACCACATGCGCCCCCTCTTCCAAGGCGGGCATCAATCGACAGGTGATCGCCGGCGACGAATCCGCCTGACGGGTTCACGAGGGAGGTCACCGCACAGCCGCTGTCGTCAAAATAGGCTGGCGGGAAAAAATGCCAGGGCGTCGAGCAGCGGGACCTGGTCAGGGTCGTGCGAGCTCCGTCGCGCCGATACCGGAGATCCAGCGAACCGACGCACCCGACACCGGCGACCAGGCGGTCATCTTGGTGGCCTCCGTGGCTTCCTTGGCGCATTTGTCGAACAGGGGCGTCCACCGTTCCAACAAATGCTGCCCCTCTCGTTGGCCCATCGGCAACAGTTTTAGCGCGGCAGACACAAACCCGATCGCAGTCTGATAGCAAAATGCGGCGATGGTTTCAGAGCGGTCCCATCCGGCATCTGCCAGCGTCAATCCCAACACCACCGGGAAATGGCCCGGTGTCCGGTCTGTTTTCATCGCAGCGTAAAAATCTCTCAGCACCGCATGTGCGGCCGGCGGTTCGGCCGCGATCTTCACCACCTGCCGCCCCATCTGCTGACTGGCCAGCCGCGACTCTTGCCCGATTTTCATCGCATGGAGTTCATGATCGATGGCTAGCGCCACCTGGACGTCGTTGCGTAGCAGCGCCTCATGAGCAATCCCCACGGCCACCGCCTCTCGCCTTGCCACGCCATGCCGGAACATTTGCTCCACATACTGAGAGAGTTGTTCGCCGCTCCTCACAGCCCCGCCTTGTACGGCTGCCTCCAGCCCAGACGAATAGGCATAGCCTCCTGAAGGGAAGAAGCTATCGACGAACCGGAGGCCGTGCAGGAGTGACAGCGTATTCAGCATACAGTGGCACCTGATCCCTTCGTAACCGCGAAATGCTCAACCGGGCGATCCCGAAAGACCGGAGTCGAAAACCATTTACAAGCAAGGATCACCGACCATCTCTCCTCGCAACAGGCGGCTCAAAACGTTGTCACTCGCCCACATGCGATCATGATCTAGTCCTTGGCTCCACCAGAGAACCTCACACAAAAGGCGAATCTTATGGCCCGCTCTGTTGCGTCACCGACTCGGCCAAGATTTCCTTCGCATCGTAGACATCGTCGGCGCCGGCCGGCTTCTGCCCCTTGTACATCGTGACTGTCATCGACGTTCGTCGCGAGAGTGCCAGCACATCGGCCCGCTGGGCGAGGTGGAAGAAGTCGTATCCCTCCCGCAACGTAAGTTCCGCGCAACGCCGCCGCAAATAGGCATCAAGCTGCTCCTGCGAGGTCAATGAGCTCACACGGTATTCGACGCGGTAGACATTCTCTCTCAGTTGCTCGACTTCATCTTTGTCGGCTCCGGTGAGCGGCTGATACTGTCCGGTGGTGCAAGCCGCCGCAGTGACAAGCCATGCTATGCACCACGCCTTACGCACTGCCTTCACGGTCATTCTTCTCAGATAGAAACACATCATGCGGGCACATAGTAGCCAGGCACACCAGTCAGATCAACAACATCGTGCTTTGCATGGCAGCCGCTGCGCAGCTCTTTACCAGCTCTTACACCGTCAGCTGCTGCTTTACCATCTCGGTCCCATCATAAGTGTATCCTGTGATACACTGCGCGCCGTGCAGGCCCCTGTATGATGAACGTCTTCTCCATGAGCCTTCGCTCTGCATCGGCATTGTGTCTGGTGCTGTGCCTCGTGCTCACAGCCTGTACGAGCGGACCGCAACTTGATGTGACGATTCAGCAGTCGGCCCGAAGCGGGGTCTATCTCGAGCGGCTCCCTACACGTCAGTTTCAAGCCACGCACCCTATCCGACTTGCCCCCGAACTCATAGCCAAAAGCTTGCAAGGCGTGCAGATCCATGACGGAAAGGGTCTTCTTCAAGCCCTCAGCGCACAGCACCATCAGGCGCTTGCCGTCTTTTCCCACAACGACATTGCCCTGCTCGCGCCTGCCATTGCGGACGGATTGAGTCAAGCCGCACCCGATCAGCAGGTGGCGTTCCGCATCATGCAGACAGGAGATTTCGATGGGCGCGATAGAACCGGTGCCGGGGTCGGATCAGGAATAGCTTCCCAACGGAATCATGACAGCACCACGAGCGGCACACTGTTCGTCTATGGGCGTTCGTTGTACCTGACGATTCACCAGTTCCGCCACCACACGGAGTCACCCGACACCATCGACATGCCGAATCGCCGGCTTCCTGAACCAACTGGATTGAGAAACCGCACGGTCCTGTTTATGCCGGAATCGGTACTCCGCCCCGATATCTACGCGCCGCCCTTTGCCGCGGAAGAAGGGCTGACCACGCTCGTCATCGACTATGATGCTCTGGCGAAAACACCCACTGCCGCCGTTCCACGGCCGCCGGCTATTTTTGAGCCGACTCCGGCCATCGCGCCCACACAGGCTATCACGCCGCAACCGGACAACACCCCGCCACTTCACGACGATGTTCAGCAGATCAAGGAGCGGATGAAGCAGAAAGAACGAGAAGTGGAAGAGATGCGAAGGGAATTAGACGAAATCAAACGCCAACTGGGAAACCAGCCGACCAAAAGCGGCCCGACGCCTTCAAGCAAGCCGTAACAACCGACCTCAGCAGATCTGTCCGGTCATCCCCGGTTTTTGTCAGCCCGGTCTTCAATCTCACCTGCCAGCAAAATCGCTTCGGCAATTTCGCGCATGGACTTGCGAAGATCCATACTCTGCCGCTGAATCAGCTTGAAGGCATCCTCTTCCGACAGACGTTTGGACCGCATCAGATAGCCTTTGGCCCGATCGAGCAGCTTGCGCACCTGCAACGCTTCTTGCATTTCGAACGATTTTTCCAGCAGCGTCGTGTGCTCGATGGAGATAGCCGCCTGATTGGCGATGGCCTGCATGAGTTTCACATCTTCGGACGTGAAGGTATGGGGCTTGGAGGTATAGGTATTGATGACGCCGATCGCTTTCTCCCGCACCAGCATGGGGACGCAGAGCAGCGAACACAGCCCCTCTTTCGCGGCCATGTCCGGATACATGTAGGAGCCTTCTTTGGTGACATCGGGGACAATGATCGGACGGCGATCTTGAACTGCGCGCCCGCTGATACTTTGGCCGATCTTCACGTTGGGCTTGCGCCGGTACTGTTCGCTCAAACTTTGCGTGGCCGTGATACGCAGTTCTCCCGTCGGCTGATCCAAGAGGATAATGGAACAAATCTTCGACCCCATCATTTGTGCCGTCATCGTCACAATCAGTTGCAAGACATCTTCCATCAAACGATTTGAAGACACCGTCTCCGACACTTGCGACAAGGTGTCGAGTTGCAGGGCTTTCCGCGTCATCTGATCGTAGAGCCTGGCGTTCTCGATGGCACCACCGACCTGCGTCGCAATCGTCGACAGCAGCGCGAGTTCATCCGGCCGATACCGCCGTGAGCGCTTGTGTTGCACGTTGATGACGCCGACCACCTCCTGCTTGGTCGTAATGGGCACGGAGACAAACGCCTGATAGCGATCTTCCGGCAGGTTATGAAAGAACTTGAACCGGGAATCATCGCTTGCGCTGTTGGGAATCACCACGCGAGTTCTCTCCCGCGCAACCCAGCCCGTGATCCCCTCTCCCAATCCAATCGTGATGCGCCCGATGAGTTTCGGATGAGGATTTTTGGAGGCTCGAAGAATCAGCTCGTCCCGGTTATCGGACAGCAGATATAAGAGACAGGCATCGGCTTTTGTCGCTTCTACGACCACCTCGACGATATGCCGGAGGACGGACTCCAGATCGAGCGTGCTGCTGATCGATTCGCTGATGCGATGCAGGACATCGACTTCGCGTGTTTTTTCACGCAACGCCTGTTCCAACTGCGGCACTGTTCGCTTTGATGCCATGGCGCTCCTACCGTGGCGGCTTCTTGCCCCGAGCTCGGTGTCGGGATCCGGTGTCGCGAGCGCGAACCGTCTCATACCAGTCGCGAGTCGCTTCCTTCGCTAACGGGACAATTCGCACCGATCCGATTCGTTCCGGGAACACGCAGTAGACGGTCCCGGCGGACACTTTTTTATCCTGCTGCATCGCCTCCCAGAGCGCGCGGAACGGCACATTCGGCAATGTCACAGGCAAGCCGGCTTCCGCAAGAAGCGCGCGCAGGCGCGTGACAACGTCCTGCTCGCAATACCCGAGATGACGGGCCAGATCTGCTTCATACACCATCCCCACGGCGACCGCTTCGCCATGAATCAGGCCGCGATACCCTCCGAGAGATTCCAACGCATGGCCGATCGTATGCCCGAAATTCAGGATACGGCGGCGATCAGCTTCGCGCTCATCCTCAGACACCACCTGCGCCTTGATTTCGCAGGAACGCCTTACGATGTGTGCGACCGGCGCATCACTCAGCGTCAAAATCGACGCGATATGTTGCTCGAGGTACTCGAAAAACGACGCATCCTCAATGACCCCATACTTGATCACCTCTGCCAACCCGGCGATCCATTCTCGCTCGGGCAACGTACGTAGCGTGGCCGGATCGATCAAGACGGCTCGCGGCTGATTAAATGCGCCGATCAGATTCTTTCCTTTGGGATGATCCACCCCCGTTTTTCCACCGACGCTGGAATCCACCTGCGCGACGAGGCTGGTCGGGACCTGCACAAAGGGAATCCCGCGCTGATAGATGGCCGCAGCGAATCCCGTGATATCGCCGATCACCCCGCCCCCCAGGGCCAACAACGTTGAACTCCGTTCGAAGCGGGCGTTCACCAGCGCATCCATCACGGTTCCAATCGACCGCAGCGTTTTAGTTCGTTCACCGGGCGGCAGCACGATGGGAACTACTGCAAATCCGGCAGCCTTCAGCACACGTGTCACGGGCTTCAAATAGTGGGCGGCCAGATTGCGATCGGTCACCACACCCACCTTGCCGGCACATCGGAGTCGCGTCAATTCAATGCCGATGTCCTTCAGCAGACCACGTCCGATCTGGATGTCATAACTCCTGGCACCCAATTCCAGATGGATGGTCTCCCGAGGGATGTCAGACTTGGCTGGTGCCATGCAAATGTATCCAATGAGCTAGAATGGAATCTCTTCGTCGTCCCCGCATCGCGCGAACGACCCCATGTGGGCCTCCCGCACCGTTGAGTCACCCTGTAGGCAACGGTTGGCCGGGAACCGGACTGCGGGCTGCACGATCTATAGGGAGAAAAAGCCCGGAAGAATCGCTATCGACAATGGGGATGAGACACCTTGCACGGGATTCGCCCCCATTGAGACAGCGTACCATCATCAATGGGGGCGATTATTAGCGTGTCGAGCGGGGACCTGTCAAGTTGCGGAGCGCACGATCGTCGGAGTTAGGAAGATCAACAGTTCCTGCTTCGACACGTTCTCCGTCTTATTCTTAAACAACCAGCCCAGCACGGGGACGCGAGACAGGTACGGGATACCTGCGACGTTGTTCGATTGCGTATCGACGAACACGCCGCCGATGACCATGGTTTCCCCGTCACGCACCAAGACTTGAGTGGTGGCTTCCCGACGATCGATGCTCGGGCCAGCCGGGTTGCTTCGCGCACCGACCGCGTTTCTCGTCGCCCGAACCTTCATCAAAATCTGCTTACCGATTTCTTTCGGATCCCGGGATGTAATCTGCGGCGTTACGTTCAATTCCAGGTTCGCGTCCACGAATGTGGTCTGTGTTCCCTGTAAGGAGGTCGTCTGGAACGGGATTGATTCACCCTGCGCGATCTTGGCATCCCGCTTATCCAACGTGGTGATCTTCGGCGCAGCGATGACCTTGGTCAACCCGAGGAGCTCTCCGGCCGACAACCGCACATCCAGCATGGCGCCGTCGGTTTTGCCGATTGAAAATCCGGCGCCGGGGACGGACGGCAATCCCGGGTTAGCCGGCAAGTTGATGAGAAAGTCTGAGACTTGCGCACCGAAGGCTCCAGTGGTGCCGGTCTTGAAGGCAGACATTCCGCTCGCCGATCCCAATTGGTTGACGTTCTGAATGCCCCACTGCACACCGAGCGACCGTGTGTACGTCGTATCCGCCTGAACGATGCGCGCTTCGATCTGCACCTGCGGCACCTCCAGATCGACGCCGTCCAGCAACTGCCGGAGGACTTCCAGTTTGGATTCCGTGTCGCTGATGATCAACGCATTGCTCGCGGCACTGACAGTCATGGTGCCACGCGGGCTGAGGTTCTGCCTCAGGGAAGTTTGCACTTCCAGCGCGTTGAGATTGCGAATATAGAATACCCGGGTAACGATGGGCTCAGCCTTGGCCTTGGAGTCCTTGGCGCGCGCCTCCTCGTCCTGCTGCTTGGCGATATTCTGCAGCGTATCGACCCACACGATATTGCCCTGGCGAATCATGCCGAGCGCGTTCATCTTCAGCAGCATGTCGAGGGCCTGATCCCATGGCACATTGGCCAGCTTCATGGTGACTTTGTTCTTCACGCCCTCGCCGACCACGATATTGAAGCCGCTGACTTCCGCGATCAAACGCAACACATTGCTGATGTCGGCTTGCTGAAAATCGAGAGAAATCCGCCGCCCCAGAAAACGCGATGCCCCGTTGACCACTTCATTACTCTCTGGCTTCCGGTCTTCCTTCTGGACCGACTCGGCCGTCAATTGAATCGGCTGAACACGGAACAACGCATGGGGCGTCTTATGAGAGATCACTATGGATCGCGCGGCAGCCTGTTCGGCCAGCGGCGCGGCATCGCTCTCGGCCAGCTTCATCTCAGGCGCGGGCGCAACAGCCTTCGGTTCAAGCGTGAGAACCAGACGTCCGTCGATTGACGTGACGCTGTGCTCGGCCGGCTGAGCAAGATCAAGAACCAATCGCACCTTGTCCGCGTGGTACCCAAACCGCACTTTCGACAGCAACGCATGGCCGACGGCCAATTGTGCCTGACGCCCCTGCGATTGGATGTGCGGCATATCGAGCACCATCCGGCGATCACCAACCATTTTCACTGTGTGGTCGAAAACCCCGTTACCGGTCAGGATCAGTGCGACCCGCCCGCCCTCAGGCTTGGCTTCCACACTCGTCAGCAGTGTTGCGGTCGGCGCGGCGCTAGCCGGGTGTTCTTCTTGTGCGGCGGCATGCTCAGCAGAAGCCAACGCTCCCTGATCAGTGGCCTGCGTGAATCCGGCCAGGCCGGTCGTTTCGCCCGGCGTAGCGGCATGCGCGTAGCCGGCAAGGCCTAACAGTCCGGCCATCACAGTGAGACTCAGCAGTGGATATGCACCTACCTGTGTGTGTTTCATTCTGTGCCCTCTTTCGGGTGCAGGAGCTTGACGTACTCGCGCTCCTGTTTATTCCCGTACACGTCCGTGAACCGCTCTTGAACGATGATGCCTCGTTCGGTGATTGAACTGACCACACCATTGTTAGGCCCGATTCGTGTTCCGCGATGGATGCTGTACCCCTTTCCATCGGGAGTTTGAACCATGGCCGTGTACCCATAGTTGCCCCACAGCACACCGATCAAACTCAGTTCCGTAAGGCCAATACGCTGCAGGGGGGGAAGACTCGCGTCTTGTTCGACCTGCTGTCCAAGCTGGAGCATCGGCAGGAAGGGATCCCGACGCCCGGAGGGATCGTAGGAAGCGCCGGAAAATTCCATCGAGAGGGAATCGCCTGGCTGCGAGACTGCCCCCTCGGCACGGGGAGCCGGCGATTCGATCGCAGGAACCGGTTTCTGCCCTTCGGGTAACGGCATGACCTTCAGAGAGTCGGCAGGCCGCATAGAAGCAATCTGGCGCAAGTGCGTCAGCGGTTTCGATTCCACCGGTAGGGAGGTACCTCCCACTACCAGCACGACGGCTCCGATACTCATCGGCCGTATCCACGTATTCCAGCAGACTCGCGTGTTCACGGTACGTCCTCTTACATTAGGCATGAGCGGGGCTCCATTCCTCACTTCGGCTTCGCCGCAGGCACCGGCGCAGCCGGCTTCTTTTCCTGCGGAGCGGCGTAGGCCACCAGATCGAAGACTGTTTGCGTCACCACGCGGCCTTGGTCGACCCGGGCGGCGCCGATTCGGACATCCTGAACGGTCACGATGCGGGACAGCTTACTGATTCGATCAAAGAAGATAGCGGCTGTATGGTATCCGCCGGCCACTTCCACGTTGATGGGCATTCGAATGAACAACTTCGACGGATCCTCAGCTTGTGCGCCCGGTTTCCACAACTTCACATCCAAGCCCAGCCGCAGTCCCAGATCAGAGACTTGCTTCAGCAGCATCACCGCTTCTTCTTCCGGCGGGAGACGTTCCTTCTTCGCTGCCAATTCAATCTCCAACTGTTTATTGGCCGCGACCAGCTCGTCGAGGTGTTTGACCTTGAGCGTCAAATTTTGAATTTCCGTGTCCAACTGAGCCACTTGCCCTTGCACGGCTTCCAGCTCGATGGTCTTGGGATCGACGACGTAGAAATAAAATCCGACTAAAATCCCGGCCACCAGGAGGCCAAGCAGCGCAACCTTTTGGCCTGTCGGAATGCTGCGGAGGCTGTCTAAGCTGATCGCATTCAGACTCATGTTAGCCTTTCATCGACAGGTCAAGTCGGAATTGATAGGTATTCATCTTATTGTCCAGTCCGGCCCGGCTCTCCATCAATTTGATGGCGCCGAACTGATCGGTTCGCCGGAGGTTGTTCACGAACTCGACCACGTCATCGTTGGTCAAGGCGCGGCCCTCAAGCTCGACGCTGTTGCCTTTGAGATTCAGCCTCACCAGCCAGACCTTGAGCGGATTCAAGCTCTGACTGACATGGTCCAGCACTTTCACGGGGCCCGTCCGGCTCTTCTCCAGCTGATCGATGATGCGGTTCTTGGCTTCGAGCTGCTTTTTCTTTTCTTCGAAGTCTTGGACCGCCTTCACCTGCTCTTTCAACTGCGCCACTTGTTTGTCCTTCACCTGCTTTTCGGCCTGCTTGGCTTGGATATCTTCGTCGAGCGAGGCGGCGTAGAACCAGCACCCGGTCAACGTGATCAGCAGCACCCCGACACCGAGCAATGCTTCGGCGCGTACATCCCACTGCGGCTTGGCTTTCCTGGACCTGGGTCCAGTTGCGAGCAAGTTGATTCTAATCATCGGTCCCCCACCGTCCGCAGTGCGAGGCCGACCCCCACTGCCGCCAGCGACCCCATCTCCGCCAATTGCTCAGGATCGACGTCGCACTGCGAGGTGTCGATCTCATTAAAGGGATTCGCAATTTCCACATCGACATGCATGCGATCGCGAAGCTGCTGAGCCAACCCCTTCACCTTCGCTCCCCCCCCGAACAGCAAGACCCGCGCAATTTCGCTCTCTGAGGACGTGGTCTTGAAATAGTCGATCGTACGCGCAATCTCTGAGGCCACCTCGGCATTGACGCTCTCCATCACAGCCGCAAGTGTATGATCGTCATCTCCATCGTTTTTCTTGAGTTGCTCTGCTTCCTCGTACGACACCCCCATTTCGCGCTGCACCGCCTCCGAATAGCGATTGCCTCCCAGCGGGATATCGCGCGTGAAAAGGGACACTCCACCGCCGACGATGTTCACATTCATGACGCTGGCGCCGATGTTGACCAGAATCGTGGTGTCCTCTTGAGTGGAAGGAGAGGTCACGCCGTACATGTTTTCCACGGCAAACGCATCCACATCCATGACGATCGGGACCAGTCCGGCGGCCTTGACCAATTCCGTCAGCTCGTTGATTTTGTCCTTCTTCGCGGCAACCAGCACAATCGACATTTCGCTCTGCTCGTCCGGATTCTCCGACGGCGGCAGGACATAAAAGTCGAGATTGACCTCGTTGATATCGAAGGGGATGTATTGCTCCGCCGCCAGCTTCACCTGGGCGTCGAGTTCTTCGTCGGGCATCGGCGGCAGCGAAATCTTTTTGACGATGACCGCATGGCCGGAGATTGAGACGGCTACCTGCTTCAATTTCACGTTGTGTTCCGCCAGCAATTCCTTGATGGCCGAAACGACGCGCCCTTCGTCCATCACCGTGCCGTCGACGATCACCTCGGGTTCCAGTTCCTTGACGCCGAACTTCTGCAAGGTGTAGCGGCCCCGGTGCTCCTTGATCTGCACCAGCTTGATGCTGCTCGACCCGATGTCCAACCCCAACAGCTGCCGTTGGGGAGAAAACATCGAAAGAAAATCCATGTCCGTCAGGTGTTTCAATGAAGCCAGCATGCCTTTGCCCTCTCTACGCAACCTCTTTGCGCCCGCCACTCATCACATGCTTGATTTGTTCAACATTCTCGGCCGTATAGAGACGCCAATTGCGCCAATCTCTCGGCGGTTCGGTAATCAGCCCTTCGCGTTCCCAACGGAACAACGTCGCGCGCGAGATGTCGAACATCTCGCAGACCTCGTTGGTCTTGTAGAGTTTCTGTTGGGGAGCATCGCTCACTTTCTTCACACACCGCCTCAAACGCCTCTATTCATCGCATGATTCGAGCTCACGAAATTAAGTATAGTTGATATAGTCCACCTGTCAAGAAAGTGGACCCCTGGAGGGGAGACAGGAGCAATACGGGAAAAAGACGCTCTGGGACTAGGATTTCTGCAGGTCGCGGTTGGTCACGGACACGTCATAACCGAGGGCGGCAAATTGTTCCCGGAGGCGCAACGCCAGGGTCACCGACCGATGGCGCCCTCCGGTACAACCGATGCCGATACTGAGGTAGCTGCGTTGATCGCGCTCGTAGAGGGGAATCAAAAAGGCAAAGAGCCGGTGCAAATGCTCAAGAAACTCGCCGGCGGTCTGGTCCCCGAAGACGTACTGCTGAACCCGCACATCTTCCCCGGATAAGGCTTTCAGCTCGGGGACAAAAAAAGGATTTCGGATGAAGCGCACGTCAAACAGCAGGTCGATGTCGTAAGGGACGCCGAATTTATATCCGAATGTGACCAGGGAAATGGTCATCCGCCTGGCGGTCGTCTCCTGACGAAACTGCCTGATCAACAGATCGCGCAGCTCGTGCACCGTCAGCGTGGAGGTGTCGATCACGCGATCGGCATGTTTTCGGAGTTCGCTCAAACGCTCGCGCTCGAACCGTACGCCTTCCACCACCGGCATATGCGGTAGCAGCGGATGCGGTCGGCGACTCTCCGAAAAGCGACGAACCAGCACTTCCTCCCGGGCTTCCAGAAAGACCAGCTGCAGCGCATGCCCCTGCGCCTTCAAATCACCTAATACTTTTGCCAGGTCGCCGAAAAATACGCGCTCGCGAATGTCGATCCCAAGGGCGACATTCTTAATCTCACCGCCCTGTTGATGGCACAATTCAACGAACGTTGGAAGGAGGGCCGGAGGCAGGTTGTCGACGCAGAAATATCCTGCGTCCTCGAAGGCTTTCAGCGCATGGCTCTTTCCGGATCCGGAAAGACCGCTGATGACGACGAGATTAAGCGCGGCCATGAGCGACGCGAGCTCGATCGCTCGCAGGATCAATCAAGGACAGTTTTCCGTTAGACAGTCGTTGGAGCACCTGAATAGAGCCTGACAGCGCATTGATATACATCAGGAGAGGCAGCTTCTCAGCGTTGAGCGTCTCAACCGCCTCCTCGACGGTCAGGGCTTCGAGCTTGGGGCGAACCACTTCCATGCCGTGATCTTCAGCACGAGGGGCCTTGCGAGCCACGGCGCGGACGCGCGGCTGATCGCCGAATTTGTGATTGACCTTGCGCTCCTTCAACTTCCGCAATTGCGCGCCGAGTTTGTCGACCACTTCATCAATCGACGCGTACATTTCTTCGGTCGAAGTCTTCGCTTGTAACCGGCGCCCCTGCACAACGCCGACCACCTCCGCCACATGGTGAAACTTTTCCACACTCAGGAGAATTTGGAGCGTACCCAGCTTCAACCCGTACCGGTCGAGCCGCTCCATGCGAAGCTCAATATACTCCCGCAAGGCCGGGGTGATCGCCACATGCCGTCCCGTAATCATCAAACGCATGCCATCCTCGTTTCTCAGGCCCTGAACGCCACTCTGCGTTCAAGCCCGTCGCGACGATTGTTGAACCGCCATAGAGCTCTCTCTATGGCGCCGACTCCGCGCACCTCAAAAAAACTTCCGCCGTTGCGTGGCAGAGGGAATATTGTCCTCGGCCCGATATTTGGCTACGGTCCGGCGGGCAATCAACACTTGTTGGGTCTTCAATTTCGCGGCAATCTCTTCATCTTTGAGCGGCTTGCGGGCATCCTCGGCCGCGACCATTTGCCGGATCATTTCCCGTACGGTGAGGGATGACAGCATATCCGTCGGTTGATCGGCGCGCTGAAGCCCGGCGTTAAAGAAAAATTTCAGTTCCAACATCCCCTGCGGGCAATACATGTACTTATTGGCCGTCACCCGGCTGATGGTGGATTCATGCATGCCGATATCTTCGGCCACCTGCTTGAGGACCAAGGGCTTCAAGTGCTGAATCCCGTGCTCGAAGAAGCCCTCCTGAAACTTCACGATGCTTGAGACGACTTTGACAATCGTCTTGTTGCGCTGCTCGATACTCCGGATCACCCATTGTGCCGCACGGAGCTTGTCATCCAGATACGCTTTTGTTTCCGCCGAGCCCGACTGGCCGGACGACATCAACTGTTTATAGTACGGGCTGATCCGCATGCGCGGTAGTCCGTCGTCATTGAGCAAGACCTCCCACTCCCCTTCGTTCTTGACGACGAAGACGTCCGGCACGATGGCGTAATTCTGGGTATTGGAGAAGGGACGCCCAGGCTTCGGCTCCAAGCCTTCGATGATGCGAGTCGCCTCGAATACGTCTTCCATGGAAATATTCAAGGCCTTGGCGATACGATTGTATTGTTTCTTTTCGAGATCCTTCAGATGGTGAAGGACGATGGCTTCCAGTACTGAGCCCTTCAACACTCCAGGCCGCGACCCTAAAGAGCCCAGCTGGCTCCGTCCCAAAAACTTGAGTTGCAGCAGCAGGCACTCGGACAAATCTCTGGCCGCCACGCCGTTCGGATCAAACCCTTGGACATCTTGCAAGACCGATTCGGCTTCCGCTACGGAATACGGAGATCCCGCCACCAATTCGTCGAGGGTCATCCGGAGATAGCCGTCATCGTCTAAATTCCCGATGATCAGGCGGCCAATGGCCTTCTCGCGATCAGATAGGCCTGACAGAGACAACTGCCAGACAAGATGATCTTCCAGCGATGTCGACTTCGCGACAGTTTGCTCATAGGAGGGAAACTCCTCCTTCGAGGAGGAGCTGTATTCCGTCTCACCGCGACGCATGTCGGTATCGAAGTAGTCTTCCCAGGTCGAGGCGGAAAATTCTTCGGCATTTTCTCCGCTCTCCGCCGGTTTATCATCGCCTTCCCCACGGGTCTCCGCTGCCACGGTCGTGGCGGTATCCGGCTGTTCACGCTCTGTGGCTGCGGTTTCCTCGCTCTCCTCAGTCTCTGCCACCAATTCGTCCAGCAAGGGATTTTCCATCAGATGCTGCTGCAGACTTTGTTGAAGCTCCAAGCGAGATAATTGCAGCAACTTGATCGCCTGCTGCAATTGCGGCGTCATAATGAGTTTCTGGCTGAGCCGAAGATCCAGTCGCAGCTTCATCGCACGCTCACTCCCTGCCTGCTACAGGCGAAATCCTTCGCCCAAATACACGGCCCTGGCCATTTCACTTTTCTCGATGACGCCAGGAGGTCCAGCCTCCAGAATCGTGCCCTCATTGATGATATAGGCTCGATCGGTAATCGAAAGGGTTTCCCTCACATTGTGATCGGTGATCAGCACCCCGATCTGCCGTTGCTTCAATCGAATGATGATTTGCTGAATATCCGCGACCGCAATGGGATCGATGCCGGCAAAGGGTTCGTCCAACAGCATGAAGAGCGGACTTGTTGCTAGCGCGCGCGTAATTTCCAGCCGCCGACGCTCCCCTCCTGATAAGGCATAGGCCTTACTTTTCCGAATATGCACCAGATCCAGCTCTTTGAGCAATGTTTCCACCCTCTCCACGCGTTCACTTCTCGAATAGCCTAGCATCTCGAGAATCGCAAGGATATTGTGTTCCACCGACAGCCGACGAAAGACCGACGACTCTTGGGGCAAGTACCCAATTCCTCGCCGAGCCCGCTTATACATGGGCAGATCGGTGATGTCGTTGCCGCTCAATGTAATCTGCCCCTCATCCGGCTGACAGAGTCCCACCATCATATCGAAAATGGTCGTCTTTCCGGCACCATTCGGGCCCAGCAGGCCAACCACTTCGCCGGCCTGCACATCGAGGGACACCCCCTTGACCACCTTCCGCCCGCGAAAACTCTTCACGAGTCCGCTCGCCGCCAGACGATCTGCTTGACCCGATCGCGCTGCAACGCCTTCTTCTGGCGCCTGGCTGACCGCCCTAGTCTCAATCACCGCTTGCCACCGCTTTCGCCTTCGATAATGACCTGGGAATCGCCTTCCACGACGCTACGGTCTTCGTCCAGAAACATAATGATCCGCTTTCCGGACACACGAGTCCCCTTCTGCCAGGCCACCGGCTCGCCCGTGAGCACGATTTTTTTCTGATCCTCATAATACACGGCCTTCTGACATGTGGCTTGGCCGTCTTCTTTCTTAATATTGACTCGTCCTGTCGCTTCAACCATGCGAATACTGCGTTCGGAAACCGCTGGTGTCGCATCCCGTTCCTTCGAATCAGGCATCGTCTGGCTGGGAAGACCCTTTGATTTGGTCACGCCTCCGGAGTCTTTCTGACCAGCACCATTGCGGCTGGGATGAAAAGACACCACCATGTGGTCCGACTGCACAACTAACAGGCCGCGCGTCAAAACCACGGCTCCGTCAAAAATTGCCGTGTTTTCTTGATTATTGACCGTCATAGTCCGAGACGTAATCGTGGTGGGTGCGGGATTGGCCGGAGGTTCTTTAGCCGCATGGGCTTCGACCGCGTGCGCTTCGTGGGTGCCGAGCGCCGCCTCGCCACTAAGAAGCAGGCACGACATCCACATGCACGTCGTGAAGGATTTGGAATTCCTCCCTATCCATCTTCCCCAGCAACCCTCTTCCCGTGACTTGCAAGCCATGTCCCTGAATCGTGACATGGTCCGGAGTTTGAATTTCATGCCGTGCATCAGTCCATACAAGGTGATTTGTCTGAATGGTATAGCCACTTTGCGTCTCAACTACAATCGGCGTGGATCTATTCGATAACTGAAAGTTTTTCGTTTGCGTATCCAGCGTCCCCTCATCCCCCGATAAGGTCAGCTCCTTTCCCTGCATTCCATACATGGTAATCTGAACGTTGCTGAGGACAGCGCGGCTCTCCTTCTCGTACAGGCGTGCCTGCTCGGCCTGAACTCTCCACTGAACGAGATCGCCTTTAGTCTGGGTGAAGGTGAAATCCTGAATACGCGCGTCGGCAGACTCGGCCTCGACCGGAACGACCGATCGCGACGAAGAACCAGGATTGGAGCGTGTAATGAGTAAATACCCAAGAAAAGCCGCAAGCACCACGCTGAGAGCTAGAAGACCTCGCCGAACCCAACGTTCCCACATGGAAAAAAGCCCCTAATTTAAAGAGCTTCCCAGGTCAGAGCCTGGTGGCATGATAGTAGCATTCCACCGAAGCCAAGTAAACAAACGGGACGGCCTATGGCCTGAGAAAATGGTGCGAATTGCAATGAGATGACAGGCAGGGAAGAAAACCGAAGGCCACGACAACTGTCCTGTCGTCGTGGCCTTCTTCTCGTTAGCTTTCTGCGGGCGCCGAACTCTTGTCGGTCGAGTCTTTTTTCTCTCCCGCTGACGTGTCAGGGGAAGGCACCGCCTTGGGCTTCTCCGGTCTAGTGACTAATTCTATTGCAACCATCTCAGCGGCATCACCGATCCGACGACGGGTCCTAATGATACGCGTGTAGCCTCCCGGTCTATTCTGAAACCGTGACGCAACGTCGCTGAATAATTTGGACACCACGGCCTTGCTCCGCAAGAAACTTAGAGCGCGACGACGAGCAGGCAGGCTTCCCTCTTTGCCGAGGGTGATCATTCGATCAGTGAAACCACGAATTTCTTTCGCCTTCGCTTCCGTCGTTTCGATACGTTCCTGTTCCAACAATGAAGTCACGAGACTTCGGAACAGGGCCCATCGGTGTTTGGTTTGACGTCCGAGCTGTCGACCCTTCTTTTTGTGGCGCACGGTAGTCCTGTTCCTTTCTTACTCTGAACGCACGCCCGCGTCGCCTGACGGCAAGGCGTCGACTTTCATTCCAAGGCTCAGTCCCATTTCGGTCAGGATTTCCTTGATTTCATTGAGCGACTTCTTCCCGAAATTCTTCGTCTTCAACATTTCCGCTTCGGTCTTTTGGACGAGATCCGCAATGGTCTTGATATTGGCGTTCTTGAGGCAATTTGCCGCACGAACGGACAATTCCAATTCGTTGACGCTTCGATAGAGATTCTTATTCACCTCATCGGACAGATCTTCACTGCCCGCCGATGGCTTCGCATCTGAACGCTCTTCAGGATTGATAAAGATATCCAGATGTTCCCGAAGAATGCCTGCCGCATTGGACAACGCATCGCGCGGAGAAATGGTGCCGTCAGTCCAAATTTCCAGCGTGAGCTTATCGTAATCCGTCATTCGACCGACGCGAGCATTCTCGACGTGGAAATTAACCCGCTTGATCGGGGAAAAAATGGAGTCGATGGCAATCACCCCGATCGGCAAGCCTTCTTCCTTGTTGCGCTCAGCCGGGACAAAGCCGCGACCATGCTTAATGGTCATTTCCATATCGAGCGCAGCGTCCTTATCCAAGGTC
>WBZX01000848.1_pt1 | contig 25475 bp, 31 predicted proteins | sample 5204211 | NCBI WGS metagenome assembly WBZX01 (sample SAMN12344362, study PRJNA552823) | activated sludge metagenome | biome: Activated sludge suspended growth; feature: Nitrification reactor; material: Wastewater; isolation source: activated sludge from nitrification reactor of wastewater... | reverse complement strand
ACCAGCGACATCATCCAGATGTAGAGCATCCCGCCCCACAGCCACATCGACAGCGCCAGGAAGTTCAACTCCAGCCGCACGGGCTGGCCCAGCCTCGCGGCGAGCAGGGCGCTCAGGGCCGCGATCGACTGCGTGGCGACCACCGCGAGCAGCCAGGCGCCGTTGATGCCCTTGTCCAGCGACGGCTTGGTCTGCTTGATCGTGAGGCCCGTGAAGATCGCGTAGGTCAGCATGACCCACAGCACGACCGCCAGAGCCCACAGCACGCCGGCCACGCGGCGGTCGTCGGCCAGCTGCAGGAACTGGCTGCCGACGATGCTGGTGGCCGCGACGCTGGTGAAGAAGCCGGGCCCGCGCAGATGGTCGAACAGATCGCCGAAGAAGCGCTGTCGGTGACGCAGCGCACGCAGCAGGTACAGCAGGCACAGCACCGCGTAGGCCACCAGGTTCAGCGCGAACAGCGCCCGGGCGAACCATGGATGGCCCAGTTGCTGGGCGGCGATCGACACGATGCCGGTGGCCATCACCATGCCGAAGTAGGCGGGCGACAGGCCGGCCAGGCCGGTCGTCGAGGATGCAGCGACCGGGTGGCTGGCGTCCGTCATGGTCAGGTGGCCATCGGCGACGCGCGATGACCTGCGGTTCAGCGCAGCCGGACCGGCACGCGACGCCAGCCGCCCAGCGGATAGGTCTCGCGTTCGGGTACCGCATCGGGCGCGGGCTCGATGAGCGCCGTGGCCTTCAACAGCGCCTCCACGGCGACGACCAGTTCCATCGTCGCCAGCGGTCGCCCTGGGCACGCGTGGATGCCGGTACCGTAGACGAGGTTGTGCGGCGCATTGCGCTCGGGCCGGTAGGCGTCGGAATCGCCGAATACGTTCTCGTCGCGGTTCGCGGAGGTCCAGTTGAGGTACACGCGGGTGCCGGCGGCGAGTTCGTGCTCGCCAATGCGCACGGCCCGCGTCGTCACGCGCCGATTGACGAGGAAGGGGTCGTCGAGGCGCAGCATCTCGTCGATGGCCGGCGCGAGGTCTTCAGGGCGGTCGCGCAACGCCTGCTGCACGTCCGGGTGGGTGGAGAGAAACCGGACGACGACACCCAGGGCCGCTGCCATCGACGCGAGGTCGCCCGCGGTCCAGTTGCGCAGGATGGAGACGATGTCCGCGTCGCTCAACGGCTGGCCGTCGAGCGACGCGCTGAGCAGTGCGGTGGTCGGATCGCTGGGGGCAGCCGAGCCCAGCGCCCGGCGCCTGCAGAGTTGCCTGCGGATGATTGCGTCGAACGCCGCGGCGACGGCGGCGTTGCGCGCGGTGTCGCCGCTGCGCGTGGCGGCGTGGTTGTCGGCCATCCAGGCGAGCAGTTCTCCCTCGATGCCCTGCCACCCCAGCCAGGCCGTCTGCGCGCGCACGGCGAACGGGCCGCCGATGTCGGCGACCGCCTCGACCCCGGTGCCGCGCGGCAGCGCTGCCACGACGGCATCGGCGATCGCGCGCACGCGGGGCTCCAGCGCAGCGATCTGCACCGGTGCGAAGAAGCTGTCGACGAGCGCACGCCACGGCGCATGTTCAGGCGGATCCATGCCGTTCGGGACCGCGCGCCGCGACGACACGGCCGACGAGAAGGTCTGCGAGTCGTGCGCCGCCGCGACGACGTCGGCGTGCCGGAACAGCGTGACGCCGCGGGGCGACCGCGCCATCGCACAGGCGGTGCGCTGGCGGTCGTAGGTACCCAGTTGGTCGGCAAGCACCTCGGGTGACAAGGGCTCCCAGGCCGGGATCGGGCGCGTCATCTGCTCATCTTCGCATGCGCTCCGGCCGGTATGAATCGCCGAGGCCGGGGCACGCGGCGCGTCATCGCGCCGGTTCTGGGCGAATCAGCGAACCATGAAGTCGATGGCGATCGCGCCGGGCTCGCGCTGCCGGTACTCGATGGCCACCCGCTCGCCGTAACGCGAGCGCAATTGCTCCAGCAGTGGCAAGGGATCGTGGTCATTGACGAAGCGCATCGTTTCGCCGGGTTGCAGCGCATCGATCGCACCGAAGATCGCCGCATGGCGAAAGCGCTTGGCGACGCCCCGGGCGTCGAAGGGGTAGATGGCTGACGGCGACAGGTGAAGATGGGGTTGCGACATCGCGGGATCCTTGGGTCGGGAGAAAGTTGGAGAGGTCGGTGCGTCGGGTTTAAGATGCATAACCGATGCATCTATGGTATCGATCCTCGAACGACAAGGCAACGAAGACCTGTGACCAGCTCACTCGACCCATCCGGTTCCCGACCACCATGAGGCCCGTCGCGCCGCGTGGCACCGACCACACAGCGGTGGATTGGCGCGCGGCGCGCCTGCTGGGCGCCCCACACCGACTGTGTTTCTTCTGGGCCGGTGTGATCTGGGCTGCCGCAGCCACGTGGTGGGCAGGTCAGCAGTTCGCTGTGGCGTTGGGCCTGCCCTGGCAGTGGCACGTGAGCCCCGCAGCCGCACATGGCCTGCTGTTCAGCCTGGGCGCGATGCCGCTCTTCATCGCGGGCTTCATGTTCACGGCAGGTCCGAAATGGTTGCGCCGCAGTCCGGTCGATGCGCGCGAGTTGCGGGTCTCCGTCGGCTTGTTCGTGGTGGGCTGGGCCGCGGCCGTGATCGGGTTCCACCTCGGACGGGAATGGGCTGCGGCGGGTCTGGCCGTGGTTGCCGTCGGCTGGGGCGGGTTGAGCTGGAAGCTGGCTCGACTGGTGGCCGGCAGCCCGCACACCGACCGTCGTCACCCGTGGAGCATTGTGTACGCGTGCTTCGTCATCGTCGCCTGCCTGGGCCTGGCGGCGTGGCTGATGGCCGTGGGGCAGGCGGACCTGCTTCGCCCCGTGATCTGTGTGGCCCTGTGGGGCGGCGTGACCACGGTCTTCCTCGTCGTCTCGCATCGCCTGCTGCCCTTCCTGGGTGCGGGCGCCTGGCCGTGGTTGGACCATCGATGGCCCGACTGGCCGTTGTGGCTCGTCGTCTCCGTGCCAGGGGTGCAGAGCGCCAGCGCCATCGCCGCGCCCTGGCTGGGATCGACGGCGACCTGGGCGACAGCGCGCGCGTTCGCCGCGATGCATCTGGCCGGCGCGGCGGCGCTGTGCCTGCTGGTCGTGCTGCGCTGGACCCGCATGCCGGCCTTGCGGCAGCCGCTGGTCGCCATGCTGTACGGCGCCTTCGTGTGGTGGGATGTCGCGCTCTGGCTTTCGGCGGCGGCGCGGTGGCCCGGCTTCGACACCAGCGCATCGGCCGCGCTCGAGTTGGCCGCCGTGCATGCACTGACCATGGGCTACCTGGGCGGCACCTTGCTGGTCATGGCCACGCGCGTGAGCAGCACCCACAGTGGCCGCCCGGTGGCCATCGACCGGGTGGCGTGGGCGCTGTACACGCTGCTGCAGGCGGCGCTCATCCTGCGCCTCGTGGCGGTTCCGACACACTTGACGGCGGCACCGTGGCTGATGGGCGCTGCGGGTGCCTGGATGGGTGTGGCCCTGGTCTGGGCAGTACGCCATGGCCGCTGGATGGGCATGCCGCGGGCGGACGGTCGGGCAGACTGATCGCCGTGTGATGGCTGCCACGGCCATGCCGAGACTGGCGGCCGGAGGATGTCAATCGATCGACGCAATACCTCGCCGCTCGCGCATCGCCTTGCCGATCTCGTTCAGCGCATCATCCCCGAGGAGCCGCGAGGCCATCGGAAGCAGTTCGGCCTCCTCACGCGCAATATGCCGCTCGTACAGGCGGATGAACGACTCGACGTACGCGGAGTCGAGGTGCACCGGGTCGCCCGCCGCAATGGACTGCAGCATCACACGCAGGCGCTGCCACCGGGACTCCAGCGCGCGATGATCGAGCGTCAACGCATCGATCAGCCCGCGGATGCAGACGGCGTCCGACCCGGCCATCGACTCGACCAGGGCCGGAAACAGGTCTGCCTCCTCGTCGGCGTGGCGGTCCTTGGCTGCGGTATCGAAGTAGCGCAGTACCGCGGCGGCGGCAGCGCGCGCGTCTTCGTCCGGCTCGCGGCCTAGCAGATGCACCACCAGACGCCGCAACGTGGCGCACTGTCGCTCGACGCGATGGTGGCAGGCCGAAAGCATTTCCAGCGGCGCCTCGAATCCGGCGGCTGGCGCCGCATGGCCGGGAATCGCCATCGACAAAGGCATTGAAATGGGCATCGCCTCCTGCTTAGGCGTCGTGATCGGCAGGCGGGCGCCGGCGGGTGACGGGTGCGCTGATCGGAACCATCGCCTTGGTGCGTCGCGATGGCGCACCCGCTGCGCGGGCCGCCGGCGCAGGCCCGGCGATGTCGGCCAGGGTGACGCCGTCCAGTTCCCTGAAGTAGGCCTGCAATGCGGCGTGAAAGACGCCCTTCAGGCGACACGACGGCGTCAGCGAACAGGCATTGGTGCTGCGGTCGAAACATTCGACGAGACGGAAGTCGGTTTCGGAACTGCGCACCACGTCGCCCACGCGGATGCCGGCGGGTGCCCTGAGCAGGCGGAGACCACCGCCTCGCCCCCGCGTCGTCTCGAGCACGCCCTGTCTCGCGAGGTCGTTGACGATTTTCATCAGGTGATTCTTCGACACGCCATGCTGCTCCGCCAGCTCCGCGATGGTGACTAGCCGGTCCGGGTGCGCTGCGCAGTACATCAGCACGCGCAGGGTGTAGTCGGTGTATTCGGCGAGGCGCATGGCGGGCCCTGAAGATGTATTGGAGATATTGCTTTATCAACGACACCACTGTAACATGCATAACAGATGCATGTTCAATAGTTCGGGTGCACGTGAGCAGCACCCGCGGTTTCCGCCCCTCGCCATGAAGCCAGCCATCCCCTCCGTTGCAGCCGCGGCGCCCGCGCAGGCCCCCGCCGCTGCAGGCTACCCGCTGCTGCGTCTGGGTTTCCGGCCCTTCTACCTGGGCGCGGCCCTGTTTGCTGCCCTGGCGGTTCCGGTCTGGGTGGCCCTGTTTCTGGGTCGGCTCTCGCTGCCCCTGGCGGTGTCGCCGCTGCTGTGGCATGCGCACGAGATGCTGTTTGGCTTTGCGGTGGCGGTCATCGTGGGCTTCCTGCTCACGGCCGGTAAGGCCTGGACCGGCCTGGCCACGCCTCGTGGTGCCTTCCTCGGCGCCCTGGCCGCCTTGTGGCTGGCGGCGCGCATCGCGGCCGTCACGGGCCCCTACGCCTTGTACGCCGTGCTGGACCTGCTGTTGCTGCCGGTGGTGGCCGCAGTGCTCGTCGACTTGCTGGTGCGCGCAAGCAACCGCCGCAACCTGCCGCTGGCCGGCATCCTGCTGTTGCTCTCGTTGGTCAACGCCTGCTTCCACCTGGCGGTCATCGGGGCCATCGGCCTGTCGCCGTTGCATGCGCTGCACGCCGCACTCGCACTGATCGTGATGATCGAGTGCGTGATCGCCGGCCGCGTGGTGCCGGCCTTCACGATCAGCGCCACGCCCGGGCTGAGGCTCGTGGTTCGGCCCCGGGTCGAGCAGATCACGCTGGCGCTCACGGCGTTCGCACTCCTGTGCTGGGTTGTCGAGGCGCCGCCCGGTCTGACCGCCACCGCGCTTGGCCTGGCGGCGGCCGCCCACCTACGTCGGCACAGTGGTCTTGGCGGCCTTGGGTGACGCGTAGCCGGCCGATCCTGTGGATCCTGCACGCCGCCTACGCCTGGCTGCCGCTGGGGTTCGTGCTGTTGGCGCTGGCGCAGATGGGCTGGGTCGGCGTATCGGCGGGCGTGCATGCGCTGGCCGTCGGCGCGACCGGCGGGCTGATCATCGGCATGGTCACGCGCACGGCGCGTGGCCACACCGGGCGGCGGCTGCGGGCGTCGAAGGCGGAGGTGCTGGCCTATGCACTGGTGATGGCTGCCGCCATGTTGCGCGTGGTGCTGCCGATCCTCGCGCCGCAGTGGTTCGTGCAGGCCTTGCTGGCAGCGGCGCTGGCCTGGAGCGCCGCGTTTGCGATCTATCTCGTCATCTACACGCCGTGGCTGACGACGACCCGCCTGGACGGCAAGGACGGGTGACGCCGACTGCCGGCGCCGTACCGGCCATCAGCATCCTCGCGCCAGCCGCTGTTCCCCCTCTTTCCAACCCCCTGAAAGGTTCACAGAGCATGTCCGCTTCTGCCACCACCACCGCCACGCCTCCTACCCTCGACCTGCGCACGATCGCGCCACGCGAGCGACATGCGCGGGTCTTCGGCCTCGTCGATGCCCTGCCGATGGGGCGATCGCTGCAACTACTCAACGACCATGACCCGCAGCCGCTGAGGTTCCAGCTCGAAGACAGGGCCTTCGGGCAGTTCGAGTGGACTGTGCTGGAATCGGGCCCCGCGGTCTGGCGTCTGCAGATCACGCGCGTCGGCGCCAAGGCCGCCCCGGTCGGTGCCGACTCGTGTTGCTCGGGTGGCGCCTGCTGCGGCTGAGCGGTCGGGGGCTGCCCATGGCACCGCGCCTCTGCGGCGCCCGTCCTTCCTGCCTCGCTTGCCTTCAACCGTGAATCCACAGTGACCCAGAGAGCACCTGCGCGCCCGGTCATCCCCATCCTGCCCGCCTCCGGCGATGAGGTGGAGGACCAGGCGCATTACGTCTCGATGTACCAGAAGCGCCCGGAGATCTATCCCCGGGCAGTGAAGGGCTGGTTCGCGCGCTGGCGCTGGACCCTGGTCTGGATCACGCAGCTGTTTTTCTATGGCATGCCCTGGCTGCAGTGGGACGGCCGACAGGCGCTCCTGTTCGACCTGGAGGCGCAGCGCTTCTACATCCTCGGGCTCGTGCTGTATCCGCAGGACCTGATCTTCCTGGCGGCCCTACTCGTGCTGTCCGCGCTGGCCCTCTTCTTCTTCACGGCGGTGGCCGGGCGGCTGTGGTGCGGCTATGCCTGTCCGCAGACCGTCTACACCGAGATCTTCATGTGGGTCGAACGCCGGTTCGAAGGCGACCGCATCGCCCGCATGCGGCTGGACCAGGCGCCGTGGTCGGCGCAGAAGTTGGCCCGCAAGGGCGCCACGCAGCTCGCCTGGGTCGCCATCGGCCTGTTCACGGGGTTCAGCTTCGTCGGCTACTTCACGCCGATCCGGGAACTGGCGCAAGCCGTGCTGACGCTGACCGTGACGCCCTGGAACCTGTTCTGGATCCTGTTCTACGGCGCAGCCACCTACGGCAACGCGGGCTTCCTGCGGGAGCAGATGTGCAAGTACATGTGCCCCTACGCCCGCTTCCAGAGCGCGCTGATCGACAAGGACTCGTTGATCATCACCTACGACAGCGCACGGGGTGATCCACGCGGCTCTCGGTCACGCAAGGCCACTGCCGCCGACCAGGGGCTGGGCGACTGCATCGACTGCACGCTGTGCGTGCAGGTCTGCCCCACCGGCATCGACATCCGCGACGGCCTGCAGAACGAGTGCATCGGCTGCGCCGCCTGCATCGACGTGTGCAACGACGTGATGGACAAGATGAGCTATCCGAGGGGCCTGATCCGTTACTCGACCGAGAACGGCGTGGCGAACGGATGGTCGCGGCGCCAGATGTTCAAGCGGGCCCTGCGCCCGCGCGTGCTGATCTATGGCGGATTGTTGTCGGCAGCGAGCCTGGCTTTTGCCGCGAGTGTCTCCATGCGCAGCCCGTTCCAGGTCGACGTGGTGAAGGACCGCGGCGCGCTGGCCCGCGTCGTCGAGGACGGGGACATCGAGAACGTCTACCGCCTGCAGATCATGAACCGGACCGAGCAACCGCAGACCTACCGCATCGAGGCGCGGGGCATCCCCGGCCTCGAGGTTCGCGCCGCAGACGTCAGCGCGCCGCCGGCCGGCATCCGCTCCGTCGTCGCCAGCCTGCGCCTGCCGTTCAGCGCCGCGCAGCCGCTGCTTGGCCAGACGGTGCCTGTGCAGTTCGAGGTGAGCCTGATCGAGGCTGATCGAGATGCGCCGATCGTGCAGCGCGAGAAGTCCACTTTCCTGATCCCTCGTTGAGTCACGCGAGATCGCGTGGTCCGCGACCGCGCGTGCCTGCGCCGAGGACACTCAGTCGAAGCGGACCGGCTGAGCCTGGATGTCGAACGGCATGAAGCCGCCGATGCGAAGCGCGCCCACGCGGACACGTCGGCGAGTGACCGGTCGCCGCGCAGCGAGCAGCAGGTCGTGAAAGCAGGCCATTTGCAGGGGTGGCTCCGCACGATGACGCTCATGCAGACGCCAGGCGCCAGGCGTCGTCAACGCGAGCGAGCCCGTGAGGCGTCACGCGGTACAGGCCGAGCTCGGTGACGATGAAGTCCATGGCGATGTCGTGCCCCTGCGGCCGGATCGTGGCCATGCGCGACAGCTCGAAGGCCACGCCGATCTTCAGGGGTTGCTCGGGCAGGGCGGCGAGCGTTCGGTCGAGGTAGCCGCCGCCATAGCCCAGCCGGTAGCCACGCGCGTCGAAGCCGAGCGGTGGGATCAGCAGGGCCTGCGGCGCGAGCACCTCGGTGCCTTCCGGCACAGGCAGGCCGAGGGCGGCCCTGCGCATCGGTGCACCCGGCCACCAGGCGCGGAATTGCAACGGCGCGTTCCTGGCCACGACGACCGGTGGCGCTGTGCGCTCGCCGCCGCGGCGCAGGTGGTGCAAGAAGAAGCGCGGGTCGAACTCGCCACGGAAGGGCCAGTAGCCGCCCACCACCATGCCCTGCAGCGCCGCGAACCGTGTCTGCAGCTGCTGCGTGATCGCCTCGTTCCACTGGCGCCGCAGCGGCGCAGGCACGGCGCAGCGCGCGGCGGTCAGTTCACGGCGCCGGGCATCGCGCCACGGCTGCAGATCGCTATCCATGGCCAGGCGTGGCCCGCGCGGCCATCACGACGAACGCCGCCGCAGCACATATGCGGTTCGGCGTAGAGTGACCCGGCGACGGTCGCCACGCCCGACAGGCGAGCCGCGTTGCCCGGAACGACGCCCCATGACTGCGCAGCCACCTTCGATCAGCACAACGGCCACGGCGCCCGGCACCGGAACGCTGGTCGACGGCACCCTGGCCGACTTGCTGCAGGCGGTGCGCGCGTGCCGCGTCTGCGCCGCACATCTGCCGCACGGCCCGCGGCCCGTGCTGCAGGCGGGCGCGGGCGCGCGCATCCTGATCGTCGGCCAGGCCCCCGGGGCACGCGTGCATGCCAACGGCGTGCCCTGGGCCGATGCCAGCGGCGACCGCCTGCGCGCCTGGATGGGTGTCGACGAGACGCCCTTCCACGACCCCGAGCGGATCGCACTGATCCCGATGGGCCTGTGCTACCCGGGCCGCGGCGCCAGCGGTGACCTGCCGCCGCGTCCGGAATGCGCTCCGCTGTGGATGGATGCGCTGCTGGCGAAGCTGCCGCGCATCGAGTTGACCCTGCTGGTTGGTCTGCATGCCCAGCGCCGCTTCCTCGGCAAGCTGCGGCAGCGCACACTGACCGACACGCTGCGAAGCTGGCAGCACTACGCGCCGACGTTCTTCCCCCTGCCGCATCCGTCGCCGCGCAACACCCCCTGGATCCAGGCCCATCCCTGGATCGAGCACGACCTGCTGCCTGCGCTGCGCCTGCGGGTTCACGCACTGCTCGAGCGCTGACCACCGACGCAACGCCCCACGCGCACCCGACAGCCGAAAGGGACAGTGGCCGAGTCCGCGGTACCTCGCTGGCAGACCCATGGTCCTTGTCAACGGCCGCTACCCAAGTCTTCGTGACCACCAAACCCGCGTCGCAACGCCGAGACGATGCGACCGGTGAACTCCCCGCCGCCTTGCGAGGAAAAGCGCGACATGAGTGCGCTGGCCAGCACCGGCGTCGGCGCCCCGAGGTCGATGGCCGCCTGCAGCGTCCAGCGCCCCTCGCCGGAATCCGACACCCGGCTGCTGAGGTCCTCGAGCGTCGGATCGCGATGCAGCGCCTGGGCCAGCAGATCGAGCAGCCAGGACCTCACGACGCTGCCGCGGCGCCACAACTCGGCGATCTCCGCGATGTCGAACGCGTAGCGATAGGACTCGGGGTCCGCCAGCGGTGCTGACTCGGCATCGGCGGCACGCGGCTCACTGCCGCTGCCTGCCTTTCGCAGGATCTCGAATCCCTCCGCGTACGCTGCCATGAGACCGTATTCGATGCCGTTGTGGACCATCTTCACGAAGTGCCCGGCGCCGCTGCCGCCGCAATGCAGCCAGCCGCGCTGCGCGCCGGTGCCGCGGTCCTCACGTTCCTTCGCTCGCGGCGCAGCATCCGCGGCCGGTGCCAGCGCGTCGAACACGTCCTCGAGCCGAGTGACGGTGCCCGCATCACCGCCGATCATTAGGCAGTACCCGTTCTCCAGGCCCCAGACGCCGCCGCTGGTGCCCACGTCGACGTACCGAAGCCCGCGCGATGCCAGCATGGCGGCGCGCCGACGGTCGTCCCGGAAGTTCGAGTTGCCGCCGTCGATGACGATGTCCTCGGGCTGAAGAAGCGGCAACAACGCGTCGATGGCGCTGTCGACCACCGCCGCGGGCAACATCAGCCACACGACACGCGGCGCCTGAAGTTGCGCGACGAACTCGTCCAGCGTCGCCGCGCCGCGGGCGCCGTTCGCCACGACGGCATCGACGGCCACGGGCTGCGTGTCGTGGGCGACGCATTCATGACCTGCCGCCAACAGGCGCCTGACCATGTTGGCACCCATGCGACCGAGTCCGATCATTCCGATCTGCATGACACTCTCCTTTTGCGCCTTGCTTGTTGCGCTTCGCTCTTGCGCAAATGTATGGCCCTGCGCCGGCCCGTAGGCCGCCATGGCCGCTGGCCTGGCCGTCTCCGGGGCGAGCCGCAGTGGCCAGGGATCGAAGTTGCCACGGATGGTGAGTCGGCATAACATGCACCGTATATGCATGATATAAGGTGATCAGCGTTCGGGCCCCTGTGGCGGCACAGGTGACCGGCGGGTGATGGAAGCCATTCGAGGGTCACGTATGCATCCCGTTCTCCTGCAACTCCTCACCGAACATCGCGACATGGGTTCGCTGCTCACCCTGTTGCGTCGCCAGCGTTCGCTGCTGGCAGACCCCTTTGCGTCCAACATCGGTTTGCTGGTCGACGCCCTGTACTACCTGACGTCGTTCCCGGATGTGACCCACCATCCGCTGGAAGATCGCATCGCCGAGCGGCTGCTGCACAAGCGCGCGATCGACCCGGACCGGGTGCGGGAACTGGAGGCACAGCATGTTCGGCTCGGCCGCCAGGGCCTGGATCTGTTGCGCGACCTCGAAGGTGCGGCGCGCGAGGAAACGATGTCGCGCGAGTTGGTCGCGGACAACATCTGCCTATACGTGGAACGTCTGCGCCACAACATGGCCTTCGAGGAACTCGTGCTGTTTCCTTCCGCCGATCGACATCTGGACGGTCAGGACTGGCTCGCCATCGCGGCCGAGGCGGTGCGCACCGCGCCCGACCCGCTGTTTGAGCCGCAGGTGGAGCAGCGCTTCCGGGAGTTGCGCGACGCCATCACGCGGGAGGCCGTCGGCACCGAGGTCGAATCGGGCGACGCGTTCTGCAAGCGCGCCAGCTGAGTACGCACAGCCGCTGGAACGCGGCCCTGGCCCGCGCGGCTCCAGGGGGGCGCATCATCGGCAAAGACGGCCTGTTCTTCGGTGCTTCGCGTCGACTTCAATTGGAGGGTCTTGTGCACACGTTCCACATCTACCGTTTCGACCCGGACACCGATGCGCGCCCACGCATGCAGACGGTGCAGCACGAAGTCGACAGCGATGACCGCATGCTGCTCGACGTGCTGATCAAGCTGAAGGCGCTCGACCCCTCGCTCAGCTTCCGCCGCTCCTGCCGCGAGGGTGTCTGCGGCTCCGACGCCATGAACATCAACGGCAAGAACGGGCTGGCCTGCCTGACCAACATGCGCAGCCTGCCGCAGACCGTGGTGCTCAAGCCGCTGCCGGGTCTGCCCGTGGTGCGCGACCTGTTCGTCGACATGACCGGGTTCTTCAAGCAGTACCACTCGATCAAGCCGTGGCTGGTCAACGACGAGCCGTCGCCGGAGCGCGAGCGGCTGCAGACCCCGGTCGAGCGCGACGAGCTCAACGGCTTGTACGAGTGCATCCTGTGCGCCTGCTGCTCGTCGGCCTGCCCGAGCTTCTGGTGGAACCCGGACAAGTACGTGGGGCCCGCCGGCCTGCTGCAGGCCTACCGCTTCCTGGTCGACAGCCGCGACCAGGCGACCGGCGAGCGGCTGGACAACCTCGAGGATCCGTACCGTCTGTTCCGCTGCCGCACGATCCTAAATTGCACCGACGTCTGCCCCAAGGGTCTGAACCCGGCACTGGCGATCAGCCAGATCCGCGGCATGCTGGCACGGCGGGCGCTGTGAACGGCGGGCGCGCCGTCACCCGGCGTGCTGGCGCAGGTAGACCCGGAAGTCCAGGCAGCTTTCCAGCAGCGCCCGCCGGTACGCGCTGCCGTAGCCGCTGCGGCGGCCGTCTTTGCCGCGCCTGACGGCTGCGCGGTAGACGTGCAAGCCCTGCCGCGCAAACGCGATCGCGCCGGACAGGCCGTCGCGGCGCTCCAAGAATTGGAGTCGCCCGGCCTCGTGACGCATGGCGTTCACCGATCCGCAAGGCCCGGAGCCGGCACCGGTGGCCTGGCAGGAGGCTCGTGGTGCTGCCCGGCCCGCCCCCAGGTCATGCAGTCTTCGCCGAAGAGTTCGTATGCCGAGAGCGGCGCCATCGAGCCGCTGCCCGTCATGAGTGCATCCGCGGCACTGAAGCGGTCGCAGAACCAGCAGCCAGCGCCGGGGTGGCGGCCCGCGGAGCTGGCACCGAGCCGGCTCATGACGCGACCCCGCCGAGCGCAACGAAGGCCCGCACGCTGCCGTCCACCCGCTGAACCTCGGCCAGCGTCGCGGCGTCCAGCGGCGCATTCAGGTCGACCACGGCCGCGCCCATGCTGGCTGCGGTCTCCAGGTGCATCTGCGTGACGTTCAGGCCGGCAGCCGCCAGCACGCCGTTGAGCCGGGACATGACGCCGGGCTGGTCGTGGTGCAGGTGCACAAGGCGCGAGGCCGAGCGCAGCGGCCCGGCCGACAGCTCGGGCAGGTTCACGCTGCCGCGCACCGCGCCCAGCGTCAGGTAGTCGCGCAGCTTCTCCGAGACCTCGATGCCGAGGTTGCTCTGCGCCTCGACGGTGGAGCCGCCCACATGCGGCGTGAGAATCACGTTGTCCAGATCGCGCAGCGGCGATTCGAAGGTCTCGCTGCTCGACGCCGGCTCGACCGGGAAGACGTCGATCGCCGCGCCGCGCAGATGACCACTGCGCAGTGCCGCATGCAGCGCGTCGATGTCGACCGCGTGGCCGCGCGCCAGGTTGATCAGTACCGCGTCGGGCCTCATCTGCGCCAGCCTCGCGGCGTCGATCAGGTGGCGCGTTTGCTCGGTCTGCGGCACGTGCAGCGTCACCACGTCAGCTTCCTGCAGCAGCGCGTCCAGCGCGCCGGCTGAACGAGCATTGCCCAGAGGCAGGCGGGCTTCGACGTCGTGGAAGAGCACGCGCATGCCGATGGCCTCGGCCAGCAAGCCGGTCTGGGTGCCGATCTTGCCGTAGCCCACGATGCCCAGCGTCTTGCCGCGGATCTCGTTGGAGCCGCGCGCATCCTTCAGCCACTGGCCCCGCCGCGCGGCAGCCTGGCGTTCGGGGATGCGGCGCAACAGGTGGATGGCATGGCCGATGACCAGCTCGGCCACCGAGCGCGTGTTGGAGAAGGGGCCGTTGAAGACCGCCACGCCGCGGCCGGCACAGGATGACAGGTCGATGTTATTGGTGCCGGTGCAGTAGGCCCCCACCGCCAGCAACCGGGGGGCGGCGACCAGCACGTCCGGCGTGAGCGCGGTACGCGAGCGCAGCCCCAGCACTTGCACGTCGGCCAGCAGGCGCTTCAGCTCCTCGGCGCCGGGGGCGTGCTTCAAGCGCACGACCTCGGCAGCGGGCAGTGCGGACAGGATCGGCGTGGCACTGGCATGCACGTCTTCCAGCAGCAGGATGTTCAGGCTCATGTCGTCTTTCGAAAAGGGTTTCTTCGGCGCGCGGCGTCACAGACCCAGCGTCAGCAGGGCGGCTTCCGTCATGCGCGAGCGGTCCCAGGGCGGGTCGAACACCATGTCGACCGTGACCTCGGCCACGCGCGGCAGGGCCAGCACCTTGTCGGCGACTTCCTCGGCCAGGATCTCACCCATGCCGCAGCCGGGTGCGGTCAGGGTCAGCTTGATCACGACGCGAACCTGCGCCTCGTCGACCGGGGTCACCTCGCAGCCGTAGATGAGACCGAGCTCGACGATGTCGACCGGGATCTCCGGGTCGTAGCAGGTCTTCAGCGTCTGCCAGACCAGATCGCGCACGTCGTCGACCGCCACGTCAGCCGGGATCGCCGGCGCCTGCGGCGGTTCGCGGCCGATGGCATCGGCATCGCGGCCGGGCAGGCGCACGAGCTGGCCGTCGGCGACGAGCGTGAAGCTCGAACCCAGCGCCTGCGTGACCTGTGCCCACGTGTCGGGTGCCAGTTCGAGCGGCGTGCCGTCGGGAATGCGCTCCACCCGCACGGGACGGCGCACCAGCACGGTGTCGCGCTCGCGGGTCGAGGTCAGGCTCATGGTGTGACTCCCGATTCAGCGTCGGCCTCGGCGGCCAGCGCATGCATCAGCGCGTGCCAGCCGAGCAGCGCGCACTTGATGCGGCCGGGGTAGCGGCGCACGCCGGCCAGGCTGACGAGCTTGCCGAGCTGCGCCGCCTCGGGTTCAAGCTGACCGGTCAGCACGGCGCGGAAGCGCTGCTGCAGCGCCTGCACTTCGGCCGCGTCGTGGCCGATCACGGCTTCGGTCATCATCGATGCCGACGCGATGCAGATCGCGCAGCCTTGGCCGTGGAAGCCGATGTCCTTCACTTGGTCGCCGGCCATCACCAGCTCGACCTGCAGGTCGTCTCCGCATTGCGGGTTGTGGCCCCGGGCCTGGTGCGTGGCAGCGCTCAGGTGCCCGTAGTGGCGAGGCGCGCGCTTGTGCTCGAGGACCACGTCCTGGTAGAGCTCGTTCTCGGCGGCGGTCAGTGTCGTGGTCGGCAAGGCGGTCGTCGTCATCGCAGCACCTCCAGCGCACGCGCCACACCCGCTACCAGGCGGTCGACCTCCTCGGGCGTGTTGTAGAGCGCAAGCGACGCGCGCGTGGTCGGCCCATGGCCCAGGTGGTCGAGCAGGGGCTGCGCGCAGTGGTGGCCGGTGCGCACAGCGATGCCGCGCTCGTCGAGCAGCGTGCCGATGTCGTGAGGATGCACGCCGTCGGCAATGAAGGAGACGATGGCCGACGGCGTTGCCTCGGGCGACAGCACGGTGACGCCGTCCAGCGCCGCCAGGCCCGCCACGGCCTGTGCCCGCAGCGCGTCGACGTGGCGGTCGATCGCAGTGCGGCCGATGCTGTCGATGAATCGCGCGGCCGCGGCCAGGCCCACCGCGCCAGACACGTTCGGCGTGCCGCCCTCCAGCCGCGCCGGCAGCGCCGCCCAGCCGGCATCGGTGGCGGTCACCCACTCGACCATGTCGCCGCCCAGGCGCAGCGGCACCAGGCGCTCCAGCGCCGCGCGCCGGCCGAGCAGCGCTCCGGTGCCCATCGGTCCGTACATCTTGTGGCCCGAGAAGGCCATGAAATCGCAGGCGAGTGCCGACAGGTCGGGTACGGCATGCGCGGCCACCTGGGCTGCGTCCAGCACGGTCAGTGCACCCGCATCCGCGGCCAGGGCCAGCAGCGCTTCGTAGGGCGGGCGCTCGCCGGTGGCGTTGGCGCAGGCCGTGACGGCGAAGACTCGGGTGCGCGCATTCAGCAGTGTCATCAGCGCGTGCTTGTGCAAATGACCGTGGGCATCGGGCCGCAGGATGCGCAGCGTGGCGCCGCTGCGCCGGGCCGCGGCCTGCCAGGGCAGCAGGTTGGCGTGGTGCTCCAGGCCGCTGACGACGATCTCGTCGCCGGGCTGGATCACGGCCCGACCGGGGCCACCGTCCGACAGGCCAGCGGCGACGAGGTTCAGCGCCTCGGTCGTGCCCGAGGTGAACACCAGTTCGTGCCGGGCATCGGCGCCGACATGGGCCTTGAGCGTGCTGCGCGCCAGCTCGAAGGCATCGGTGGCGCGCTGGCTCAGGGTGTGCACGCCGCGGTGGATGTTGGCGCGTTCGTGCGCCTCGAAGTGGCGCATCGCGGCCAGCACCGGCTGCGGTACCTGGGTCGTCGCGGCATTGTCGAGGTAGGCCAGCGGCTGGCCGTGCACGGTCTGCGCCAGCACCGGAAAGGTGTCGGCCGCGGCAGCGAGAGGGAGGCGATCAGACATGGCAGACCCCGCGTGCGTCGTGCCCGGCCGCGCCGGCCAGGTGGCGCGCCAGGCTACGGCCGAGCCGCTCGTCGACACCGAGGGCGTTCATCAGCTCGGGCAGTTCCAGGGCGCGCGCCAGCGTGGCGCCGGCCAGGCCCTGAAGGACCAGCGTGCGCGCGGTGCGCTCGTCCAGCCCGCGCTGCGCGGCATAGAACAGCGCATCCTCGGGCAGGGCACCCCAGGTGGCGCCATGTGCGGCCTGCACGCGGTCGTGGTGGATCTCCAGGTGCGGGCGCAGCACCAGCCGCGGCTGGCCGGCGGTGGGGATGCCGCTGAGCCGCTGCCGCGCCTCGGCCTCATCGGCACCGGGAGCGATGCGCGTCTGCGCGTTGGCCACGATCCGCGCGCTGCCGCTGCCCAGCGCCAGCACGTCGACGGCGCTGGCCGTGTGCGCCGCGCCGTGGGCAACCTGCACCTGCTGCTCGAGGTTGGACGCTCCGGCCAGCAGCACGCCGGCGGTGCGTGCCTCGGCCCGCTCGCCGAACAGCTCGATCGCGCTGCGCTGAAGGTGGTAACCGCCGCCCGACGCCAGCAGGGCCTGGTGGTAGCGCGCACCGCGGTCGAGCCGCGCGTGTACGTGGTGCGCCACGCGGTCCTGCACCCCCGGCGCGACGATGCGCAGATGGCGCAGCGCGGCGCCGGCGCCCAGGCGCAGGTGCAGGTGCAGGTTCTGCACCAGCGCACGCTGGCAGTCCACGGCGTGCCCGGCTTCGCGTTCGTGCGACTCGACCAGCACGAGCTGCGCGCCCGGCTGCAGGTCGATCACCAGCATCGGCGCCTCGACCTCGGCACGCGGCTGGTGGCGCAAGTGCAGCCAGACTGTCTCGTCGCGGCCGGCGCTTCGTCCGTCAGACGCCGCGCCGATGCGCAGCCGCAGGCCTTGCCGCACCAGCGCACGGTGCGCCCAGGCGAACGGTGCCGCGTCTTCGTCACCGGGCGCGGGCAGGCCCCTGAAGAGTTCAGCCCGCTGCGCGGGGTCGGCCGCGTCCAGCCAGCGCGCATCGACCCGGCTCGGTGGTGTCGGGCCCATCGGGTGCAAGGTCCAGCCGGCACCGGCCAGCGGCGACGCATCGCAGGTGCCGGTAGGCTGCGGCGCCGGCTCGCCCAGCCAGACCTCGGCCGCCGGCGGGCTCAGGTGGCGGAAGGAATCCGCGCTGCGCGGGATCCACTGGCCCGCAGCGATGCGGCTGCGGGCAGACAGGGCGTCGGCGCGGGCGCTGTCCATCTCAGGCCTCCGCCGCTTCGCGGGTTGGCGCGTCGGTATGTGCAAAGCCGGTACGCGCGATCTCACGCGCCAGCGCCAGACCTCCGGTCTCCGCGATGCAGCCCTGGTCGAGCTTGAGCACGGCGTCGGGTGCCAGCGATTCGATCAGCTGCAGATAGTGCGACACCACCAAGAAGGCCGTGCCGCGCGATCGCAGGTCCTGCACCAACTCGACCACTGCGCGCACGCCGTCGATGTCCATGCCGGAGTCGATCTCGTCCAGCACCGCCAGGCGCGGCTGCAGCAGGGCCAGTTGCAGCAACTCGTTGCGCTTGCGCTCGCCGCCCGAGAAGCCGTCGTTGACCGGGCGCGACAGCATCGCCTCGGGCAAGCCCAGGCGCGTGGCGGCGGTGCGTGCACTGCCCAGGAAGTCGAAGGCGTCGAGCGCCGGCTCGCCGCGCGCTTCGCGCACCGCATTCAGCGCGGTGCGGATGAACAGGTTGTTCTTCACACCGGGGATCTCCGGCGGCGCCTGGAACGACAGGAACAGGCCGGCGCGGGCGCGCTGCTGCGGATTCATCGCCAGCAGGTCCTGGCCGCCGAAGTGCGCCCGGCCGCCGGTGACCTTGTAGCGCGGGTGGCCCGCGAGCGTGAGGCCGAGCGTGCTCTTGCCGCTGCCGTTGGCGCCCATCAGCACCAGCAGCGCGCCGGCGGGCACGTCCAGCGTCACGGACTTGAGCACGTTGCGCTCGCCGACGTCGACACGCAGGTCACGCAAGCTGAGCAGGGGAGCAGTGGCGGTCATGGGGAGTCCTTCGTTTGCAGCACGGTGGGGTCTTCAGCCGACGGCGCCTTCCAGCGACACCGCGAGCAGCGCCTTGGCCTCGAGCGCAAACTCCATCGGCAGTTCCTCCAGCACCGCCTGGCAGAAGCCGCCAACGATCAGCGCCGTGGCCTCTTCCGGCGCAATGCCGCGCTGCTGGCAGTAGAAGAGCCGCTCCTCGGAGATGCGGGTGGTGGTGGCCTCGTGCTCGACCACGGCGTCGTCGCGCGCGGCGTCGACGGTCGGAAAGGTGTGAGCGCCGCAGTCCGGCCCGATCAGCAGCGAGTCGCATTGCGTGTGATTGCGCGCGCCGCTGGCGGTGGGCGCGACGCGCACCAGCCCGCGGTAGCTGTTGTGCGCGTGGCCGGCGCTGATGCCCTTGGACACGATGCGGCTCGTCGTGTCGCGGCCCAGATGGATCATCTTGGTGCCGGTGTCGGCCTGCTGGCGGTGGTTGGACACCGCGATCGAGTGGAACTCGCCGCGCGAGCCGTCACCACGCAGCACCACGCTCGGGTACTTCCAGGTGATGGCCGAGCCGGTCTCAATCTGCGTCCAGGCGATGTGCGAACGCTTGCCGGCGCACAGCCCGCGCTTGGTGACGAAGTTGTAGATGCCGCCGCGCCCCTGTTCGTCGCCGGGGTACCAGTTCTGCACCGTCGAATACTTGATGTCGGCGTCGTCGTGCGCGATCAGCTCCACCACCGCGGCATGCAGCTGGTGTTCGTCACGTTGGGGCGCCGTGCAGCCTTCGAGGTAGCTGACCTGGCTGCCCGCCTCGGCGATGATCAGCGTGCGTTCGAACTGACCCGTGTTGCGGGCATTGATGCGGAAGTACGTCGACAGCTCCATCGGGCAGCGCACGCCCTCGGGGATGTAGACGAAGGAGCCGTCGGAGAACACCGCCGAGTTCAGCGCGGCATAGAAGTTGTCGCCCGGCGGCACCACGCTGCCCAGGTAGCGCTCGATCAGTTCGGGGTGGTGTTCGACTGCGTGCGAGAAGGAACAGAAGATCACCCCGACCGCCGCCAGCTGCTCGCGGAAGGTGGTGCCCACCGAGACCGAGTCGAACACCGCGTCGACCGCCACGCCGGCCAGGCGCGCGCGTTCGTGCAGCGGCACGCCCAGGCGCTCGTAGGTCTCCAGCAGCTTGGGGTCGACGTCGGCGAGCGACTTGGGGCCGTCCTGCAGCGACTTCGGTGCCGAGTAGTAGCTCAGTGCCTGGAAGTCGATCGGCGCGATGTGCAGCTGGCCCCAGTCCGGCGGCGCCATTGACTGCCAGCGCTGCAGCGCCGCCAGTCGCCACTGCAGCAGAAAGTCCGGCTCGCGCTTGCGCCGCGAGATGGCCCGCACCGTGTCCTCGTCCAGGCCCGGCAGCAGGGCATCGGTGTCGACATCCGTGACGAAGCCGTGAGGGTAGGACTGCTGCAGGGCCCTTTGCAGCGGCTCGGCCTGTGGCAATGCAGATGCAGCATTCATAGATGCATAGCGTATGCATCTTTAAGCGATTCCACAAGCGAAATCGTTCGAGACCCTGCCGCGACCCCGGAGACTTTGCGGCGACCGCCCTGGGCCTCATGCCGAAGTAATCGACGCCAACGATTCGACGTGGGTCAGCTCAGCATGGCCAGGGCGGTGGCCAGACACCCCCACGTGGCGAGCCCCGCACCGGCCGCGACCTGCACGACGGCCGCAGCCACGATGGCCTCGCGGGGGCGGCACATCGCCACGAGACCGTGGTACGCGATGCCGCAACTCAACCCGAGACCGGCCAGGAACACCGCCGCAGGCGCGGCGATGCCGGGCAACGCAAAGCCCGCCGCAGAAGCCCACAGCGGCAGCGGCGCCAGTGCGGCGAGCAGACGCGCCTCGTGCGGTGCGAGAACCAGGGCGTACGCGCCTGCGATGTGACGCAGCAGCCGGCCAGCCAACGCCACCGAGCCGAACTCCGCCAGCAGGACCAGCATCGACAGTTCACCCCAGGGATGGCTGCCGGCCTTGGAGCCCGGAGGGCCGACCGTGCCGGCCAGGTAGAGGACCGCAGGTGGCAGCAATGCGACCGGCAGCACGATCTGCAGGAACAAGTGCCACCCGCCTGGGCGGGCACGCAGCAGTTCGGGCCAGCCGCGCTCGGCGGACAGCGGCAGGGCAGCCAGTGTGTAGAAGTCCATTGGGCTGATCGCGGGCGCCGCTTGATGAGATCGCCAAAGAGTATCACAGCATGATACAAAAGCGCATGCCTTCAAGACCACCCAAGACACCGCCGGCCACCTCGTCGCGAGCGCTGGGCAAGAGCGACTACGAGCGCCTGTCGGATTTCCGGTACCGGCTTCGTCAGTTCCTGCGTGCCAGCGAGCACACCTGCCGCACGCATGGGCTCACGGCGCTGCAGTACCAGCTGTTGCTGCACGTGGCCGGGTTTCCGGGCCGCGCGTGGGCCACGATCGGGGAACTCGCCGAGCGGCTGCAGGCCCAGCACCATGGCGTCGTGGCGCTGGTGGACCGCTGTGCGGCCCTGGGCTTGCTGGAGCGTCGCCCCGGTCGAGCGGACGGCCGTGTGGTCGAGATTCATCTGCTGCCCAAGGGCGAGCAACTGCTGGCAGAGGTGGCGGGCCTGCACCGTGACGAGCTGCACAGGCTGCTCGGTGAGTTCTCGCCGGCAATGTCGGATCGTGGTGCGCCGTGATCCGGACGCAGCGTGACCTGCGGGTTCCGAGGGGCTCGACGAACGCGTTCTTGATGTTTCCTAAGGATTCGAACGATCGACCGAACCTGCCCGCTTTCGTCCCCATCTGAGGCAGTATGAAGGCGATGGGCGCCTTCCTTCCGAGATTGGAGATGCCGATGACCCCGCCGAAATCGAGTTGGATCACCACGTCCCTGGCCCCCGCTGCGGTGGCCTTGGCGTTCCAACTGCCTGCCATGGCGCAGACCAGCACGCACGATCACCACACCGCCGCGCCGCACAAGCTCACGTTGAATCAGGGCCAGAAGTGGGCCACCGACGCGCCGCTGCGAACCGGCATGAGCCGTATCCGTGGCCTGGTCGAGCCGCAACTGGACGCGGCACACGCTGGAAAGCTGACGCCCGCGCAGTACCGCGAGCTGGCCACGCAGGTCGAGACCGAGGTTGGCGGCATCGTCGCCAGCTGCAAGCTGGAACCGAAGGCCGATGCAATGCTTCACTTGGTGATCGCCGACATCGGTGCCGGCACCGACGCGATGGCGGGCAAGGACGCCAAGCTGCGCCCCGCGCTCGGCCTGGTGAAGGTGGCGCAGGCCGTGAATCAATACGGCAGTCACTTCGACGACCCCGGCTTCAAGCCGATCCGCAATGTCCGCTGAGAACCCCAAGGAGCGCATCGTGAAATTCACGGTCCCTTTGCCGCTGCAACACGGGCACGAAGCCCTGCGCAGCGGATATGGAAGGAAGACGATCAATCGCACAAGGAGGTTTCGCATGTCCATCCACACGCTCATTCGCTCGCTCATCGAATCGGTCGTCCCCACGGCCGCTGCACATTGCGACACCGCAGACGGTCCGGCCGTGACTGACGGGCGCCGTGCACTGCAGACGGGCAACATCAACCACGCCCTCAAGTGGATCCAGGCCGACGGCGAAGCGGAGCTGACCGAGGTTTTCGACAAGGCAGTGGCCGTTCGCAAGCTCGGCCCACAGGCCGCCGAAGTTGCGGATCGGCTGTTCCTCGAGACTCTGGTGCGCCTGCACCGCATGGGCGAAGGCGTCGGGTTCACGGGCATCCAGCCCACCGGCACCGAAATTGAACCCATCGTCCTGGCGGCAGACCGCGCGCTGGAAACAGGCGACGACAGCCAGGTGGCCGCGCTTGCGCCAGCCGAGCGCCGTGCAGAACTGCACCGCCGCTTCGAGACGGCGCTCGGCAAGAAGAAGTTCGACGCGAACGATGTGCCTGCCGCGCGTGATTACGTCGCCGCCTACGTCAGCTTCTTCAAGTATGCCGAGGGCGAGGACCACGAGCACCAGCATGTCCACGGCCAAGACGCCCATGCGCACCATGGGGCAGCGCACAGGCACTGACATGGCGCGCTGGATTCCCGTCGTCCGTATTCGCGGACGATCGATGCTGCCCACGCTGACGCACGGGCAGGTGCTGTTCACACGACCGGCACGCCGACCCATCGCGGTGGGGGACGTCGTCGTGTTCACGGCGGCCATCGGTGGCCTCTACGTCAAGCGGATCGCCGGGATGCCCGGCGATATCGTCACGCTCGAAGCCGGGCGCCTGTACGTAAACGGTCGCGCATGGGACGGAGGTCCGCGAACAACTGGCGCACATGTGGAGCGCTGGCGGGTTCCGGATGGTCACTGCTTCATGGTCGGCGACAACCTGAAGGAGTCCGACGATTCGCGGGTCTGGCGCGAACCGTTCGTTGCACTGGCGCGCATCGGCGGGTTGGGTCTCAGGCGGTGGCCGTGGCGGCGGTTGGCGGCCGACTCGAACCGCAGCAGGGTCCAGGAGTCGCTCTGTTGCGGACCGGTGCAGACGCAGGCCGTGCGCGGCGCGCCGGTGTTCTCGCAGGGGCCGGCCGGCAATGCATCGGCCTCGACATCGGTCACGAAGCAGTGAGCCAGGCGCAATTGCACAGCAATGGCCGGTCAGGTCGATCGGTTGGCGGCATCGTCGCCAAGTGCAAGCTCGAGCCGAAGGCGGATGCGGTGCGGCACACCATCATCGGCGAAAGCGGCGTCGGCACCGACGTGATGGCCGGCAAGGACGCGCAGCAGCGCCCGGCGCGCGGCCCGGTGCAGGTGGCCAAGGCGGTCAATGACTATGCCGACCACTTCGACCACCCCGGCTTCAAGCCGATCCCCAACATTCACTGAAACCTGCGTGGCGGACCGTCATGAAGCTCACCATTCCCACGCCTTTGCGGCAGAAGCACGAAGCCCTATACGACGAACTGCGCCGCGCCAAACAGGCCGGAGCCGAGGTCGGCGAGGCCGCCAAGGCGCTGGCCCGGCAGCGCGGCGATCAGCGGGCGGCAGCGTGACAGCGATGCAGACGCCGGCATTCTTCGACCAGGTGCCGACTATCGTCGTCCACGACGCGCTGGCGCAGACGCTGGGCGCGGTGCACGACGGCCTGATCGAGTACCGCTATATCGATGCCGTCAAGCTGTCCGGGCACTCGTGCCCGACTGTGGCCGGCGCCTGGCTGATGACACGCGCAGCGCTGGCCCGGCTGTACCCGGGGCAGACGCCGCGCCGCGGCGAGTTGCGGGTCGAGTTGCGCGAGGCGCAGGACGCCGGCGTGACGGGCGTGATCGCCAGCGTCGCGGCGCTGGTCACCGGCGCGGCCGGCAGCGGCGGGTTCAAGGGCCTGGCCGGCCGTCATGTACGCTGCGATCTGCTCGTCTTCGGCGTGCCGATGCGCGGCGAGATGCGCTTCACGCGCCTCGACAACGGCAGCAGCGTCGAGGTGTCGCACCATCCCGAGGCGGCGCCACGCCCGGCGGTATTGAGGATGCAGATGCAGGCGGCGCTGGCGCCCCAGGCCGACAGCGCGACGCGCGAGGCGTTTGCGCAATCCTGGCAGGCTTGGGTGCGCGCGATACTCATCGACCATGCGGACGATCCCGAGCTGATCACCCTGAAAGACTGACCGCGCATGGCCCGTCGAGAGATCGCGCCGCACGCCTTTCTGGCTGCGTTGCCCATGTTCAGGGCCCTGGACGAAGCCACCCTCGCGCGGTTGGCGGCGGCGGCCACGGCGCGTCGCCTGGCGCGCGGGGAGCGCCTGTTCAGCAAGGGCGACACCGCCACGGCGATGTACGTGGTGGTGCATGGCGAGATCAGGCTCTTCGCGCGAAGCCCGGTGCGCGGCGAGCGGCTCACCGGCGTCGTCGGCGCCGGGCGCAGCTTCGGCGAGCCGGTAATGTTTCTCGAGCGGCCGGCACTGGTGGATGCCGAAGCGGCGGGTGACGCGCTGGTGCTGCAATTGCCGAAAGAGGCGGTCTTCGCCGAAATCGAGCGCAGCCCGCGCTTCGCACGTCGCGTCGTCGCTGGCCTTAGCCAGCGCATCGAGTCCCTGGTGCACGAACTCGAGCACCAAGCCCTCAGCAGCGGCCGGGCCCGGCTGATCGACTACCTCGTGCGCCGCGCCGGCCATCACCCTGGGCCGCGGCTCGTCATGCTGCCGGCCACCAAGGCAGCCGTCGCCTCTCAGCTTAACCTGTCGCCCGAGCACTTCTCGCGCCTGCTGCATGAACTGGCGGCAGCCGGGTTGCTGCAGGTGGAAGGCCGCCGCATCACGGTGCACGACGTGGAGCGGCTGGCGGGCAGCGAGCGATGAGCGCAGTCCGGCAGGTCGAGTCGCGGTTACCTGGAGTTGCCCCGAGTCCGTGGACGTAGTGGGACTGGGCGGCCTACGGACGTCGTCGAACCCCGGATTCGCTCGCGTCGACACTTCGCGTCTGCAGCGCCGGCGCGGTTTCGTCCTTACCGAAGCCAGCAGTTCGTGCTTTCCATCAAGTGACGGTAAATTTTCGCGAGCCGTAAAGCCGGAAATTTTTACCGTCAGATTTACCGTCAAACTGGAGTCGACCCCTTTCTTCCGGATGGAGCGATCAAGAGAAGAAATTCTCCGCCGGGCCAACGGCATGGGCTGCATTTTTCAAGCTGTTGATCATGTATAGCCGATAGTTAATTGGGACACGTAAACCATTGATTTTAATAGAGATTTCTACGAGATCTCGAAATCCGTCACTCCCACTCGATCGTCGCCGGCGGCTTGCTCGACACGTCGTAGGTGACGCGGTTGATGCCGCGCACCTCGTTGATGATGCGGCTCGACACCTTCTTGAGCAGCGAATACGGCAGCTCGGCCCAGTCGGCGGTCATGAAGTCGCTGGTCTGCACGGCGCGCAGCGCCACCACGTAGTCGTAGGTGCGGCCGTCGCCCATCACGCCCACGCTCTTGACCGGCAGGAATACCGTGAAGGCCTGGCTGGTCAGGTCGTACCAGCTCTTCCCCGAGTGTTCGTCGATCGCCATGCGCAGCTCGTCGA
>WBZX01000845.1_pt1 | contig 25512 bp, 28 predicted proteins | sample 5204211 | NCBI WGS metagenome assembly WBZX01 (sample SAMN12344362, study PRJNA552823) | activated sludge metagenome | biome: Activated sludge suspended growth; feature: Nitrification reactor; material: Wastewater; isolation source: activated sludge from nitrification reactor of wastewater... | reverse complement strand
CTTGTCGTGGGGGACGCGTTCGCCAGCACCTCGGTGCCCTGGCACCTGACCACCGTCGAGGTGATGGACGAGCTGCGACGGCTCATGACCCACGACGGCGTGTACGTGATGAACGTGCTCGACGGCGGCGACAGCGACTTCGCCCGGGCCCAGATCGCCACGCTGCAGGACCGCTTCGACCATGTCGCCGCGATCCTGCCCGCAGGCGGAGTGCCGCCGGACCGAGCGGTCAACCAGGTCCTCGTGGCCTCGGACGCGCCGCTGCCCGAGCTGGTGTTCGACGCTGCGGACGGAACGGTCGTACGTGGTGCCGAGCTCGACGAGTACGTCGACGGGGCCAGGGTGCTCACCGACGACCACGCGCCGGTGGACCAGCTGCTCCTGCGCTGAGGGCCCCGGCTACCCGACGAGCTCCGAGGCGGTCCAGGTCCTCGGGGTACCAACGCCGCCGCAGCCACAGCGACACGTACACGAGCGCGACCAGGACCGGGACCTCGACCAACGGCCCGATCGTGCCGGCGAGGGCCTGGCCGGAGGTGACGCCGAAGACCGAGATCGACACGGCGATCGCGAGCTCGAAGTTGTTGCCCGCAGCGGTGAACGCGATGGAGGCGTTGCGGTCGTAGGGGAAGCCGAGCCGATGGCCCGCCACGAACGAGCCGAACCACATCAGCCCGAAGTAGGCCAGCAGAGGGACGGCGACCCGGGCGACGTCCAGGGGGTTCGAGGTGATCTGCTCGCCCTGCAGGGCGAACAGCACGACGATCGTGAACAGGAGGCCGTAGAGGGCGACGGGTCCGATGCGGGGCAGGAAGGTCTGCTCGTACCACTCGGTGCCCTTGCGCCGTTCGCCGATGAGCCGGGTCAGGAACCCTGCGAGCAGTGGGATGCCCAGGAAGATGAGGACCGACTTGGCGATCTCCCACATGGACACGTCCAGGCTCTGCGTCTCGAGCCCGAGGAGCTCGGGCAGCACCGTCAGGTAGAACCACCCGAGCACCGAGAACATCACGATCTGGAACACCGAGTTGATCGCCACGAGGCCGGCGCCCAGCTCGCGGCTGCCGCAGGCCAGGTCGTTCCAGATGAGGACCATCGCGATGCAGCGGGCGAGGCCGACGATGATCAGCCCGGTGCGCAGCTCGGGCAGGTCGGCGAGGAACACCCACGCGAGGGTGAACATGAGCAACGGGCCGACCACCCAGTTCATGAACAGGGAGAACCCGAGGCTGCGCGGATCGGCGAGCTCGTCACCGATCCGGCGGTACTTCACCTTGGCGAGCACCGGGTACATCATCGCCAGCAGGCCGATCGCGATCGGCAGCGAGACGGTGTCGACCTTGATGCGCTCGAGCGAGTCGTTGAGGTCGGGAAGGAGGCGGCCGAGCAGGATCCCCCCGGCCATCGCCGCGCCGATCCACACCGGCAGGTAGCGGTCGAGCGTCGACAGCTTGGCCGACACCGGTGCCGAGGTCGGCGCGCTCATCGCGCCGACCTCGCGGTGATCGGTCGTCGCGTCAGCAACAGCCGCCCTCGCTGCCGGTGCCGACGGTGACGGGCTCGGCGCCGAGATCCGGGGCGCAACACGCCGCACCCTCGGCATCGCCCATGACCTGGTTCGACATCTGCTCGGCGTCGCCGGTCTTGACGTACCACTCCCACTTGGCGCCGTCCGGATCGGTCACCCAGGTCTCGGTCTTGGTGGCGTAGCAGCAGGTCGTGTCGTCGACCCCGGTGGTCTGGAGGCCGTCCTCGGACAGTCGGGCCTCGGCCTCGGCGACCTCGGCGGCGACCATGGTCTCGACCCCCAGGTGGTTGAGCGTGCCGCCCTCGGCGGCCTCGATGAGGACCAGCTTGAGGGGAGGCTCGGCGATCTCGAAGTTGGCGTAGCCGGGCTTGCGCTTGGACACGGGAGTCGCGAACAGCTTGGAGTAGAAGTCGACCGCTGCGTCGACGTCGCTGACGTTCAGGGCGAGCTGCACTCGGGACATGGGGACCTCCGATGGTCTACGATGCATCGACGTTCATCGATGTGCTCTGAACATCAAAGCATCGATGAACGTCGATGTAAAGGGCAGGATCCGGATCGAGGTGGATCGATGGCGACGACAGCAGCAACGACCACGGCAGCTGCACCCGGCACGGCGAGGACGGTGGACGGCTGCTGCAGCTCGGTGACCGCGGAGGCCCTGAACGAGCCCGACGCCGTCGAGCTCGCCGAGGCGCTGAAGGTGCTGGCCGATCCCGCCCGGCTCCGGCTGCTGTCGCTGGTGGCGAGCTCCAGCTCGGGCGAGGCGTGCGCGTGCGACCTGGTCGAGCCGCTCGGCAGGTCGCAGCCGACCGTCTCGCACCACCTCTCGATGCTCGTCGACGCCGGGTTCCTGACCCGGGAGAAGCGGGGTCGATGGGCGTGGTACCAGGTGGTGCCGGAACGACTCGAGCAGATGCGGGCCGCACTCGCCACCTGATCCGCACCTCAACGGGCGTCGACGCCGAGCGACTCCATGAGTAGCTCGACCCGACCCCGGATCTCGTCGCGGATGGGCCGCACCGCGGCCACGTCCTGGCCGGCAGGGTCGTCGAGCTCCCAGTCCTCGTAGCGCTTGCCGGGGTACAGGGTGCAGGCGTCGCCGCACCCCATGGTGATCACGACATCGGCCGCCTGCACGATCTCCTCGGTCCACGGCTTCGGGAACTCGGCGGTGATGTCGATGCCGACCTCGGCCATGGCCGCCACCGCCGAGGCGTTGACCTCCGCCGCGGGCGCGGACCCGCCGGAGTAGACCGTGACCCGGTCGCCCGCGAGGTGGCGCAACCAGCCGGCGGCCATCTGCGAGCGTCCTGCGTTGTGCACGCAGAGGAACAGCACCGTCGGCGTGCTCGCCGGCGCGGGGTCGACCGCTCGGTCGGAGATCTGGTGGTCGGACATGGTGGTGCTCCTGGTGCTCCTGGTGCTCGGGTGGAAGGTGCGCAGTCGTCGGGGGACCGGGTTCAGGCGGCGGGTCGGACCAGTGCGTCGATCCGCCGGGTCAGTTCGGCGACGGCAGCGTCGAACGCTGCGGCGGAGCCATCGACGACGGGATCGGGCACCGACCAGTGGAGCCAGCCGTCGTGGTCGCCGAGCTCCTCGTGTGCCCGGTCGCACACGGTGACCACGAGCACGGCCTCGTCGATCTCGCCCAGTGCGGTCGGCGCGGCACCGGTGAGGTCCAGGCCGGCCCGCCGCGCCGCGGCGACCGCCTTCGGGTGCACGCGTTCCGCCGGATCGGTGCCCGCCGAGTACGCAGGTCGGTCTGCCAGGTCCGCCCAGAGGGCGGCGGCGAGCTGGCTGCGGGCGGAGTTGTGCGTGCACACGAACAGCGCCGGACGGACGTCGAGGTGTCGGCCGGGCACCAGCCCGGCCAGCGCGCCGCGCTCGAGGTGGACGTAGCGCCGACGTCCGTCGCCGCTGGAGCGACTCCGGCTGATCAGCCCGGCCGCCTCCAGCGCGTCGAGGTGGTGGGCGAGGAGGTTCGACTCGAGCCCGAACCGCTGGCGCAGCTCGACCGGTGACCGGTCCGAGGCGGAGAGCTCGTCGATGATGGCCAGTCGTGTCGGGTCGCTCAGTGACGCGTGGCGGGACGCTCGGCGCTCGAGGTCGGGAAGCTCCATGCGGCTCAGTATGCAACCCCAACAGCAACTGAGTCAATGAATGCTGAGTGAATCCTGCTCCGCCGTCCTGCGTCGTAACGTTCGGCGATGCCGGACCGCGAGCGACGAGACTGGACGGTCGACCAACGCCAGCGGGTCGAGGAGCTGCTCGACCTCTACCGAACGGCGCTGCACGACTCGCTGGACGGGATGAGCGAGAGAGAGGCTCGTCGGTCCCTCGTGCCGTCGTCGACGACCCTGCTCGGACTGGTCAAGCACGCCCGGTTCGTCGAAGGCGTGTGGTTCGACCAGGCGGTCACCGGCCGGTCGTACGCGGAGATCGGCATCGCGAGGACCGTCGACGGTTCCTTCGCGTTGGACCCGGGCGACACGATCGCCACCGTGCAGGCGGAGTACCGCAGCTGTTGGGCGACGTCGAGGGCCAACCTGGCCGGTCGATCGAGCGGGGACCTCGTCCACGGCCGTGGTGAGCGACCGGTCTGGGCGCTCCAGCTGCAGGTGCTGCGCGAGTTGGCCCAGCACGCCGGCCACGCTGACATCCTGCGCGAGCAGATCCTCGCGAGCCGACGCTCCTGACGATGCCCGCATGCTCCCGGCGAGTGGTGCGCGTCAGTCGCGCACCAGCCGGGCGGCGAGGTGGTGGGTCATCACGACCCCGACGGCCTCCATGTCCGTGCGGTACTCGAGCACGTCGCCGTGGACGACGATGATCCGTGTGACGGCGGTGACCGACTTCGCCGACGGCGAGCACGCGACCGACACAGACTCGAAGCGGTACTCGCCGGCGTGGTTCGGTTCGGCGACGGCGATCTCGGTGACGCCGAAGCCGTGGGCGAGCACGAGCTCGCACCGGTCGCCGACGGAGCGCACGAAGCCGGTCTCGCTGTGCCGTGGCTCACCTGTCGGAAGGTCGGTGGTCGTGCTGCGCCAGGTCGCCATGGGTCGGTCCGGCACCGCGACGACCTCCAGGACCTCCCGGTAGCTGAACGGCTGGATCGTCGGGTACTCACCGGCGCCCTCGCCGACCCAACGGCCGACGAGGCCCTCGAAGGAGTTGTCCATGACCCCAGCGTGGCATGGCAGCACGGTGCCCGGGGCAGGTCGCGTTCGCTGCTCGGGAACGAACTCCGCCCGCGCCGGGTCTCCGGACAGTGACGAACGCTGCGGACGAACCGACGACGGCCATCGACGTCTACTGGCGGCCGGGGTGCCCGTACTGCATGTCGCTGAAGCGCAGCCTGCGACGGCGACGGGTGCCGATGCGCCTCCACGACATCTGGGCCGACCCCGAGGCCGCAGACGTGGTCCGTCGTGCGGCGCAGGGCGACGAGACGGTGCCCACGGTGGTCGTGGCCGGTCATGCGTTGGTGAACCCGTCCGCCCGTGAGGTCGAGGCCCTCGTCGAACAGCTGCTGGCGGAGCTCGTGACGGACCGGGGCGATCAGCGACGGTCGTGGTTCGGCCGGCGGCGGTAGTCGGGCCTCAGCAGGTGTCGTTGGTGCGTCGATCGTCCAGTGCGTCGGAGAAGAACTGCTGCACCTCGTGCAGTCTCGCAGCGCGGCTCAGAGGATGCTGAACGCGATGATCAGGCAGGCGACGGTCATCGTCACCATTCCGCACACGAACACCATGTCGGCGAGCCGCTGGTACCTCCGGGTGTGGTGGTCGCTCGCCGCCCGCAGCGAGGTGTAGGCCAGCAGGCACGAGACCATGAACACGACGGTGTCCAGCGCCAGGAGGTCGTCCGCGATCGTGGCGTACTCGCTGCTGTTCGAGATGATGATGCCGATGATCCCGACCACGGTGAGGCAGACCCCGACCATCGCGGCGGACACCGAGAAGATGTGAACGTTGAGCTCGGCGGTGACCTCGCGCTCGTACTCCGCGTCGGCCAGCGTCGCTCCCGACGGTTCGCCGGGTGCGACGGGGAGTCCGTCCGGGTCGCTCACCCGTTGAGTCCGACCCCGGGTGCGAGTGCCGTGCGGTCCGTCTCGGAGCGCCCGTAGCCGAGGGCGAGGTGGGAGAAGCCGGGCAGGAGGAACACGAACAGCTTCCAGATGAAGCCCTTGCCGAAGAGCTCGGCGGTGTCGCTCGCGAGCACCCACAGGGCGATGATGTTGATGCACGGGATGAAGCACAGGATCAGCCACAGGATCGGCGAGTGCTGACCGCGGGCCTTGTAGATCATGTACACGTTCACGAACGGGATCAGGCCCATCCAACCGGGCAGGCCGAGCTTGGTGAAGACCTTCCAGTACCCGATCAGCACGAACAGGAGCCACGCCACCCCCAGCACGCCGCCGGCGATCGTGCCGGCGTCGCCGGCGTCGTTGGAGCTCTGGGCGAGCAGGTGCAGCATGGTGGCCTCCACTGGGTCGCCCGAGACGCTATCTGCGCGCCCCTCGCCGTCGGGGGGATGCCACGCCGGTGCGCAGCCTCAGCGCCGCCGGTCCCCCAGCGGCCAGGCGCACAACAGGTCGTGCGCCAGCGTCGCTGCAGCGAGTGCGGTGATGCCCGACACGTCGAAGGGTGGTGACACCTCGACCACGTCGGCGCCCAGCAGGTGCAGCTGCGGGCAGATCGCACGCCAGATCGACAGCGCCTGCGCGGTCGAGAGCCCGCCGACCACCGGCGTGCCGGTGCCCGGCGCGAACGCCGGGTCCAGGCAGTCGATGTCGAAGGTCAGGTAGCAGGCGCGGTCGCCGACGCGGGTGAGCACCCGCTCGATGGTCGCCGCGGTGCCGTGCTCGTGCACCCACGGTGCGTCGACGACGTCCAGGCCCATGGTGTCGTCGTTCCACGTGCGGATGCCGATCTGGGAGGACGCTGCGGGGTCGATCCACCCCTCGGTCACCGCTCGTCGGAACATGGAGCCGTGGTCGAGGCGCTCGCCGTCGTCGGGCCAGGTGTCGGTGTGGGCGTCGAAGTGCACCAGGGCGAGCGGCTCGCCGTGGTGCTCTGCCGCAGCACGCAGCAGGGGATAGGTGACGAAGTGGTCGCCGCCGAGCCCGAGCAGCCGGGTCCCGGTCGCCACGATCTCGCGTGCCGCGCCCAGCACCGCCGGCAGCACCGTCTCGGCGCGGTTCGTGTCGAACGCGACGTCGCCGCAGTCGACGATCCGACGCTCCTTGATCGGGTCGAACCCGTGGGGGAAGTTCTCGAGCTCCGACAGCTTGGCGGACTCGACCCGCACCGCGTTCGGGCCTTCGCGCGCGCCCGAGCGCCCTGTCGTGGCCAGGTCGAAGGGCACCCCCAGGATCGCGATGTCGACCCCCTCGAGCGCACGTGAGTAGGGCGCGCGGCCGAACGACATGACCTCGGCGAAGGTCAGCGTCGGCCACTCGTGGGGGCCCTCCGCGCTCAGGAACTCGGCCATCGCCGTCGGTCCTCGGTGCCCGTCAGGTGACCGGATCGAGCACGAACAGCGGGATGACCCGGTCGGTGGACGACTGGTAGGTGTCGTAGTCCGGCCACACGCCGGTCGCGAGCGTCCACCAGGTGGACTTCTCGTCGTCGGTCACCTCGCGGGCGGTGTAGTCACGTCGGACCGCGCCGTCCTGCAGTTCGACGAGTGGGTTGGCCCGCAGGTTGTGGACCCACTTGGGGGTGGTCCGGCGCGCCGCCCATGGAGCCGATCACGACGTAGCTCGTGCCGTCGGTGACCTGGATCAGCGGCGTCTTGCGGAGCTTGCCCGAGCGGGCGCCCTTGGTGGTCAGGATGATGCAGGGCCCGCCCATGAACTCGGCGCCCTCGACGCCGTCGGTGCGCTCGTACTGCTCGACCTGCTCAGCGATGGGCTCCCACGGGCTGGGTTCGTACTCGCCGTCGAGTGGCATCGGGTCTCCTGGAGGTGGGATGGCGGTGGACCCGCGGACCCTACTTCGCCGGCCGCGGACCACGGGCGCCGCCGGGCGTGGTTCACTACGTCGGTCGACGAACGGGGGTCCGGAGATGTCCTACGACGTGGTGGTGCGCGGCGGCACGGTGGTCGACGGGACCGGGGGCCCGGCACGCGTCGCCGACGTCGCGGTCGCCGACGGGGTGATCGCTGCGGTGGGGGACGGTCTGCGGGGTGACCTCGAGCTCGATGCCGTCGGCCACGTCGTCGCACCGGGGTTCATCGACGTGCACACGCACTACGACGCGCAGGTCTTCTGGGACCCCGACCTGACCCCGTCGGCGTTCCACGGCGTGACGACGGTGATCGCCGGCAACTGCGGGTTCTCGATCGCGCCCGTGCGGGCCGACGGGGTGGGCATCCTCGGGCGGACGCTGCAACACGTCGAGGACATGAGCCTGGACACGTTGCAGGCGGGTGTGCCGTGGGCCGACTTCGAGTCCTTCGGTGACTACCTCGACGTAGTCGCACAGCGAGGTGTCGGGCTGAACTACGGCTGTTACGTGGGGCACACCGCGGTCCGGCTGTACGTGATGGGCGACGACGCCTACGAGCGTGCCGCGACCGACGAGGAGCTCGGTCGGATGCAGCGCCTCGTCGCCGATGCGATGGACGCCGGAGCGATCGGATTCGCGACGTCGGCGTCACCGACGCACAACGGGGATCGGGGTCGGCCGGTGCCGTCCCGCCTGGCGCCCCTGAGCGAGGTGCGTGCCCTCTGCGAACCGCTGCGCGAACGCGGGCGGGGAGTGGTCGCCATGCTGCCCGGGGGTGTGTTCTCCAACCAGGACCTCTTCGACCTGCAGCAGCACCTCGGGCGGCCGATCACCTGGACCGCGCTGTTGACGGTGAAGGGCCTGCCGTACCACGAGAAGGTCGTCGCCGAGCACGACGCGGCGCGGGCGGACGGAGTCGAGGTGTGGCCGCAGGTCTCGTGTCGCCCGCTGGTGTTCCAGATGAACCTCGAGGAGCCGTTCACGCTGAACATGCGCCCCTCGTTCGCCGCGCTGATGGACCTGGACCGTGACGGGCGCGTGGCCGCCTACCGGGATCCCGCATGGCGGGCCGGCGCGTGGGAGGACGTCTCGGGCCGAGGCGGCCTGCTGCCGTTCAACTGGCCCGCCCTGTCGGTGGCGGAGTCCGCGTCGCACCCCGAACTGGTCGGTCGCAACGTGGTCGACCTCGCCGACGAGCAGGGGGTGACGCCGCTCGACGCGATGCTGGACCTGTCGCTCGCCGACGACCTGCGCACCCGGTTCAACTCGACGCTCGCCAACGACGACGCCGACGCGATCGCATGGCTGCTGCCGAGGGACGGGATGCTGATCGGCCTCGCCGACTCGGGCGCACATGTCAGCCAGCTGTGCGACGCCTGCTTCGCGACCGACCTGCTGGGCAACTGGGTGCGAGGGCGTGGAGTGATGACGCTCGAACGGGCGATCCACAAGCTGACCGCCGAGCCGGCCGGTGTCTACGGCCTGACCGACCGTGGTCGGGTGGCCCCTGGCCTGGCCGCGGACCTGGTCGTGTTCGATCCCGCCACGGTGGCACCGGGGCCGCTGCGGCGGATCGTGGACTTCCCGGCCGACGGGGAGCGCCTCACGGCCGACTCGCCGGTCGGCGTGCGCCACGTCATGGTCAACGGGGTGCCGATCAGGGTCGACGGCGAGATGGACGCCACCGCGCAGTCCACCCGACCGGGTGTGCTGCTGCGGTGATCGTGGTGCGGCTCAGCCCTGCATGAGCTGGTCGATCGACAGCGCGACGAACTGCCCGGGCTGCTCGACCGCCACCTGCACCAGCAGGATCATGATCCCGTTGAGGATGTCCTGGTCGGTCATGGTCGTCCCGAGCCCCACCTGCACGGTGAAGGAATCGGCGGGCGAGTCGCCGGCGAGGCCGCCAGCGGCCCACACCTGCGCGAGGAAGTTGGACGTCGTCGCCGTGACGTCCTGCCAGGTCGTCGCGACGTTGGGATCGAAGACGTACTGCTCCAGGCCGGTCCTGATGGTCAGCTCCAGGTACGACATCAGCCGCTGCACGGACGACGAGCCCCCGCCGACCGTGCGGTCGCCCATCGCGACCGTGCCGTAGCCCTGGACGGTCCGCAGGCTGTTGATGCCCGAGTCCGCCAGCGTCCCGGCGAGGGTGTTGTCCACCGACAGGGTGGGGGTCGAGTCGGGGATCGGAGTGGCCGTGCCACCCGCTGGTTGCCACGGCCCGGTGGCGTCGTCGGTCGCGGCGATCACCGCGGCGACCGACGGTGCGCCGGCGCGGGTCGCGCCGGTGGCGTCGGTCAGGCCCGAGGAGTACATGACGGCACTGCCCGCACCGGACGGGCCGGCGCGCAGTTGGTCGGCGGCGGCGGTGAGCGCTGCGCCGGCGTCGGTCGCTGCGCTCGCGACCGCGGCGGTGGGTGGGTCGAGCACGGCCACGGCCTGGTTGCCCGCTGCGGCTGCCGTCATCGCGGACGCGACCGCCAGCCAGTCCTCGCCATCGAGGTCGGCCAGTGCAGGGACGACGATCAGGTCCCAGCCGTCGTCGCGCGGGACGGCGGCGGACGCGGCGGCCAGGGCCTCCGGTGTCTCCGACGAGGTCGGCGAGATGACGACGCTCCCGCTGGCAACGGCGTAGAAGTCGGCGACGGCAGCTGCCATGGCGGGGCTGGGGTCGGTGAACGCCTCGTCGAAGGCCGCGACCGAGTCGACGAGCGGCGACGTGCCGGGCGCCCCGGTGGCCGTGGCGATGCCGACGAACACCGGGATGCCGGTGGCGACGCCCACGAAGCTGTCCCCGAACGAGGGGATCTCGTCGACGTACACGCCCGGTCTCGGGTCCTCGGTCTGCGCCGTCGAGGTGGTCGTCGTCGCGGCCATCGTCGCGACCGAGACCACGGCGACCAGGAACCATCGTGACCGCCTCATGACAGGTGCCCGACGACGACGGCGGCGAGGTCGAGGTGGTGGCGGTCGTCCACCGCGGAGCCGATCGTGACCACCTGGACGAACGTGTCGCCGACCAGCATCCCGACCACGCCGTGGTCGGGCGAGTCGAACGCGGCCGACGCGCCGTCGATGCTGGCGTCGCGCCCGTCCATGCCGCTCGACTCCAGGTCGGCCCGCTGGCGGTCGAACTCGGGCCGGCCGGACTCCTCGTCGACCTGGACCTGGATCAGGCCGAGGTGGTCGGGCTCGGTGAAGCTGCACACGGCCACCTCGTCGCCGTCCAGCAGCTCCGACTCGTCGGTGCCCGCGGGCACGGCCCAGCCGGTGACCCGCTCGATCTCCGTCGGGCTCAGCAGCGAGCAGGGGTCCACCGCGGCGCGGGTCGGGCGGGCCACGGGCTCGCCCAGGGCATCGTCCCCGGCGCTGCACGCCCCCAGGACCAGCGCGGCGACGGCGCAGGGCACCACGCACCAGCGGCCCGACAGGGAGGGTCTCGACATGCAGTCCCATCGGCACCTGGCGGTGGGACCTGAGCGAGCGGCGAGTTCTCAGGTCGCCGCTGCTCGGGTCGACAACATCTCCAACGAAGGGTGTGAGAGGACTTCGGTGCGTGGCGTGGGCCGCGGATCGTGCGTGGGTCCCCGGGCATCGTCGTCGACGTGGTGCTGGTGCTCGCCGCGATCGTGACGGCGGGCGTCCGGGGCCCACGACCCTTCGGTACGATCGTCGGCCCGCCGCCGAAAGGGCCCAGGATCACCGATCAGCCGACAGCCGACGAACCCGTCGAGCCCGACGACGCCGCGCCCGCCCGACCCCCGCTGCGTGACCGCGTCGAGGCGCGGGCGCGCCGCGTCGGTGACGCGGCGCGTCAGCGCCACGAGGTCCTCCTCGAGCGCACCAGCTGGGCCCAGGTGGCCACGGCCGTCGGCCGTCGGCACATCGCGGCCAACGGATCGATGATGGCGGGCTACCTGGCCTACCGGCTCTTCCTGCTGCTCCTGCCCATGGGCGCCATCGTCGTTGCGCTCGCGGGGTTCGACCGCGCCGCCAGCGAGTCGACGACCGAGCACCTCCGGCTCGGCCAGGTCCTGGCCAACACGATCGCCCAGGCCGGCGAGGACGCCCAGCGGAGCCGGCTGCCCCTGCTGATCACGGGTCTGGTCGCCTTCGCCGTCGCTGCGTGGGGGCTGCTCGGCGCCCTCCAGTACACCTCGGCGGTGGCGTGGCAGATCCCGACGCGCAGGTTCCCGGGGAAGGGCCGGGCGTTCCTGCGCCTCGCCGGCAGCCTGCTGCTGTTCGGTGGTGTGCTCTACATCTCGATGGTGGTCCGTCGCGCCGGGATCGTCGCCGGCCTGGCGGGCTCGCTGGCCAACACGCTCGGCACCTTCGTCGCGTACCTCGGGCTCGGCTGGATCCTGCCGCGACGGTGCAAGGAGTGGTTCTGGCTGATCCCCGGCGCTGCGGTCAGCGCCGTCGGCTACCTCGGCCTGCAGGCGTTCGCCGCGTTCTACCTGCCCGAGAAGCTCGCCAACGCGTCAGCGACGTACGGCGCGCTCGGGATCACCCTCACGGTCCTGACGTACCTCTTCGTCGTCGGCGTCCTGCTGTGGATGATGCTGCTCGTCGACGCGGTCGTCTGGGAGCAGCGTCGTGACGATCCGCCCGGCCTGCTGCGACGCATCGCCGACAAGGTGCCGTTGCCGACCACCACGTTCGGCTCCGGCTACGTCGGTGAGGACGACGTCGCCGAGACGGTCGGCGGACCGCTCCAGTCGTTCAGGAACGCCTCGATGGCCGACAGGGACTGATCGCACTCGGGGGTGAGCGTCGGGTAGGCGGGGAACACGTGCGGCACCCCTCCGGGTGCAGGGAACGTCGAACAGACCTCGTGGAACCGGGTGCGCATGTCGCCGATGTCGCCCGAGTGGAACCCGAACTGCTCGATGACCGGCAACAGCTCGTCCAGGCGGGGATCCATCGGCGCAGCGTAGGCCCGGGCGCGGGTCCGCCGGGTGGTGCGCACACCACCCGGCGGACGTCATCCGGTCCGAGGACCGGGTCGATCAGGTCGCCGGCGCCGCAGCGAAGCCGATCGGGCTCCACGAGGTCAGCGAGCCGCTCGGGTCGGCCTGACCGTGCGCGCGGACGGTGCCGATCGAGCACGCCGTCACCGAGCAGTCGGTGCTGGAGGACCCGATGACCGCAGCGGCGTCGATCGTCGTGCGGAACGTGCCCGCAGCGCTGATGCCGGTGGGGTAGCTGAGGAACTTGGTGCTGCCCCACGCCGCTGCGTCGAGGTTCCATCCGGCCGGAGCGGTCGCCTCGGTCCACGGCAGCTGGCCCACGTAGATGCCGGGCGCGGTGGCGGGGAACCCGGCGCCGGTCACCGACACGGTCTCGCCCGCATACGCGAGGTTCGTCGACTTGGACACGACGACCTGCTTCGTGGTCGCCGGGGCGAACGTCACCGGGGCAGCGGCGTTCCATGCGGCGTACCAGCCGGTGTGCGCCGACCAGACGAACACCTTGCAGCTGTCGAGGTAGCAGTTGACGGCCTGGTTCTGGGCGGCGAACAGGGCCGGGGTGGCGATCGTCGCAGTGAAGCTGCCGTCGGCCTGCAGCTTGGCCCCTGAGGCGGTCTGGGGATCCGGCCCGGTCGGGCGCACGTACTTCGCGCTCGTGTAGGCGGTGGGCACCGGACCGTCACCGATGCCGATGGCGACGTAGATCCCTGCGATCGCAGTGGCGGGCGGGGTGCCGGCGGGGGTGATCAGCGACGGGTCGAAGCCGGTGCCGGTGACCGTCACCGTCGAACCGGTCTGCGCCAGCTCGGTGGTGGACGAGAAGGTGACCGCCGGCGTGAACACCGGGGGTGCCTCGGTGGTCGTCGTGGTCGACGCGGTGGTCGAGGTCGTGCTGGTCGAGGTCGTGGTCGTGGTCGTGGTGGCCGGCGGTGCCGTCGGCACGCACGCTGCCGCGGCGGTCATCACGACGATCGCGACAGCGGTGAGCGTCGCTGTCCTGCGCTTCGAACGGGTGGTCATCTCGAGGTCTCCTGTCGTCGTCGGCCCGTCCCGATCGGACCGGCCGACAGAAGATAGGAGCAGAACCTATGACAAGGCAATAGGCATGCCTAACATCCCGATCATCCAAGCGGCGGATACGGGATGGAATGACCTCCCGAGCCACATCTGCGTGGGCAACGGCCCTAGATTGACGCAGATGGCGACCACCTACCGCACCTCGCAAGTGGCCGAGTTGCTCGGCGTGAGCTCCGACACCGTCCGTCGATGGTGTGACGACGGCCGTCTCCCCAGCAGCGGAACCGGGCGTCAGCGCACCATCGCCGGTGAGGACCTCGCGGCACACCTGCGTGAGCAGGGGCCCGCATTCGGCGCGGCGACGGACCGCGTCACCTCGGCACGCAACCGGTTCACCGGGATCGTGACCCGGGTGGAGCGTGACGGACTCGTCGCGGTGGTGGAGATCTGTGCGCCACCGCATCGCGTCGTGTCGATGATGACGCGCGAGGCCGCCGACGAGTTGGAGCTGGCGCCGGGCGACCTGGCCAGCGCCGTGATCAAGGCCACCAACGTCGTGGTGGAGCTCCCGTGACCGGGACGGGTCGCGTCGCGACGGGACGGATCCGCAGCCTCCTGCTGCTCGCGGTGCTGCCGGCGGTGCTGATGTCGGGCTGCGGCGGTGACGACACGTCGAATGACGCCTCGTCCACCGATGCGCCACCGGGGGAACCCAGTGCCGTCGGCGAGGTCACGGTGTCCGCGGCTGCATCGTTGACCGACGTGTTCGAGCAGATCGGCGATGCGTTCGTGATGGCGAACCCCGACGCGGAGGTGACCTTCAACTTCGGGTCCTCCGGACAGCTCTCCACCCAGATCGTCGAGGGCGCACCGGCCGACGTCGCCGCGTTCGCCGACACCGCGCCCATGGACGCGCTCGATGACGCCGACGTGCTCGCGGCGCCGGCCGAGATCTTCGCGACCAACGAGTTGGTGCTGGTCACGCCGCCGGGCAATCCCGCGGGACTGCGCTCGCTCGCCGACCTGCCGGGCGCCGGGATCGTGTCGCTGTGCGTCGAGACGGCGCCGTGCGGCAAGTTCGCGGCGCAGCTGCTGTCGGTGGCGCGGGTCACCTTGGACGAGGCCGCGGTCAGCCGCGGCCAGGACGTGCGCTCGGCGCTCACCGCGGTGACCGAGGGGGACGCGGACGCGGCCGTCGTGTACGTGACCGACGCGGTGGCGGCCGGCGACGCGGTCGAGGTGGTGACCGTCCCCGAGGCGGCCGACGTCGTCGCGACCTATCCCATCGCCGCGCTCGCAGCGGCCGCCGCACCTGAGGTGGCGCGGGCGTTCGTCGACTTCGTGCTCGGGGAGGAGGGGCAGCGGCTCCTGTCCGAGGCGGGCTTCGGTCCACCGTGAGCGCAGCCGGAGCGGGCTCCCGGCGTCCGCCGGCCCTCGTCGTGCTCGCCGCGCTGGGGGCCGTGGCGCTCGTCGCGTTGCCGCTCGTCGGGTTGTTGCAGCGGGTGTCGTGGTCCGAGCTGCCGTCGGACCTGACCTCGCCCGAGGCGATGGCGGCCCTGCGTCTGTCGCTGGTGTGCTCGTTGGCCGCGACGGCGTGCTCGGTGGTGCTGGGCCTGCCGCTCGCCTGGCTGCTCGCCAGGGTCCGCTTCCCCGGCCGGGCGCTGGTGCGCGGCCTGGTCCTGTTGCCCCTCGTGCTGCCGCCGGTGGTCGGGGGTGTCGCGCTGCTCGGGGCGTTCAGTCGTCGCGGCCTGGTCGGCGCCCCCCTCTACGACTGGTTCGGGGTGCAGCTGACCTTCAGCACGGCGGGTGCCGTGCTCGCCGAGACCTTCGTGGCGCTCCCGTTCTTCGTGCTCACCGCCGAGGCCGGCCTGCGCTCCATCGATCGTCGCTACGAGGAGGTGGCCACCACGCTCGGGGCGCGCCCGGCGGAGGTCTTCGGCCGGGTGACGCTGCCCATGCTCGCCCCGGCCGTCGTGGCGGGCGCCGTGCTGGCGTGGGCCCGGGCGCTCGGGGAGTTCGGGGCGACGATCACCTTCGCCGGCAACATCGAGGGACGGACCCGCACCCTTCCGCTCGCGGTGTACCTGCTCCTCGACAGCGATCCCGACGTGGCGATCGCCCTGAGCCTGGTGCTGCTGGTGCTGTCGCTCGTGGTGCTCGTGTCCCTTCGCGACCGCTGGACCGGCGCGCTGAGCGACCGTCGCTGATCGGTCGGCTCCGGTCGAACGGCTGGTCGGTCGGCTCCGGTCAGTCGGGCGCGGCTGCGTCGTCGCAGCAGATGATCGAGTGGGCCGATGCGACGCGGCCGGCGGGGATCGACGGGTCGCCGGCGAGCAGCGCGGCGAGCGGTGCCCGTTTGTCGGCGCCGATCACGAGCCACACCAGCACGCGTGCCCGATCCATGGCCGGGTAGGTCAGCGTGACCCGTCGGTGGCCCCGGTAGTCGCCGGTGGCGGCCACGTCGACCTCGGTGATCCCGAGGACGGGGTCGGCGGGGACCAGTGAGGCGGTGTGGCCGTCGTCGCCGAGCCCCAGGTGCACGACGTCGAGCACCGCAGGTTCGCCCAGGACCTCGGCCAGGGTCGCTGCGTACTGCTCGGCCGCGCCCGTCGGCCCCGAGCCGACCGGGATCGTGTGCAGCTGCCGGTCCGGCAGCACCGCGGCGGTCAGTCGGGTCCGCAGGTCGGTCAGGTTCCGTGCCGGGTCGCCGTCGGGGGCGATCCGTTCGTCGACCTGGAACACGTCGATGCGGTCCCAGGCCAGGCGCCGACCGGCCAGGTGGTCGAACATCGGGGCGGGGGAGGAGCCGCCGCTGACCGCGAGCGATGCCGTGGCCGCGACGGCGAGTCGTGCCGAGAGCTCGCGCTCGATCACCCGGGCGGCGGTGGCGGCGGCGTCGGCCGGCGTCGCGCAGTGGACCAGCTCGTGGTGGGTCACGGGGCGGGCGGCTCGACGTGGCCGCCGAACTGGCTGCGCATCGCAGAGAGCACCTTGTTGGCGACGGCCTCCTCGCCGCGCGAGCTGAACCGCGAGAACAGCGCAGCGGCGAGCACCGGGGTCGGCACGCCCAGGTCGGTCGCCGCTTCGAGCGACCAGCGCCCCTCGCCGCTGTCGCTGACGACGCCGCTGAAGCCGGTGAGCCCCGGGTCGGCGACGAGGGCTGCGGCGGTCAGGTCCAACAGCCAGGAGCCGACCACGCTGCCGCGGCGCCAGAGCTCGGTCACCGCCGGGAGGTCGATGTCGAAGCCGTACGGCTCGGTGTGCTCCAGCAGGTTGAGTCCCTCGGCGTACGCCGCCATCAGGCCGTACTCGATGCCGTTGTGGACCATCTTCACGAAGTGGCCCGCTCCGTTGGGGCCGCAGTGCAGCCAGCCCTGTTCTGCGGGGCTGAGCCCGCCGTCCCGACCCGGCGTCCGCTCCACCGAGTCAGCCGGCGGTGACAGCACGTCGAACACCGGCGACAGCGTGGCGACCGCCTCGTCCGGGCCACCGACCATCAGGCAGTAGCCGCGCTCCAGGCCCCACACCCCGCCGCTGGTGCCGACGTCGAGCATCGCGATGCCGGCCTCGGCCAGCTCCGCGGCACGGGGAGCGTCCTCGCGCCAGTCGGTGTTCCCTCCGTCGATGACGACATCACCGGGCGACAGCAGTGCGGCGACCTGGCCGACCACGGTGCCGGCCACCGACGCGGGCACCATCACCCACACCGCACGGGGGCCGGCGAGCGCGCCCACCAGCTCGTCCAGGGTCGCCGCCGGGGTGACCGCCGCGCCGAGCTCCTCGGCCAGCGCGACCGCCACGGCGTGGTCGGTGTCGAACACCGCGGCGGTGCCGCCACCGGCCACCAGCCGCCGGACCAGGTTCGCACCCATGCGGCCCAGCCCGATCATGCCGAGCGCCGGTCCGGCACCGGGGGATGTGGTCAGGTCCATCATGTGCTCCTGTCGACGGTGTGCAGTGTTGCCCGCCTGCGGTCGGCGGGTCGGTCGGTCGGTGGTGCTCGAGCGCCGGTGGGTCGCGCTCAGGCCTCGCTGGTGCGCCAGCGGCGTTCGAACGGCAGTCGCCAGGTGTAGGGCGCGACCAGCGCATGCATGGCGTCCGGGCCCCAGCTGCCCGGGAAGTACGGGTGCACCAGGGGCGGGTCCTCGATCAGCTCGGCGGCGACCTCCCACAGCCGTTCGATGCCATCGGAGCTGGTGAACAGGGTCTGGTCACCGGCCATCGCGTCGTGGATCAGCCGCTCGTAGGCCTCGAGCACGTTCACCTCGTCCGCCGTCTCGTGCGTCGCGAACTGCATGCTGAGCTTGTCGAGCACGAATCCGGGCCCCGGCCGTTTTCCGTAGAACGACAGCGAGAGCCGTGACGAGTCCGCCAGGTCGAACGTCAGGTGGTCCGGCCCGAGCGTGCCCACACCGGAGCCGGCGGGGAACATGGACTTGGGTGGCTCCTTGAACGCGATGGACACGATGCGCGCGCCCTCGGCGAGCTTCTTGCCGGTGCGCAGGAAGAACGGGACTCCCGCCCAGCGCCAGTTGTCGATGTGGCACCGCAGCGCCACGAAGGTGTCGCTCTGCGACTCGGGTGCGACACCCTCGAGATCGCGGTAGCCGGCGAACTGGCCACGCACGACGTCGGTCGAGGCGATGGGCATCATCGATCGGAAGACCTTGTTCTTCTCCTCGTTGATCGCCCGCGGCTCGAGCGCGGTCGGCGGTTCCATCGCCACGAACGCGAGGATCTGGAAGAGGTGGGTCACGACCATGTCGCGGAACGCACCTGCGGACTCGTAGAAGGCGGCCCGGGTCGCGATCGACAGGGTCTCGGGCACGTCGATCTGCACGTGGTCGATGTGCTGGCGGTTCCAGATCGGCTCGAACAGCCCGTTCGCGAACCGGAAGGCCAGGATGTTGAGTGCCGCCTCCTTGCCGAGGAAGTGGTCGATGCGGAAGATCGCCTGCTCCGGGAAGACCGACTGCACGTGGGCGTTCAACTCCCGTGCGCTCTCGAGGTCGGTGCCGAACGGCTTCTCCATCACGATCCGGGCGCGCTCGGCCAGGCCCGCCTCGCCCAGCGTCGTCACGACCTCCCGGGCGGCAGCCGGCGGGATGCTCAGGTAATGCAGGAGCCGGACCGCTCGTGGGTCGTCCTCCAGCTCCTTCTCCGCCGCCCGGACCGCGTCGTGCAGCCCCCCGGGCCCGGCACTGGTCGGGACGTAGCGCAGCAGCGACGCGAAGCCGGCCCAGGTCGCGTCGTCGATCGGGTCGGCGACGTGCTCGTCGCACGCGGTGCGGGCCACGTCGCGGAACCCCGCCGCGTCGAGCTCCTCGAGCGACGTGCCGACGATGCGGCACTCGGGCAGCAACCCGGCGCGATACAGCCGCAGCAGGCCCGGCAGGAGCTTCCGCTTCGCCAGGTCGCCCCCGGCCCCGAACAGGACGATGACGTGCGGGCTGAGCTGGTGGTCGACCTGGTGCTCCACGCCCAGGATGCTACGAGCGGGACGTTTCGGCACCGTTGCGACCCGACGAGCAGGCGGTGAACGGGACGTTCGGCCCTGCCGCGCACCGTCGATGGTGCGACATGGTGGTCCCGATGACACCGGGGACGTCGGCCACGACGCGCACGTTGGACGCCAACGAGGCCGTCGCTGACGTCGCCTACCGCCTGAGCGAGGTGGTCGCGATCTATCCGATCACCCCCGCCTCGCCCATGGGCGAGCACTCCGACGACTGGTCCGCGGCGCACCGCACCAACCTGTGGGGCTGCGTGCCCGAGGTCGTCGAGCTGCAGTCCGAAGGGGGCGCCGCCGGGGTGGCCCACGGTGCGCTCACCGCCGGCGCGCTCACGACGACGTTCACCGCGTCCCAGGGCCTGCTGCTGATGCTGCCCAACCTGTTCAAGGTCGCGGGCGAGCTCACGCCGTTCGTCGCACACGTCGCCGCGCGCAGCCTGGCGACGCACGCGCTGTCGATCTTCGGTGACCACTCCGACGTGATGGCGGCCAGGACCACGGGCCTCGCGATGCTCGCCTCGGGCTCGCCCCAGGAGGCACAGGACCTCGCCGCGGTGGCGCATGCGGCGACGCTGCAGTGCCGCGTGCCGTTCCTGCACTTCTTCGACGGCTTCCGGACCTCGCACGAGCTTCAGAAGCTCGCCCTGCTCTCCGACGAGGCGCTGCGCTCGCTGATCGACCCCGACGCCCTCGCCGCGCACCGTGCCCGGGGGCTGTCGCCGGATCGTCCCGTCGTCCGTGGCACGTCCCAGAACCCCGACACCTTCTTCCAGTGCCGCGAGGCGGCGAACCCGTTCCACGACCGCACCCCCGAGGTCGTCGCCGACGTCATGGACGCCTTCGCCGAGCTGACCGGTCGCCGGTACGGGCTCATGGACTACGTGGGCCACCCCGACGCGGAGCGGGTCGTGATCATGATGGGCTCGGGGGCCGAGTGCGCCCACGAGACCGTCGACACGATGGTGGAGGCGGGTGAGCGTGTCGGCGTGCTGAAGGTGCGCCTGTACCGGCCGTTCCCGGTGACGCACCTGCTCGACGCGCTGCCCCGCTCCGTGCGGTCGGTGGCCGTGCTGGATCGCACGAAGGAACCCGGATCGGTGGGGGAGCCGCTGCTGCTCGACGTGCTCGGAGCGCTGGTGGAGGGCGTCGCCGACGGTGCGCTCGACGGGCTGCCGACGGTGGTCGGCGGGCGCTACGGCCTGTCCTCCAAGGAGTTCACCCCGGCGATGGTGCGAGCGGTGTTCGCCGAGCTCTCCGCCGAGCGACCTCGACGGCGGTTCACCGTCGGCATCACCGACGACGTGACCGGGTTGTCGCTGCACGTCGAGTCGGGTGTCGACGACGAGCCCCAGGGGGTCACCCGCGCGGTCTTCTACGGCCTGGGCGCCGACGGCACGGTCAGCTCCAACAAGGCGGCGATCCGGATCATCGGCGACCGCACCGACCTGCACTGTCAGGGCCACTTCGTCTACGACTCCAAGAAGTCCGGCGCGACCACGGTGTCGCACCTCCGCTTCGGGACCGCGCCGATCCGCTCGACCTACGAGATCCAGCGAGCGGACTTCCTCGCCGTGCACGCACCGGTGTTCCTGGAGCGATTCGACGTGCTGGACCGAGCGGCAGCCGGCGCGACGGTGCTGGTGAACTCGGCGGTACCGGCCGACGAGCTGTGGGACCACCTTCCACGGCGTGCCCAGGAGGTGCTCCTCGAGCGCGGGGCCCACCTGTGGGTGATCGACGCGCAGCGCGTGGCTCAGGAGCACGGGCTCGGCCGGCGCATCAACACCGTCATGTCGACGTGCTTCTTCGCGCTGTCGGGTGTGCTGCCCCGCGACGAGGCGATCGCCGCGGTGAAGGAGTCCGTCGAGTCGACCTGGGGGCGGCGGGGTCCGGAGATCGTGCGTCGCAACGTCGCCGCGATCGACGCGGCACTGGCCGAGCTGCACGAGGTGCCGCCGGGCGCGGCGACCGGAGCCCCGCGGGCTCGCGTCCACATCCCCGATGACGCGCCCGATCTGGTGCGCAACGTCACCCGCCTGCTGCTCGAGGGTCTCGGGGACCAGCTCCCGGTGAGCGCCTTCCCTCCGGACGGCACCTGGCCGACCGGCACCTCGCGCTTCGAGCGGCGCGCCATCGCCCACGACATCCCCATCTGGGAGCCGGACCTGTGCGTGCAGTGCAACCACTGCTCGATGGTCTGCCCCCATGCCGCGATCCGCACGAAGGTCGTCGAGCCCGACGCGCTCGCGGCGGTGCCGGCCACCTTCCGCCATGTGCCCGAGGCGCACACCACCGAGCTGTCGGGCCTGGAGTACATCGTGCAGGTCGCTCCCGACGACTGCACCGGCTGCGGTCTCTGCGTCGAGGTGTGCCCCGCCAAGGACCGGTCCCGACCGCGACGCAAGGCCATCAACATGTCGCCCGTCGACGAGCACCGGCAGGTCGAGCGGGCCAACTGGGCCGCGTACACGGAGCTGTCCGACATCGACCGGACCCGGATCCCGGTGCGGTCCCGGACGATCCCGTTGCAGGAGCCGCTCTTCGAGTTCTCCGGCGCGTGCTCGGGATGTGGCGAGACGCCGTACGTCCGCCTGCTCACCCAGCTCTTCGGTGACCGCCTGGTGATCGCGAACGCCACCGGCTGCTCGTCGATCTACGGCGGCAACCTCCCGACCACGCCCTACACGACCGACTCGTCCGGACGGGGTCCCGCGTGGAGCAACTCCCTGTTCGAGGACAACGCCGAGTTCGGCCTCGGCATGCGCCTGGGTCTCGACGCACAGCTGGGGCACGCCCTCGCCCTGGTCGAGCAGCTGGCCCCGACGCTACCGGGCGGCCTCGTCGCGGCCCTGCGCACGGTGCCGGACCGTTCACCCGGTGCGATCGCGGAGCGTCGTTCGCTGGTCGCCGAGCTGCGCGCCGAGCTGGACGGCTCCGACGACCCGGCCGCGGTGGCGTTGGCCGAGCTCGCCGAGCAGTTCGTCCCACGTTCGGTCTGGGCCGTCGGCGGCGACGGCTGGGCCTACGACATCGGCTTCGGTGGGCTGGACCACGTGCTGGCCTCCCACCACGACCTCAACGTGCTGGTGCTCGACACCGAGGGCTACTCCAACACCGGCGGGCAGCAGTCCAAGGCGACGCCGATCGGGGCGGTGGCCAAGTTCGCCGCCGCCGGCAAGGCGACCGCGAAGAAGGACCTGGGCCTGCACGCGATGGCCTACGGACACGTGTACGTCGCCAGCATCGCGATGCAGGCGCGGAGCCACCAGGCCGTCACCGCCATGCTCGAGGCCGAGGCGCACCCAGGTCCGTCCCTCGTGATCGCCCACAGCCCCTGCATCTCCCACGGCTACGACCTGGTGCATTCGCCGACCCAGCAACGCCGTGCGATCGACGCCGGCGCGTGGCCCCTCTACCGCTTCGACCCGTCACGCCTCCGCACGGGCGAGCCGCCGCTGCACGTCGACGCCGACCCCGTCTCGTTGCCGATGCGCGACTACATGCGGGAGGAGGCGCGCTTCCGCATGGTGGAGCTGCGTGACCCGTCCCGCTTCGAGCACCTCGTCGCCGCGGCCGAGCGTGGCGTCGTCGAACGCCATGCGCTCTACGAGCAGCTCGCACAGATCCGGCTGCCCCAGGAGGACGACGTCGATGGTTGACCTGTCGGTGCAGTGGCTGGGCCTCGAGCTGCGCAGTCCCTTGGTGGTCGGGGCGTCACCGCTCAGCGACACCGCGGCGCTGGCGCACCGGCTGGTCGCCGCCGGCGCCGGCGCGATCGTGCTGCGGTCCCTGTTCGAGGAGCAGATCGTTGCCGACCAACTCGCCGCGCACCGGTTCTTCGACGCCCATGTGGACATCAACGCAGAGGCGCGGTCGTTCCTGCCCGACTCGGACGTGTTCTCGGTCGCGTCGACGCCGACCACCGATCGCCTGCGCGCGCTCAAGGACGCGGTGGACGTGCCCGTGCTCGGCTCCCTCAACGGCGTCACGCCCGGCGGCTGGGTCCACCACGCACGTGAGCTGGTCGAGGCCGGCGCCGACGCGATCGAGCTGAACCTCTACGACGTCGCCACCGACCCCGGCGAATCCGGCGAAGAGGTCGAGCGCCGCCAGCTGCGGGTCGTGGAGTCGGTCGTCGACGAGGTCGACGTGCCCGTCTCGGTGAAGCTGTCCCCGTCGTACACCTCGGTGCCGGCGTTCGTCCGCCGGGTCGAGACCGCGGGAGCGGCGGGGGTGGTGCTGTTCAACCGGTTCCACCAGCCCGACGTGGATCTGGCGACACTCGACGTCGACACCCACCTGGTGCTGTCCACCCCCGCCGAGCTGCCCCAGCGACTCCATGCGCTCGCCGTGCTGCACGACCGCACCGGCATGTCGCTCGGCGCGGTCGGCGGGGTGCACTCCGGCACCGATGCGGTGAAGGCGGTGCTGTGCGGAGCACACGTCGTGCAGGTCGTCTCGGCCGCGCTCGCCGGCGGGCCCGAGGCCTTCGGGCGCATCCACACCGAGATGGCCGGCTGGCTCGACGAGCAGGGCTACGCCGACCTCGCCGAGGCACGCGGCGCCACCTCGCTCGCGCACGCCGCGGACCCGCACGCCTGGGAGCGGCTCAACTACGCGCAGCTCCTGTCCAACTGGCGTCCGCCGCAGCGCTGACCGAGGTCCAGGGTCTTCGGCCGACCGGCTCGGCCGTGTCCCATCGCGCTTGAGGAACTCTTGAGGAACCGCCCGGTTCTGTCTTGAGGTTCGGCCGTCATCGTTCGTCTCCACAGCGGCACACCGCCGCCGACCGCCGGTCCCGCCGGCCCTGACAAGGAGACAAGCAATGGACACCACCACCGCCCCCGCCACCCCGAAGCGTCACCGTCGTGTGCTCGCCGGCGCCCTGATCTTCACCGGTCTCGTCGCTGCCGCCCCCGGCGTCGCCACCCTGGCGGGCTTCACCGCCCAGGACGTGAACCGGGACAACTCGATCGAGTCCGGCACGCTCGACGTGGCCGTCGGCCAGGCCGAGAAGTACTTCGAGGTCCGCAACATGAAGCCGGGCGACACGACCGTGCAGACCGTCAAGGTCATCAACACCGGCTCGCTGCGCCAGGACTTCGCCCTCGACACCGTCAACGTCAAGGGCAACCTCGACGACGTGCTGACCGTCTCGGTCGCGCAGGACGGCAAGGTCCTCGCCGAGGGCGCCAAGCTCTCCGAGCTCGCACCGGTCATGTCCGGGCTGCAGTCCGGTGAGGCGACCGCCTACGACATCTCGGTCAGCTGGCCCGAGAACGCCCCGGAGATCGACAACAAGTACCAGGCCGGTGCGGTGAGCTTCGACTTCCAGGTCGACGCCACGCAGCTGGACGGTGCGGCGATCACGAACGGCGACAACGCCGGCAACTGATCCCCTCGATCCCCCTGACCGGAGGGGCGGCGCCGCCGCCCCTCCGGTTCCCCCCACCGGTTCCCACCCGTCCGAGGCACACCCGATCCGCAGAGCTCCGCCCGAATCGCCGCTCCGCACCCGCCCGACACCACCACCCCGCTCCACCTGAGCTGCGCAACGAGGACCCCGATGAACCTGTTCCACCGTCGACCCGACCCTGTTCCCGCCGGGGTCACGGGCGGCACGGCCACCGCCGCTGCCGCCGACGGCACCGTCGCTGCTGCTCCCGCAGCCACGACCGGGCGCCGCTCGGTCCGCCGGCAGGGACTGCTGTCCCGGATCGGGGGCACGTTGCTCACGGTGGTGATGGCACTCGCACTCATCGTCTTCGTCGCCATGACGGTCCTGCGGATCTCCGGCGGCGAGCTGCTGGCCATCAGGACCGGCTCGATGACGCCGATGATGAAGCCGGGCGACCTGCTCATCAGCCGGGAGGTCGACCCCCGCACCGTGCGGCGCGGCGACGTCATCACCTTCCGGGTCCCCGAGGCCGACAACACCCTGGTCACCCACCGCGTGACCAAGGTCGACGAGAAGGGCAACACCTTCACCACCAAGGGTGACGCGAACGACACGGTCGATCCGTTCACCACGAAGGCGAAGGACGTCCTGGGCACCCGCTGGTTCTCGATCCCCGCCGTCGGCCGGATCATGGTGTTCCTGTCGACCGGCCTCGGCACCGCCCTGCTCATCGGCATCCCTGCGGCGATCTACCTCGGCCAGACCCTCGCCGACCGGCGTGCGCTCCGACGTGCGGCGACCGCACCGGCCGTGGCCGACGTACCGATGGCGGTCACCGCTGACGTGACCGACGAGGTCGGTGCCCAGGGTGCTGCACCTTCGGCAACGACCTCGACGGCCCCGCCGACCGCGACCCCGCCGCCGACCGGCCCCGAGCCCACCGTGCCGCACGGCGGACCGAACCCCGGCGCTCCGCCGTGGGGCACCCCGCCATGGGGTGCGCCGTCATGGGATGCGCCGCCGTGGGGCACCCACGTCCACCACGCCGTGGCCGCCCCCCCCCCCC
>WBZX01000844.1_pt1 | contig 25590 bp, 24 predicted proteins | sample 5204211 | NCBI WGS metagenome assembly WBZX01 (sample SAMN12344362, study PRJNA552823) | activated sludge metagenome | biome: Activated sludge suspended growth; feature: Nitrification reactor; material: Wastewater; isolation source: activated sludge from nitrification reactor of wastewater... | reverse complement strand
CGCTCCGTTAGGCAATAAAAAAACCTCTCAACTTTCGTCAAGAGGTTTGGCCAATGTTGTAAAGTCGTCACTTCTTCAGTTCCTTAACTTCCGTTGCTATGAACACGCTGTCACTCTGAAACGTTCCGCTTGCGATGATGGCTCCCTTTTCAATCTGCACAGGTGACAGCAAGACGAAGGAACGCTTCCCAACAGCTAGGCTTAGTGTGTTGCCGAGCGAAGACTTGACGTAACCACAAACCACAACCTTCTGGCCGATGGAGTGTTGGTTGTTCTTGAGTTCGTCCAAGGTCAGTTCAGTAATCGGAATAATCTCGGCTTCCTTGAGTGTGGCCAAAATCTCTGGGTTCGCTTCCAACACCTGGGCGAAGTCTTCAATTGGTTTGGGCTTGGTTGGTTGTGGCTTCGATGGGGCTGCGGTTTGTGCCAATGGGGTTGAAGCTGATGAAGTAGCAACGGCAACAGGAGCAGACCCACAACCCAACAAAGACAAACACAACCCGCCTAACGCAGCCCCAACAAGGAACGTAACCAACACTCGAACCATTGACCGGCGAGGCAACACGATAGTCTTTGGTGAAGTAGCACGGTAGAAGCTTTCGGGAATGACAACAGGCGAAGACCAAACCAGAACTGTGTTGTTGTGTCGTTGGATGTGTTGACGAACCGAGGCGGAACCTTCAAGCAACGGACGAGAGGAAGGGGAAGGCACAGTGTAGTTTCGTCCGCACACACACTCTTTCACCATGCCGACGTTCGATAGTTCCCAGAAGGATTTGGCCCCACACCAACAAGAGCAACAGACTAACCCGCAATCGGTCAGACGGGAAGCAGGGGTTGGAATCGTGACGTTCATAGCAGACCTCCTTGAAGTAGTTAAGTGACGTTCTTTCAAAGCAGCGATGTCTTAACTCGGTGGTCTGCAAATGTCCAGCAAAATGGAGACAGTTGTTCAGGTTCACTTAATCGACGATTCAACGATAGGTCTGATTTCAGCCGGTAGGGTGAAGTAGGATTTAGACCCGTTTTCCCACTTACAACGACATGCGAAACACCGGGGAAAACTGACTTAACAACTTAACTTTCCCTTAAAGGCAAGACATGCGGAATAGATATGGACAGCGTAGGATGGTTTGATAAACTTACTACCTAGACAGCTACTTTAACCCTAGTTGTCTTGCTCAAACCGTATTAAGTCCGTGCGAAGTGGGAATTAAGGCGAGTCTATCGCGTACCTTCGAATCCTACCCGGGGAGCTAATAAATCCGCATCGAGTGGCACGTGACAAGCGGGTTCACAAGAACGCCAGGCAGAGAGTCTGGCGTTTTTTCGTTGGAATTGGGGTATTTGTGGGTGTGATGGAGCGGTTGTTAGTGTGAGGTAGAGATACATTTGCAACTCTCAAAACGGGCAGATTTGAAGCTTGATTGGCAGAAATCTCTCTGGTACGTGGGAGAGAGGGGACAAGGCGGTTAACAGAGGGTGGTGGCGATTTAGCAAGAATAGGTCAGAACCTTCCGTGCCATCATTTCTGGCGATGATACTCAGGGATGCAATCGACCGAAGTCGCGAAACGGTCGTGGCGTTCGAAACGACTCGATGGTAAGCTTCATCACTATGTACCATGCGTCTCGAAGGGCTCTCCGACTACGTCCCAACTTAGTTTTAGGATAAGTCATTCTGTGCCACAATTCTAACTATCATTTACGTTCAAGGCTTTAGCGACTGCCATGCCCACGGTAACCCCACTTGAAAACATCCTAAACCGGACACGCAACAACTTACTCGACCTTTCCTTGCGGAATCGGTTGCTTAACACACCACGCACGTCGACGCGATCAAAAAGGCTCGATATAGTCGATGAGCGGTCAGATGAAGTGTTCCGAATACTGGTTCGCGAACAGAGACCAATGACCTTCCTGGCATCAAAGGAAGAACGCGAAGTAGATAAGGAGGATACACGGCACGTCTCTGATCTTTTTGAGGAGCATATTCCGGAGGAGAGCGAAGCCACCTGCAATAAGATTGCGGAACGGCATGTTGATACTCGGCTTCAGACCAATTTGACCCCACCCAACTTACAGAAACGACTACTTTCCTTGCACATCGATGCAAGAACGATGGAGGAAGAACAGGGCGTCAGCATTTTGTATCTCGCGCTTGGTTTTCTAGAGTGGTACGAATCTCCTTCATCCGAAATGCCTCGCTTTGCGCCGCTTCTCCTTGTTCCCGTCGACATCGAACGACCGAACGTGACGGATCGATTCCGTTTGAAGTTTCGAGAAAGCGACATCAGTACTAACTTGTCTCTTCAGGCAAAGGCTTCAGCGGAGTTCGGGATAAGGTTACCAGACATTCCCGAAGAAGACGACCTTGTTCCCTCTGCTTACTTCGTCAGCGTGGAGAGCGTTATCAAAGACCAGCCCCGCTGGAGAGTCCATCGGGACGATATGACCCTGTGGTTCTTCTCGTTCGCGAAGTACCTAATGTATCGCGACCTTGATCCGGAATCTTGGCCGGAGGGTCGCTCGCTGACAGGGAACACTGTTGTCCGCAGCTTGCTAGACGAGGGGTTCCGAAACGACCCGCCGATATGCGGGGACGACGACCGAATCGACGAAATCATCTTGCCGAATGATATGACTCACGTCACCGATGCCGACAGTTCTCAGGCAGTCGTCATCGAGGAAGTCCGGCGAGCACGCCACCTGGTTGTTCAAGGCCCCCCGGGTACAGGAAAATCCCAAACAATCACAAATATCATCGCCACGGCAATCAAAGAAGGAAAGAAGGTTCTCTTTGTCGCTGAGAAAATGGCGGCCTTGGAAGTCGTCAAGAGTCGGCTAGATCGCGTTGGGCTTGGGGCGACGACTCTCGAGTTGCACAGTCACAAGTCGAATAAGCGAATAGTTCTTGAAGAACTGGCTCGCACGCTCGACCTTGGTAGGCCAAAGGTAGTTGGCGCGGCAGCGACGATCGATCAGTTGAAACAAGCCCGCGATCGGCTGAATCGCCATGCCGACGCAATGAACGGCGTGGTCGAGCCGGCCGGCCTTACGCCATATCAGATATTCGGGGAGATGACGAAATACAACGCCGACTTTGCTCCGGTGGTGCCATTCAATCTCGACGATCCGGCATCCTGGACCAAGCAGGCGTTCAGTCAGAAGTGCCAGCGTATCAACGAGTTTCTGACGCATGCCAAGGAAATTGGCCCACCGGCCGAACATCCTTGGCGAGGGGTTGGACAAACCACACCATTTCTCCCCAGCGACATAACGCAGATTAAACAGGCTATCGAACGAATTGAATCGCAACTCAACGCGGTCGAGAAAGCTAGCAGAGTTCTGAGCGATAGGCTAAAAGCGCGCTTGCCGGATTCGCTCACGATGATCCTGTCGAAAGTACTGTGTGATCTCGGTGAATGGTGCCTGACATTTCCGGATAATGCAGATCGCAATGCAATGGCTGGCGTCATCTGGACGAAGCAAGGCGAGAGGCTCCGCGATCTCGTTAAGCGCGGTGCGGAGTGTTCTCAGGATCGAGCCAAACTCGATTCAATGATCTCTCCCTCCGGCTGGGAACTCGATCCGGGGCCAATTCGCCGTGCTATTGCAGCTCATGGCCGATCCTGGTTGCGATTTTTCCGCGGTGACTATCGAAGGGCACTTGAATCCCTGAAAGGTATTCTCAACAGTCCGTTGCCGAAGTCGTATCACGAGCGATTGTCACTGGTTGATGCTCTGGCCCGCGTTCGCCAAATGGAAAACGATCTTAAAGACTCCGGTAATGAACTGGGCAAGACAGCATTCGGCGAAAACTGGGATGGTTTGAAATCAAATTGGGCAGAGTTGGAGAAGTTAATTGAGTGGGATACCTTCGGTCAGGATAGGAAGCTCTCGAAATACCGGGCAGTGGCATTGAAAGACATCGACAAGGCCACGTTGGGCATTCCGATTCGTAGTATCCGCGAAGCCGTGGCGATCAGTATCGAAGGTCTTCAACAACTTTCCAAGAAACTATCTCTTGATACGACTACTGCATTCGGCAGTTCCGATTTACAGGCAGTTTCCATTGCATCGCTCCGACAAAAGCTGGCAGCTTGGCACGACAATCCGGACGAACTGAGCAAATGGATGGCATATTCGATTCGAGCCGGCGAGCTGAGGAAAGAAGGTTTGAGCGAGTTGCTGACTGCATTCGATTCTGGATACGTAACTACTGAGAACGCGGTGAATCTCTTTCGTCAGAAATACTGCGAATCAATGGCGAAGCATATCTGGGCAACGCGATCGAATCTTACTCAATTTGATGGCAAGTCACACGACACGTATGTCGATGATTTTCGCCGACTTGACAAAGAGCGGATATTGCTCGCGCGGAGCGAAGTCGCCGCTGCACACTTCGCTGGTATGCCACATGATTCCGATCGGGGAGATATGTCGATTATACGCCGAGAAATCGCGAAGAAACGCCGTCACATACCGATACGCAAGCTGCTGAAGGAAGCAGGAAGGGCTGTGCAAGCTATCAAACCAGTCTTTATGATGAGCCCAATCTCAATTGCTCAGTTTTTGGAACCGGGTGTCCTGGAATTCGATCTGCTTGTCATGGACGAGGCCAGCCAGGTCGCGACCGAAGATGCACTCGGTGCAATGGCCCGCGTGAAGCAGATTGTCGTAGTTGGCGATACCAAGCAGCTTCCGCCAAGCCGTTTCTTTGCTCGAGTTCTCGATGACTCTACCCCGGACGACGATGAGTCCTTCAACACCGGAGACATCGAAAGCGTGCTAGCATTATGCCTTGCCCGTGGTGTGTCGCAACGCATGCTCCGCTGGCATTATCGCAGCCGTCACCATTCACTTATCGCCGTGTCGAACCGCGAATTTTACGATGAACGGCTCTGTGTCATCCCCAGCCCGACAACATCGTCTTCTGCGGCAGGACTGCAATTTAGGTACGTGGAAAATGGCGTATTTGATCGCGGCGGTTCAGCCACCAACAAGATCGAAGCCCGTACAGTAGCTGAAGCGATAATTGAGCACGCAAAACAGTACCCCCAACAGTCGCTTGGTGTTGGAACCTTTTCGGTTGCCCAGCGTGATGCCGTTGTCGACGAACTCGAACAACTTCGTAGACAGAATCCTAGTACGGAAGGTTATTTCGGAGCCGGTCGGAACGAGCCGTTCTTCGTGAAGAACCTCGAAAACATCCAGGGGGACGAGCGAGACGTAATTTTCATATCGGTTGGCTATGCTAAGGATGCATCAGGTTTTCAGGCGATGTGGTTCGGGCCACTCTCTGGCGAAGGTGGCGAACGCCGACTGAACGTGCTGATCTCCAGGGCGAAAGAACGTTGTGTTGTCTTCAGTTCGATGAAATCAGACGAGATCGATCTCAACCGTGCCAAGGGAATTGGACCTCGTGCACTAAAGTCATTCCTTCGGTTCGCTGAGATTGGGGAGATGGACATCCCCGTCTCGACAGGTGGGGATTACGATTCCGAATTCGAACGTCAGGTCGCTATCGCATTACACAAACACGGTTACCAGGTCGATCGTCAGGTTGGCACTGTTGGCTTTTACATTGACCTTGCGGTGGTTGATCCGGATATGCCGGGACGTTACCTCATCGGAATCGAATGCGACGGTGCAACCTACCACTCCTCACGTTCGGCACGCGATCGCGACCGACTGCGCGAACAGGTACTACGAGATCGTGGCTGGCAAATTCATCGCATATGGAGCACTGACTGGTTTCATCGGCGAGATGATCAACTCAAAAAGACGATTGCAGCAATTGAAGCAGCAAAACGAAGCATTTCCCATCCTCAGCCTACAACGGTAGTCACATCCACACCAGCCATCGAAAGGGTAAATACAAAAACTGGGGATGTAACTCTGCCGCAATTCCCGTTCTATACCGAGGCGGATTTCGATGTGCCCAAATCGGTCAAGCTGCCTGATATGCCAGTTGATCGACTAGCAGGGTTTGTGAAGCGAATCGTGGAAATCGAAGGACCGGTCCATCGCGACGAAGTCGTCCGTCGACTTTCCTCGCTCTGGGGTTACCAACGGATGGGGAGCCAAATTGAATCAGCAATCTACAGGACTGTTGATCACTTATGCCGAATCCAAAACATTCTGGAATACGATAGTTTCCTTTCCACCACGGGACAGCAAGCTTTCCAGCCGCGAAACAGGGAAGGCACGAAATCCGCCAACCTCCGAAAACCTGAGTACTTACCACCGATGGAGATTCGTGCTGCTATCGAGTACTCTGTTACTAAACACACTGGCCTGTTCCAGGATGAACTAGCGGAAACTGTCGCTCGGATTTTCGGCTTTAAGACAACGACAGCCAAATTACGTGAACGGATCGAACTTGTTATGCATGGCTTGGTCAAAGATGGAGTGATAGAGCTTTACGATGGACGGGTGCAGCAACGGCGTGTGTGACAACACCGTTATCAGCGTTGTTCTATAGTCGTCGATGGTTGTTCATGCAAACTACCCCATGGTCACTTGTCCAAGTTGTTGTTATGTTTGGCAAGGGTCAAGTGCCCCCTTCCCGCTTGACGTGGGGCGGGGGCGAGGGGATAGTGAATGCGTGAAATGCGTTGATCGGCGACGTATGGAGACGAACATGCAACAACAGTGGTCAGAGTTCATGTCGCCTGAGAAGCTGCAACTCTTCGTTGCTGGACTATCTGGTCTTGCTCCTGAGGAAGTCAGGAAGGCCAAAGTGCTCTACCTTCGTAATGCGATCTCGGAACTACACGCAATGCAATCCGGATTCCAGGGATTTGGCCAAGCTCAAGGATGCTTGTCATTCATCCCCATCTTTTGGCCAATTGTTGGTGCACAGAAAAAGATGATGATTGCACAGCTCCAACTTGGAAAGGATCGAATCCGAAATGCAATCGATGTGTGGCGAGATGACCTAAAGGGCGAACGGTTTGCCATCGATGGCGAAGAGATAGTAGTTTGAGGCTCCGACAATGGATGACCAAGCCAGTTACATATGCGAAGCTTGCGGGGAAGAGATTGTCGTACCCATCGACCTCTCTGCTGGTACAAGCCAAGAATACGTAGAAGACTGCCCAGTATGCTGCCGCCCGCACGTCATTCATGTGGAGGTCGATGGCAAGGATGTGAGGGTGTGGGCGGAGAGGGAGTAGCTTGGTCAATCCTCTCCCTTCCCGTTAGACGTTAGCGAAGGGTAGTTGGAGTGACGAATACCAGCTGGACTTATCATGACACGAGTGCTCTTGTGCGTAGTAGGATTGAACCAGTCTACATGCAGTCTCAGCAGTTCAAGTACAGTACATCAGTTTAACTCGTCGGGGGAGGAGCCCAACGAAGTGGAATCAGTTCCGTTTAGGTTAAGATCAGGCTCGAGCTGTATGCCTTGTTGCCAGACTTGTTTCAGTTCGGTGCGATGGCTACCTTTAAGTTTCTTGAAGGCTCTTCCACAAACCACAAGTTGGACATGTTTGTTGCGTTCCGCCAGAGCCACAAACGGCTCTAACAGATAATTTTCCTTGTCGGAAATAGTTGTTTTGTCGGCCAGTGTCATGGGGAAATCAATCAATGCGAATCCCGGGTAGTTGTATTCTGCCTTTCCCGAAAGCTTTAGCAGGGCGAACTGGTAGCCAAGAGCGACGTACCCGATGGATGTCGCCCCCAGCGTTGTCCACGGCACCTTGCCAACGCGGAGCTTGAACTCCCGTTCCCCGATGTCGAACCGGACGGGCTGATGCGGCCAGCGGCTTGTATCACCGGCCTTAAGGGCGTTAATGTATTCGTTGATCCCGTCAGACATTTCGTCGGAGAGTTGCTCGAACGGAATTGTAGCACTCTTTGCGTCTACGTCGCTGCTTAGGTTTTGGACGGTGATGCGAAGAGTATCGATTTGCCGGGAGAGGGAGTCCCGCTGCTCAAATGCCGCCCGAAGCCTATGTAGTTGGGCGATCCGTTCCTCAAGTCGGCCCACATCCATATCGAGGGCCGCGATCTCGGGAGGCATTGACGCGACGACCGCCGCCCGCACCGGCATGAGTGCAACTTCGACCTCCCTAAGTGACTCGTCTGTACGCCGGAGCCGCCTGCCCACCACCGCCCGTTCCTCCGCGAGCTTGTTGATGAGGTCATCGAGCTCTGACTCCTCGCCCTCTAGTTGCTCTATCTCGAACGCCAACCGCCGTTCGGCACCCGTTTCAGTTACGGCCCAACGTTTGGGGATGGATTGGTGACAGACGAAGCACTCTTCTGGCGGAGTTGAACCGGGCATTACCTTTTGGTCGCAGTACGGACAGCAGGTGACGCTAAGCGGCTTGAAAACCTCCCCCGCCGTCTCGACACGTCGCATTTTCCGCAACTCTCCGGCCACGGTCTCGCGGTAGGCGGACAATTCTGCGAACCGTCGCTCGATGTCCGATAGCCGCGTCCGATCCCGGTCCCGCTCAGCGGCGAGAAGGATGCGGCGTTCACCCAGCCCGGTGTCGGCGGGTTGCGATTCTCGCACGGGCCGGGACGCGAGGAGGTCAGAGACGATTTCCTCCCGACGGCGGCGACGGTCCTCAATGTCAGACTTCAGACTCGCTACAGCTTGGTCGATAGCGTCTGGGGTTGGGGCGTTGCTTAGTGCCGGGTCTGAGATGAGTTCTTTCGCGGCATCCTGAAGCACCGACTCGAACTGGTCCTTGCGGGCTTCCAGGTTGAGCAACTGCTTCCGCTGTTCGATTTGCTTCCCAAGTTCACTCGGGTACAGCTTGTCAGCCACCCCTAGAAATTGAAGTAAGCAGGCGTGCTGCTCCTTCTCCGGCTGTTTGTCCGCCACGTCCGACCAGAACCGCTCCTCACGGTAGATGTGTCGGAACAACATTCGCCAACTCAATTCGGGCCAGGTCGCCCCAGAGAACGGGCTTCCCTTAGGGAAGTACACCGCCGGGATACCGAGACGCCTTAGGAACCAGGAAGAAAACTCCTCGCTCGTCATGCCCTCGCTGTTGACAAAAACCTTGTGCTTCGCCCCGGCCTCTTTCCATCGCCTCTGCACTACTACTTCTTCGCCGTCCACGTCCATGTATAGAGTGGCGGTGTCGAACTTTGTCGCTAGGTTCTCGCCCATTGCTTTTTCTGGCGTGTCTTTGTCACCGAGCAGGTAGGAAATGGTATGGAGCCAGCTGGACTTGCCGGTATCCTTCAGGCCGACGATGACATACACCCCTTGCTCCAGGACGAGGGTGTCTTTCTCTCCAGAAGCGGTCGTGCGGAAGACAGTCTTGAGTCGAACTGGTTTCGCGGTCATAGGCGGATCACCTGCCCAAGCGGGAGCTGTGCAACTTCCTCTTCGAAGAGCCGGTACACGAGCTTCTTAAGCCAGTCGCCACTCTTGTCGGGGAAGAGTTTCTTGACTGCCTTCATCTGCCCGCAGAGGTCTTTGAACGAGTCCTCGCCGGCTAACTGACGGGCGACCGCTACTCCAGCGTCAGTGAGAGAGAAAACGAACGTCTTGTCCCTACGCTGGACGGTCAGCACGGCTCGGCTCTCTAGGTAGGCGAGAATTTGGTAGTAGCGGGTGTCCCAAGGGCCATAATGGTGCCGAACCATCGCGGACTCAACATCACCGTTAGGAGTGGCTACGGTCTGTTGCTTCAGATGGTTTGCCGCACGCTGAAAGAAGTTAGGGTAGCGGACGAAGAAGTCGAGTTTGGCGAGCTTCGTAAGTCCCTCGATGCGGTTCTTCACCCCGCACAGGTGGACAAGGAGCGTGATGCGGGCGGCGTGGAACTCGGTGATCTGGTCGGCAGTGAGCGTGCGTCCCGCCGGATAGGAGTTTAGATTAGTCGTCGGGGTCATGCGGACGCCCTCACAAGTCGGTGCATGCACCGGTTCATCACATCGTACATGTACCCGAATAGCGTCGCCTCCGGCGGCTTAGGGTTGCATGAGAGCGACTCCCGAATGGCCAGAATTTCCTGCTGACACCGGCTGTGGAACTGAAGCCCGTCGTCGGCCAGTTCTCCTGCGTCCAGGCAGGTTTTCAGCCGATGTAGGCGGGCGAGAATCTCCCCCTCTACGAAATCCCGGTCGTCCACACTCAGGTACTTGGCTTGTCGGACGTCCCGCAGATACCGCCGTCGATGCTCCTTGGCGACCTCGACGGATGTGGCGTCCACTCCGGCAGCTGCAAGCTTTTCTTCCAAGAGAGTACTCGTGCCAGCCTGGACGGGATGAAGGATGGCATTTGCTTGGGATAGCAGCCAGACCCGCAATTCCGACGCCAAGAGCCTCTTAGCAGTTTTCTGCATACGACCGCATGCGAGAGAGGCGTCCTGAACCCGTCTGAAGAGTCGGTCATACAATTCTCGTCGTTGATCCGGGGCCAGGTATTGGCCAGCGATGTCGAGTACCCGTTCCAGTTTGAGTAGGTTATCGTTCTGGACATCTTTGGTCGTTGCTCGAAACTCCCAAACCGTGCGTTCGGCCCAGAACGCGATACCATTGCCGTTTGGTGATACTGGCAGATGGACAATGAGTCTTCTTTCAAGAGATTTCGTGATCGAGGTTGCAACAGCTAGGATTTCTGCTGAAGTTGGACTCCTTGCTGGATTGTCGATCTCCAACTTCAGGGCAGCCAGAATCGTGTCAGGCTGCCAACATGTGACGACACGAAAGCGACAGTGTTCCTTTCCCCGGTCGTGTGCCAGGGATTTCTCCAAGATGCACTTGCCTGACGCTGTGCCGTTTCGCGATTGTCCCGGTTTACAGAGTTCTGCCACAGTCCATGCTTGGCCGAGATCGTTGCTTTTGACTTGAACGAACTCGAAGCATTCGACGCTTTGGATGTGCCAGACCAGAACAATATCGTCTTCGGCCTCGCACCAAACCTCAGTCGGTCCGTCCCCGAAAAGCATGTCAAGACATTTGCCGGCGGCAACGTGATCCTGAAAGTCGAAGCCTGCCCGTGCCGTTCGCCCTCCCTGTTCCACCGGGTCGAGGTCACGAAACGAAGGTTTCGGCAACAACGGGGTAGTAGAAGGGGCAATTGAACTCATGACAACACTTCACCATTTTTTGTTAACTCTATTGTGCATTATGCTCGCTACATTGCAACATCTAGAAAAAAATGAGTTCTGTGAACCCCAGCCACGCAGCCAGGGTCGTTCGCTTGTCCACCACAACTACACCGCCTCAAACCTTCCCCTCTCCGCCTTCCTGAACGCCGACCCTTTTCCCTGTTCCTTGATGATCCGGCTGATCGCCGCGTACAGCGTATTCGCAGGAGTCTTGCCACCTGGCGAAACCCACAACCCCTCGGTAGCCATCACATCAATCAACTCCGGGCAGGTCATGGCTACCTTACGGTCCTGAAGAACCTTGAGTGCAGCTGCCACCATGCTGAGCTTCTTGGGAGGGGCGTCGGCTTTGACCTTGAGCTTGCGGGGTTTGGTGGGAGTCGGATCGTCTGTCAATTCATCAGCAGAAGCTTCGGGATTGGTTGCTATCGGATCATGCGTCGTTGCCGCCTCGTCCGTCGTGTCTGGCTCTACACCCGTAGCTTCCGGAGTTGTCGCCACAACGGGCGTCTCTGTTAGTTCTGGCGGGAGTGTTGGCTCGTCTTGGATTGGAGATTCTACCACCACCTCCGTCGCCTCTACCACCTCGACATTCTTCCCCTTCTTGTTCCCCGTTTTCGCCTGCCACTTCGGCTTCTTCTCGCCCTTCACTTTCTTTGTCGGCAGTTTGAGTTCAGTCGCTGCGGTCCCGAGTCTTTTGTTCGCCATCGCTCTGTCTCCAGGTGCGTGCTGGCATCGATGTGATGCTGGTTACGCAGGATGACAGTTAGAGGCTGTGGGGAGTAAGGGAGGTGGGATTATTGATGATTGCTGAAATACTGCAGTATGAGTGCTATCATTCGTGTGTTTATGCAACTTAGAATCTGTATGTATTGAAGGAACTAGGGCAGTTTCCAGAATCGCAAAAACCCATCTTCGCCACCGGTGACGACGGTATTGCTCCCGGAAACCGACAGACAACTAATCGATTTGCCGTGATTGTTGAATGTGGCGATTTCTGTGCTCTTTTTTAAATCCCATACCCTTGCGCCGTCGCCTCCAGCCGAGATCACCAGGCGACCGTCAACGCTTATGCCGAGGGTTCTGATTTCTTTGCGATGGCCTGACAGTGTTGACACTAACTTGGCTTTGTGGATGTCCCATGTGCAGATCGTTTTATCACGACTTGCTGTCAAAACTCGATTGCCATCGGGAAGCACGGCTAGACCTTGCACATAACCAGCGTGAGTGCCGATCACATGGACTTCTGCACCGTTTTTCAGATCGAATAGTCTGATGGTCTTGTCGTTGCCAGCCGTTATGCAGTATTTGCCGTCTAGAGTGATTGCGACTTTGCCTGAGAAGCTGGTCTTGAGTTTCACGTCCCATTGGATGTCGCCGGATTTGAAATCGACACATACCAAGTGTTTTTCCCACGTACCAAAGACAAGTGTCTTTCGATCAGGCGTGAGCGCGATCGAACTGACGATCCCTTCAGGACTGGGTATTGTTTGCAAGCAGCGACTCCCATCAGAAGTCCACACGACGATGGCATCATAGACAGCACCAACAACTTTATTTGAGTTGACACTCGTCAGAGCCCAGCAAACGCCACTTGAATTGGGTGATGTCGCGTTGACAAACTTCCCCTTGTCTTCGCCAGTATTCGCATCGAATATATGTGGCGAACCAAAATCGGTCGCCAGGACCTTACGGCCATCCTCGTTGAATGTTACTGCGTTAGGCCAACGATCTATATTGATGGCGAGGATTTCCATGCACGAGGTGTTCTTCACTCTATTTGCCATTGCAGTTCTGGAAATCCGGATTATGGTTAGGCACAACATTGCCTGTCTTGCACATGATGTCATAGGCTATTCGCCAGTCATACACAATGCAACACAGATTTGCATCGCTCTGTCTCCTGGTACGTGCTGGCATAGATGTGATGATCGCTACGCGTGATGACAGTTAGAGGCTGTGGGGAGAAAGGAGGTGGTGGGGTGATGGAATGTGGGATGTTCAAAGTGTAACTGCTCAGTTTATTACTGGATTGCCTAAATCTTCCGCTTGCAATCGCATTTCAAATCGATGTATTCTGAGCCATGCTGAACTTGGAGGTTTGTATGTCTCAATACAAAATTGTTGGAAACTTCATTACAGCCTTCCTTGATCTACGTGAGTCGAATGGCTCACTGATTTCCGGGATCTACTCGTTCGAGGAACATGAGGGCAATCATTTAGAAGAAATAGAAGATGATGTATGGTCTTACCGCATTCGTCGGGAAGCATCAATCACAACGGAAGGGTTACCGGGTCTCGTTGACATCTATCCAAAGGTCAAGGCAGTAGATGATGTATTTTCCATTTCGACTGCAACGCCCGATTCATATGTTGAACGCTCCTATGGTGCCGCGACGTACGACTTGATCCTGAAGCATGCTGTTGATGATCCTGGGAAAACGATTGTTATGTATGGGCCAAGCAAGTTAGGAAAGACGGCGTTATGGCAAAGCACATTACCTGATTCAATAGTAGTCAACTGCCGTCCAGGACTAACAATGGAGCAGATCTATTTTCAAATTTACAGTACGATCGGAAAGCCATATTTGACTGAAGTTCATCGGGAGCTAAATGAAGAAAAAGGATACACGGCTGAATTTGGTGCCTCTTTGGGTAATTCAGCAGTCAGTCAATTATCGGTGAAAGGGGGTGCATCCGGCAAAACTAGTTCCAAGGAATCAGAGAAAATTGCCACTCCTCAACCGACAATAACTGTTGATTCGGTTTCGATTCAACTCAGGACTAGTAAGCACGCACTTGTTCTTGAGAATTACCATAGATTGGACAAAACAACGATACACAATCTTGCCTACGATATGCGCACTCTTGCAGATCATCGTGTGTCCGTGATTCTTGTTGGAATCCCAATTAATCCCTACGAGCTTACATCGATTAATTCGGAACTTGAGGGCCGGTTGTCCTATTTGGAGTTTGGGGTCTGGGATAAGAAGGATCTGGCTAAGATTGCATATGCAGGCATGAAGGCCCTGAACATTGAAATATCTACAGATACAATTGAGTTTATCACCGATGAAGCAGCTGGGTCCCCTTTGTTGATGCAGGAGTTCTGTCTACTTGCCTGTCATGCATCACAAGTAAGTGGCTCTCAACCAAGAAAGACTGAAGTAGAATTAAGTCGATCCGACTTTCAAATTGCAGTGATTAACTATCTAAGTACCAAACTTAGACATATGGTCAATGTCCATACGACGCTTATAGCCTGCTGCCACAGGATAAAGAGTCTGGGCAAGGAGTTTGTTGCCGACTGGATTAGAGAAATCAAGAATAGTCCAAAGTTATTGATTAATATCAGCAATATGAATGGGACAGGCTATTCCAAGCGCTCTATTGAGGCTTTACTCAAGAGACTTAACGGGCATCCGGAGACTCTTGATATGATTACTTATGATGCAGTTCAGAATGAACTTAACATCTGCAGGCCGTTCTATGTGCTTTATGTTCGTTGGATGCTATCAGTGTAGCATTGTTGGGGATCTTAGAAATCGATCAAAGAGCAAATCGCTGGACCCCAGTTCCTCTCCAGCGATACCGCCTGCAGCTGCCTGAGCTGAATCGGGATATGGTTCGTCGTTTCGGCAGAAACAAGATCGCCTCCTGAATATCCATTGCCAGGAGCAGCTTCATGATCTGGGTGATGCAGGTACAAGATACCGCTCACCATGCACAGAGGTAGTAATCGCGTGGTAGAGCATGTGTTGCCACAGAAATAGTACATTAGCTTGCATTGTGATAGTACATCATCATGTGTCGTATTTCTTGCTTTGCCATAATAATGCCAGTCGTCGCTTTGAGATACCGTTTGAAGGCCCAGTATTCAGCATTGTGCTTGCCTATATGTCTGCCCTTCCAATGGTGATAAACACATAGCATCTCATATGAACCAATAATTGGTCTAAGATGAGCTTCATATGATTTAGCTGCTTCATAAATCAACTGCAAATTGCTCTTAAGTGCGTCCTGTTTCAGCTTTTTGGGATCGCCTTGAAAAATCAGTTCGCCAATCTGAACGGGCTTTGTACTTCGTCCGAACGCATGGCCAACTGAGTTTCTAACGTGCCTGAGTTTTTCAAGTTGCGACAGATGGTTTGTGAAAAACACAGGACATGATCCAAAAATCTTGCGATAGGCTTTAATTCGTTGCTGCCATTCCCCCTTGACACATGGCATCGTGTGATCAGAATATGCGTGAGGGTGCTTCTTTAGGATGGAAATACCATCTATCTCATCCCTCCCCCCTTTAAGTAACAATGCAGGCTTTGATTGACACGCCGCATCTATCAAGGTTCGAACCAGGACTTCAAGGTAGCCTGTAGCAGCAATGAGTGCACTGAGTCTAGTGAAGTTATCAAATCCTGAATAGTCCTGGGCCCATTTCCCTAAGGTGATTGCTCGTTGACGTTCGTTTTTTGGGTCTGGAAAAAGAGTGCTAGCTGGATCATCTGGCCGATGAGGCTTGGTTAGCGAAAATACTTTTCTGAGAGCTGCCTGATGTCCCCAGTAGAAGTCATTTAACTCAGTGTGATGTCGTCGAAAAACTCGAAATGCAAACGTCTTGCCACCAATAGGATGCCAGCGGTCAAACGGCATGAGTGTTCGCTCTATGAACTAACGATGAAGTGCATTAGTAGTATTCGATACTATATGAAATGTGAATCTCTTATTCTCTAATAAATGCCCTCTCGCCCCTTCCACTCAAACAGAACGGTTGTAAATATCTGAGCTTGATCGCTCTAGAGTGTCAGCAATTGGTACTAACCTGTCCCGAACTCGGACAAACAGTTGAAATCAAAAACTATCAAGAAGTGCTATAAGTTCGCCCCACCTTACCCTCTGCCTTCCCCAATCACGTTCCAGGCATACCGCCTGCAAATGCTTCAGCTTGATGGGATCATGCCCCGCCACTACCTTGGGCAGGAACAAAATCGCCTCCTGAATATCCGGTGCCAGCAGCAGCAAGTTCATGATCTGAGTGATTCGTGCCCGTGACACATTCCCCAGCCGTGCCAATTCCGCATAGTCCTTGACCTCACCAGACACCACCAACCGCTCCAGGTGATGTGCCAATGCCAGCAGCCGGGAGATGCGAGGTATCCGACCTTCGGGCAGAGCAGGGGAGGGCTTCTCGGTGGAGATAACCCGCTGTCCCTTGCGTTGCGTCTCAAAGCTCACATTCCAAGTCTTCGTAATCATGCTGCAACCTCCGTGGTAGTGAGTGATTCAGTTAACAGCGATTCCAACCCGCTCGGGTGGAAGTGGATGGTGACCTGCCCAACCGCACCATCGTAGTCGATTCGGTCAATGAGCAGGTTCAGCAGCTTCTGCTTCTCTGGTGTGGTCATCGCCAGCCACAGACCATCAAACTTGGCTAGCATCGTGGCGACCTTATTGGCAGGTATCGTCCAATCGGCCAATCGGACGAGATGTTCCCGAATCTGGGCCAACCGTGGCGTTTCGTGGGCCAACCGTTCCTGGACTTCGGCAAGTCTGCTGGCCACCAGGGTGTTCACTTCATCGGCCTTGATCTGCCCCACCAGATTCCTGGCTTCCTGTTCCCAGCGTTTGATCTCGCGATCCAGCAGCCGTTCTTCAGCAGCCATTGATTCCCGTTCATCGTCATGGTGCCGAGAGATAATTTGCACCACTTCGTCCTGCAGCCCCGGGTCGGTGCCGATGCTACGGATGCGATCCACCACGAACTGTTCGATCTGACCTGCAGGTATCGACTTCGACGGGCAGGTACCCCATCCCTGCTTCTGGGCGTGGGTGCAGGTGTAATATCTGTAACGAACTTTGCCATTCTTGCTGGAGTACGACGGTGTCATGGCACAGCCACATGGGGTGCATTGCAGAAGACCTTTGAGTATCGACCCATGCCTGTTCTTGTTCTCGTTGCCACCACCTTGCCCGTTGCGTGCCAGATGAGCCTGCACCCGGTTCCACAGTACGTCATCGACAATGGCTTCCTGTTCGCCAGCGTACAGTTCGTCCTTGTGTCGCACCTTGCCCAGGTAGAGTGGGTTGGTCAGCAGCAGCCAGAGGTTGGTACGGGTGAACTCGGAGCCGGGCTTATGGATGCCCTTGCGGGTGGTGTAACTCTTGTTGAGCCAACCGCGATGGCTGAGTTCCTGCACCACTGGGAGCATACTGCCATGTTCGGCGTACAACCGGTAGATGGCCCGAACCCGTTGGGCTTCGTCAAAGTTGATGACCAGCTTGTTGGTGACCGAATCGACATCGTAGCCGAGGATGGGTCTGCCACCTGACCACTTCCCTTTCTTGCGAGTGGCAGCGATCTTGTCGCGGGTGCGTTCGGATATGATTTCGCGTTCAAACTGGGCGAAGGAGAGCAGAATGTTGAGCGTGAGTCGGCCCATACTATGTGTGGTGTTGAACTGTTGTGTCACGCTGACAAAGCTGATCCCCTTGCGGTCAAAGACCTCCATCATGCGGGCAAAGTCGAGTAGACTTCGGGACAGGCGATCCACCTTGTAGACAATTACGCAGTCAATCAGGCCAGCCTCAATGTCGGCCACAAGCTTCTGGAGTGCTGGGCGATCCATGTTGCCGCCTGTGAACCCGCCATCGTTGTATTGGGATGGCAGGCATATCCAGCCTTCGTGGGCCTGGCTCTTGATGAATGCTTCTGCACTCTCCCGTTGGGCATCAAGGCTGTTGAACTCTTGCTCCAACCCCTCCTCGGTGGACTTGCGGGTGTAGATGGCGCACCTGATTCGTTTGGGAGGCTTGACCATTTAGTTTACCCCCTTCTTGATGCCGAAGAAGGCGAAGCCGTTGAGGTGCTGGCCGGTAATGGCCTTGGCAACGGCCGTGAGTGTCGTGTAGCTGGTGCCGTTCCAAATGAATCCCTCGGCTAGCACTTCGACATGATGGGTTACTCCCTTGTAGCTACGACTGATCACTGCCCCGGGTGCTGGTAACCTGGGGTCCCGTTCGCCTACTGTTGGCATCGTAGTCGCACACGGTGGCGGTGTGGTACGCAGATCGGCTTCGTTGGCTAGTTCGCCAGCCCGTAGTTTTGCCCGCTCACTGAGGCCACCCATCGCCTGTGCCTGTAACCGCCACGCCAGCCGCTTGGTGAGCCAGTCGCGGTTGTGGGTGCGGGTGGGTTCGCCAAAGACCTCGGCGTACACCTTCCGAAGTTCGCTCACGGCCAGGTGCGGTAGTGCTGCCAGTTGCTGCTTCCAGTCCATCATGAGTCTCCTGTGTCTCCGGGGTTGTTAACCGTCTTGGTGACACTGAGCAGTGTTTTCGGACGAGTTGCAAGGCAATCCTGGGGAGGTGGTGGCACATTCTGCGGGCACCGAAGTTGGCGGTAGAGGACGCGGGCCAGGAGGGTGGCGAGTTCGTGACGGATGCTGGCAGTAAGTTCGTGATGTTGCATCTTGGTGTCCTTACCAGGGTGGAGGTGAGAACTGGCTGGCGTTCCACCAGCCGTAGCCGAGTTCTTCGCGTGTCCATATGTAGCAGTCACTTGGGTCCCTCGTAAGAGCCCCTTTCTTATCCAACATGAAGACTCGAGCTGACGATGGACTAGGTTGCTTCGGTGAATCAGTTGACTGAAGGGGGTGCATTCCCTTCTCGTGATTTTCCTCGGCGGGCGGAGCAAACATTTCCTTCTGTAGCAACTCCAACACTAAGAATTGCTTCCACATCACAAGTAGCCCTTTTTCCTCCTCAGTAAGGCATTGAGAAGGTGCATCTACTTTGAGGCGGACGGACAGAAGTACGCCTTTTTTTGCTAGCTCATCAATAAACAACGCGGAATTCATAGTTCCAGTACCTCCCTGCGCTCGTGCGACCTGGGAGGCGGCGCGAGGCCTTCGTGAGGATGGTGATCATCGTGAGGATGTTTTCGACCGGTTTGAAATTCATCGATCTTGCGTACTGTCCACCGAGCATAGCCTTGATGAGGATCAGTTTTGGTTAACACGCGACCGCCAAAGTTGCGGTTTTGCAATTCACGGAATCGATAACTCACAGATTTAACATCAACCTTAGAACAGAGATCGGATACTGCAGCTTTGAGATCAGAGTGCCACTCAGCCCTTGAATCAGGATCATGGACGAGTTTGACAATTTCAGCAGTGGTCAGCCCATCTTGAATGTGTTCGTGATTTTCCAAACTTTTCAGAATCGCCGTCATGCAAACTGCATTGCGATCAGTCGAGACATTGATACTTGCTCGAGCCAGGCCAGGATCAGGCAAGCCAGCAAACACTATCGCTTCACGAATACAATTCGACCAACCTTCAAAAGATCCCCATGGAACTAGACCATGAAGGGGCTTTCCTGCCTGCATCCATGCTTTCAGAATGGTTAGTGCCGCTTGCAGAATGCTGGATCGGTGAGATCTGACGTGCTTACGAAGCTCTGGGTAGCGAAAGTCTTTGCGGAGCTCTGGGTTTTCATCCATCGTCTCCACACGAATCGGTAGTACGCGTCTTGGCGTATCCCGATCTAATTGAACATTGTTTCCTGTTCCAAACCAGCAAATATGAATGGGACCATCATAGATTCGATTGCCGCCCAACAAGCGATCTTTCCAATGGGTTGATGTCAAAACGGAATCTAAAACATCGTTTCCTACCATGCCCACTAAGTTGTCAAGCAGGACCAAACGATCACCAGCAACAACGAGTGATGTTACCTTTTTGCGGAGTTCTTCTTTCTCGTTGGTGTAATTTGTGACGGGCAATCGCTTACCCGTCAAACTGAGTCCGATAACATCTGCAAGCAATCCCTTACCCACGCCACGGGTATTCCCATCTATGAGAAAGAGAGGTGCAGGTCCTTCAAATGCAAACCATGCTAGCGGAGTTAGTAACCCGGCCACCCAGGCCGATCGATGAGCGGCTGTGGCAAACTGAAAATCGACAACCAAATCAAGAAGCGACTTCGCAGCTTCAACTGCTTGAACTTGATTGGGTTTCTCAGGGACTTCAACCTGTAAATCCGACGGTAGGTCCACAAGAAGTCCAGACGATGGATCATACCCATTTTTGTCGAGGACTGTTCCGTTCTCGAGGATTACCGGATGATCCAAGACGGCTTCGAGGATGGAAATATTGGGCCATCTGCCGCGCGAGAGAATCGCGTTGATGCTCCAACCTGGTGGGTGAACGGAAACGAGCTTATCGTTTTTCTCTTTAACCCATTTCGCACATCGGGTGAGATGTTCTCTTAACAATGGAGCAATCAACTCACGAACCACAACAGAAGTCTTGGGACGCCGCGGAGATTCGGAATTTCTAAACTCCAACGGTTTGTAGACTTGCAACAGAATGCCGCCGCGTTGATAGACGGTGCCGAGACTTTGCATTGCTGCTGTTGCTTGCTCATTAACCTCATGTTCTTTGGTGTTAATTTCGATTTCTGGAAGGCTGGAACCATCCTCACGATCCTCACCATCCTCACGGAGATTATCATCCAGTTCAATAACTATGGTCGATTCTGCCAACAAACGACGCAATTCAGCACCGCGGCTCTGCCACGATTTCTCCTTGTTAGAGCTATCTGTTAGCCAAGCGCGACAATCCTTAAATCCAACAGGTGGGATGGCGTAACAAATGGGGCGGTTGAGTGCCTGAGTCAACTGCCGCCCTACTTTCATAGCACCCTCTGCGCCAGGCCATTCACCAGAAGCCTTTTGATCATTTTCAGCCACGACGATGATATGACGGTCCAGTGGTATGTTCTGGAGTGCGATCTTAAGGAATTGAACTCCTCCCACATTTGAGGGTCGTCCCAGACTGCAATTGCCTGAATAGGTCATTGCTAGAACGTCTGACACACCTTCCACGAGGAAGAGAGGGTCATCCATTTTCTCCCATCCTGGAATGAGTGTGAGCCCGCGTTTACTTCCTTTGATCGCAAGTTTCTTTCCCTTGAATGTCCTGGTAGAAATGCCAATTATTTCTCCTAAGCCATCACGCTCCGGAAAAGTAATGGCACCTCGATATTTAGTTGTAAAGCCAATTAATGGTAAGACCGACAACGCCTCGATGGGAATTCCGAGCGAATTGCAAAGTAGTTGCTGATGCCTTCTGGTCAACGCAGCTGAATACGCTAATGCTCGCAATTCCCAGTCGGATGGTTCGCGTTGACGTAAATCTGGAGGCTGTTGCGATACTTGACGACAACAATGGAATCCATTCTCTGTCGTTGAAATGACCTTCCAACCATCAGAAGGCGTGCCACGGCAGAATACGAGGTCATCTCTAGTACACGAGCATCCTTTGGTTTCAGACTGACAACATCTACAAGGACGACCTTTTCTGCTTCGGAATACAATCTCAGAGCGTGCCATGCGTTTCCTTTCTTCTGCGCGCACCCCGGACCCTGACGGCACCCTGGTGCGTTGCAAAACACAATTAGTGATGATGAATCAGTGCCTGTACTTAGGCGACTGGTCGTTTGATCTTTAAATGCTGGGGCAGTCCGTAGCGAACCTCAAGTTCGTCCACGACGCCAGTTCCGAGTTCATCCAAATGCTGAAACAACTCAATCTGAGCTTGCTTCAGTGCATAGTTCTTCAGGTGAACCTGGACCTTAGGATCGTTATCTCCGCCGATCCGAACATGCTGGATGACGGTGGGAGCTGGCTCAAACACCGGCTCACCCAGACGTACTTCCAGACGTTCAATGCGGCAGAAGTTCTGCAGCTGCATCAGTTCCAGCAACCGCTGGCGACCAACTGTCAGTTCCTTCTTAAACACAGCCATCGAATCCCTCCTTCTCTGAACCGGGACAGCCCGGCATCTTGAAGCCCATCCAGTGTAAACTGGGTATCATGCCGACGAGGTAGTTTACCGGTGCCATGAACGAGCTTACTGCGTACCACTTGGTTGCTGTTGGCTCGTTGACCCATGGTAACCGCGAGATCACGCTCGTTGTGCCCGAACCTGCCGGTCATGGTGCAGAGTGTAAAACCAACCGCACGGCGCTGAGGCTCAGAAACAACGAGCGGCGTTTACAAATGACACAATTCAACGTGACTATTTCCACCGAGGAGCATCAAAAGCAGTATCCCACACACCATCTGATACCGGGCGGGTTCAGGGCCGTTTCTGGGCCGATTCTACGAGAGAAGTGTGATATTTGCAGTGTGGGTGAGCTGATTCTGAAGAGGCCAATCGCCTATTCACCGCCTAGGCACCTGAAGCTATAACACTACTAATATTTTTTTCGGATTTATACTCCTCGGCGGGTGATAAATATTCCCACGCGACCCATTCACTTTCCATTTTCCCCCGCTTGCCACTGTATGAGAACCTCAGCCGTGCTTGCTGGCGGTTCAATTCAAAGAGGGCATCGTGCATCTTTTGACCTCGAAGGTGAAGTAAGTAATGTCCAAACTCAACACGTGGACGTTTCCAGGCAAACTTCTCAAAGGCTTCCAGTATTGAGATCTGATTACGGGCGAATGATCTCCATTGGCGAACCAAGGTGGCACCATCGTATAAGGTCAGATTCACCGCATCCCACCGTGGCAGACGTTCAGATGTGAACAAGGGCTCCAGCTTCCATCCAATCGCTTCCAATTCGGCATTCAGCAAACGGATCTTCTTCTTGCTGGCAGTAGAGATGTAATGAATGACTGATTGAGCCGTGGGTTTCTTTGACTGATTCATTTATGAATTAGAATCGATGCATTCCGGGATTGCCATCGAGTCCTCCGTAGCAGAATAGCGTCAAAGCATGCGACCGGTGGTATAATTGGAACAGTACAGCAGTCGCATCCCTGCCAGCCCAGCTGGAGTGGTACGAGGCACAATCAGGACTCCCAAGTCCCTTGCCTTGAGGTACCACATGCAGATCGAGATGCGGCCGATTGAGTCGATATTCCCCTATCAGAACAACCCGCGCCACAATGACACCGGTGTTGATGCCGTGGCCGCTTCCCTCAAGGAATACGGCTGGCGACAACCGATCGTCGTGGACGAAGCCGGGGTCATCATCGTTGGCCACACCAGGCACAAGGCAGCGTTGAAGCTTGGCATGACCGAAGTGCCAGTCCATGTGGCAACCGGCCTATCGCTCGAGCAGATCAAGGCCTACCGGATTGCTGACAACCAAACTGCGACGCTATCGACCTGGGATGACGACAAGCTCACCCAGGAACTGATGGACTTGCAGAAGCAGGGGTATGACCTGGATCTCATGGGCTTCGACGATGATCGAGTGCAAGAGATACTCCACGGAGGTATCGAACAACCGGGCGATCCCGATGCCGTTCCCGAACCTCCCGACAAGGCCATCACCCAACCCGGTGATCTCTGGCTCCTCGGTGACCATCGCCTCCTCTGTGGCGACTCATCCAAGCCAGAAGATGTGGATCAGCTCGTCAACGGCAAGACAATGCAACTGGTCAACACCGACCCGCCGTACAACGTCAAGGTGGAACCCCGAAGCAACAATGCCATTGCGGCTGGCCTGTCTTCCTTCGAGATCACCACTCACCATCAGAAGCTAGATGTCACTCGCCATCCGGAGAAGTCCAAGGCCACCCACAAGAAGCTACGGGCCAAAGACCGGCCTCTCGCTAACGACTTCGTCTCCGATGATGAGTTCGACCGCCTCCTCGACGCGTGGTTTGGTAATATGGCCCGAGTGCTCGACCCGGGGCGTTCCCTCTATATCTGGGGCGGATACGCCAACGTGGCTAACTACCCAGCCCCGCTCAAACGCCACGGCATCTACTTCAGCCAGGCCATCATCTGGGACAAACAACATCCCGTCCTGACACGCAAGGATTACATGGGCGCTCACGAATGGTGTTTTTATTCGTGGAAAGAAGGGGCTGCTCACCAATTCTTCGGCCCCAACAACGCTACCGACCTGTGGGCTATCAAAAAGGTCAATCCCCAAAGCATGGTGCACCTTACTGAGAAACCTGTGGAGCTTGCCGCCCGTGCCATCGAATACTCTTCGCAGTTTGGTGAGAACGTTCTTGATCTCTTTGGCGGTTCTGGGTCTACCCTCATCGCTTGCGAACAACTCGGACGCAAGGCGTACCTCATGGAACTCGATCCCCTCTACTGCGACGTGATTGTCCAAAGATGGGAGCAGTTCACGGGCAAGAAGGCAACTCAGCAAACTCCGCACTAGATCGCACCACGGTGCCACGTGTGGCGACAACCCAACCAATCCCGAGGTATTTATGAGCCAGTCACGTAAAACCGCAGGCAGCAACGAGAACCTGCTGATTGCCCTCGCTTGTGGTTCCACCGTCGAGGTTGCTGCAGCCAAGTCGGGGATCGCCATTCGTACTGTCTATCGTCGCCTCGAAGACCCCGACTTCCGCCAACAGCTGCAGGACTTCCGGGCCAACATGGTGGAACGATCCAGCGCGATGTTGACAGCTGCTTCGATGGAAGCTGTCAAGACCTTGCTTTCCCTCATGGAACGCAGTATTCCCCATGCCACTCGCCTAGGTGCGTCTCGTGCTGTGATTGAACTGGGCCTCAAGCTGCGTGATCTACTGGAAGTGGAACAACGCTTGGATGCCTTGGAGAAGACGGTGTTAGCTAATTCCCCCAAGAAGCTTCATCGCTAATGGTGCTGCCATTCGAGTCATCCGGCAACAAAAACGACTTCAGATGCTGGAGCTAGCGGTAGCTCACGATCCTGTATTGAATGCCCGAGCGCATCAAGAGCGTATGGCAAACGAACGTCGCCAGGCACTCAAGACGTTGTTCGTGGCGTTCCCTCCCCAGCATCGTGCACTACTACTGGAGAAACTTGCATCAGAAGAACCCAGGTATCAGGGACTACATGAACTGCTGATCTATATCCAGAACGGGGTGTTTGAGCCATCTACCATCCCATCAGAAGCAGCAGAGGTCTATTTGAGCGATGAACGGGCTACTCCATGGATTAGGTGTAAGGCCTGTCGGGTGCTGCTGCCGAATCGATCAGGGTTCTGGATCAAAACCGGTACACCCTCGTTCTGGCAGGCATCCATGCATTACTTCAAGGAATGCCCTGGATGCGGTGGTCAACTCATCCATCGGGGGACCGAGAAGCCCGTTGAGATTTCCACCTACTTCCCGTTGCGCCCTGAACCCCCATGGGAATTCGTGAATGAGCCACCAATACAGCAGAGGTGATCCGTGATCAGGCCCACAACCAATAGAAGCAGACGGTTACGCCTGGCACAGTTGGAGGTGGTAGTCCAGGATGTGTACGATAGCGGGCCAACTGGGCCTATCACTGCTCCCGAGTGGCTGGAATACTACCAGGAATGCCACGAAGCGCTTCTGTTCCATCGTGAACCCGACTTCGAGTCTACGCTAACTGAGTTCCACCAATTGCTGGATGCCATCCCTGCCAGCCGTCATGTACCCACTGCTGACTTCGAACCAGACAGGCCAGAGCGTGAGCGATTACGGATATGGCACATCCGTCATGGCATCTCTGAACTG
>WBZX01000842.1_pt1 | contig 25618 bp, 12 predicted proteins | sample 5204211 | NCBI WGS metagenome assembly WBZX01 (sample SAMN12344362, study PRJNA552823) | activated sludge metagenome | biome: Activated sludge suspended growth; feature: Nitrification reactor; material: Wastewater; isolation source: activated sludge from nitrification reactor of wastewater... | reverse complement strand
AACCGTCCATGTAAATACTTGTTCGCAGGTTGATGTATTGCCACAACCATCTGTAGCTGTATAAGTGCGTGTTTGTGAGCGGGTACATCCACTTGTGCTAATACTGCCAAGTGCTGAGGTGATTGTCGGTGTACCACAGGCATCTGTTGCCGTGGCAGCTCCTGCTGCAGGTACTCCGGCAGGATTGCAGCCCAAGTCTGAGCCCGGAGGACAGAAGGTAATCGTAGGTGGAGTCACATCAACCGTCCACGTAAAGACCTGTGTACATGTCGCTGTGTTTCCGCAACCATCAGTCGCGGTATACGTGCGCGTCTGTGAACGGGTACATCCACTTGTCGATATACTGCCAAGCGAAGACGTGATCGTTGGTGTGCCACATGCATCTGTTGCCGTGGCAGCTCCTGCTGCAGGTACTCCGGCAGGATTGCAGCCCAAGTCTGAGCCCGGAGGACAGAAGGTGATCGTTGGTGGAGTCACATCAACCGTCCACGTAAAGACCTGTGTACAGGTCGCTGTGTTTCCGCAACCATCAGTCGCGGTATAGGTGCGCGTCTGTGAACGGGTACATCCGCTTGTCGATATACTGCCAAGCGAAGACGTGATCGTTGGAGTGCCACAGGCATCTGTTGCAGTAGCCGGTCCAGCTGCAGGAACTCCGGCAGGGTTACAGCCCAGGTCTGATCCAGAAGGGCAGAAAGTAATTGTCGGCGGAGTCAAATCAACTGTCCATGTGAAGACTTGTGCACAGGTTGATGTATTACCGCAACCGTCAGTTGCGGTATAGGTGCGTGTCTGTGACCGGGTACATCCGCTTGTCGATATACTGCCAAGTGATGACGTGATCGTTGGTGTGCCACATGCATCCGTTGCTGTGGCAGCTCCTGCTGCAGGAACTCCGGCCGGATTGCAGCCTAGATCTGAGCCCGGAGGGCAGAAGGTAATCGTTGGTGGAGTCACGTCAACCGTCCAAGTGAATACCTGTGCGCAGGTTGATGTATTGCCGCAACCATCTGTCGCGGTATAGGTGCGCGTCTGTGACCGGGTACATCCGCTTGTCGATACACTGCCAAGTGCTGACGTGATCGTTGGTGTGCCACAGGCATCTGTTGCTGTGGCAGCTCCAGCTGCAGGAACTCCGACTGGATTGCAGCCGAGATCTGATCCCGGAGGACAGAAGGTAATCGTTGGTGGAGTCACGTCAACCGTCCAGGTAAATACCTGAGTACACGTTGATGTATTACCGCAACCGTCTGTAGCTGTATACGTTCGGGTCTGTGACCTCGTACATCCACTTGTTGAAATGCTGCCAAGTGCTGATGTGATCGTTGGTGTACCGCAAGCATCAGTAGCCGTAGCAGCACCAGGCGCAGGAACACCTGCAGGATTGCAGCCTATGTCTGATCCCGGAGGACAGAAGGTAATGGTTGGTGGAGTCACATCAACAGTCCAGGTAAATACCTGGGCGCAAGTGGATGTATTACCACATCCATCGGTGGCTGTATAGGTTCGGGTTTGTGATCGGGTACAACCACTTGTTGAAATACTGCCAAGTGCTGATGTAATGGTAGGTGTACCACAAGCATCAGTGGCTGTTGCTGTGCCAGCAGCAGGTACACCGGAAGGATTGCATCCCAGGTCTGATCCAGTAGGACAGAAAGTTATGGTTGGCGGAGTTACATCTGCCGTCCAGGTAAAAACCTGAGCACAAGTAGCCGTATTACCGCAAGCATCAGTTGCTGTATATGTTCTGGTTTGTGATCGGCCACATCCACTTGAAGTTATACTTCCAAGAGCTGATGTAATCGTTGGGGTTCCACAGGCATCTGTCGCGGTAGCTGCTCCGGCTGCAGGAATAGAAGCAGGATTGCATCCTAGTGCCGATCCCGGAGGACAGAAAGTTATGCCAGGTGGAGTCACATCTACCACATTCACTGTTTGTGTACAAACCAATGGCGAACAACCAGAGCAGGTAACTGAGCTTTGAATAGTGTAAGAACCGCAAGTCGTTCCAGAGCTAACAGTCACAGATGCACCAGTAGAAGAGCCGACAATCGTGGCTCCACTGGTGTTGCTTGTAAAGGACCAACTGTAGGTTGGGGTTGTACAAGTTCCACCGGCAGTGGTGACACTAAAAGTGGATTGCACACCAGGGCATACATTTCCACCTGGCCCGCCTGTAACTGTGCAGGAAGTAGGACAACAGCCTGTTGCCGCATTCAAGGTAAATGCATCAATATCAATGTTACAATTATTGACGTCCTTTACTTCGAACGTATAGGGTCCTGCATCCAGACCCATAGCGGTATACATCATCGCATTGGTAGATATAGGATAGCCTGGCTCAGTAACGCCACCTTTCTTAACCCATATCATATATGGTGCTTCACCTGCGGTGATCGTAAGTGTAGCGGTACCACCATCTGGGTTTGCGCATGAAGGTGGAGTAGTTGCGGTTACTGAGGCTACTACTTCCACTGCATTGGCTGCAATATCTTCAAAGAAAATTTCGGTCCTTGTACATCCTGATCCTGGCACAGTCACCTGAACTTCAATTCTGTAACTTCCTACTGGCAGTCCGGAGATAACAAGTGGCGTTGTATTGATATTCGTTCCTGAGCCCAGTAAAGCATTTGTGTTATTATTGTAATACTGGTAATCATACGGCAGGAGGTCAGCAGGAATGGAGATCGTGATACTTCCGTTGCTACCATTGGGGCAAATATCCTGAGCAGTAACATCGCTGTTGAACGGACACAACTCTGATACAAAGGTTGACAATCCCAAAGCTAGTTGGTCAAAATCACCGGTAGCATAATCTGAATTGCTGATATCATTGATACCATTGACGTAAGCTGTTGTTCCGGAAATCTCCTCTATTACTGAAATGTTCGCCTGAATATCTCCAACCCCTGCTACAAACATATGAACACCTTCACATTTAAGCTTATTGGCAACCTTGGCAGGATTTTCATATTCAGCAAGTTCTGGTGCTCCGGTATTTCCACATTGAGAACCATCTGTGCCAAAGTTAGGTGGTGGATTGGTCAGATATACTTTGGTCGGTACACCATCTGTAAAAAAGATGACCAGATCGGGTGGGGTCGGAATGTGATCTACTGCCAGCATGGCTGAATGCCAGTTGGTATAGTTTGTACCTACCTCTGGTGAATAGGTTTGTGTTCCGTTGAGCAAAGCATTTGTTCCAGAGCCTGTAGCATAATTCTGCATTGCCGCAGTCAAAACATTGTCTACAGGGTGATACCATAAACCATTGACCGTATCCAGGACAAATCTTGCCTGATTGTTAAACTCAACAACCGCCAAATCTACCCCTGTACATGAAAGTGTGTTGACAAAAACCATAAAGCCAGCTTCTACATCCTGATCATAGGTAGATCCAATAGAAGTAGACTCATCGAGTACAAGCACGATCTTCAGGTCAGCACAAGATCCAGCCAGATCCGGATTGTCACCTGTGGGTTCGCTGCAACTTGTATTACATTGGGTACAATATACCGGAGTGCCTCCGCTGTTGCTGATGGACAAGGTCCGGGCCGATCCGCTACCACAATTGTTAGACGGGGTTACGGTCAACGTCTGGGGGAAAGTTGTACCTGCATTGAGGGTTATAGAACTGGTACCCTGACCTGACGCTATACTCCAGCCTGCACCTGTGATTGACCATGTATAAGTTACGCCGGCAACATTTGTGACTGAATATGATATACCCATACTATTTTGACATAGGCCCGATGCCCCAACAATCGCACTTGGCTGAGCAGGGACGCCTACATTCATTGCTTTGGTGGCAGAGCCTGTACATCCATTGCCATCCGTTACAGTATATACTACAGTAACGGTACCAGCTGAAACTCCTGTTGCCACACCAGTGTTAGACACTATTGTAGCAGAACCGGTGCCGTTGATGATTGACCACACGCCTCCCGGTGTTGCATCAGTGAATGCTGTTGGGTTGGAGCCGATACATATATTAGTTGGACCGCCTAGGATTGGAAGTACTGTAGGTGGGGTGCAGCCTCTGATAGCCAGCAGAATACCGCCATTCTGATCGGTACCCGACATCGCGGATGTTGTTCCATTACCTGTCGCACCAGCAGCTGGCAAAATTGCCCAGGCGGCTCCAACAGCATTATCGCCTCCATTTGATGTAGTAGCTTCAAGTATTTCTGTTAATGTCCCTGGGGAAGTAGTTGCCCAGCCAGCCATAGTATTGTTATCAGACACCATACCTAGCATCACGATGGCTGAATTTGAATTTACAGTGGTAATGGACGTAGCTGTAATAATATCACTGTTTGTCACATTAATCGTTCCAGGGACTACGTCAAAGGAACTTCCTGAATTCACGCCGGCAAATGCAACTATTCCACCAACTACTCCATCTGCATCCGTATCCACCGTGAATGTATAATTAGTGGCTGAAACATCTGAGGCAACAGCAACTTTATAAAAGACAGCTCCCCGCCATTCGTCATTTCCATTACTATTATCAAGATTTTCATCCTGAATCAATGTCCAGTCTGTAGAAGTAGGAGCCACATTTAACTGAAGGCCATTCGCACTATTATCATTATAAGATATAGTTGCAATCATCAGATTGCCAACAGCTATTCCTGTGGGTTTTGAAATCACCACGGAATTTGTACCCACTGCAGATTGTCCAGTTCCTACCTGGGTGATCTGTCCAAGGGCATCGCCCGAAGACAATATGCCAACCATTAAAATGATGGCCTGGAAAAAAAGGGATGATGAAGTCAATATTGACTTCATGCGCTGGACGAAAGCGTGTTGAGTGATGTTTTTCATTGTGATATTCATTCTTAAGTTGGGTTTTGCGATATAGGTATCAGTCGTGCCTGGCATCGAAGGAACCCGAGGCCGGATAGCAAGCGAACCGGAAAGTGGATTTAATGGGATATCCGTACCATCTGTAGGAACCTGGGAGGATTGGATAGGGCAATGGGGTTCAATAGCGTAGTGGGTGAGCTTCATTCAGGTTGGGTTTTCTGATTAAAGTGCAATTGGGTGTATGCGGAGAAATCTCCGAGGACAAAGTTATAAATAATTGTTAATGTTGGTAACACATATATGCCTTCAAAATATGTCTAAATAATTATTTTACAGTTATTTATGTATAAAATTTAATATTATGAATTTTCTGGCCCGAAATTTGCAAAAACCAGGCCGATTTATCCCAAGATAAATAATGATGGGTTTTTTTAATATGAAAGCCCAGTAGATGTTCCTGTACAGGTAGATTTTAAACTACAAAAAGGAGTCTGGGTGCCTGGATTTTGGAGTATTACCTGCAGCCAATTGCCTTCGCAAAATCGCTACGGCAATCAAAGTGAGGCTGTCTGAGTCAGTCATGTGCCGGGTAACAGATTTTATTGATCCTGCATGTCGAAGGCAGAGCCTCCAACGAACAATGAATTATCCTTTGCCTCAGCCTTTGCCTTTGCCAATCAGGGCACGATACCCATCCATCTTGTCATTAGGCACCGCAACAGAAAGGTGGTAATAAATGATTTTCCAGTCCCCATCCATGCGTTCCATGATCCCGGTGCTCCGGCAAGTACCCATCCATGTGTCAAGTAACTCATCAAACCAGGCAATTTCCCCACCAGGTCCGATGGTAATATTCCTTGACAAGGGTTTAAAGTCCCATGCAGACTCCTTCTTAAAATATTCCCTTGACCATTCACGCAGTTCGTCACGTAGCCAGCGCTCAGTAGCATCGGTTCCTATATACACCGCCTCTTTTGTCATCAGGCCGAAAAAGTGGTCTTCGTCTGCAATAGCTGCAGCATGATGCCAGGCATTGACCAATGAGTCAATGACCATTGTTTCTTTTTCCGCTGAAGGGCATCCTGACTTGCGACGGGTATCAGTAATCATCGAGATCTTCCATACACCCTGAACATTGATCAATTGGAAGCTATTGACACCGCAGTGGCTGAATTTTCCTTCAAAATAGAATTCGTAGGGAGTCCATACGGAAGCTATACCTTCATCTATGAGGCACTGCCAACTGAGCAGTCTTTCTTCCATCTGCGCCTCCCCCATCAGCCCAATGCCCCTGAGAAAATCGTTGACCAATTCACCCTTGGCTCTCGGATTGCCTTTGGAGTCATAGGAATAGCTCATAAACTTTGCCCCTGGTGTGAATAAGGGCCGAAGGGTGGCTGTATCCGCTTTGTACATCGCCTGGAACATCTTATCGATCGTAGCACGGATATGATCTTCCTGTGCATAGGTGGGCAGCAGGCAGAACAGGCCAATGGAAAGCAGAATGCCTTTTTTCATTTCGAGTGATTTGAGGTCTGAAGATAAATGCAAATGAGAGAGTCCCGCCAGAAAATCGACGAGTGGTGTAAGACGGTAAGTCAGTAAGACAGTAAGAGGTGTGAGCATGAGTGCGTGGGCGAATGTGAGAATGTGTGGGTGTGGTCAGCTTGACTTTGATTCCTGCCTGCCGCCAGGAGGCGGCTTTCTTTGCTGATGACCTGGATACAGTTTCTAATGATTTCCCTTTCGCAGGCAGAGCCTACTCCGAACGATGCTTCTTTACATTACCCTTATCCCCAATCCTCTTTGCCGCTCTTTGCACTATGCTCTTTGCCACTCTATGCCCTATGCCCTTTGCTCTTTGCCGCTCTTTGCCCTAAGCTCTTTGCCCTATGCTCTATGCTCTAAGCTCTGAGGCAATAACTGGGGGAGTATCTGTTGTACTTCTGGAATCGAGGTGCCAACATAGGTCAATTGGTGGTGCACGGCTACAGGCCATGGGTCCGTGAGGGGGAGTCCGATATAGGCCTGTATACGATCCCTGGGGATTGTGCTGAAGGCCTCCAGTTGATCCCATATATCATCCGGCCAGGTGATAGGTGCCTTGATGTAGCTTACTGCATAAGCCTGTGCCATCAGGTGGAGGGCGATATTATACATTCCTTTTTCCATGTGTCCCTTGATCAGGTGGGGTACTGAGATGATGATAGTGCCGTCTTCAGGTTCGATCTCAGCGATATGCACATCGTCCTGATGAGTAGGGCTAAGAAAAGGATGGTGATAAAAGACGATTCTGTCCAGGCCCTTGTAGAGGTAATTCTCCTGGTGGATAGTGAGTAAGATTGCATACCAGGCCAGGATATACTTGACATCCTCAGGAGCGTCCTGTTCATTCTTATTGATAAAATCCTTCCTGATCACCCACCTGGCCATACGGTCTTCGACCAGACGCTGCTGTGGTATAGTCATTTTTGAAAACTGAGGGGTAGTGTTCAGGAGCATTTGCCTCATATCCGAATCAAGCTGCTGGGGAACTCCCCGTATCATGAGCTGATCAATCTGATATTGGAAAGTATACGCTACCACCAGCAGGAAAATACTGATTGCCAAGGGATAGATCATATCATCCCTGTCCCTGATGAAGATAAAATAAGCACTGATTGCTATACCCAGGATTGCCAGCATTATCAACCTCCTTGCCATGGTCTATTCAAAATTATCCTCAAGAATACCTAAATAGTGTGGAAAATGCTACTTTTGCCTCCCCTCGCGACGTAAAGTAGCGGAATGGTGAGGGTACCTTAGCTCAGATGGTAGAGCAACGGACTGAAAATCCGTGTGTCCCTGGTTCGATTCCTGGAGGTACCACAAAAAGAAAGACCCGATCTGCATCGGGTCTTTCTTTTTGTATCAAAACGCTCACATACCGTGGGTATTTATTTACTTTTTTTGCCGGAAAAAAAGTAACAAAAAACCTCGTCGCTCTAAAAACTCACTTGGGTATTCGAGCTGCCTTTTGGCGTTCTGGTTTGCTTGCTCGCTTATTCGTATCTCTAATCCTGTTTCTTTCATTAGTTAAGCCCTATTGAGTCTTGCCTGTGCATGAAACAGGTCCTTAGTGCGGTTCAGACAATTTAGAGCGACAGTTGGGTGCCTATTCGAGATGATATTTAACCCATCAGGGCCGTCAGGGGAAAATAGTTTTGGGGCACAGGATTGTGCCTATTCGAAATGCCTTCCTTTGTGCGGTTCAGACAATTTAGAGCGACAGTTAGGTGCCTATTCGAGATGATATTTACCCCCTTTAGGGGGCCTGGGAGTAAAATGAGTGCCTATTTCAACCGCTCAAGCAAAGTGGCTGCCAGGGCCTTGAGGTCTTCCTGGGGGATTTCAGGTCTTGGGTTGGTAAACGACAAATCACCAATGGTTTGCATCGGTACAAGATGGATATGGGCGTGGGGAACTTCGAGTCCTGCCACCATGACACCTATCCTGAGGCAAGGCACTTCTTCGCGGAGTATGCGCGCCACTTTTTTGGCAAAGACATGCAGGTGAGAGAGGTACTCATCCTCCATATCAAAGATGTAGTCTATCTCAACTTTAGGGATGACTAGGGTGTGTCCGTAGACAATGGGGCGGATATCCAGGAAGGCAAGGCAACGATCGTCTTCAGCTACTTTATAGCAGGGAATTTCGCCGGCAATGATCTTAGAGAAAATAGTAGGCATGAGGACCGGACTAAAAGAAGATGTCGAGTATTTCAAAATTCAATTCACCGCCAGGTGTTTTGACTGTAGCCACATCACCTATCTTTTTTCCCAAAAGCCCACTGCCGATCGGACTGCTCACTGATATTTTTCCCAGCTTGAGGTTCGCTTCGGTTTCGGATACAAGGTGGTATACCATCTCAGCCTTGTTTTTAGTGTTACGGATCTTGACTTTGGCCAATACGGTAACCTTGGAGATATCAAGTTGAGATTCACTGATTACCCGAGCTGACGATAAGACTTTTTCCATCTCAGAGATCTTGAGTTCGAGCATTCCCTGTGCTTCCTTGGCCGCATCATACTCCGCATTTTCAGATAGGTCACCTTTATCGCGGGCCTCAGCAATAGCTCTGGAAGCCTCCAGGCGGCCGGTACTCCTTAGTTCATCCAGATCTTCCTTTAGCCGGTTGTACCCTTCCTGAGTCATGTATTGTATGTCACTCATGATCCTGAAAAATTAAATGATAGTGATGTATTCAATAATCTGCTAAGTTACTGTCCGACATGAAGTTATCACCGGAAAAGCCGGAAGAACGATAATGCCGTCAGGTAGCTTGGCTTGATTGCTTAGACGAAAAAAACGTCCTCATCGGGTAACCCAAACGAGAACGTTTAATTTTCTGAAGTGCAAAGATATGGAATTATCCTGCCTGTGTCAAGTCATTACATTTTGTATCGGATGCTGAAATTGTGGGTTCCATTGAACGGATTGGTTGCCAGATATGCATAATCCACTGCGAATCTGCCTGCTGAATCCTTCTTAGTAGGTACCTCTATAGTCGCTCCGACACATAGTCCGGTGTATACACTGTGCTCCGGGTCACTTGCAGGAAGTCCAAGATCATAACGATAGCCCCCTCTCAACATGAACATTTCTCTAAATGCAAATTCAACGCCTGCACCTAACTGGTCCACTGAAAAACTGTTGGCCGTAAAGTTACCGATTGCTGTAATGCGGCTCTTTGTGCCGGCATAAAAGTCATACGACAAGCCAATGTTGAGCAATGAAGGCAATTCAAATCCGGCAGGGCGTTGGCTTACGGTGATTGGATATTGGGTTCCGCCTTGTGGGTTACTGGTCGGAAAAGAAAGGCCTTCCCCGCTGAATTTCATTGGAGAGCCCATATTCCTCAAAGAAACCCCAAATTTGAAATTGTCCTTTGCCCCTGTCACATATTGCACACCTGCATCGATCGCCAGGCCAAAAGCACCGACATCTGCTATATTTTCAGAAATGCCCCTGATCAGAATTCCCACAGACACCTTTTGATCAAATGTGTGGCTATAGGATAGGCCCAGGTTGAAAAAACTTGGACTATAGGTGGCACCTGATCCTTCAGGAGTATTGGTGGTAGTCACTTCAATATCTCCAAAATCCATAGCCATAAGGGATATCCCAAAAGCTCCGCTCTTACCCATCTTTTGAGCATAACCCAGACTATTGAGACTTATTCCAGTACCATCAAAAAGCTTGGTATGTCCGATCACGAATTCATTCTTACCCAGCCTGGACAAACCTGCTATATTGATCTGCATAGCCTCTACACCGGATACCATGGATGTACTCATGGCATGAAGCCCGGCACTTCTGGCCCAGGGATTGAGAAGTAGTTCATATCCCCCGGCTTCTCCCTGACGATCAGGATTACCGGCATAGGTTAAAGCCGGAATCATGACACTGGCGGCTAACAATACATTTACTAAACGTCTTTTCATACTTTCCTTTCTTTCAGCATACCTGGTTTTGAAAAAGTAATATCTGTCTTTTGCTTTGATCTTTATAAACCGCTTGGATCAAACTGGCGGCTCACGCCAAACCACTTGATCACCCTTTCTCCCAATCCAGGTGCGTCCACATGAATGAGGTAAACTCCACTGGCAATTGGAATTCCAGCAAAATTCTTAAGGTTCCATTCCAAATCCGGTATAATCTGGTTGACCGCAACGGGTGGTGCTGACCTTGGAGGCGAATTAGGCTTTCCTACTTCGTTCCTGGTATACTGTCGGATAAACCTCCCGTCGATAGAATAGATAGTGACTACACATTGTGCAGGAAGGTTTGTAATCTTCACCGTATTGTCAAACGAAGAGGTCTCATACTCACTGTAGGCCAGATAAGGATTAGGTACCACATTAATCTCGGCCAGGGCTTCAGGTATCTCTGCTTCGGTCAAAGGCTGAGCTGAGACGCCCTGCAGCTTTAGTCTGTATGCAGGGAAGCTATTAAACTGTCCATTGCCTTCTGCCAATTGGTAAGGGTTGTCTACGCGCAGTTTGATGACTACGTCGTTTGGAATCAAACCTTCATTGAGTGGAAGAAGGGATATGGTCGGATCATTGATCAGCATTGGGATTGCTGTCCAGGTGACCTTGGCTAATGCCCTTGCCTTAAGGTTTACGTTGGTCCTGTCTATATTGCTACGCAAGGCAGCACAACCATCATATTTCTCACGTGTCACATACACATACTGCTGACCTCCCAAATATGCCTCAAGTGGCGTAAGACCAGTTCCATCCAGCACGATTTGTGAGGTTGGATTCCAGATCATGTCATGTGCCTCCTTGCCTAACAGCAAGGCGTCGGCAACAAAGTCATTGTACACTGAATTCTCTCCGAAGAAGATGTTGAGTCTTTCTCCTGTTTCCACATCTACTGCGTACCCTGGAAACCATCCCATCCCTGTCAATGCATTACCGTTTGCATCCTTCGCTCCATCAGGATCAGGAAATCCGTCGCCATCGTTGTCTCTCTTACCTACAGATGGCTTTGACCTTGAGGTAAAATTCTTTTTACCCCCTTCTGTGGGGAGTTCCAGGTTTGGATTAGAACCGTAATAATAAATACTGGCTGTTTCCACTACAAGACACCTGCTCCATTTGGAAGTGTCTGAAGTCAGCACAATGTTTACATTATTCAAGGCTTGCAGGATACCGCCAAACTGTGGGTTCTGAACGGCACTACCTGAAGGATCTAACCAGCCTGGTGAAAGGTTCCAGCCAATAGTATTGTCCGTTGGCTCGAGAGGATTCATATCTGTAAGCACAAACGGAACCCATGGGGCAAATTTTGAAAATGCCTGATCCGGATCAAGTAGGAAGTTTGGATAATCTGGAAGCTCGGTCTGAACGAAATTTGATACCGCTTCAAAAGGAGTGCCTTTGGCAAAATTATCACCAAGGAAGGTCAGCCATTGTGGCTTGGCAGGATCAACATAATCCAAAGAATAACCGATAGTACCGTTTGATTCATCCACTCTGTCCCCGGCATCATCGGATTGCCCGATAAAGACGGATATGCCAAGATCTGCGATCAACTGTTCATTAAGTTGAGCCAATGGCTTCTCAGACAGATATACTGTTTCCGGTGTATTGACATTATAAAACTTCCAGCCTGCACTTTCAGAAAGGGTATCACCTGTATCCACCATTTCCAGTATGTATTCACCATCCTTTACTACCAATGGGTTAAAGACCTGAACCCTGATGGGCCCGGCGCCAGACAGATACGTAACCTCTCCTGTTGTATTATTTCCGGCAAATATGGAATCATACTCTGCTGGATCAATTTCAAGGAAATTTTCACCTGCACCTACGCCTTCCAGCCTGGTGATGATTGGACCTTCACCATACATACCATTGACCATCTGATAGGTCTGTGGATGTGGCAGCGGATCATAGGTCTGGATATTACCGCGTCCTTCGAGGTATGGTTTTCGCTGGCCGATAAGGGTCAACGGATCGAATGGTTCAAATTCATTATACGCATAGGCTATAGCTGTATAATAATAATGCTTGTGATTGACCAGTCTTCTGTCTTCAGAAGCAAACTGATCTTCCCTGATCTGGAAGGTATGGCGTATACCTTGATCTACTCCTGCGATTTGCTCTACAGGCACCCATACGTCTGTATTATTTGGACCCTTGATAGTTGACCAGTTGAATAATTTGGACACTCCATTACGCTTGTCCACCTGGAAGACAAGTCTTGCCTTTGTGACATCCTCAAGTTCACCTGTGGTCACATTACCATTGAGCAATTGATAGACAAGGTAGCCTTCAAACTTGTAGGTACTGTCCTCAATTCCCTGAGGCACCTCAAGTCCGCGCTCGCTATAGAGCTCATATGCGTTGTTGGAAGACCTGGGATCATTGCTGAGGACCATGATGAGTTCGCGGTCCAGTTCGATCCAATCGAGATCTGGTGCATCAGGACCATTTGGAAGTCTAAAACAATTGTTGAACAATGCCTGGGCGAGATCATCTGCTGCATGGAGTTCATCCAACTCCAGGCATGGGTAGACCTGATCAGGAACCCAAACCGCCCCGATGATAAGTTCGTTGATAGCACCCGGATCAAGACGGAATGGGCCTGTAGCCTGAACTGTCCGAGGGTCCATTTTGCCAAGGGCAGCAGAGCACATTGACCAGTCATTGTTATTGCTAGGGGCACCTGTAAAAGCATAATCGATCACCTGTGATCCAGGACCTACGTTATAACCACTGCCACCAAAAGTGTAGGGTGTACCATCTCTCCATGACCCGGACAGATAGCGATAGAATTCAATATCGGTCTGTGGATCCCACATTGCACCTGGCCAGGATCCGGCACCTTGACGGACATGGTAGGTGAATGAAGACATACCTAACTCAATACGATGATCCAGATCAAGGATAAACATCGTGTCATTGAGCACTTCAAGGGTATCGTAAATATTGGGGTACTCTTGCTTATCCAGCAAGAACGGATCTCCTATCATAAATGTATCACGCTGCCTAACAGGTGCAAGAGGTCCCCTGAAGTAATCCACACCTAATACAGGTACTTCATCGCAATAAGTGGTACTACCAGTCGTACAATCACAACCGGAGTCACCATCGAGCTCATCCTGGTTGTACACAAACATCAGGCTCCGGCTTGTATCGGATCCGATAAAGTCATCCTCGGAGCAACCCAGATCCGGGTCAACCCACATCCCGAAGAATGTGCTGTCAATAGACGTTACTGCTCTGTTGATAAGCTTGTAGCGGTAGAAGGTCATGTCATTGATCTGGTCGTTGGTGGCATAAGCGAAAGCCTGTACCTGAACTTCCATACGTATTGGTTTACCATTGGTGTTGGTGTGACTGTTACCTGCATCGTTATACACCCAGAATACAATTTCGTCTGGAAAATTACTTTCCTTTGAACAACCCTTCACTTCGATAGCAGGATAGTCACCTTCACATGGATCGTACTTACCGTCTTCGTTGGCATCAAAGAAAGCACCTAATCCCTGGTTATCGCTAGGCAGGTCAAACTCATAGTATTCACTCCAGTAAGGATTGCCCCGGGCAGGATATTTTTTTAGATCATCCGGTACGGATTCGCAATCGAATGGGATGCCCAGATCATCTGCTTCCTTAAAAGCACGGATATGATTTTTGATATCCACGCCTTTAACGACAAAGAAGCGGTCCCAGTTTTCGCAGGTGTCTGACCCCGTAGTACCGATAGAAGAAAGCGGGCCTGGCCAAAAGTCATTGGCTGTTGCTCTCCTATATGTCTGCGCGGCAATCTTCAGGTTACCGGCATCATCAAAACCTCCAAGCCAGACTGCACCAGCGAATAGGGATGATACACCTGGAACACCTAAGGCAGGATCTACAGCCGGAACAATATACTGGCCATCTGTAAGGTCCCACCACACATCCCCTCCATTGAGGAGCCTGGCGCGGACGTTATTGATTGCGAGGTCATAGGACATCGTAGCCGGTGCACAGTCAGAACGATAGCTGACAGGCTTGTCCTTTGGCGCAATACCGGGGCGTTGGTGATCCGGCTCAATCCAAGCATATGATTGCAGAGACGAAAATATCATCATGCATGCAATCGCGAGCCTTATTTGTCTTTTCATGTTAAGCGTACTTATTGAAAAAAAAGATAATGTCATATGGTACTGTGGTGTAGATTAAAACTGAAGCGAAGCTCCCAGGTAAATCCTGCGTGGTAAGGTGAAAAATCCAGGATTCAACTCTCTCCATTGGTAAGAGATCAGGTAGTTGTCTACATCATCCTCCCGACCGGAATCAATTAAATTCTGGATAGAAGACTGTCCGTCAGGTGTCACAAGATATCCGTCATCATAGGCTGAACCTGATGCTGCATAGACACCAATTTCATTCTTAGCATCCAAAAGGTTTTCTACACGGACATAAACATTGACAAACAAAGGTTTGCCATTTTCATTTCCAGCCAGTCGGAATGACTTATCAACCCTCATGTCAAGGGAGAAATTCCATGGCAACCTTGCTCCGTTGATCGCGCCACCGATACCGCTGGCACCAAACCTTTGAGGTTTCTGTTGCTTTGTATATGGCCTTCCTGATGCCGCATTTGCCTGTAGGTTGATCCCTGCATCGGAGAAGAAATCAAGGCCAAACCAACGAGGACCATTGTAAAGATTGCCTGATGCATACCGGTAGTCAAGATTGACTGAAAGGCGGTGCCGCTCATCAAAAGACAGTGGGGACAAATAACGGAGATTTCCACGGCCATTGATATTGAGGTCTACCTGGCTAGTTGCACTGGAACCTGTACCGTCTGCAAACTGCAGGGTATAGGCTGCAGTCATCTCGAGGTTTTGAGTCCTTCTGAGGTCATAACTAAAGGAGAATCCTTTTACTGTTCCAAAATCCTGGTTACCGTAGGAGTTATAGCTATTACCTGGCACCCCGGGTACATATTGATAGGTCTGTGACTGGATCATGTCACGGAGTTCCTTATAATATGCACTCAGTGTAATCGCACTGGAATTGGATACCTTTTGCTTAAAGCCTACTTCAAAGTCAATAGTCTTTTCAGGTTTCAGGTTTGGATTGTTAGTCGGAGGGCCATCTGACCAATAATAGTAGTTAAGTGCTGTAGCGATTGTATTGGAAGGGGGCCGCTGTACAAGAATGTCATAATGCACAAAGAAGTTTGCTTCATCCGAAATCGGGAATGAGAAAGCAAGGCGTGGCATCCAACTCACCTGAGGCGTATAGTCTTCAAACGATTCGTTTGGATCAAACTCTCGGCTACGAATATTCCTGTTTGCAGAATTCCGCTCTACATAGTATGGGTTTGGAATTTCATTTCCAAAAATTTCTGCTCCGTCATTGGCTGGTGTACCTTCTGCAGTATACCATTGGTCACCATCCCTGAAGGCTCGTACCTCAGTTGATCCTTCTGAAACCACGTAGACCTTCCAATCATCCTGGACAGCAGGCACTCTCGTTTCCCCTGTCTGGTCGTAAAAATCATTTGCATTCATGATCGCATATAATGAGTATGGATCTTTCAGCACCTTGGTGTTCGCATCATACCGATCCACCCTGAGTCCAAGCCTGAAGATGATATCATTGAAGGTGAACTTGTCCTGGATATAAGCTGCACTGTAGATTGGTTTGTTGGCGGCAACAGGTAATGTCCGGCGGCCTTCAGCATCTTCAGCGGTAAAGAAGTCATCGAAGCTGACATCAAACGGAAGTTTATTGCCGAGATAGTCATATCCATAATAGCCGATTTGTCTCCTATTGGTGAGCTCTTCAGCAGAAAACATATCCAGGCTCAGGTCATCAGGATTGAGGCCGTCAATATTGACATAATCATTGAGTGATTGACCGGTGAGTTCGCGGACCTTTTTGTAAAAGAGCAGATTCGGTTGCTCAACCACAAGGGTCTGATAAATACAAACAGGAAATGATCCCGGCACGCCATCGATAATGGTTTCCAATGTATCCATTCCAATAATCTGGGTGCTGTCCAAACCGACGATATGCGCATCGTTGGCTGCAAAACGCATATTGTTCCACAGGTCTATTGGATTCATCACCCAGCTTCTTTCCTGGCGTTGTTCATAAAGGAGACCAAACTGGATATTGTGCCTTCCCTTGTCAGAACCCCCGGGGAAGATATCAAATGAGGCATTAAGATTTCCAGTGTGCACATCTGATTCTGATTTCTGGAAGCGATTATAGACGACACCAGTATTTGTATGTATTCCTGAATACGCACTGTTTACGATATCTGACCAATACCCGTTGTAGGCGTTATAATTCCTGAAGTCGATAACCTCTTGTCCGGTGTTATAATTGTTGAGCAGTGGATTGATGGTAGCGGAAGGGGTATAGCCATTTTCAGCAAAGGTCTCTCCATAACCAAAGTGCTCTCCATAAACTGTAGATCCAGGAAAAAGGGGCTTAGCAAAAGGGCTTGAAGTATCCTGTGCAATACCTATGACTGGCTCCCAGGTAACATCAAAATCACCTACATAACCATAGCTAAAGAGATTGTCCCTGTAGCGGTCATCCCCTTGCTCAGAAAAGTTCTTTTCATAACCATACTGGAGGGTATAGGAAATATTACGTACCAGGGCTGGAGGAGCTGTTGGGTCGGGATTTATACCCCCGATACGGTGCCTAAACCTGGCATTGAGGAAATAACCATTGTCTTCATTATAGGGATTATATTGCCAGTTGACCAGGCTCCAGCTTCCGCCAGGGAAATTTTGGCCCGGTACAAAGTGACCTTTTTCATCATAGTAATTTCCTCCAAGCGTAAAGTCAATGGCATCATTGACTTTAAAATCCAATTTACCGGTGATATCAATACGTTTATCTCTCACGTTTGGACGTGCCTTGAGCAATTCAACATCGCTTTCTTCCAACCTTTCGATCAATGGAATTGGTGTACCGTTGACATAGGTCAGCGGATCAGCAGAGATCCTATCGATTGCCTCCTCAGTGGCTCTGTAGCCACCAAAGGCTCTCGGCGTTGGATCTTTCCTGTCACGGTATTGCACTGATGTACGGAAACCGATAATCGATTGATTCGTATTCTTATTCTTGAGAATAGGTCCGCTTAGATTGGCACTGTAGAGGTTATAGCCGTAAGGGTCAGTCAATTCTGAAGACTCCACTTCAACCGTTCCTGAAAGCTGGGATGAAGGGCCTTTAGACGTAAGGGAGATCAAACCTCCTGTAACGTCACCATAACGGGCTTCGATACCACCTGTGATGACCTGAAGCTGTTCAATTTCTGATTGGGGAATCAAGCTGGCATTAGATACCCGAACACCATCCAGGTAATAATCAGTAGCGTTGCTTCGTGATCCCCGAATATTGATATCTCCCCCGTCGATACTGGAAAGACCAGCAGTCTGGGAAGCGATAGCATTGATATTTTTGGTAGGCAGATTCCTGATCTGCTCAGCGGTCTTGATCCCACCCTGGGTGGTATTATCCTGTTCGATCAAGGGTACCTTATAGGCTACAATTTCGATTTGGTTGAGGATAAGGCCGGCGTCGAGTTTGAAATCAAGACGGATTGCTTTGCCTGCCAGAATGACAACACCTGTCTGCCGTTGGGTAGGGAATCCGGTATAACTGGCTTCAACATCATAGGTACCTGGATCGACTGACGAAAAGACATAATTACCGTCGAGGTCCGTCTGGACGCCTGTGATCAGGTTCCCATTCCGGAACAAAACGACGTTTGCAAAAAGGAGGGCATCGCCTGAAGTGGCATCCGTAACCTTTCCTTCCAGGGACGCCTGAGCCCAGGTAGCTAACCCGATAGAAGAGAAAATAGAGATGAGAAGTAAGCGTCTAATCATAAAATCGTCTTTTAACCAACTATAAATGCATGTTGAGCGAAAATAAGCCCACAATGTTAATAAAATATTATCGAGTAGGTGTGTAAGAACAGTGTGCTTGGTAAAAGAAATGACAAAAATCCGGGGCCAAACCCCTATTTGGCTGCAAACCAATGCAGTAAATGGCGTGCATTATACAATTGACAAGGAGCAAGAGGCAGGAGCAGGCAGTATGGAATAGTAAAGCATCGCTTTCTACTCGAAAAGGTACATATTCCGGTTCCGTTCGAGCTCCCTGAAGAAGGGGTCGGTGAGGTCATCGATAAACTGGATGGCTTCTCCGGTGCTCTTCATTTCAGGACCAAGGCGCTTGTCCACGTTGGGAAATTTGTCAAATGAGAACACGGGAACTTTGATAGCATAGCCTTTGAGTTGCTTCTCGAAACCGAAATCCTTTAGTTTATGGGTTCCCATCATCACCTTCGTGGCGATGTTGAGATACGGGATCTGGTAAGCTTTGGCGATGAAAGGGGTTGTCCTGGAGGCACGTGGGTTGGCTTCGATGACATACACTTTCTCCTCTGTGCCGCCTTTGGCTACCCGGATTGCGAACTGGATATTGATCAATCCCCTGATATTGAGGGAGAAAGCAATCTTCCTGGCGTATTCGATCATCTGGTCGATGGCGGACTGGCTGAGGCTATAAGGGGGGAGCACAGCGGAGCTGTCACCACTGTGGATCCCGGCTGGCTCGATATGTTCCATGATCCCCATGATGTGAACATCCTCCCCGTCACAGATCGCGTCGATTTCTGCTTCCTTTGCCCGCTCGAGGAATTGGTCAATGAGGACCTTATTATCAGGCATGTGTTTAAAGATACTCAGCACATGGCGCTCAAGATCATGGTCATTGATCACAATCTTCATGCGCTGGCCACCGAGTACATAGGAAGGTCTGACCAATACAGGATAGCTCACCTCTTTGGCTATGCGGACAGCGTCGTCAACGTCATGAGCGACACCATATTTAGGATATGGGATACCGAGTTCCTTGAGGCGATCTGAAAAACTGCCCCTATCCTCTGCGAGATCCATATCGGGAAAATCAGTTCCTATGATCTTGATCCCGTTCCTGTGGAATTCTTCGGCGAGCTTGAGTGCGGTCTGGCCACCTAGCTGGACGATGATGCCTTCCGGCTTTTCAAGTTCGATGATCTCCTTGATGTGTTCCCAGTATACGGGCTCAAAGTAGAGCTTGTCTGCGATATCAAAATCGGTAGAGACTGTTTCAGGATTACAATTGATCATGATGGCCTCATACCCTACTTCCCTGATGGCCATGATCCCATGTACACAGCAGTAGTCAAACTCAATGCCCTGGCCGATGCGATTCGGTCCTGAGCCCAGGACGATGATCTTCTTTTTGTTAGAAGGGATACTTTCATTTTCCTGATCAAAGGAGCTGTAGAAATATGGGGTTTTAGCTTCGAATTCGGCGGCGCAGGTATCTACCATTTTATAGGTCCTGCGGATGCCGTGTGCATAACGTTGACGGCTGACCTCTTTTTCACTGATCCGCATGAGCCATGCGATCTGGGAGTCTGAGTATCCCATCTGTTTGAGTTCACGGAAAAAATCGACCGGAATGTCTTCAGCCAGGTTATACCGTAGCAGGCGTTCTTCTGCTTTTACGAGGTTCTTGATTTGCTTGATAAACCAGGGGTCGATCAGGGTAAGCTTGTGAATGCTACGTTCTGAAACCCCAAGCCTCAGTGCGTCCTTCAGGCGGAAGATGCGGTCATCACCGGCGGTTTCGAGCCGCTCCATGATATCGGACGTGCTGATCCACTCCTTCATATCTGCTCCGAGGCCGGTGCGATTATTCTCGAGCGACTGACATGCTTTCTGTAAGGCTTCCTGAAAAGTGCGGCCGATCGCCATCACTTCTCCTACGGATTTCATCTGGAGGCCAAGCGTATTTTCGGACCCATGGAACTTTTCAAAATTCCACCTTGGCATCTTGACGATGACATAGTCCAGGGTGGGTTCGAAAAAGGCACTTGTGGTCTTGGTGATCTGGTTTTTTAACTCATCAAGATTGTAGCCTATGGCCAGCTTGGCTGCTATTTTAGCGATCGGGTAACCGGTAGCTTTGCTGGCGAGGGCTGAAGAGCGGCTCACCCGTGGATTGATCTCAACGACGATCAACTCTTCAGTGATTGGATCCTGGGCAAACTGGACATTACATCCCCCGGCGAAATTGCCAAGTGAACGCATCATCAGGATGGCCTGGTTACGCATTTCCTGGAATGCGGTATCGCTCAGCGTCATGGCTGGTGCCACAGTGATACTATCTCCTGTGTGGATACCCATTGGATCCAGGTTTTCGACCGTGCAGATGATCACTACATTGTCATTCTGGTCCCTGAGGAGTTCGAGTTCAAATTCTTTCCAGCCCAGGACTGCTTTTTCAACAAGGACTTCGTGGGTAGGTGAAGCATTGAGGCCTCTGCGGAGTGCTTCTTCAAATTGCTCCTCCTTCATTACAAAGCCTCCGCCGGTACCACCGAGGGTATAGCTGGGGCGAATGACTAAAGGGAATCCGATTGCCTGGGCGGCTTCCATACCTTCGAGGAAAGAGTTGGCGATATAGCTTGGGGCAACCTTCATCCCGAGTTTCAGGATATGATCACGGAAGGCTTCCCGGTTTTCGGCCAATTCGATAGCCGCAATATCTACACCTATGAGGCGGACATTATATTTTTTCCAGACACCTCGTTTGTCCGCCTCGATGGCGAGATTGAGTGCGGTCTGGCCTCCCATGGTAGCAAGTACGGCATCTATCTGGCGTTCTTCGAGGATTTTGATGATGCTTTCGACGGTGAGGGGGAGCAGGTAAATATGGTCGGCGGTAACGGGGTCGGTCATGATCGTAGCAGGGTTGCTGTTGATCAAACTGACTTCGATACCTTCTTCGCGAAGGGACCTGGAGGCCTGGGATCCTGAATAGTCAAATTCGCAGGCTTGTCCTATAATGATGGGTCCGCTGCCGATGATCAGTACAGAACGGATACTACTATCTTTGGGCATTTACCGGTTGGCTTAGGTATAGATTATGGCACGAGTCCATTGAAAAATCGGACAAAGATACTATTTGCCAAAAAAGAGAGCCGCTAAGTGGAAAATATGATAAATAAAGATGTCCTGATCACGGATTATGTCCACCCGGTTTTGCTGGAAGGGCTGCATCATTTGGGGTATTCCACCACATATGCCCCTGAAATGAGCAGGAATGAGATGGAAAGGGCCCTGGGCAATTACAAGGGAGTGGTGGTCAACACCCGGTGTGCGGTTGACCGGGAGGCTATGACCGGTGCGTCGTCATTGCGCTGGATTGCCCGACTGGGTAGTGGCTTGGATATCATTGATCTGGATGCGGCAAGAGAAATGGGGGTCAAAGTCATGAGTGCCCCGGAGGGCAATGCTGAAGCTGTAGCAGAACATGCCATGGGGATGCTGCTTTGCCTGGCTAATAAACTGATCTCTGCTGATCAGTCTGTCAGGAATGGGGCTTGGCTCAGGGAGCAGCACCGGGGATGGGAGATCGCCGGGAAGACTATAGGTATCATAGGGTATGGCAACAACGGCAGTGCTTTTGGGCGATTGTGGAAAGGATGGGATGTGAGCGTGCTCGCGTATGACAAATACCTTGAAAATTATGGTAGTGCCGAAGTCAGGGCAGTATCCCGGGAGATGTTGCTATCAGCGTCGGATGTTATTTCACTTCACATTCCTCTTACCGCGGAGACGAAGGAGATGGTCAATGAGGAATTTATCAGCCACTGCAAGCCGGGTGCTATCCTGATCAATACATCTCGGGGCAAAAATGTGAATCTGCGTGATGTGGTGGATGCCTTGAAATCCGGTCAGCTGGGAGGAGCCTGTATGGATGTATTTCCTTTTGAACCTCCATCTTCGGGATCTGCAGAATTTCAGCAGGCATTTGATGAATTGACCGGGATGGAAAACGTTGTGCTCAGTCCGCATGTGGCCGGATGGACCTTGGAGTCAAAGCGGAAGATAGCGGAGGTGTTGGTGGAAAAAATAGGGGGTTTGAAAGTCTAGTTATCCTGATCTTTTACATATCCATCTGTCAGCGTATTCATAAACGCAATGACATCAGCTATTTCCTGGTCAGTTAGTTTAAGGTCGCCAAGTTCATCATGGTTGACATTCTCTGCTACTTCGGGTGGGCCAAAACGTCCGCTATCCCTTTCATTATAAAATTGCATGACCTCTTCGAGGGTCTGGAAGACTCCATTGTGGAAATATGGAGCGGTGATGGCCACATTTCGAAGAGTAGGCACTTTAAACTTACCGTTTTCGGAGGATTTTTTGACGATGGCCCCAAGGCCAAGATCAGGTGTATAGTCTTTGTTTAAAGCTATCAGTGTCGGATTGGCCGGGAGACCCAGATTGTCATAGGTATAATCCGTAAACAGCACCGCATTAGTCATGGGGTCGGCAGCAGTGGGATGGCAGGCTGCACATTTGGCTTTCAAAGTATCATTAAAAATTTCCAGCCCTCTCTTTTCCTGTTCAGTGAGTTGCACCTGGCCTTTGAGGTAATAATCAAACTTGGATGTAAAGGGACTGACTTCAGCTGTTTCTTCGTACTCCTCCAGTGCAAGTGCAATGTTGCTAAACGCAATCTCCGGATCATCAAACGCTGAAGGACCAAATACGTGAATGAACAGATCACGGTAATCGCTCTTCCTGACCTGATCGACTACCATCTTCTTATCTGCATTGTTCATCTCATGATGTGTCAACAGCGGATTCATGGCTTGTTCTGAAAGTGTGTTTGAGCGTCCATCTAAAAACAAACCTCCTATATATGCTTGTTCGATACTATCAAAATGAAAGAAAGGAGTAAAAGCTGCGTAGGTGACTGTGGGGGCATTGCGGGTACCAAAAACAGATTTGACTGCGCCTCTTGAAACTGCGAGTTTCTCCGGATCCGAAAATCCTTTATTAGGCATGTGGCATTTTGCGCAGGACTGTCCGGGAGGGTTGGAAAGGGTTGTATCAAAAAACAATTTCTTTCCCAGGAGCTGGGAAGGATTGAGGACGAAGGTTGCAGTGGAATCGATTGTTGATTCCAAAGTCATTTCACCTGGTTTCGAACTACATTGGGACAATAACCATATCAGGCTCATCAGGGAGAGCATGGGTATGTAAGTGAAGCGTGCTGATGGCTTCGATTGTCCGGTGATATCCATAGTGTGGATGGATGCTTTGACCGGGATAAGTGCAAAAACTGAGCCTAAATATGAATTTCTGACCAGGTCATTAAATCCGCCCAAAAGAAGGGGTAAAAAAGTCGTGCCACACCTAGGTGTGCCACACTGTATATAACACATTGATTTTGAAAGAATTGTGGAATTTTAGAGCCAGATTATAAGGCATAATTTTGAATCCATCCTGACCGAAAAGTGTTAAAATGATGGAACGTCGTTGTAATCACCTAGCAATCAATTCACTGCAAATGTTTAGCCCCTAAATCCTTTCCGCGTTGAGGATGACGTAGTTGAGGGATTCGTTGTTTTTTTCATTGAGCCTGAGCACCCCTTTAAAGGAAAGGATCTCATCTGTATTGTAGCGACGAATAGATTTTGGATGAAGGCGAAGTTCGGCTACGGTTTCGGGGCCGGAGCCTCCGCAGAAAAAGCAGCTTGCCATAGGGTTGCGTGAAATAACATACTGGGTACCTAAAGGATCCAGCGGGATAATGTAGCCTCTGATAATGATCTCCTTACCGTCCAAGGCCTTGACAGATGGTCCAAAAGATGCTTCAAGTAATTCGATTCCAAATTCAGCATTGAATTTCTTACTAAACTTCACATCTGTGAGTTGATCCCATGTAATGGTTTGCTGTGCAAAGATGGATGAGGTAATGAGGCTCAGTCCAAATAAGAGCATGAGGTGCAAGAAAACTTTTTTCATACGATGAGTGTGGGAGCAACAATCAGTGAGGGAAAATCTATTGCTTAAGTGTTTGTCTGACTACCAAAGCCTTAATCCCTGACGAGCGTACCCAGGTTTTCGCCTTCCATGAGGCGCCTGAGGTTGCCGGGTGTATTGACATCAAATACGATGATCGGAAGATTGTTTTCCTGGCATAGGGTGAAGGCGGTCATATCCATGACGCCAAGTCCATCCCTGATGACTTTTGCAAATGTGATCTGGTCTATCTTGACAGCGTCCTTATTCTTCTCCGGATCGGAAGTGTAGATACCATCCACGCGTGTGCCTTTAAGGATCACCTCTGCGTCGATTTCATTAGCTCTCAGGGCGGCAGCACTATCTGTAGTGAAATATGGATTACCAGTACCTGCACTGAATATGACGATGCGTCCTTTCTCCAGGTGGCGAATTGCCCTTCTCCGGATATACGGTTCTGCAATAGCTTTCATCTCAATGGCAGAGATGAGACGGGTATACAAGCCCAGATTTTCAAGTGCACTTTGCAAGGCCATGCCATTGATGACTGTAGCGAGCATGCCCATGTAATCGCCCTGTACTTTTTCAATACCGGTTGCTTCCGCCTGCAGGCCCCTGAAGATATTACCTCCACCTATCACGATGGCAACCTCAACACCCATATCAGTAATGGCCTTTATTTCTGAAGCATAATGTTTGAGTTGTTGCGGATGAATACCAAAGGTCTGGTCGCCCATGAGGGTCTCGCCGCTTAACTTTAACAGTACTCTTTTAAATCTGGCCATAATTGATCTGGGTATCTAAGTTACTCCGGTTTTTGATTTTTAAAAACAGCTATGTGGCATAACTGGCAGAAAAAAGGCGAATCATTACTGATTCGCCTTTCATCTTTCGTTTTATATCAACCTAGTTTGACGTGCTTAAATCCCGTCACGGTCAGGTCTTTGTCAATCGTCTTCAGATATGCTTCGACAGACAAACTGCTGTCTTTTACGAAAGCTTGTGCGAGCAAGGTGTTGTCCTTGAAGAATCTGTTGAGCTTGCCAAGGGCGATTTTCTCAAGCATATCCTCAGGCTTACCTTCCTGGCGAGCGAGTTCTTTGCCGATCTCGATTTCCTTTTCGATGATTGAAGCATCAACACCGTCTTTGTCCAAAGCAACTGGTTTCATAGCTGCAACCTGCATAGCTATGTCTCTGCCGGCTTCTTTAAATTTAGCATCAGCCTGATTCAACCCAAGGATGACACCAGCTTTGTTGCCCATATGGATATAAGACACCACTTGTGGGGCTTCAATGTGCTGATAGTCGGCAAGTTCAATTTTCTCACCGATCACACCTACCTGCTCAGACACTTTCTCACCGATGGTGATATTCTGATAAGGCTTGCTTAACAGGCCTTCGAGGTCAGCAGGAAAAGTATCCA
>WBZX01000841.1_pt1 | contig 25625 bp, 24 predicted proteins | sample 5204211 | NCBI WGS metagenome assembly WBZX01 (sample SAMN12344362, study PRJNA552823) | activated sludge metagenome | biome: Activated sludge suspended growth; feature: Nitrification reactor; material: Wastewater; isolation source: activated sludge from nitrification reactor of wastewater... | reverse complement strand
CAATCGCTCACCCGACACCCTGCCAGGAACCGGCGTTGGCGCCGAACCTGTGGGAATGCAAACAAGGCCTGTGGAGCGACAGGCGGGCAGCCGGGGCTGGCGATTTCTGGGGCGCTGAGGAGCGCAGCCTTCGGGGTGGCGCGCGCAGCGCGCATCGTGAACATGCTTGCCGCATCTTGTTTGAGTGCAGCGAGCAAGGCGAGCGAAACGAGTGATGCGGCACACCCCGAAGGCGAGCACCGCAAGGCAGTCGGCGCGCAGCGACGAACGCCACAGCATGAGCCAGACCCGGCTGGCCGCCTGGCGCGGGCGCACACCAAGCCAGAAGGCCTGGATTCCCGCCTACGCGGGAATGACGGCGGTGGCGGGGATGACGGCTATGCGCCGTTGCGGGTCACTGACAGCGGTGGGGCTCAGTGCCCGCTGCTGCGCGCTTCCACCGCAAACACCGCCGCTTCCACGCGCGAGCTCAGGTGCAGCTTTGAGAGGATGTGGCGCACGTGCAGCTTCACCGTGTCGTGGCTGATGTCGAGTGTGCGGGCGATGGCCTTGTTGCTTTCGCCGCGGGCCAGGTGTTCGAGGATTTGCTTTTCGCGCTCGGTCAGGCTGCTCAGCAGGCCCTTGCGGTCTTGCGCTTGTGCCCCAGGCTGCAGCAACTGGGCCAGCTTCATCGTCATCTCGGGGGCCACCACCAGCTCGCCCCGGGCGGCGCGGGCAATGGCGCCCATGATCTGTTCGGGGTCCATGTCCTTGAGCAGGTAGCCGCGCACGCCGGCGCGCAGGGCGGCGGAGAGGTCGGCCTCCGAATCGCTCATGGTGAGGAACATGGCCGGCGTATCGATGCCTTCGTTGCGCACGCGGCGCAGCAGCGAGAGGCCGTCGGTGGAGGGCATGCGCATGTCCAGCACCATCAGGTCGGGCCGGTGTTCCAGCAAGGCGGGGATGAGCTCGTCCGGTTCGCTCAAAGCGGCCACCACGTTCATGTTGCCGCGCTGCTGCAGCAGGTCGCGCAGGCCGCAGCGGCACAGGGCGTGGTCGTCCACCAGCACCACCTTGGTTCGGGTGTCGGGGGTGGGGGCTGGGGCGCTCATCGTCAGGCAGAGGTCGCGGGCAAGGGGAAGGTCAAGGTCACCATGGTGCCGCCACTGTCGCGTGGCTGCAAGCTCACCTGGCCCCCGAGGCGCCGCGCGCGCTCGCTCATGATGGCGAGGCCGTGGTGGCCAGGCGCGCTGGCGTCCTGGGGCAAGCCCTGGCCGTTGTCGGCCACGCGCAACTGCACCTGGCCTGCGGCGGTGGGGCTGAGCGTCACCCAGGCCTGGGTGGCGTGTGCGTGCCGGTTCACGTTGGTCAGGGCTTCGCTGGCGATGTAGAGCACCTGGGTCTCCAGAGCGGGCGGCAGGTTCAGCTCGGGGCAGCGGTTGTCCAACGCCGCCTGCACGCCGCTGCGGCTGGCGAACTCGTCCACCCGCGTGCGCAGGCCCTGGGCCAGGCCCTGCGGGTTGGGCGGCGTGCGGAACTGGGTGATGATCTCGCGCAGGCTGCCGTGGGCATGGCCCAGGGCGTCGCGCAACTCGGCCATGAATTGCGCGGTGCGGGCGTCGTCGTGTTCGGCGATGGCCTGCTCCAGCAGCGGCACGCGCATGCGCAAAAAGGTGAGGTCTTGGGCCACGGCGTCGTGCACCTCGGCGGCCATCATCTGGCGCTCCTGCATCACCACGGCGCGCAGGTTCTCGGTTTCGAGCCGGGCGTTGTCCAGCGCCAGGCCCAGCAGGTCACCCACCGAGCGCAGCATGGCTTTCACCTTGGCGCTGGGGCCCTTGGTCTGGTCGAAGAACAGGTTGTAGACGCCCAGCACGCGCCCACGGTGGCCCAGGGGCACGGCCAGCATGTGGTTGAAGCCCAGCGGCGTCAGCAGGTGCTGGGTGTTGCCAGCGCATTCGCTGAGCTGAGGCGACCAAGTGAGTTCGCCACCGTCCACGGCCTTGCCGCAGCTGCCACAGTGGCGGCCCACGGTGCGCTCGGCACAACCCAGGTGCGGGGGCAGGCCCAGTTCGCTGACCATGCGCAGGGTTTCGTCGTCGCCCAGCAAGCGCACGGCGCCAGCGCGGGCCTGGGCCAGTTGGATGATGGGTTCCAGAAAGCGGCGCAGCAGGGCGCGGATGTCGGCACCGGACGACAGGTCGGCGGTGATTTCGGCGAGCAAGGCCGTGGCAGCACTGGCCTGGCCGGGCAGTGGGTCCGGCAGGGACGTGGGGTGGGCCAGGGTGGAATTCATGGTGCTGCAAGGGTGGCCGCTGGCGACAGCGCCCCGATGGGGACGCTTGTGACAGATCAAGCGCGGCGGCGAGAGTCTGACGCGGGCGGGCGCTGCCCATCGCGGGTGTTTACCCCTATGGGTATGCAAATTGACCGACCACGGGCAGGGACGTCTGGCCGCCCGCCGGCCCGCATCCCCCATAAGGGTTACATGGGTATCCCCCGTGGCGGTAATAGACGCTGGCGGGGGGCGCTCGGCCTAATGCGCGCAGAGACAAGCCGAGCCGCGTCGCCGACGTGGCCGAGACACAAAGACAACCCATGCCGGCCACACCGCTGCATGACCCCGTGGCCACGCCCTTGCCTGGCGCCGCCACCGAGGTCAAGACCACCACCTGTTACATGTGCGCGTGCCGCTGCGGCATCCGCGTGCACCTGCGCGACGGCGAGGTGCGCTACATCGAGGGCAACCCCGATCACCCGCTGAACCAGGGCGTGATCTGCGCCAAGGGCTCGTCGGGCATCATGAAGCAGTACTCGCCGGCCCGGCTCACGCAGCCGCTGCGCCGCAAGGCCGGGGCCGAGCGTGGCGCCGCCGAGTTCGAACCCATCAGCTGGGACGAGACCTTCCAGATCCTCGAAGAGCGGCTGCGCCATCTGCGCAGCACCGACCCCAAGCAGTTCGCGCTCTTCACTGGCCGCGACCAGATGCAGGCCCTCACCGGCCTGTTTGCGCGCCAGTTCGGCACGCCCAACTACGCGGCGCACGGCGGCTTCTGCTCGGTGAACATGGCCGCCGGCATGATTTACACGATCGGCGGTTCGTTCTGGGAGTTTGGCGGGCCCGACCTGGACCGCGCCAAGCTGTTCGTGATGATCGGCACCGCCGAAGACCACCACAGCAACCCGATGAAGACGGCGCTGGCCAAGTTCAAGCGCCAGGGCGGCCGCTTTGTGAGCATCAACCCGGTGCGCACCGGCTACTCGGCCATCGCCGACGAGTGGGTGCCGATCAAGCCCGGCACCGACGGCGCGCTGCTGCTGGCCCTGGTGCACGAGATCATCGCGCTGGGCCTGTACGACCGCGACTTTTTGGCCCGCTACACCAATGCCGGCCAGTTGGTGAATCAGAACGCCGAGAGCGACGACTTCGGCCTGATGCTGCGCAACGTCGAGGGCGACGTGGTGAACCCGCTGCGCCCCGCCAACTTCTATTGGTGGGACCGCCACAGCCAGGCCGCCGTGGCCGACCACACCGAGGGCGCCGACCCGGCGCTGCTGGGCCACTTCAAGATGGCGGACGGCACGCCGGCGGTGCCCGCCTTCCAACTGCTGGAAGAGCGCGTCAAGCCCTACACCGCCGACTGGGCGGCGGGCATCACCGGCATCCCGGCCGACACCATCCGCCGCCTGGCACGCGAGATGGGCATCACGGCGCGCGACCAGAAGATCGAGCTGCCCATCGCCTGGACCGACAGCTGGGGCAAGCGGCACGAATCGGTCACCGGCAACCCGGTGGCCTTCCATGCCATGCGCGGCCTGGCGGCGCACAGCAATGGCTTTCACACCATCCGCACGCTGGCCATCTTGATGAGCCTGCTGGGCACCATCGACCGGCCCGGCGGCTTCCGCCACAAGGCGCCTTACCCGCGCGCCGTCCCGCCCAATGCCCGCCCGCCCAAGGGCCCCGAGGCGGTGAAACCCGACACACCGCTGAACGGCGCCCCGCTGGGCTGGCCCGAGAGCCCGGAGGATTTGTTCGTGGACGCGCAGGGCGAGCCGGTGCGCATCGACAAGGGCTTCAGCTGGGAGCACCCGCTCTCGGCCCACGGCCTGATGCACAACACCATCACCAACGCCTGGCGCGGTGACCCTTACCCCATCGACACGCTGATGATCTTCATGGCCAACATGGCCTGGAACTCGACGATGAACACGTCCGAGGTCCGCAAGATGCTCAACGACAAGCATGTGGGTGGCGAGAAGGACGGCGAGTACAAGATCCCCTTCCTGGTGGTCTGCGACGCCTTCCAGAGCGAGATGACGGCCTATGCCGACCTGATCCTGCCCGACACCACCTACCTGGAGCGGCACGACTGCATGTCCATCCTGGACCGGCCGATCAGCGAGTTCGACGGCCCGGTGGATTCGGTGCGCATTCCGGTGCTGGAGCCCACCGGCCAGTGCAAGCCCTTCCAGGAGGTGATCGTCGAGCTGGCCTCGCGGCTGAAGTTTCCGGCCTTCACCCACGCCGACGGCAGCCGCAAGTTCCGCGACTACCCCGACTTCGTCGTCAACTACGAGACCGCGCCGGGTTCTGGCATCGGCTTCCTGGCCGGCTGGCGCGGCAAGGGCGGCGAGAAGAGCATGCGCGGCGAGCCCAACCCCAAGCAGTGGGAGATGTACGCGCAGAACAACTGCGCCTTCCACTTCCAGCTGCCGGTGGAGCACCAGTACATGCGCAACTGGAACGACGGCTACATGCGCTGGGCCCAGGGCGCCGGCCTGCGGCGCGACCGCGACCCCATCGTCATCCACCTCTACTCCGAGTTCCTGCAGCGCTTCCGCCTGGCCGCGCAGGGCAAGCACAAGGGCAGACAGCCGCCCGAGCGCCTGCGCCAGCGCGTGCAGACCTATTTCGACCCGCTGCCCTTCTACTATGCACCGCTGGAAGAAACCGCCACCGACACGGCCCGCTACCCGCTCAACGCCGTCACCCAGCGGCCCATGGCCATGTACCACTCGTGGGACTCGCAGAATGCCTGGCTGCGCCAGATCCACACCCACAACTTCCTGATGGTCAACAGCCAGACGGCCCAGGCCGCCGGCATTGCCGACGGTGGCTGGATGTGGGTGGAATCGCCCTGGGGCAAGGTGCGCTGCATGTGTCGCTACAGCGAGGCGGTGGAGCCCGGTACCGTCTGGACCTGGAACGCCATCGGCAAGGCGGCTGGCGCCTGGAACCTCAGCGCCGACGCCAACGAATCGCAGCGCGGCTTCTTGCTCAACCACCTGATCAAGGAGGAGCTGCCCACGCAAGGTGGCGGCACGGTCTCGAACAGCGACCCCATCACCGGCCAGGCCGCCTGGTACGACGTGCGGGTGCGCATCACCCCGGCCGGGCCTGAAGAACCCGAGCAGACCTGGCCGCAGGCCGAGCGGCCCATGACCCGCGTGCCCGGCATGGTGGAAGCGCCCAAGCGCCGCGGCTGGATGGCCGGGTTGGGCATGGGCGGCCGCTTCGGCAAGAAGGGCGCGAACGGGGAGGGCGCAGCATGACCCAACTGGCCCTGGTCATCGACCTCAACGTCTGCGTGGGCTGCCACGCCTGCGTCACCAGCTGCAAGCAGTGGAACACCTCGGGCGCGGCCGGCCCGCTGGTGGACGACAACCCCTATGGCGCCGACCCCACCGGCACCTTCTTCAACCGGGTGCAAACCTTCGAGGTCGGCACGTTCCCCAACACGCAGACGGTGCACTTCCCCAAGAGCTGCCTGCACTGCGAAGACCCGCCCTGCGTGCCGGTCTGCCCCACCGGCGCCAGCTACAAGCGCGCCGAAGACGGCATCGTGCTGGTGGACACCGACAAGTGCATCGGCTGCAAGTACTGCAGCTGGGCCTGCCCCTACGGCGCGCGCGAGTTCGACGAGGACCGCAAGGTGATGAACAAGTGCACGCTGTGCGTGGACCGCGTCACCAGCACCACGCTGCCCGAGGCCGAGCGCAAGCCGGCCTGCGTGCTGGCCTGCCCGGCCAAGGCGCGGCTGTTTGGCGATGTGCACGACCCCGAATCGGTGGTCTCGGTGGCCATCCGCGAGCAGGGCGGTTATGCGCTGATGCCCGAGTGGAACACCCGGCCGTCGAACCACTACCTGCCGCGCCGCCGCACCGAGATCACCATCCATGCCGAAGACCTGGTGCGGGTGGACAACCCGCTCAAGATCGACGGCAAGCAGCCCGAGCTGCCGCACCAGGGGGCCGGCCGTGAAGACTTTGCAACCTGATCGGCCCATGCCTTCCTGCTTCGCCGTCCCCGCCTGCTTCGCCGTCCCCACCTGCACCGGCGTCATTCCAGCCTGCACCGGCGTCATTCCCGCCACCTCCGTCGTCATTCCCGCGAAGGCGGGAATCCAGGCTGCGGCGGGCAGTGGATTCCCGCCTGCGTGGGAATGACGGAACTTCATGTCCTTTCGCCTTGGGCTCCGCACACCATGAACCCCGCTTTCTCTGTCGTCTTTCTCACCACGCTGATCGGCGCGGCGCAGGGCCTGTTCTTCGCGCTGTTCGGCGCCCAGCTGGCCGGCGTTGCGGCACCCGGCTTCCTGGCCCTGGGCGGCTTCGTGGCCCTGGGCCTGGCAGTGGCCGGCCTGGTGGCCTCGTTCTTCCACCTGGGCCGGCCCGAGCGGGCCTGGCGCACGGCCGCCATGTGGCGCACCTCGTGGCTGAGCCGCGAGGTGATCGCGCTGCCGCTGTTCATGGGCACGCTGTTCCTGTGGTCCCTGGCGCAGGCCATGGGCGCCGGTGGCACGCTGGCCCTGGGCGTGGCCACGGCGCTGGCGGCGGCCACGCTGTTCGTCTGCACGGCCATGATCTACGCCTGCATCAAGTTCCTGCAGGAATGGGCCAGCCCCTACACGCTGGTGAACTACGTGCTGCTGGGCCTGGCCTCGGGCGCCACGCTGGCCACCGGCCTGGCTGCGCTGGCGGCGCCTGGCCTGGTGCCGGTGTTCGGCCAGGCCGCGCTGGCGTTCACGGCCCTGGGCTTGGTGAGCCGCGCGCTGTCATTGGCCCGCAATGCCCGCCTGGTGCCGCGCTCCACGCTGCAAACGGCCATCGGCATCCGCCACCCGCAGATCACGCAGCGGGCCCAGGGCTTCATGGGCGGCTCGTTCAACACGCGCGAGTTCTTCCACGGCAAGTCGGCCGGCGCGCTGCGCGCGGTGAAGTGGGTGTTCCTGCTGGGCGCCTTCGTGCTGCCCCTGGGGCTGCTGGGCTTGGGCCTGGGGTCGGCCTCGGCCGGGGTGCTGCTGCTGGCCTTCGGCGTGCAGTACCTGGGGCTGCTGGCCGAGCGCTGGTTCTTCTTCGCGCAGGCCAACCACCCGCAGAACCTGTACTACCAAACGGTGTCCTGATGCGGTCACTGCGCATGCTGGGGGTGGGCGCCGGCCTGACGCTGGCCAGTTGGCTGGCGCTGGCCGCCGACGGGGCCGCCTCGGCGGCGGTGGCCGAGGCCGCCAGTGCGGTGGCTGTGCCCGAGGTGGTGGACGGTGTGGCCGCCGCTGCCGCCAGCGCCGTGGCCTGGTGGGTGTGGCCGCTCGCGTTGTTCGTGGTGTGCTTTCTGATGGGCATCGTGGCCGTGCCGGCGGGCATCGGCGGCGGCACCTTGTTCGTGCCCATCGTCGGCAGCTTCTTTCCCTTCCACCTTGATTTCGTGCGCGGCGCCGGCCTGCTGGTGGCACTGGCCAGTGCGCTGGCCGCCGGCCCCACGCTGATGCGCGGCGGCCTGGGCAGCCTGCGCCTGGCCCTGCCGCTGAGCGTGCTGGCGGCCGCCAGTTCCATCGGTGGCGCCATGCTGGGCCTGGCCTTGCCCGCCAACGTGGTGCAGATGCTGTTGGGTGGCGTGGTGCTGGGCATCGTGGTGCTGATGTTCGTGTCCAAGAAGTCCGAGTTCCCGCAGGTGGATCAGCCCGATGCGCTGTCGCAGGCGCTGGCGCTGAACGGCGTGTTTCTGGATGGCGCCTCGCGCCGCGTCATCCACTGGCAGGTGCACCGCACGGTGCCGGGGCTGTTCACTTTTCTGGTCATCGGCGTGATGGCCGGCATGTTCGGCATCGGTGCCGGCTGGGCCAATGTGCCGGCACTGAACCTGCTGATGGGCGCACCGCTGAAGGTGGCTGCGGGCAGCTCCAGCGTGGTGCTGTCGCTGGTCGATTCGTCGGCCGCCTGGGTCTACATCAACAAGGGCGCGGTGCTGCCCATGATCGCCGTGCCCTCGGTCGTGGGCATGATGCTGGGCGCCCGCATCGGCGCGCGGCTGCTGGACGTGCTCAAGGGTTCGGTGATCCGCAAGCTGGTGATCGCCGTGCTGCTGTTTGCTGGTGTGCGCGCGCTGCTGCGCGGACTGGGGGTGGTATGAACCGGTTTCCCACACTCAAGGCCGGAGAAGCGCCGCCGGCGCAGCCGCCCGAACAACAGCTTTATGCCGGTCTGCTGGTCTGGGGCACCCGGGTGGGCTTGGTGGTGGTGTTGCTGGGCTTTGCCGCTTACGTGAGCGGTCTGGTGAGCCCGCAAGTGCCCGTTGAGCGCCTGCCCCAGCTGTGGGCCCTGCCGCTGCACGAGTACCTGGCGCAAACCGGCACGCCCACCGGCTGGGCCTGGCTGGGCCTGCTGCCGCGCAGCGACATCTTGGGCCTGGCTGGCATTGCCTTGCTGGCCGGCTGCTCGGTGCTGTGCCTGCTGGCCCTGGTGCCGCTGTACGCGCGGCGCGACGACAAGGCCTTTGTCGCGGTCTGCCTGGCCGATGCGGCGGTGGTGCTTCTGGCAGCATCGGGCCTGCTGACACGAGGCCACTGAAATGACCCACCCCCTACGCGCTTCGCGCGCCCCCTCAAGGGGGCAACACCAGCGGCCCGGCAAAGCCGGTTCTGCGGCGTTCGCTGGGTTGGGCCTGGTGCATTCCACGCGGGCGCAGCTTGGCACCATGGAAAACTGACATGACACACCCTTTCGAGCGGCTGTTGTTGGCCACCGAACACAGCGAGCACGACGTCGGCAGCGACCGCCTGGCCATGGCCATGGCCCAGCGCTGCGGCCTGCCGCTGGCGGCCGTGCTGCCCATCGTCAGCAACCCCGAGTACGAAGTGGTGGCGCCGCAGCTGGCCATGCGCGCCGAGGCCCTGGCCGCTGCGCGCCTGGCCGGATTGGTGGAATTGGCGCAGAGCCAGGGCGTGGTCTGTGAGCCCGAGGTGCGGCGCGGCGAGTCGCTGTTCGCCGAGATCGTCGACGAAGCGCGCCGCCTGCGCAGCGACCTCGTCGTCATCCGCCGCCGTGGCAAACCCGGCCTGCTGGCCAACCTGTTGGTGGGCGAGATGGTGAGCCAGGTGCTGGCCCACGCGCCCTGCAGCGTGCTGGTGACGCCGCGTTTTGCGCAGATGTGGCAGCACCATGTGCTGCTGGCGCTGGACCCGGCTGCGCCCGACACCGCCGCCCTGCAGCAGGCCACCGCCGTGGCCCAGCAATGCAATGTGCCGCTCACGCTGGTGGCGGTGGCCGAGGGCGCCTCCTCCCAAACCCCTCAGGCCGCGCAGGCACTGGACCAGGCGCTGGCTGCAGCACGCGCCGTGGTGCCCGGTGCCAACGCCGAACTGCTGCACGGCAAGCCGCACCTGGAGATCGTGGCCGCCGCCAAACGCCTGGGCGCCGACCTGATCGTGGTGGGCCGCCGGGGCGAGGGCGGCTTTGCCCGCGCCTGGGTGGGCGGTGCCGCACAGAAGGTCATTGGCCTGGCCGAATGCCCGGTGCTGGTGGCCGTGCCACGTGATTGAATCCCAACTCCATTCACACAGGAACAACCCATGAGTGACGCTCTTGCCTACCTGCTCAAGGCCGCCCCCGATGCGGCCGGCCACTACTTCGCCTTCCTCAAGGCCTGCGGCACCCACCTCGACCCCAAGACACGCAACCTGATCTCGGTGATCACCAAGGTGGACGCGCAGACCGAACGAGGCTTCAAACAGTACCTGGGCCGCGCGCTGCGTGAGGGCTGCACGCCCTTGGAGGTGCTGGACGCGCTGCTGATGGCCTTTCCCACTTTGGGGCTGAGCAAGATCGTCTGGGCGGTGGACATCATCCTGGCCATGAACCTGCCAGGCTTCGACCCCGCCGCCCTCACCGCCCAGCCCGAATGGCACGACGTGATGGCCACCAAGGGCGTGCCCGTGGGCGAGGTGCAGCGGCTGGAGGTGGCGGGCCGCGGCCTGTTTGTCTACCGGCCAGATGCCAAGCAATGGCGGGTCTACGACAGCCGCTGCCCACACCAGGGCACCAACATCCCCGATCTGGCCTTGACGGGCAAGACACTCACCTGCCCCAAGCACGACTGGGCCTTTGACGTGCACAGCGGCGACTGCATCAAGACCGGCAACAGCCCCTTGAAGCAATGGCCTTGCAAGGTGCTCAAGGGGCGCTTGTTGGCGCAGTGGTAGGGGCAGGGGAGGGCGCGCCTTGCTGCAGCTTCTTCCAGGCCTGGAAGCCCCCGGCCACCGACAGCGCCTTGGGGTAGCCCAGCGAGCGCAGCAACTGCGCCGCGTAGATGCTGCGCCGGCCGCTGTTGCACACACACAGCACGAGGTGGTCGCGCTCGTTGTGCAACTGGTTGATCATCGAGAAGAAGCCTTGCACGTCGATGTCGGTGGGGGTGCCGGCGTCGAGGATGTCCTGCTCGTCTTCGCTGAGCACATGGCCCAGCAGCAACTTCACCTCGAACAGCGGGATGTGCACGGTGCCCGGGATGGCGCCCTTGAGCTCGATCTCGAAGGCCTGGCGGATGTCGACCAGCGTGGCCAGGCCCAGGTCACAAAGCTCCAGGGCGTTGCCCAGGCTGATTTCCACCTTGGCTTCGGGCGCGGTGGACGGTGGGGTGGTGAGCGGCATGGTGGGCGTCTTTCTGTGTCAGCGGCCATTGTGCCGCGCGGCGCTGCGGTTCGGGTGCCAGCGGGGTGCGGTGGCCATGCCTGAACCAGACCAGATCTTTGAGCGGGCGGCCCGGTTGTGCGCGCTGCTGTCGGTGCCCGAGCGCCTGCGCATCCTCCGCGCCTTGTACGACGGTGAGCGCAGCTTTGACGAGTTGCTCGTTCGCACGGGTGTTGTGCGCACCGACTTGCTGCCACACTTGAACACGCTGTGCCGCAGCGGCCTGGTCACCTGGCGCCACCGGCGTCTGGACGTGCTCTACGGCGTCACCGCCACCCAGCTGAACCTGGTGGCCCACCACCTGGCCCGGCTGTCGGGCCACGGCAGCCAACCTTTCTGGCAAGGCAAACTGCTGCCTGCCCTCTGCGTCAACCCTTCTCTGGCACCACGCCCATTCTTGAAACAGGAGCAAACCGGACATGATCAATCGTCGTGAAGCGATGGCGCAAGGCGCCACAGTGATGGGCCTGCTGGCCACCGCCGGCCTGCTGCCGGCGCCGGCCCAGGCGGCGTGGAACACGGCGGCGTTTGACGCCAAGTCCCTGGCCGACGCCATGAAGGCCCTGGGCCTGGCCATGCCGGTGGAAAGCAAGGAGGTGACGCTGAGCGCCTCCGACATCGCTGAAAACGGCGCGGTGGTGCCGCTGGTGGTGTCGTGCGGCGCGGGCGCCAAGCGGCTGCTGGTGCTGGTGGAGAAGAACCCGGCGGCGCTGGCGGCCTCGTACGAACTCAGCGAAGCGGTGGAAGCCAACGTCAGCACCCGCGTGAAGATGGGTCAGACCTCCAAGGTCTATGCCGTCGCCCAGAAGGCCGACGGCGCGCTGGTCTACGCGCAAAAAGAAATCAAGGTCACCTTGGGTGGCTGTGGCGGTTGAGCGCCAGCCGCCCGATCCGCACCTTCATTGAACCCAGATTGAACTGAACAGGAGACTCCTCATGGCAGAACCGATGCGCCTGCGCGCCCAGATCAGCGGCGACAAGACCACCGTGCGCGTGCTGATGCGCCACGACATGGAAACCGGCCAGCGCAAGGACGCCGCTGGCAAGGCCATCCCCGCCTGGTTCATCCAGGACGTGGTGGCCAGCCACAACGGCAAGCCCGTGCTCACCGCGCAATGGGGCCCGTCCGTCTCCAAGGACCCGTTCCTGCAATTCACCCTCAAGGGCGCCAAGGCCGGCGACAAGGTGAGCGTCAGCTGGACCGACAACAAGGGCGACAAGCGCGCCGACGAAACCGCCGTTGTGGCCGCAGCCGCCTGACGGGCGGCGTGGTCGTTCGCACCCCACCGCAGCAGGAGCTCCCCGTGCCATCCATCCTCCGACCCCTGGCCCTGACCCTGGCGGCCGCCGCCAGTGTGTTCAGCGGGCCCACGCTGGCCCAGAAGTCGGCCGCCGACGGCATTGCCGAATACCGTGCCTTGCTGGCCGACGGCAACCCCGCTGAGCTGTTTGAGGCCAAGGGCGAAGACCTGTGGAAGCAGGCCCGCGGCCCCAAGAAAGCCACGCTGGAGCAATGCGACCTGGGTTTGGGCCCGGGTGTGGTCAAAGGCGCGTGGGTTCAGTTGCCGCGCTGGTTTGCCGACACCGGCCGCGTGCAAGACCTGGAGTCGCGCCTGCTGACCTGCATGCAGACCTTGCAGGGCTTCGACGTGGCCGAGATCGCCAAGACGCCGTTTGGCAAGGGCGAGATGCCCAACCTCGAAGCGCTGGCGGCCTGGATCTCGGGCGAATCGCGCGGCATGAAGTTCAACCTGCCACAGAGCCACCCGCAGGAAAAGCGCATGTACGCGCTGGGCCAGAAAGCCTTCTTCTACCGCGCCGGCCCCATGGATTTCGCCTGCGCCACCTGCCACGGCCAGGCCGACATCCGCATCCGCCTGCAAGAGTTGCCCGACCTGCGCAGCAACCCGGGCGACGGCGTGGGCTTCGCCGCCTGGCCCGCCTACCGGGTGTCCAGTGGCCAGATGTGGAGCATGCAGCACCGTCTGAACGACTGCTACCGCCAGCAGCGCTTTCCCTACCCCGGCTACGCCTCGGACGTCACCATCGCGCTGGCGGTGTACATGGGCGTCAATGCCCACAACGCGGTGGCTGCGGCCCCGGCCCTCAAGCGCTGAACCGGAGCCCGTGATGAACCATAAGCAAACGCTGAATATGGTGGTCTTGGCTGCGTTGGCGGCCCTGGCCGGTTGCGCCTCGGCGCCCGAGAAAGACCTGGGCACCGAGTTCCAGGCCATGCTGCAAGTGGGTTTTCGCACCGAAGGCATTGCCAGTGTCGAGCGCCTGATGCAAGACGCCTCGCAGCAGGCCTGCTCCATTGGGCGGGTGCCCGACCGTGAAGCCCTGCAAGCCATACGCGAGGCGGCGCAGAAGACCATCCAGCCGCCCGCCGATGGCCGCTACCTGGGCGACTGGAAGCTTGGAGAAAAGCTCGCGCAAGACGGCCGCGGCCTGACCTGGACCGACAAGAGCGCCGAGGCCGCCGCCAATGGCGCCGGCTGCTACAACTGCCACCAGCTCAGCGAGGCCGAGGTGTCGCACGGCACCATCGGCCCCAGCCTGCGCCACTACGCCCGCAACCACGGGGCCACCCACCTGACCGACGCCCAGGGCCAGGCGGCCGTGGTCTACACCTGGGGCAAGCTGAACAACAGCTGGGCCGCACTGCCGTGCTCGAACATGCCGCGCTTCGGCCACAACGGCATGCTGAACCAAGAGCAGATGCGGCATTTGATGGCGCTGTTGCTCGATCCCGCTTCGCCTGTGAACGCGCCATGAGTCTTTCGAAACGCGAGTTCCTGCAAGCCCTGGGCGCCGCCTCGGTGGCCGGCATGGGGCTGGGCCGCTGGGCCCAGGCCGATGCGGCCACGGCCCAGCAAGGGCTGTACGAGCTGCCACGCTTCGGCAACGTCAGCCTGCTGCACATGACCGATTGCCATGCGCAGCTCAAGCCCGTGCACTTCCGCGAGCCCAGCGTCAACCTGGGCGTGGGGGCCATGCGCGGCCAGTGGCCGCACCTGGTGGGCGACGCTTTTCTGAAGCAGGCCGGCATCGGCGCTGGCAGCGAACTCGCCCACGCCTACACGGGTCTCGACTTCGACACCGCCGCGCGCCGCTACGGCAAGCTGGGTGGCTTTGCCCACCTGGCCACGCTGGTCCAGCAACTCAGGGCCAGCCGGCCGGGCGCGCTGCTGCTCGACGGCGGCGACACCTGGCAAGGCAGTGCCACCAGCCTGTGGACGAACGCCCAGGACATGGTGGACGCCTGCAAGCTGCTGGGCGTGGACGTGATGACCGGGCATTGGGAGTTCACCTATGGCATGGCGCGCGTGCAGCACATCGTCGAGCACGACCTCAAAGGCCACACCGAATTCCTGGCCCAGAACATCAAGACCGCCGATTTCGGCGACCCGGTGTTCAAGCCCTCTGTGATCCGACCCATCAACGGCGTGCAGGTGGCCATCATCGGCCAGGCCTTTCCCTACACGCCCATCGCCAACCCGCGCCACCTGGTGGCCGACTGGACCTTCGGCATCCAGGACGAGCACCTGCAAGCCCAGGTGGACGAGGCCCGCGCCAAGGGCGCCCAGGTGGTGGTGGTGCTGAGCCACAACGGCATGGACGTGGACCTGAAGATGGCCAGCCGGGTGCGCGGCATCGACGCGATTTTTGGCGGCCACACGCACGACGGCGTGCCGGTGGCCGTCCCCGTGGCCAATGCCGGCGGCAAGACGCTGGTGACCAATGCCGGCTCGAATGGCAAGTTTCTGGGCGTGATGGACTTCGACGTGAAGTCCGGCAAGGTGCAGGACTTCCGCTACCGGTTGCTGCCCGTGTTTGCCAACCAGTTGCCGGCCGACCCGGCGATGGACGCGCTGATCACCAAGGTGAGGGCGCCGTTTGAAGCCAAGCTGGGTGAAAAACTCGCCGTCACCGATGGCCTGCTGTACCGTCGCGGCAACTTCAACGGCAGCTGGGACCAGCTCATCTGCGACGCGTTGATGGACGTGCAGGGCGCCGAGATCGCCTTCAGCCCGGGCTTCCGCTGGGGCACCACGCTGCTGCCCGGCCAGGCCATCACCCGCGAGGCGATGATGGACCAGTTGGCCATCACCTACCCCACGGCCACCCTCACCAGCATGACCGGAGAGACCATCAAGACCGTGCTGGAAGACGTGGCCGACAACCTGTTCAACCCCGACCCCTACTACCAACAGGGCGGCGACATGGTGCGTGTGGGCGGCCTGCAATACCGTTGCGCGCCGAACGAGCCGGCGGGCCACCGCATCAGCGATATGCGCCTTCGTGGCCAGCCCATCGCGGCCGACAAGACCTACAAGGTGGCCGGTTGGGCGCCGGTGGCCGAAGGGGCGGACAAGGCCCCCGGCGCCAAGCCCATCTGGGACGTGGTGGAGGCCTGGTTCAAGGCCCAGGGCGGCGTGGTGAAGCCGCGCAGCATCAACACGCCCAACCTGGTGGGCGTGGCCGGCAACCCGGGCATGATTCAGACCTGACTTCCAACCACACAGAGAGGATTCTTCCGATGCGACACATCCACCGTCTTTGCCTGATCGCCGCCAGCCTGGGCTGTGCGGGTGCCACCTGGGCTGCCGGGGCCGACGACCAGGCCTGGGTGGGCGAGGCCCGCAGCGTGGCCACGGCCCTGCCGCCCAAGCTGCTGGCCGTGCTCAAGACCGAGATCGACCAGGGCGGGCTGGAGCAGGCCATCGGCGCCTGCAACGAAAAGGCCCCGCAGATGGGCAAGGCGGCGTCCGAGCAAAGTGGCTGGCAGGTGCGCCGCGTGAGCCTGCGCCAGCGCAACCCCAAGGCCGTGCCCGACACGTGGGAGCGCGCCGTGCTGGCCGACTTTGACCGCCGCGCTGCCGCCGGCGAAAGCCCCGCCACGCTGGAGCGTGCCGAGGTGGTGGCCGGCGCCGATGGCAAGCCCCAGTACCGCTACCTGCGTGCCCTGCCGGTGCAAGAGCTGTGCACCGCTTGCCACGGCGACGCCAACGCCATGAACCCTGGCGTCAAGGCCAAGCTGGCAGCGCTCTACCCGCACGACCAGGCCGTGGGCTACAGCGCCGGGCAGATTCGCGGCGCCGTGGCCCTGAAGAAGGCCGTGCCTTGAGCCCCGGTCGACCGCGCCATCCAACCGCATCGACAGACCCCAACAGGAATTTCCCATGAAGACTGCCCATGACCTCGTGATGGCCGCCAAGGCACGCATCCAGGAAGTACCGTTGGACCAGGCCGAGCAGGCCGTGCGCGACGCCGACGCGCTGCTGGACGTGCGCGAGGCCGACGAATACGCCGCCGGCCACCTGCCCGGCGCCATGCACGTGTCGCGCGGCCTGTTGGAGTTCAAGCTCAGCAGTACCGAGGCCTTGGGCGCTCGCGACCTGAAGGTGGTGCTGTACTGCAAGACCAGCGGCCGTGCGGCGCTGGCCGCGGCCGCGATGGCCGAGATGGGCTACTTGAACGTGCGCTCCATCGCCGGTGGCTTCGACGCCTGGTCGGCGGCCGGCAAGCCGGTGGCCAAGCCTGTGCAGCCCTCGTTCGATTGAGATGGCGCACCCGGCCGCAGGGTACCCCAGCCACCCTCCGAGAGGGGGCTCAGGCCGCTTGGTGAGCTGAGACCGGACTCGGTCAGTCCCTGCGGGCTGACCGTGCCTGCCGAAGGCCATCGGCCTCTGGCCGATGGCGGCCCGGCGCGGCCTGAGCCCTGCCGCGTCAGCCGCAGCCGCCGCCCGACTTGTCGCGCTTGAGCTGCAGCACGATGCGGGCCTGGAAGTCCATGTGCTCGTGTTCGATGGGGTTGGGGCCGCAGGACCTGTAGCGGCTGCCCAGGGCCTGCGGGAAGGCGTAGCGCAACTGGTCGTCACCGGCACTGGCCAGGGTCTGGAAGGGCGCGTCGTCGTCCTTGCCGAAGACCGCGATCCAGCGGTTGATGCCACCTTCCAGCACGTAGACGTTGGGCACTTTGGAGGCCACCAGGAGCTTCCAGGCGGCCACGGCCTGGGCTTCGTCGTTGCTGATGGTGATGAACACCGTGTTGGCCGGTGGCTCGGTCAGCAGTTCGGGCACCAGCTTCGGCAACTGCGCCAATGGCACGTTGAGCGAGTCGACCAGGTGGTAGAGGTTGTAGTCGGCCTCGTTGCGCACGTCGAGGTAGACCGGCTTGATGGCTTGCAGGTAGCGGGCCTTGTAGGCCTCGGCTGGTGAAACAAACACCAGGCGCTTGGCCAGCATCTCGTCGGCGCTGTGGCGCACGGGTTGTTCGACTGTCTTGCCGTCGGCCTGCTTGATGGTCTCGGTGCGCTTGAAACTCAGCTTGGCGTAGCGGTCTTCCAGCGAGGGGCTGCCCAGGGCCATCACGCCCAGGGCCAGCGCCAGCAGGGCCAGGGCGCCACCCTTGCGCCAGGCAGGCTCCAGGGCCAGGTTGCGCCCACCAAAGATGCGCTCCAGTTGCTCGCCGCCCCAGAACATGAACAGCGCGATGGCCACGATGATGGGCACCAGGGCCTGGGCGCTGACGCCGAACACCTGGTCCAGCGTGAGGCGGCCGTAGTAGCCCGAGTTGTTGTACCAGGCGTCGAACAGGCTCTCGGTCTCGCCGAACAGGAAGGCGCCCACGAAGCCGCCCAGCATGAACATCATGCCGTCGATCTTGCCGGTGGAGGCCGAGGCCAGCGAGGTGGTGGGGCAGTAGCCGCCGATGATGAAGCCCACGCCCATGATGAGCCCGCCCACCACGCCCGAGCCCAGGTAGGTGGGGTTGACCCAGACCTGGGAGAGATCGAGCAGGCCCAGGCCGGCGGCGCCGTAGAGCAGGGTCAGCGCCACGGCGATGGCGGTGAACATGACTTTGAGCACCGTCATCTCGCGGAAGTAGAACTGCGCCGCGAGCTTGCGCGAATCGCCAAAGCCGGCCGATTCGAGGATGTAGCCGAACGAGAAGCCGACCGCGCCGAAGACGAGGTAGGTCCAGGGGTTGGCGGCACTGACGGCCGTGAAGGCTTCCAGGGGGAAGTTCATGACCACAGCTTTCTGACGAAGTAGGCCAGGCCATAGGCGCTGGCGAAGATGCACAGCATGATCACCCACGAGCCCGCGGCCAGCGTGGCACCGCCCGACAGGGCTTGGCCCGAAGTGCAGCCACGCGCCAGGCGGGCGCCATAGAGGAAGACCACGCCACCGAGGAAGGACAGGGCCCAGCGCTTGCGGTCGGACACCTGCGGCCCCTTGGTGGTGATGAAGCCCAGCCGGCCGTTGCGCGCGCCCGAGCTGAAGCCGCCCAGCAGCGCGCCGAAGAACACTGGCACGATCCAGTCGTCCAGCGGGTTCTTGTCGCCGCCGGCCATCTTCAGCAGGTAGGGCGTGTTGTCCACGTGGTTCGGGGCCACGGCGTCCACCACGGCGGCGTCGAGCCGGCTGGTGGCACCCGACGAGCCCAGGCCGTTGCCGGTGACCAGGAAGGCCACGAACAGCAGCACGCCCAGCAGGGCGCCGGCCAGGTAGGGCTGCCAGTAGGGCCTGGCGGGCCGCTTGAGCAAGGATGGGAGCATGGTGTTCTCCTGGTCAGGTCGGGGTACCGGCGTGCGGGGTGGTGCCGTGGCCGTGGTCTTCCACCTCCTCAAAGCCCGTCACCATGGCGCGTATGCCTTCCAGCGGTGTGGCGCCGGTGGTGGTGAGGTAGACGTGGCCGACGATGAAGGTGGCGAAGAACCAGGCCGCCAGGCTGTGCAGCGGCGCCAGCCAGGGCAGGCCGCCCAGCGCGGTGGCGAGCGCGGGCCAGCGCTGCACGCCCCACATCAGCGTGCCGGTGGCAATTTGCAGCGGCAGCAGCAGGTTGAGGATGCCGAAGTAGGTGAGCTTCTGGATCGGGTTCATGCGGCTGTCGGGCCGCTTCTCGAACGGGTGGGCCTCGCCCTTGAAGATGCCCGAGAGGTAGTACTGCGCCTGGCGGATCGAGTCGGTGAAGAAGCCATGGGGCTCCGGGAGGTACTCGCGCATGCGTGCCGTGGCCAGGTGGTAGAACAGCGAAAACACCGCATTGGCCAGCAGGATGGCGGCCAGCGTGTTGTGCAGCACCACCACGCCCGGGAAGGAGATGGCCGAGAACACGTCGGGCCGGTGGATGACCAGGCCGGTGGCGATCAGCGCCACGATGGCGATGGCCTGCAGCCAGTGCCAGAAGCGGCGGTAGGCGTCGTACATGTGCACGCGGCGGGTGGGCTCCAGCACTGGCGGGCGCTTGCGCCAGGCCAGGTAGCGCAGCAGGCCGTGGCCGCTCACGCCCAGCAGCGTGCCCACGAAGGCCAGCGCGCCCAGCAGGTCGACCCAGGCGATGCGCGTGGCGCCGAACACGTAGAGGTGGTCGCGCCCGGGCACGGGTTGGTAGACCAGGCTGCCGTCGTCACGGCGCAGCACATCGCCGCTGCCGCTGACGTTGTTGTTGGCGGCAAAGGCTGGCACCACGGGCGCGAAGCTGGCGAGTTGCATGCCCTGGTTCACGCGCGAGGCGTTGGCATGGCAGGCCTGGCAGTCGCTCAGCGCCGCCGTGCCGCGGGTGACGCTGTGGTTGATGCTGTAGGGCTGCACCTGGCCCTCCATGTGCACTTGCTGCAGGCCCAGCTTGGCGAGGCGGGCCTTCACGGCGGCTTCCTTCTGCGGGCTGTCGATGCGCAGTTCCTGGGTGTCGATGCGGCCGTCGCGGTTGGCGTCAAAGGCGGCCACGATGTCGGGGGCGTAGGCGCCGCCCTCCAGGTAGGCCGCTTGCAGGTCTTGCAGACGCACCGGGCGCTTGTGGCCCTGCGCGTCCTGGTACACCCAATAGAAGCTGGTGATCAGGTTGTAGGGGGCGAGCAGGGTGGCACCGTCGCTGTTGCGCCGTTGCAGCAACACCGGGTCGAAGCCGGTGACCAGTGCGCGCGCGTCGCCCGGTGTGCCGTCCACCCCTCGGCAACTGCGTGCGGGGTTGCCGTTGGCCTGCAACACGGTCCAGTCGTAGGTCTGCACCGCCGGGGCGTGCAGGCGCGGGATGTGGCAGCTCTCGCAGGCCAGCGCGGCCATGTGCGTGTCCACGTAGGGCAGCCAGGCCTGGTGGCCCACCGAGGCGTCATGGCAGTTCTCGCAGCGGCGCATGGTGCCCTTGCCGTTGGGTGCCACATTGGTCTGGGCGCTTTGGCCGCGCGCGAAGTCGTGGTCGGGCCGCTGCAGGTATTCGCCCACGTCCAGCGAGCGCGGGTCGTAGCGCAGGTGGGCCGGGCGCTGGGCCAGCGCACCGTTCAGGTGGGCCGGGTTGTTGCGAGCGTGGTGGCAGTCGGTGCACTGCAGCTGGCGCTCGGCGTGCACGTCCCAGGCGCGGGTGAGTGTGCCCTTGCCGGCCAGGTTGACGCCCGAGAGGTTCATGCGCTGGGCGGCCACCACCTGGCCGGTGGTGGCCGTTTGGGGCTCGTCCAGGTCGCAGGCGTTGAGCGTGAGCGGCTGCCGGTTGCTGCTGGCGTGCACCGTGCCATGGCAGGCTGCGCAGTTGGCATTGGTGGGCGCCTGGATGCCCAGGCGCTGTGGGTCCACCAGGCCGTCGGCGTTGAAGGCGCTGCGGTTCCAGCTCCAGCCATTGCCATTGGCTTGCACCAGACCCAGGCCCGTGAGGGTGGCGGTGTTGGCGTCACCGAAGCGGCCAGCACGAATCGCGGCCACGCGGGCAGCCTGGTTGGGCTGCTCCAGGTGGCACAGGAAGCAGTTCATCTCCATCGTGCCCGACTCGGCCCACTTCCAGACGCTGCGCTCGCCCTTGGGGCCCAGCAGCGAGGTCTCGGGGTTGTCGGCCGTGGGCGCGAGGCTGGCCAGGGGCTGGCCACCACGCGAGGTGGTGGCCGGGCCGCCGCCCACCACCCGCGCGCCATGGGCCATGAGCCAGCCGGCGGTGGAGAGGTCCAGCCGCTCGTCGCCGGGTTGGCTGAGGTAGCGGTAGCGCAGCGGGTCCCACTGGCCGAACAGGCCGGGGGATGAATCCCAGGGGCTGCCGGCCGGGGCCGCATCGCTCAGGCCCAGGTCGGCATGGAAGGCGTGCGAGGCGATGAAGCCGGTGTCGTGGCACTGGCCACAGGTCTTCATGGTCGAGAGGGCTTGGCCGCTCTTGAGCACGTTGGTGCCTGCGGTGTCGAGCAGGGCGAAGCTCGGGTGCAGGCTCTTCAGGGGCGGCGGTGCAGCCGTTGTTGCGGCGTTGGCCAGGGCCAAAGTGCCGGTGCACAGCGCTGTGGCGAGCGTGCGCAGGATGGCGAGCGTGTTCATGGCAGCTTCCTCCCGCCCCATTGCACCGGGTCGCCGGGGTAGCCCAGGGCCTTCCAGTCGAGGCGGCCGGGTTGGCCGGTGGCCGAGTGGCAGGCGTCGCACTTCAGGGCCTGGTCGGCGCCCTGAACCATGTGCGTGCTGGCCCAGTACATGACGGTTTCGGTGAAGCCGTACTGGCCGCTGTAGGCCACGCCGGTGATGGGTTCGGCCAGCTTGAAGGCCTGGTCCCAGTCGAAGTTGGTCCAGTAGCCGTTCTTGCCGGCGGTCACCGGCTGCAGCAGGTGGCGGTAGGCTGTGTCGTAGGGCTGCTTGGCCACATGCTTCTTGAACGGGAAGATCTTGGCCTTGGGGTCGCGGATGCTGCCGGCGGGCTTGTTGATGTAGGTGGGGCCCTCGCGGCTGACCTTGTCGCCCAGCAGGTAGCGGTATTCGTTGTTGCCGTTGAACCAGAGGTAGGTGGGCGCGAAGTTGCTGTCGTAGCTGAAGGTGCCCTTGATCTTCAGGTAGCTGTAGTGGTCGTCCTCGCGGCCCTTCTGGCCGGCCTGCGACCAGTCCCAGGTCACCTTGGTGGGCTCCTCGATCGCCAGCGCGGGCACATGGCAGGTCTGGCAGGCCACAGCCTTGAGGTGGGTGGCGATGCGCTGGTCCTTGTGCACCACGCCTTCGTGGCACTGCTCGCAGCTGGCCTGCTCGGCCGGGTCCACGGTGTAGTTGTCGGCAATGATGCGGCCCAGGATCTGGTGCTTGTTGGCCACGTGGCAGTCGCTGCATTGCATCTTGTGCTTGCCGCCCATGTGCACGTCCAGCGAGCGGTTGGGGTTGTACAGGCTCTCGTCCAGGTCGCCGTGCTTCACGCCATTGCCGCCGCCGCCGTCGAAGTGGCACTTGCCGCAGTTCTCGCGCGTGGTGGCGCGTACGCTGCGGGCGGCGGCCAGCAGGTTCACCTTGGGGCCGGGGTTACCCCACAGGCCCTTGGTGTAGCCGGCCGGGTCGGCGTGGCAGGCCAGGCAGTCGACGTTCTCGGGGATGGCCTGCTGCAGCACGCGGCCCGATTCCCAGCCGTAGCCGATGTGGCAGGCGTTGCACTTGTTCTCGTTGCCCTGGGCGCCGATGCAGAAGTTGTTGATCTGGTTGGCCTTGCCGATGGTGACCTCGCCCTCGCGCCAGGGCACCTTGGTGGCCTTGGACTCCCAGGTCCAGTGGCTGGTCTTCATCACCTGGGCGGCGGCGTCCTTGTGGCAGGCCAGGCAGGCGCGGGTTACGTCCTGGCCGGTCTTGAATGGGCCCTTGACGATGTCGCGGTGGTCCACGTGCGCGGCCTTGACCGGGATCTTGGCCGCAGGGTCGTGGCGCGGTGCCTTGGCCGGCAGCAGGTAGAGGTAGGGCACCAGGATCAGCAGGCCGATCACGGCCAGGCCCAGCAGCCAGGTTGGAATTGCTTTTCTCATTGGGAGCGCCTTTTGATACCCCGTACCGTATGTTCTGCCTGGAAGTTGGGCGGGAGGTTGATCGCGGTCAATGTAGCCGGGTTGATGCTGGACGTTTGTGCGGATGCGCCAGCGCGCCTGATGAAGGGCGGCCCGCGCGGCACGATGAACGATCCGAGCCGGGCATTGGCTTCGCGTTTGCGGCGACCTGGAAGCCAAACCGGGTGCGGACATGGTGTCGCGCGTTTTCACCTGTCGCGCACCACCCACATCGGCGTGCGGTGGCTGTGGGGTGCGCTATGGTCCTGCACAGGGCGGGCCTGGTGGGCTACTGCCCGGGGCCATGTCAGGTCTGACAGGTTGATGCAGAAGGGGCTGCCCGGTATCTTGCGAACCTGGGTGTCTGCTGCAACCTGCGGGCCGGCGGCGCCCTATAAAACATGCGTGTCGTTGAGGAGTCTTCAGCATGAGCCAGTCCAGGACTTCGTCCGCCGATCCTTCTGCAGACCAGCAGGAGTTTTCCCCCACCTATGGCGCCAGCCACGGCGCCAACCCGCCAGAGCCAGCGCTGCGGCCCCAGAAACTGCCTTCGGTGAGCAGGTTGTTCGCGCGCATGTTCGGCGCGAACGCGGCCGAGGCCCACCAGACCACCTTCGCGAAGACCGAGTGGCTGGACACCGAATGGCAGGACACCCGCAGCCCCCCACCTGAGGCCTGAGGCCAGGCCATTGCCGCAGGTCAAGCGCGGTGCAGTGACCCGCATCAAGACGCCCGGGCTGTGATATGCCTGCGGGTATGCGGCGCCGAGGGGGTGCCGCACAGCTTGCAAGGAAGTTCCTGCCATGTGCGCCGCTGCGTTTAGCCGCCCCGAGACCTCGCCCACCGAAGATCCCAACCAGCTGGCGCGACAGGCTGCCGAGCGCTTTGACAGCCATTGGCGCGCCGCCACGGCCAAGCTCACCGGCGGCCTCTCACCCGTGGCCATGGCCTTGGCCTACGCCGACTGGGCCCTGCACCTGGCCACCCAGCCCGCGCAGGTGGCGCGTCTGGCCGCTGCCGCCCAGCAGGGGGCGCTGCAGTGGTGGGGCGCCACGCTGGGTCAGAACCCACCGCCGGCCGGCGACACCCGCTTCGCCGCGCCTGAGTGGCAGGCCTGGCCCTGGGCTTCGCTGGCCCATGCCCAGCGCGCCAGCGAAGCCTGGTGGAGGGACGCCACCGCCTTGCGCGGCATGGGCCAGCACCACCAGGAGATGGCCGGCTTCTACGCCAAACAGATGCTGGAGTTGCTCTCGCCCTCGAACGCCGGCCTGCTCAACCCCGAGGTGGCGGCGCGCACCCGCGATCAGGGGGGGGACAACCTGGCCCAGGGCTGGGCGCAGGCGCTGGACGACTGGCGTCGGCAGCACGGCCTGGCACCCCTGCAGCCACCTGCTGGCCCGGCCTACACGCCCGGCCTGAACGTGGCGGTGACACCCGGCAAGGTCGTGCACCGCAACCACCTGGTCGAGCTGATCCAGTACGCCCCGCAGACCTCCACGGTGCACGCTGAGCCCATCTTCATCGTGCCCTCGTGGATCATGAAGTACTACATCCTGGATCTCTCGCCCGAGAACTCGATGGTGAAGTGGCTGGTGGGGCAGGGCCACACCGTGTTCATCCTCAGCTGGCGCAACCCCGACGAATCGGACGCGCTGCTGGGCATGGCCGACTACCTGGAGCAGGGCATCTTCGACACCTTGGCGGCCATCGCCCGCCAGGTGCCCGGCCAGGCGGTGCACGCCTGCGGCTACTGCCTGGGCGGCACGCTGCTGGGCATTGCCGCCGCCGCGCTGGGCCGGCCCGGCCAGGTGGCCAAAGCGAAGCAACTGCCCCAACTGGCCAGCGTGTCGCTGCTGGCCGCCGAGGTGGATTTCAAGGAGCCTGGCGAGATGGGCGTGCTCATCGACGAGGAGCAGGTGGCCCAGTTGGAAGACCTGATGGCCGAGCGTGGCTTCCTCAGTGGCGGGCAGATGGGCGGCTCGTTCGCCTTCCTGCACGCGCGCGACCTGGTGTGGGCGCAGCGCCTGCGCAGCCTGTGGCTGGGCGAGCCCAACCAAGCGAACGACCTGATGGCCTGGAACGCCGACGCCACCCGCATGCCGGCGGTGATGCACAGCGAATACCTGCGCCGTTGCTACCTGCACAACGAGATCGCCGAGAGCCGCTTTCCGGTGGAAGGTGAGGCGGTGTCGCTCACCGACATCCGCCAGCCGATGTTTGTGGTGGGCACCGAGAAAGACCATGTCTCGCCCTGGCCCTCGGTCTACAAGATCCACCGCCTCACGTCGGCCGAGATCACCTTCGTGCTCACCAACGGCGGCCACAACGCCGGCATCGTCAGCGAGCCCGGCCACGCCCGCCGCCACTATGCGATGCAGACTCGCCCCGCCAACGGCCCCTGGCAAAGCCCGGAGGCCTGGCGCTGCACGGCAGCGCGCACCGAAGGCTCATGGTGGACCGCCTGGCACGACTGGCTGCTGGCCCACGGCAAGGGCCGCAAACTCAAGGCCAAGCCGCTCACCGCTGGCCTGTGCGACGCCCCGGGCACCTACGTGCACATCTGTTATCGCGATTGAGGACTGCAGGCGGCGCACAGCCGTCATCCCCGCCACCGCCGTCATTCCCGCGTAGGCGGGAATCCAGCATTCAACGTCGGTGGCGTGCAGAGGTCGCCGGGTGAGCGATTGACGCCATGTCCCCCTTTGCCAGGAACCGGCGGTGGCGCCGAACCTGTGGGAATGCAAACAAGGCCTGTGGAGCGACAGGCGGGCAGCCGGGGCTGGCGACTTCTGGGGCGCTGAGGAGCGCAGGCTTCGGGGTGGCGCGCGCAGCGCGCATCGTGAACATGCTTGCCGCATCTTGTTTGAGTGCAGCGAGCAAGGCGAGCGAAACGAGTGATGCGGCACACCCCGA
>WBZX01000839.1_pt1 | contig 25655 bp, 25 predicted proteins | sample 5204211 | NCBI WGS metagenome assembly WBZX01 (sample SAMN12344362, study PRJNA552823) | activated sludge metagenome | biome: Activated sludge suspended growth; feature: Nitrification reactor; material: Wastewater; isolation source: activated sludge from nitrification reactor of wastewater... | reverse complement strand
CGACGTCATCGAGCTCAACGAGGCCTTCGCATCGCAGTCGCTCGCGGTGATCCGCAAGCTCGGTCTCGACGAGGCGAAGGTGAACCCCAACGGCGGCGCGATCGCGCTGGGCCATCCGCTCGGCTGCACCGGCGCGAAGCTGGTCGCATCCGCGCTGTCGACCCTGCGTCGCACCGGCGGCCGCTATGCCCTCATCACGATGTGCATCGGCGGTGGTATGGGTGCAGCGGGGTTGATCGAGCGGCTGTGAGGCGATCGCCGCCACGGGCGGCGCACACGAATTACCGGCGGAAATCCGCGCGGTCTCGGTCATCTTAGAGAGGTGGGGCCTCGCGGCCGCACACGCCTTCGCGCGCCCGCTGGTCGGGCTCGCCGGGGTGGGAGCACGTGGCAGTTCCATGGCCACGCGTCGAACTCGATGACGAGCACGCACGCACAGACCCGCGTCGATACCCTGCCCGCCTGCGGCCTCGGGCTCGCGGGCATCCCGTTGCCGGTCGAACGCGATCGCTCGTTGCCGCTGCCATCGTCGCCCCCGCCCGCGCCGCCGGCGTTCGACGAACCGGAGGTCGGCTCCCGCGTGGGGCGTTACGTGCTCGAGCAGCGCATCGGCGAAGGCGGCATGGGCGTGGTGTGGCGGGCGTACGACGTCGAGATCGGACGCCGCGTCGCGCTCAAGTTCGTGCGCACGACCCCGACCGGCGTCGACGCCAAGCTGTGGTCGCGCCTGCGTCGCGAGGCCCAGGCGCTGGCGAAGATCCGCCACGATGGCGTGGTGTCGTTGTTCGACATGGGACACGACGGGCACGGTGCCTACCTCGCGCTCGAGTACGTGCCCGGCATGCACCTGCGCCGGTGGCTGCGTCAGGGCACGCGCAGCCCCCGACAGATCCTCCGCGTCATCGCGCAGGCCGCCCGCGGCCTCGCAGCGGTCCACCGCGCGGGCTTGGTGCACCGCGACGTCAAGCCCACCAACCTGCTGGTCGCCCGCGACGGCCGCGTGGTGTGGGTCGACTTCGGGCTCGCGCTCGGCGTCGCCGATCTGTCGCGTTCGCGCACCGACAGCATCGACGACGCGCCGCTGCGCACGCGACTGACCCGCGCGAACATGATCGTCGGCACCACCCACTACATGTCGCCCGAGCAGCTGCTCGGGCGCGACTTGGATGGACGCTGCGATCAGTTCGCGCTGTGCGTCACCGCCTTCGAGGCGTTGTTCGGCGCGCGGCCGTTCCCGCAGGAATCCGCCTACGATCTGGCGATCGCCTACGACGCTGGGACCTGCGCGGTGCTGCCCTCGCGGCCTCGGTTGCCCAGGGGCGCGGCGCGGGCACTGCTGCGTGGGCTGTCGCTCGACCCCGCGCAGCGCTTCGGCTCGATGGATGCGCTCGCCGACGCGATCGATCCCGGTGACGCCGTCGACGCCGAGCTGCGCGCCGACGCGGGCACGCGCGCCGACGCGTCGCGCAGGGGCCGGCACGGTGCGATCCCCCGCCGCCTCTCGCCCGCGTGGTGGCGGGCGGCCGCGATTGGGGCCACCGTCGCGCTCGCGGGCGCGGCTGGTGCGGGGTGGCTGCGCGGCAGGCTCGCGGCACCCCACGGGGCCGCCGCCGAGCCTTGACGCTGCAGGCTGCGAGGGCTGCGGGGGGCCGTCGGCTCAGGTCGGCGTGCCCAAGCCCACCGCGACGGCCCGATCGTGGCCGACACCCACGCACGACGGCGCACCTGCAAACGCGGCATCACGGATCCGCGGGGCCCAGTCCATGGCACCGTTGTCACCCCCGGACACCTCCCTTGGACCTGCCCGAGCTCCAGCCCGAAGAACGCGCGATGCTGCAGCGCTTTCGCGTCGCCAGCAGCCCCGACGGGGCCACGCAGGCGCGCGTGCTCGCGGCGGTGCACCTGCGCATCGCCCCGGCGCCGCCCGCCGCCGACGACGGCCAGCTGCTGCAGCTGCCGCGCGCGGCCGGCCTGTCGTCGCAGGTGCTGCCGTGGCTGCGCGCCGGCGGCCTCGCGGTCGCCATCGCGGCGGCGACCTTGCTCGTGATCGGCGGGACCACACGGGTCGTGATGGCGGTGCGCAGCGAAGCGCCCGCGACCACGCAGGCGATGGATCGCGCGGTGCCGTCGGAGCCGCAGCCACTGCGCAGCCCGGCCGTCGATCCCACACCGTCGGTCGAGCTCGCGCCGCCACCGGTGGCCGCCGAGCTCGCCGCGCCACCGGAGGAGTCCCCGGCGGTGGCAGATGACGACGCCCCCGTCCCCGATGCTGCGCGTCCGCGCCCGCGCACGAACCGTGGCACCCAAGGGCCGCGGGAGGCCGTCGCGAGCCCGATCGATGCTGCCGCCGAGATCGCGTTGGTGCAGGCGGCCAAGCGCGAGCACGACGCGGCGCAACGACTCGCGCTGCTCGAACGCCATCACCGAGAGTTCGCCCGCGGCGTGCTCACGCAGGAGGTGGCGATCCTCGAGATCCAGACCCTGTGCGCGCTGGGTCGACGCGAGCAGGCGAGCGCACACGCCGAGGGATTCCTGCGTCGCTGGCCGGGGTCGGCCTACGGCGCCGCCGCATCGCGCGGCTGCGATGCCAAGGCAGGTCGCGAGTGATGGGGGTGATGCCTGCCTGTGCAGCGGTTGAGTACCATGCGTCGTGTGATCGGAGGCCGCCATGCACGCAGCGGAGCAGTTCGTCGTGGCCGGCGGCGTCGGCCCATGACCGACGGTGTGTCAGAACCCGGCCACGGAGGGCGGCCGGGTGGATCGAAGTGTTGGGTTGCGTGGGTTCGGGGTAAGTCGTCGCAGCGGGCCGTACGCCCGCACCGGAGGTGGCGGCCGTGGCCGCCACCGCCCGGGTTGGATCGGGGTGTGAAGTGGAACGTCGTCGATCGCAAACAGGGCGCAGCGCAGCGGACACCACGTCGTGGCCGTCCGTGCCCGCGCTCGTGTGCCTCCCGGGGGGCCGGGACGCCGTGAGCGGGCTCGACCCCGAGTTCGGCGCGATCTATCGCGCGCACTTCGGGTTCGTGTGGCGCATCCTGCGTCGTCTGGGCGTACCGCCCGAGGCACTCGAGGACACCGCCCAGGACGTATTCGTGGTCGTGCATCGCCGCTGGTCCTCCTACGACCGCGACGTGCCGATCCGCAGCTGGCTGTTCGGGATCACCCGGCGCGTGGCCGCCGACGCCCGCAAGCGACTGCACCGCGCCGCCTCGCGTGGCTTCACCTCGACCGACCCCGAGCGTCTCGGCGATCCCGCCGACACCGCGGCGCAGGCCGAGGCGAGCGACTTCGTCGCGCGCTTCCTCGACACGCTCGACGACGACAAGCGCACGGTGTTCGTGCTGGCCGACATCGAGGGCCTCACGGCACCGGAGATCGGCGCGGCGCTGGGCGTGAACCTGAACACGATCTACGCGCGGCTGCGGGCGGCCCGGATCCGCTTCCAGGGTGCGCGCCGCGAGTGGCTCGGCGACACCGCTGGCGTCGGCTGAGCCGCGGGCGCCCCGCGTGGCCCACCCGGCCCGCGCGGACTTTGGCATGCTGCGGACGATGCGTCCGCGCGCCGCCCTGCTCGTCGCCGCGCTGACATGGGCGTGCGGTGGAGAGTCGCGATCGACGATCGCGGACGTGCCGACCGCCGCGACGACACGCGCCGCCGCGCCACCGACGTCCACGCGCGCGGGCGTCGACGTGCCGGAGGACAAGCGCGCGTGCCTGCGACAGGCTGCACCGCTGCCCGCTGCCGAGCGCGCGGTGGCGCGGGCGCTGTGCTCCGAGCGCGTCGCGCTCGGGGTCCCCGGCGCCCTGGTGGCGGTCGCGCGCGACGGCGAGGTCGTGCTGCGCTTCGCCGACGGCCTGCGCTGCCGCGGCCGCGACGAGAGTGTCGACGCCGACACGCGCTTTCGCATCGGCTCGCTCACCAAGATGCTCACCGCCGCGACCGTGTATGCCCAGGTCGAGGCGGGCACGCTCGAGCTCGACGCACCGCTCGGTCGCGCCGCGGCGCGCGAGCTCGGCGTCAGCGAGCGGATCGCCGGCGCCACGCTGCGGCAGCTGCTCGACCACCGCGCCGGGCTGCCCGAGATCACGCCCCGCGCCGACATGGCCGCGCTGGCCCCCGCGGCGCGCCTGCACGCGCTGGTCGGCGAGCCCACGGGGCCGGCGAACCGCGGCTGGCGCTACAGCAACGGCGACTACGTACTGGTCGGCGCGCTGCTGCAGGCCCGCAGCCACGGGCGCTACGTCGACGCGCTGCGCACCCACGTGCTCGCGCCGCTGGCGATGGCGCACACCGAGATCCATGTCGATCCCCACGGCGACGTCGCGTGCGGCCACGTCCCCGGCGACGACGGCCCCGAGGCGGTCGACGTGGTCGCGGACTTCGAACGCTTCGCGTTCGGGCTGCACGAGACCGAGCCCGCCGGCGCCGTGATCAGCACCGCCGACGATCTGCTGCGCTTTGCCGCGGCGATGTCCGATCGCCCCGCCGGACCACGGCCGTCATGGGCGATCGCGATGCTCGCGGCCGTGCGTGAGCACGCGGGCGCGACCGGCCGCGGCGACGCTCGCTACGCCGCCGGCCTCGAGCGTCACGGCGACGGCGACGCGATGGTGCTGCGCCACGACGGCAACACCGGCGACTTCGCGGCCAGCCTCGTGTGGCGCCCGTCGGACGGCGCCGCCGTGGTGGTACTCGCCAACGCCGGCGTGGTGCTGCGCGCGACGCTGGCAGCGGCAATGGTGCGTGCGGGCATCGACCCCCAGGACACCACGCGCGAGTGAGCTACCGCGGCGGGACGGGCCCCGCAACCGGCGGCGCGACCTCGACCACCCACTGGACCGCGGCACGACGCGTGCGGCAGCGTTGCTCGTCGCAGCTGAGGTACGAAAGCCGCCCGTGGATCACGTGGGTCCCTGGCTGCGTCGGCGCATTCATCCGTGCCCGCATGCGTGGCTGGGTCGCCAGCGGGTCGACCACGTCGCGGCCGTCGAAGCGGTTGTCGGCGAGCTCGACGTCGGTCGACCACAGCCACAGCTCGACCGGCGCGCCCGACAGCGGCGTGTCGAGGATCGTCACCGACAGCTCGATGGCAGCCCCCGGTGCGACCCTGGGCACGGTCGCCACCGACACGCGACCGTCGTTGGGGGTCGACGGCGCGGCGATCTCGATCAGCACACGCAGGATGGCCGCAACGGTCACGGGCGGCGGCATCGTAGCATCGGCGTCCAAGCGCGGGTCGCCTCTCGTGCGGGGCGCAGTCGCAGGCGGTGGTCATCCCGTCGCGGCGTGCACCACGGGCTGTCAGGTCGCGCCGAAGCGGTGCACGCGGTTGCGCCCGTGCTCCTTGCACCAATACAGCGCCTGATCGGCGCGCTCGATCAGCTCGAGGCGATCGCGGCCGTCCTTGCCGTACTCGGCGATGCCCATCGAGATCGTCACGTTGAAGCTGCCGTGCTCGCTGGCCATCGCAGTCTGCGCGACCTCTTCGCGCAGGCGATTGGCGAACGACTCGGCGCCCGCGGCATCGGTGTCGGGTAGCACCAGCACGAACTCCTCGCCGCCGTAGCGAGCGACGATGTCGACCTTGCGCGCGCGTCCGGCGAAGAGCGCCGCGACCTTGCGCAGCACCTGGTCACCGATGGGGTGGCCGTAGGTGTCGTTGATGCCCTTGAAGTGATCGATGTCGGTCAGGATGATGCTGTACTTCTGCTCGGTGCGCTCGACCAGCGCGTGCAGCTGCGCCAGTCGCTCCTGGAATGCGCGATGGTTGGTGAGCCCGGTGAGACCATCGGTGGTCGCGCGCTCCTCCATCTGTTGGTACATGCGCGCGTTCTGCAGGCTCACGCCGACCTGGTGGCCGATGACCCGCAGCATGTCGCGCAGCGCCTGCCCGAACACACCCGGCCGTGACGACGCCAGGGTGATGGCCCCGAGCACCTCGTCACCCCGCGACAGCGGCAGCACCAGCAGGCTCTTGGCGTTGCGCAGGCGGGTCTTGCCGGTCCACACCACGGTGTCGGGATCGACGAGGTCGGCGCCGGCGGGCATCCAGTGGCGGTTCTTGACGGCCATCGCGACCAGGGAGTTGGCGTCGTCGAACTCCAGCGCCTGCAGCCGCGCCGCGGCCTGCTGCCAGGCCTCGGCGTCGCCATCATGGGCGGCGGCATCGATCGCCAGCACGCGATGACGCTCGCCGTGCACCGAGGTCAACACCGCGAGGTCGTAGGGCACGATCGCCTTCACGGCCGCGAAGGTCTTCTGGTACACGTCGTCGAGCGTGAGCGCGGAGTTCAGCAGCTCGCTGGCGCGGTAGAACTGCTCCTGCTCGTACTTGCCGCGCTCGACGGCGTTGAACACCCGCTCGTGCTCGACGACCCGCAGGATGTGGCTCGCGGCGCGCTGCAGCACCACCAGCTCGGCGTCGCCGAACGGCCGGTCGCCGATGCGGTCGGCGCACAGGATGCCGCGCAGGCGGTTACCCTCGAGCAGCGGCACCGCGCACAGGTCGGTGACCGGCTCGGGCCCGCGATAGTACGGCGGCAGCCGCCGTCCGCCGAGCGCATGCAGGCGCAGCGGCTTGGGATCGGCCAGCACGCTGGTGAGCACGCCCGAGCTCGCCAGCTGCGGCGTCTCCGACAGCAGCTCGCCGTCACTGGCCATCTCCTTGATCGACAGCCGCGGCAGGTTGCGTCCGCTGCGGTCGTCGTCGTTGGCCTCGCACCACAGCAACACGGCGGTGTGCAGCCCCAGCGCGGTGCGCAGCAGCTCGAGCGAGTGGAACACCTGCTCGTGGATGTTCTCGACCGCCGCGTGGACCATGCGCAGCTCCTCGTCGCTGCGGCGACGCGCGCGGCTCTCGGGCGGCAGCTGCGAGGCGATGAGCCGGAAGTCCTTGGCCTCCTGCCGCATGCGCGACAGCTCGTCGTCGACCCGGCGCGCATGCTCGCTGCGCAGCCGCCGGGTCAGGCTGCCCAGCACCAACCGGTTGCCGGCCGCGAAGAAGCCGAGGAACACCAGGTGCTGCGCGCCTTGCCGCCACGCCGGCGCGGTGCCGATGCGGGCCGCGAGCAGGCACTCGAGCAGGCCGGTCACCAGGAGCACGCCGGTGATGCCGATGCGCGTGCGGTGGACGATGAGCGTGAACGACACCAGCGCGTAGGCCAGCGGATGCAGGAACGAGCTCGGCCCGCCGGCCAGCGCGATGCAGACGTAGACCGCCGTCGCCAGCGGTACGCCGAACTCGAGCTCGTGCCACGCGAGGTTGCGGACCGTCGTGCGCGGCACGAGCTCGCGCAGCGTCACCCACGCCAACGCCGTCGCGAGCAGCGTGACCACCGACAGCACCGCCAGCTCGGCCCGCACCAGCGCGCCCAGCGAGAGCCGTCCACTGAGCAGCAACGGCCAGCAGGCCAGCGCCGTGAGCAGCGGCCAGTTGTCGACCATGGCGCGGCGTGCCGCGTAGAACCTGCGCGCGATGGCGGTCATGGCTTGGCGTCGGTCTTCGGGGCCGGGCGGTGTTCGACCTCGAACACGATCTCGCCCTGGCCGACGAGGTTGAGGTCTTCGCGCGCGATGCGTGCGACCTCGTCGGGATCGGTCTTGAGCGCGCGGACCTCGGCTTGCAGCTCGGCGATCTCTCGACGCAGCGCCGCGTTGGCGGCGTCGAGCTCGTCGCGCTCACCCTCGACGCGGGTGAGCTCGTCGGTGCCGGCGGCGAGCTCGAGCTGCTGGGGACCCCACGCCACCAGCGCGGCGACCAACCCGGCCAGCAGGATGCGGTTCATCCAGTGCATGATGCCGAGTGCAACCTACGTGGGCGCGAGATCTCCGGGCAAGAAACCGGCGACAAGCAAGGGGGTCGAGCCGACGCCAAGCCCCGGTCCGGGACGGCGGGCGCTCAACGCCCGTGCAGGATGCCGAGCTTGTCGAGCCCACAGGTGCGCGCGGCGTCCATCACCCGCACCACATGTTGGTGCTCGGTGGCTTCGTCGGCGCGGATGTTCACCCCCGTGGTCTCGTCGGACTGCGCTGCCGCGCACATGCGCAGCTCGAGTTCGCGGGCATCGACGGCCTTGCCGTCGAGCTCGATGCTGCCGTCCCTCGCGATCGTCACGACCAGCGCCTTGGGCTGCTGGGTGACCTCGCGGTTCTTGGCCTTGGGCAGCTTGACCCGGAACGAGGGGTTGTTCTGAAAGGTCGAGGTCAGCACGAAGAAGATGAGCAGCTGGAACACCACGTCGATGAGCGGCGTGAGGTCGATCGAGACCTCGCCGCGCCGCCGCTTGCTGCGGCGCGCGAAGCTCACGGCGCGTCCTCGTCGACGCCGGACTTCGCCTTGGTGCCGCTGGGCTTGGCGGGCGCCTCGTCGCGATCCTTGGCCGAGCGCGCCGCGTCGGCGTCGCGGTGGAGCGCGGCGTCGTCGAGCAGGTCGACCAGGCCCATCGCGTCCTCTTCCATGTCGATGACGATGCGCTCGTTGCGGCCCTGCAGGAACTTGTAGAGCACCAGCATCGGGATCGCGACCACCAAGCCGTACGCGGTGGTGATGAGCGCCTGCCAGATGCCCTCGGCGAAGGCGTCGGGCCCGACCATGCCCTGCTTGTAGGCATCGACGAACTTCTTGAAGACCTGGATCATGCCGACGACGGTGCCGAGCAGCCCCAGCAGTGGGCTCACCGCGGCCACGGTGCCGACGATCTCGACGTTGCGCCCCATGCGGGCCACCTCGCGCTCGCCGACCTCCTCGACCGACTCCTTCACGACGTCGCGTCCGCGCCCGAGGCCGTAGGCCCGTAGACCTGCGGCCATGATGAGCGCGATCGACGAGCGGTTCTCCTCGCACAGCAGCAGCGCCTCGCTGGTCTTGCGCTTGACCACCAGGCCGCGGATGCGATCGACGAACGCGCGCGGCAGCAGCCGTGCGCGCTGCAGCGACCACAGGCGCTCGATGAAGAACGCGACCCCGATGATCGAGGAGCCGAGGATCGCCCACATGAGCGGTCCGCCCTGTCCGAAGAGTTCCTTGACGTCCATGCGTTCCGCAGCTGGCCCCTCGGGTCCCGGACCGTCGACGGGCGTGCCCGCGCTGGACCGGTGCGCGCCGTTGTCTGGCCGAGGCCGGCCGAGATCGCCACGAGGGCGGCGCGCGGGCTGATGATGGCCCGGCCGCCGCGGTCGGGCAAGGCGACCGGTCCCTGGTAGCGCTTGACGAGACGGCGGCGCTCGGTGTACTCGAACGCCCCTCGCCCCAAGCGATGGGGACGAGCCGACGGGGGTATAGCTCAGTTGGGAGAGCGACGCGCTGGCAGCGCGTAGGTCAGGGGTTCGAGTCCCCTTACCTCCACCGAATCGAAGGCACCGAGGATCCTCCTGCGGTGCCTTTTTGCGTTTCCGGGTCCGGTGGGTCAGCGGCCGTCATCGCGCCAGCGCGGCAGCGAGATCCGCAGATGCGCGCCGCGATCGACCTCGACCAGGCTGACCGCGCCGGCGTGTGCGGCGGCGACGTGGGCGATGAGCGCGAGCCCGATGCCGTGACCGGCGACGCCCGGGCTCGCCGCGCCGCGATGGAAGGCAGCGAACACCGCCTCACGCTCGTGCGGCGGGATGCCCGGCCCCGCGTCGATGACGTCGACGACGACGGACTCGCGGGTCGCCGTCACGCGGACGTCGACGCGCCCGTCGGAGAACTTCAGGGCGTTGTCGACGGCGTTGTGGATCATCGCGCGTAGCAGCTCCGCGTCACCGCGGATGATTGCTTCGTGGGCGATCTCGACGTGGACGCGCGCGCGTGGCTCGACGCCGAGCTCGCCGATGACGCCATCGATCACCTCGGCGAGCTCGACGGCCTCGCCCTGCTCGGCGGGCGCGCGACCGGGCCGCGCCAGCACGAGCAGGCGCTGCACCAGACGCACCAGCTCGTGCACCCGCGCCTGCAGCCGACGGAGCGTCGCCGGGTCGGCCGGCTCGCCCTCGAGCATCAGCTCGAGCTCGCCCGCCAACACCGCCAGCGGCGTGCGCAGCTCGTGGGCGGCCTGGGCCGCGAACGACTGCGCGTGCACGAGCGCGTGCCCCAGCCGCGCGACCACCTGCGCGACGCTGTCGCGCAGCGCCTCGAGCTCGGCGTGTCGCGCGGGTGGCCCGAGCAGGTCGGCCCGTGGCGCATCGGCATCGATGCGTCGCACGCGATCCCCGAGCTCGGTCAGCGGCGCGATGGTCCAGCTGGCGCTGCGGTGACTCGCCAGTCCGCCGAGCGCGGCCCCCACCAGCGCGCCGACCACGAGACTCCACCACGTCAGGCGTCGGCGCTCGCGTTCGTCCTGCGCGCTGACCCCCAGCACCACCAGGCGACCATCGCCGAGCGCGGCCGCACACACGCGCCGCTCGAGCTCGGGGTCCGCGAGCAGCTCGCAGTCGCCCGACGCAATCGTGGGTAGCCGCGGGTCGCCGGCGACGACCCCGGTGGCGTCGACGATCGCCGCCACCGCCCCCGGCTCGCGGACGTCGGCGAGCTCGTGGTCGAGCACGGTCGCGAGCACCGGCGCACCGTCGGGGCCGATCCGGATCGGGTGCCGATCGTCCGCGGGGTCGTCGGGCGCGCCGCGGGTGAGTTCCTCGTCGATCTCGTCGGCCAGCTCTGCGACCGCCGCGAGCGCGACGCGATCCTCATACCGCGCCAGCAGGCCGCCGCTCAGCATCGCGGCGATCAGCGCCGCGCAGGCCCCCGCGACCGCGGCCCACGCTGCGCCCACCAGCGCGACGCGACGTGCGAGCCGCGGGGGCTCAGCGCGGCGTCGCGACATAGCCCTCCCCTCGCACCGTGCGGATCGCCTCGGCGCCGAGCTTGCGACGGATCCTCGCCATCAACACGTCGAGGCTCGCGCTCGCGCCCTCGCTCGCGTCGCCCCACACCAGCTCGAGGATGCTCGCGCGGGAGACCACGCGGTCACGCCGATGCACCAAGATGTCGAGGATCGCCCACTCGCGCGCGGTGATGGGAATCTCGCGACCGTCGATGCTGGCGCGCCGACTGCCGAGCTCGAGTCGCGCGTCGCCGAGGCAGATCGCGGCTTGTCGTTCGATCGGTCCGCGCCGCCCCAGCGCGCGCACGCGCGCTCGCAGCTCGGCCAGCGCAAACGGCTTCACGAGGAAATCGTCGGCGCCAGCGTCCAGGCCGGCGACCCGACGCGGAACCTCGCCGTGGGCGGTGAGCAGCAGGATCGGCCACCGCGCGCCGGCATCGCGTAGCTCCCGACACAGCGCGATGCCGGTGCCGTCGGGCAGCGCGACGTCGAGCACGAGCAGCTCGGGGCCTGCCGCCGCGATGCTCGTGCGCGCCTGGGCCACCGAGGCTGCGACCCGCACCTCGTGCCCATCACGCACGAGCGCGCGCTCGAGCAGATCGAGCAACTCCGAGGAATCATCGACGACGAGCACCTGCATGCGCGGCGTCCACTGTACCGCCGGCACGATCGTCGACGAGCGCGGGTGACGCCCTCGTTCGGCTGCGGTTGGGGTTCGCGCGCCAGGGTTGTCGCATGCACCTCGTTGCGGCCGCGTTTGCGCTTTTCGCCGGTGCCGGCATCCCCGCCGACGCCCGCTACACCCCTGGCAAAGGCCTCGGCGTCGTGACCCGCGACGGCCGCTTCGCGTTCGGCGTGCGCGCGCGCCTGCAGCCGCGGCTCGAGGCCGAGCACGCCGCCGGCGAAGCGACCGCAGCGACCCTGATGCTTCGGCGGGCCCGACTCACGCTCGTGGGGCACGTCGGCTCGCCCCACGTGCGCTACTACGTGCAGCTGGGCTTCACCCCGCGCGACATGACGGGCGGGCTACGCGACGACGTCGCCGCGGTCCGCCACGACCCGCTCCGCGACGCCCGCGTCGAGTTCACGCACCTCCGCGACGCCGAGCTGTGGGTCGGCCAGATGAAGGTGCCCTTCAGTCGCGAGCGATTGATCTCCGACGCCAACCTGGCGGCGATCGATCGCTCGATCGTCAACGAGGAGTTCAACCTCGATCGCGACATCGGCGTGCAGCTGCGCTCGCGTGATCTGGGCGGCCACGGTGGCAGGTTCGGCTATGCGCTGGGGGTCTTCACCGGCGATGGACGCAACACCTTCGAGCTGCGCACGCCGCGGTTCGCGTACGTCGCACGGCTCGAGCTGCGCCCGCTCGGATCCATGGGGACCGACGGCGAGAGCGACCAGCCGCGCTCGCGGTCCCCGAGGTTGGCGATCGGGCTCGCGTACGCGTTCCACGACGGGGCCGCGGGCGATCGCGGGGTCTTCGGGGCGCGGCCCAGCGACGGTGGCACCACCGACAACCACAGCGCGACCGTGGATGTCGCGATGCACTGGCGCGGCGTGTCGCTGGAGGGCGGCGCGCTGTGGCGGGTGGGACGACGCGAGCCCGGCGCGGCCGGTCCGATCGAGGCTGCACGCAGCGGCCTGGGATGGTTTGTGCAGCTGGCGTGGCTGCTGCCGACGATCCCGCTCGAGCCGGTGCTCCGCTACGCGCAGGTCGCCAACGTCTACGGCCGGCGCAGCAGCCTCGACGAGGGGCGCGAGGCCAGCGGCGGGCTCGGTTGGTACTTCGCAGGACCCGACCTCGAGTTGCGGACCGACTACACGCGGCTGTGGGAGGACGGATGCGCGAGCGATCGACTGCGCGTGCAGCTGCAGGTCGCGTTCTGATCGCGGGCGCTGGGATCAGCGTCGGGTGCGGCGACGCGCGAGGGTCTCGAGGCCACGCGAGATGACCGCGGCGCGCTGCAGGTGTTGACGCAGCCCCTCGGGCGGGTGCCGCTGCAGCGCACGCGACGGCGCGACCCCGAGGATCGCGAGCGCCTCGATCGCCATGCCGCGCAGCTCGTCACGCGCGTCGGCGTCGTCGGCCAGCGCCGCGAGCTGCGGGCGACAGCCGTCACCGCGGGTGGTGAGGGCGAGCAGCCCATCGTCGATGCCACGCGCGGTGGCGTCGCGCGCGGCCGCCAGCACGACCTCGCAGCTGCGCGCCGGCGCGCGGCGGGAGTACGCGGCGAGCGCGTGCTCGCGGACCTCGATGTCGGCGTCGACCAGCGCGACTGCCCAGCGCGGATCGTCGGGCCGCTGCGCCACCAGGGCCTCGAGCAGTCGCACGCGCGCGCCGGCAAAGATGCCCGAGCGCTCGTCGTTCGCGAAGGCGACGTCCCGTGCGAGCCGGGCCGCGGCGAGCTCGGCGGCCCCCGGCAGCTGCAGCTGCAGCGCACGCAAGGCCGCGAGGTCCGCGAGACCCGAGCGATCGTCGGCCGCATCGGCGAAGGCCGTCACCCGTGCGAGCGCGTCGACGTCACCGGCGGCCGCGAGCGCGGCGTGGTGGAGCAACTCGAACTGCGGCGCGTAGTTTCGGTGCTCGGGCTGGGCGACGTGGGGGTAGCCCGAGCGCGCGCGCAGCCCTTCGCGCAGCTGCGCGCGGGCCCGTCGTGACGCGGCGTCGCTGCGACCGTGCAGCCGCGCGAGCAAGGCGATGATGCGATCGTACGCCACCAGGGACATCGGCGCATCGAAGCCGAGGTCGTCGCGACCGACGTGCCGCAGCAGGATGTCGACGTCGGCGACGTCGTCCCCGAACGCCCTCAGGAGCGCCGCGTCACAGGTCGCGACCATGGTGCCGCTGTACGAGCCCGCGAAGGCCTTGCGCACGCGGGTGCGCAGCGGCTCGTCGCCGAGCGAGAGCCGGGTCGCGACCACCTGGCAGAAGGCGTGGGCGTCGGTCAGCGGCACGCGCGGCTCACCGTGGGCGGTCGCGTCTTCACCGGCGCTCAGCCGCCGCAGCTCGCCGAGCGCGGCGCGATCGTGGGCCGCGACGATCGGCACGAGCGCCACGAGCTGGCTCGAGCCGCCGGGCATGCTCATGCGCATGTCGGCGAGCTCGAGCCGCGCGAGGAAGCCGATCGCGTAGCGACTCGCGGCCTGCACGTCGAGGCGGGTCAACGCCTCGAGCGTGTCGGCCCACAGCGATCCGTGGCCGTGGACCTCGAGCTCGCGCAGCAACGTCACGACCGCGTCGGCGCTGCTGCGATCGCCGAGCGCCGCGAGGGCATAGGCCGCCTCGGCCTGCAGCGCGTGGACGTCGAACTCCGCGTGGGTGTCCCGCAGCGCTGCCGGCAGCGGCATCGTCAGCATCGCGCGCAGCGAGGGCACCGCGCTGCGATCGTCGGTGTACGCGGCCCACACCGCGGCCTCGCGCGCGGCCTCGACCGCGACGGCGTCGTTGCGATCGGGCGCCAGCTCGATCGGCGCCAGCGCGGCCCGCAGCGTGCCGGCCGCGGCGACCGGCCCGACGCACGCGACGTCGAGGTCGTCATCGCAGGTCAGGTAGCGCTCGACCAGCAGCGAGCGGCGGTAGCTCGCGCTCCAGTGGGCCTGCGCATCGCCGGCCGCGCAGACGCCCACGCACGCGGCGACGCCGGCCGCCAGCGCCCCCACGCGTCGCGCGAGGTGCCGCCAGCGGGAGCTTCGAGCATGCGGGGCCTCGCGACGCGCCACGGCGAAGCGAAGACGCCGCCGCGCCGAGCGGTCTTCAGGCAATTTGAGGCGCGACTTCCCGGCTCCAGCGGGCACTTGCTACGGTGATCCCGCGATGCTGCACCGCCGATCGCTGCCGCTGGCCCACCCCTGTTCCGAAGCGTCGCGCCTGCGTGGCGACGGCCCGGTGCTGCACTGCGATCGCTGCGACGCGCCGGTCTACGATCTCTCCGCGCTCACGCGCGCGCAGGCCGAGGCGTTCCTGCATCGGCTGGTCGGCCGTCCCAAGCCGTGCCTGCGCTACACCGTCGATGCTCGCGGCGCGCTCCGCTTCCGCGATCCGCAGCCGGCCGCCGCCGCCGGCTGGGTTGCGACGCTCGCCGCCGGGGCCGTGCTCGCGTTGGCCGCAGCGCCCGCCTCGGCCGCGCCGCCGGACGCCGTGACGACGGCGGCCTCGCCCGAGACCCCCGAGACCCAGGCCGACGCAACGCCCACCACCACCGAAGCGACCGAGGCCGCGACCACACCGGGTGAGCCGACGACGTCCGCCAACACCGGCGATCCAGCGTCGTGCCCGCTGCCAATGCCCGAGACCGAGCCGGCGCACGAAGTCCACGGCGGCGTGCCGCCGGACGACGTGCACCACTACGGCGTCTCGCGACGCGAGCACCGACGCTGGCGCCGCGCCGAGCGTCGTCGCGAGCGTCGCGAGCGACGTGCCGCGCAGCGCGGCACCGCGGTGGCGTGATCGCGGGAGCCGGCCCGCAGCGAAGCGTCGCCGCGACACCGGAGCCACGCACACGGCTGTCCCCCTGGGACACCGACCCTCGCGCGCGCAGGGCCGGCAAGCACAGGCCCGACGAAGTTCCGTGGCACGGCCGCTGCACCGGCGTGCGAGGCGATGAAGCCACGCACGTTGACCACTGCGACCTCGACACTCCTGATGCTGTCCATCCTCGGCCTCGCCGCGTGCGACAGCGAGCCCGCGACCCCCGAGGAGCTGGCGGCGCGTGGGTCGGACTTCGGTCCACGGCTCGATGTGGCGCCGTACGCCATCGACATCGACGCGAGCGCGCTCGCGGGCGCGTGGGTGCAGACGCTCGACCTGCACGAGCTCGATCCCGAGCGGTCGCACGTGGTGTTCCTGCAGTCGCCCAACGCCGACGATACCCTCGTCGCGCGCGACCCGGAGAGCGGCGAGCTGCTCGGCGAGGGCGAGGTCGTGCAGGTGCTGTACACCGACCTGGGCAAGCTCCACGTGTCGCGCATCGAGCTCGCCGAGGGCACGAAGCTGGCCGAGCTCGTGGGGCAGCTGCAGCCGTCGGCGCGACCGCACCGCATGTTGTTCTGCGACGAGGTCGTGACCGAGCACGCCGACGCAGTGCCCGGATCGCTGCGCGACGCGGTCGCGCGCGTGCGCGCGGGCGGGTCGGTGTGTTTCGACCCCCAGGCGTTCGCCATCGACACCGAGGCGGAGGTGATCGGACACATCGAGATCACCGACGACATCCACATCCACGGCCTGCCGACGCGACCGGTGCTGCGCAGCGACGGTGGTGACCGCATCCTCACGTTCGGGCCCGGCTCGGACGCGTCGATCGATGATCTCGTGCTCGCCGACGGCGGCCACGTCGACGGCGGCGGCCTGCTGCGGAGTTCGGGGCGCCTGCGCGCCGAGCGGGTGGGGTTCCTCGGTGGCAGCGCCCTCGAGGGCGGCGCGATCTACAGCGACGGACAGCTGTGGCTGACCGACTGCCAGGTGGACGACTCCTTCGCGGTGGACGGCGGCGGCATCTTCTCCTCGTACGGCGAGGTGACGCTGGTCGGCACCGCCGTGCGCGGCAACGAGGGGGCGCACCGGGGCGGCGGCGTGTTCGGGCACAACGCACGCTTCCTCATGCGCGGCGGCACCGCGATCTCGGGCAACCATGCCGTCGACGCCGGCGGCGGCATGTACCTGCGCGCGACCGCCTTCGTCGGCGACAACACGCTGTGGAACGCCTCGTTGACCGCCAACGTCAGCGACGGTGACGGCGGTGCCGTGTTCCTCGAAGACGCGCGCCTCGTCATCAGCTCGAACCCCACCGCGCCGCTGCAGGACGTCATCCACGGCAATCGAGCCGCGCGCGGCGGCGGCGTGGCGCTCGACGACGGGGCCTACTTCGAGCTCGCCGGTGACACCCGCGTGGTCGACAACGCCGCCATCTCGGGGGGCGGCGTGTTCAGCAGCGGCACGGTGGAGCTCGGTGGATCGGCCAAGCTGCTCGACAACTACGCCGCCCAGGACGGCGGCGGGGCGCTGATCGCCGGCGGCACCCTGCGCGCCTCCAGTGCCGCGACCATCGAGGGCAACACCGCCGTGCGACTGGGCGGCGGCGTGCGCCTCGATGGCGGGCTCTACACGGGGCTGCCCGCCGCGGTGCTCGGCAATGTACCGACCGACATCGAGTGACGCCGTCGCCGTGCCACAACGACGGGGCGTGCGCGCGCCCCGTCGGGGTCGCTTCAGCAGACCGTGACCATGGGATTCATCGAACAGTCGAAGTCGTCGCAGTCGATGTAGCCATCACCGTCGTCGTCGTCGCCGTTGCTGCACGCCGCGTCGTCGTTCTCGCTGCCGCAGACGGTCACCCACTCGCTCATCGAGCAATCGAAGTCGTCGCAGTCGACGTAGCCATCGTCGTCGTTGTCGATGCCGTCGCTGCAGCTGGCATCGTCGAGCTCGTAGGGCGCGAGTCCGCAGAAGGACTCGACCGAACAGAGGTCAGTGACGCACGAGCCGTGGGCCGGGCACGACGAGTTCTCGGTGCAGGTCGGGATGCAGTACTTCGGTGCCTCGGTCGAGGTCTCGCACCAGTGACTGACCCCGATGACACCGATGCGGTCACAGCTCACCACGATGCCGCTGCCCTCGGGCGGCGCCGGGCACGGCGTCTCACCTGCCTCCTGCGACCAGCACTCCACGGTGCAGAAGCCGTGGAAGCACAGTCCACCGCCGCAATCGGCGTCCTGCATGCATGGGAGATACGTGTCGTCGACCGCCTCGCCGGTGCTGCTACCCGCGGTGTCGTCGCCGGTGGAACCCCCGCTCGTCGACGCGTCCGCGCCGGTCGGATCGCCCGTGACGGTCGTCGGACCCGTGCCCGCAGTCGTCGGGCTGGTGTCGACCTCGCCGTCGTCGTCGGCAGCGCCGCTGCCACTGCTCGTCTCGTCACCGCTGTCGCACGCGGTCGTGCAGTCGCCGCCTTCGGGCACGTCGGACTTCGACGGACACGCCGGCACGACCGGCATGACCCCGACCAGGAGGAACAGGAACGCGCGCGAGGGGGCGGGCATGGCATGCGAGTGCGGCGCGCGGTGGTTTCGATTCCCTGCAGCGCGAGAACCTTGCAGGCCCGGCCGAAGGCGCGTCTCTCAAGCGCCCTGCACGGGAACTGCACGAACTCGGCGCCCGGGCGCCCACGCGCCGCGTCGGGTCCTACCGCATCGGCTTGCTACGAACCAAGCCGCATGCTCGGCACCGACTCCTCCACCACCCTGCCAGCGACGCCGTGGCGCGTCGATCCACCCCCGCTCGAACCGGCGGCCTCGCGCGACGGCATCGCCGACGACGAGACGCCGCCGGTCGGTCAGGTGCTGGTCGCGGCGGCGGCGATGGCCGCGGCCGGGGCCGCGGCGGCGCTCGGCTCGGGCGAGCTCGACGTTGCCGCGCGGGCGAGTGCGATGCTGATGGGGCCGGCCCTGGGCGCGATGGTGCTGACGGCTCCGGCCCTGCTGGCGGTGCATCAGTTCCTCGGCCTGCACGCGCGGCCCGAGCGGATCGTCGCCGCGCTCGCACGGGCGCTGGTCGCCGGTGGTCGGGTCGCGTTGGGGCTGGTCCCGGTGGCGCTGTTCTTCGCGGCGACCTCGGGCCTGTGGGCGCTGGCGATGGCCGGCGTGGTCGCGGTACCGGCGATCGTGATGGCCGCGGTCGCGCTGGTCCACCTGCACGGCGCCGAGCAATCGAGCGCGCCGCCCCGCTCGCGGTTCGGCTTGCTCGTGATCGGGTGGGCCACGCTGACGCTGGCGATCGGCGCGCGGCTGATGCTGTCGGTCGCGGGCTACGTGCAGCAGGCGGTGTCGCCATGAACACCACCACCCTCGCCCCCCCGATCCCCGCGCTGCAGCTGACCGTGACGGTGCTGCGCGAGCCCGCGGCGCTGCTGCGTGGTCGCGACGACGCGTCCGGTGCGCTCGCGCGCCTGGTGCCGGCCCTGCTCGCCGTCGTCGTCGTCGGTGCGGGCCTGTTCGGCCTCGTGGTCGGCTCCTACCGCGGCGGCCTGCAGCACCTGTGGGCCGCGCTCAAGCTGCCGCTGGTGCTGCTGCTACCGCTGCTGGTGGCGCTGCCGACCGTGCACGCGCTCTACCGCGTCGCGGGGGTCGGCATGCGACACGAGCGACTGGTGTTCGCCGCGATGGTGGGCTGCGCCCGCGCGAGCCTGCTGTTGGCCGCGATGGGTCCGGCGCTGTGGCTGTTGTTCTCGCTTCGCATCGACTACCACGCCGCGGTGCTCGCCATGTGCGGTGCGCTCGCGATCGCCGGCGCCATCGGCCTCGTCACCACCGCGAGCTTGCTGCCCTCCGGCGGCGCGCTGCGGATCCTGGCCCACACCGGCGCGCTCGCAGTCGCCGCAGTCGTGCTCGCGCAGGGCGGCTGGGTACTGCGGCCGTTCCTGGTGCGCCCGCGGGCCGAGATCACGTTCCTGCGCCCGCTCGAGGCCGACGTGTTCTCGAGCGTGCGGACCACTTGGCGCTCGAGCAAGGGCGACTACCGCGGCTGGAACGCCGACGCGCCCAAGTGGCGCAAGGGCAAGGAGCAGGAGGCCGCACCATGATGTTGCTCGCACGCACCGACGTCGTGTCGCTCTCGCTGGGCGCCGGCTACCTCGCCATCGGCTTCGTCACCGCGTGGCTGCTGTCGCGGCGCGGTCACGGCCCCACCGTCGCCCTCGGCGCGCTGGCCTGCTGGCCGCTGCTGCTGCCGCTGCTGCGGCGGCCACCGCCACGCAGCGTGGGGCGTGGCCCGCTGGTGGCGCGCATCGACGCCGCGGTCGACAGCCTGCGCGACGCGATGGGCGATCCCGCCGCGGTCGATCTCGATCTGCCCGCCGATCTCGATCGCCTGGTCGCCGAGCTCGAGCGCGCCGACGAGCGCCTCGCGATGGTCGATCGCCTCGTGCGGCAGATCGGTGCCCACGGCCCCGCAACCCCCGCGGTCGCCGAGGGCCTCGCGCAGCTGCAGCGCGCCCGCGAGACCACCACGGCCGAGATCGAGGCCGTGCTCGACGGCATGGTGCAGCTGCGGCTACAGATCGGGCTGCGCTCGTTGGCGGGGAACAGCGTGCCCATTCGGGAGCGTCTGAGGGACCTGCGCGCTCGCCTGGCGGCGATCGACGAGCTCGCCGCGATGGAACTCCACGCATGAGCACGAGCCCCCGGATCCTCCTCGTCGACGACGACGACCACCTGCGCGAGGTCGTGCGCTATGCGCTCTCGCGCGAGGGCTTCGTCGTCGTCGAGGCCAGCGACGGCGAGGCCGCCAAGCGCCTGTTCGAGCAGGACGAGCCCGACCTGCTGGTGCTCGACGTCGCGATGCCGAAGCTCGACGGCTTCTCGCTGTGCCGTGAGCTGCGCAAGCACAGCGAGGTGCCGGTGCTGTTCTTGTCGGCCCGCGACGACGAGATCGATCGCGTGCTCGGGCTCGATCTGGGTGGCGACGACTACGTGACCAAGCCGTTCTCGCCGCGCGAGCTGGTCAGTCGCGTCAAGGCGCTGCTGCGTCGCACGCGACCGGTCGCGACCCCAGCGCTGCTGCAGTGGGGCCCGCTGCAGGTTCGCCTCGACGAGCACCGGGTGTTCGTCGGTGAGGTCGAGCTCACGCTCACCGCCACCGAGCTGCGCCTGCTCGGCGCGTTGCTGTCGCGGCCGCGCCGCGCCGTCACCCGCGAAGAGCTCGCCGAGGCCGCCTACCCCGACGCGCGAGCGGTCAGCGAGCGCACCATCGACTCGCACATCCGCCGCGTGCGGGCCAAGCTCAAGCCGTTCGATCTCGATCCATTCGAGACCGTGCACGGCGTGGGTTTCCGCCTGGGGCCGCCCCCATGACGCTGCGGCTGTCGCTGCGCGCGTGGCTGCTGCTCTCGTACGTCGGGGTGTTCTGCCTGCCGTGGCTGGCGCTGGTCGGCAGCGGCGCGCTCGACCACGATCTGCGCCGACAGACCCGCGAGCACCTGATCGCGCAGGGGCACCTGTGGGCGCTGCGCGTCGAGGCCGGGCTCGCGCAGCACGGCGGGGCCCGCGGCGACACGTTGCGCGAGGTCGCCGCGGGTCTGCGCGACGACCTCGCGACCGCGCGCGCGCGAACCCTGTGCGCGACGCAGATCGTCGATGCCGCCGGGGTCGTGCTGGCGAGCACCGGCGGCACCACCGGTCACAGCCTCGCCGACGACCCCGAGGTCGAGCGTGCACTCGCCGGCAAGCTCGGTCTCGTCGAACGCGAGCGCTCCCGCGTGCGCTCCCGCGATCCCGCGGCGCTCGACGGGCCCAGCCGCTTCGCGTCGGTGCGTTCGTTCGTGGCGGTGCCGATCCAACACGACGGAGGCGTCGTCGGAGCCGTGGTCATGAGCCGCACCCCGCGCGAAGAGCTGCAGGCGTTCGCGCAGATGGGCCCGCGCCTGCTGGTCGCGCTGGTGGTCGCCGCCGCGCTCACGGTCGCGTTGGCGTGGACCAGCGGCTGGCTCGGCAGCCGCTCGCTGGCCAACCTCTCCGAGGCCGCACGACGCATCGCCGCCGGCGCGCGCGATGCCGAGGCGCTGGGCCAGCTCGGCGGGTCGCACGTGCGCGAGGTCGGTGCGTTGGCCGACGCGGTGCGAGGCATGCACGGCCAGCTGCAGGCGCGGCTCGACTACATCGACGAGTTCGCCGGCAACGTCGCGCACGAGTTCCGCACCCCGATTGCGACCCTGCGCGGCACGCTCGAGCTGCTGCACGATGATCCCGAGATGCCCGCGGCTCAGCGCAAGCGCTTCTTCGCCAACGCCGACGCCGAGCTGACGCGGCTCGCCACGCTGGTCGACGGCCTGCTCGCGCTCGCGCGGGCCGAGCGACTCGGCGATCCTGCGGCCATCGATCCCGCGGCGCTGCTGCACGGGCTCGTCGCCCGCCGCAGCGACGCCGTTGCACTGCACGACACCCGCAGCGACGACGCCCAGCGGGCCCGCATCGTCGGCACTGCGCGGCAGCTCGAGAGCGCGCTCGACAACCTCATCGACAACGCGCTGCGCCACGGCGGCGATGGGGTCGCGATCGCCATCGAGCTCGGCGCCGACGACCGTCACGTCCGCATCGCGGTCGTCGACGACGGTCGCGGCATCGATCCCGCCGACCTCCCCCGCGTGTTCGAGCGCTTCTTCACCACCGCCCGCGCCGGCGGCACCGGTCTCGGGCTCGCGCTGGTGGCCGCGATCGTGCGCGCCCACGGCGGTGAGATCGCGGTCGACAGCCGTCCGGGCCGCACCGCGTTCACGATCACGCTGCCCCGCGCCGACCAGGGTGTGACGCGGGGCAGCGCAGGGGTCACGGCATGAGCTCGTCGCACGCGCACGCGCAGAGGTCGGGCTCGCTCGCGCCGCCCGTGCTCGCGACGCCGGTGTCACTCCCGCTGCCATCGCTTCCGCCGGTGGTGGCGTCGGTGTCGCTGCCACCAGCCCCGGCCGCGCAGGTCATCCATGCGCCCGCGGGGTCGGCGTGGCTGCAGGTGCTACCGCTGCGCAGGACCTCGGTGGTGCCATCGTCGGCCATGCGCCAGTAGGCGGTGCCGTCGCTGCCGCACGCGTCCTCGGAGCCGCAATCGGTGTCGCCGAAGGGATTGTCGACGCAGGCGCCACCGCCCTCGACGGGCGTGAACGCGCACGCCGCATCGACGACCTCGAAGCTGTACATCTCGAGCCACTGGCACCCGAAGCCGTCGAAGCCAAATGTCGCCGCGCAGGCGTCTTGGCTCGTCGCCTCCGCGCACGCCGACGCGCCACCGGTGGGCTCACCGCCCGTGGTCGGGTCGCCACTCGAGCTGGTCTCGGGGTTCGAATCCGTGCTGCTGGCCGAGGCCGTCGACGGATTCGTCGCAGAACTCGAGCCGTCGTCATCGCCCGCAGGCTCACCGCACGCGCCGCACAATACCGCCGCAATCATCCACCATTGGGTTTTCACTACCATGTTCATGTTGTCACTCCAATCCAACGCCGCCGCGTGCCTCGCGGTGGTCGTGAGTACTCTACGCCAGGACGCCGCCCGGCGCCAATCCAACTCGTGCACGGGCGGTGCGTGGCCGTTCGGGCGCAACGCAGTTGGCGGTCGTGGGGTCCCGATCGGGCCTGCTAGTCTCCGCAGCGTGGCACCACGCGCCCTCGCCCCCGTGATCCTCGTCGCCGCCGCAATCGCCTGTCGAGCCGGCGACGCGACCGGCGAGGACGCCGGCAGCACCACCGTCGCCGCGGACGAGACCGGCGACGGTAGCTGCGAGTCCATCGCGCAGCAGGGCGCATGCGAGGCCGCGGCCAATCGCGGCTGCGGCTGGCTCACGGTGCTCCACGTCGCGCGCGAGGGCAGCGTGTGCAGCCTGCTCGACTCGCCGACCGGTTGCTTCGAGGTCGAGGTCGACGCGTCAGGCTGCGGGCAGACCCCCGGGTGTGAGCCCGCCGAGGATCCCTACGTGTCGCTGCTGCCAGACGGCACCGCGCTCTCGACCACCGCCTGCGGCGGCCCGCGGCCGACCGGCTGGATCGACTGCACCGACGGCACGCCGGGCGCCGACATGCCGCTGTGCACCTGCGCGTGCAGCCTCGCGACCTGAACGCAGCGCCACCCGCGAGCGCGACGTCAGTACACGTCGAAGAAGAAGTCGAGGATCGCCTGCGGGCCCCAGTCGGGGATGTAGTGCACGTCCCAGTTGTGCTCGCACCACAGCACCGGCTCGCCGTCGCAGTCGTCGTAGGCGACGCAGTTGCAGTCGAACTGGCCCTGGCCGCCGTTCTCACCGCAGCCCGCGGGCGGATCGAGCGGACCGGTGGTGGTGCTGCAGCCGTTGACCTGCAGGTAGTAGTCGCGGGCGCCACGGCCATTGCTGATCGGCACGATCGGATCGATCACGCTGTGGATGCCGAAGAAGTGCACCGGATCGACGGTGTCGGCGCTCGGCAGCGGCGCGCGGTAGGGCAGCCCGCCGGCGTTGATGGCAACCGCGTGGGTGCGGCCCGGCAGGTCGCCGTAGATGTTCCAGATCGGCAGCGAGGTCGCCTCGAACGCACCCGAGCTCTGGCCGGCAAAGAACACCGCCTGGGTGTCGATGCAGAGGTCCTCGTAGACCTGCGCGTAGATCTCTTCGAGGTACGCGTGGTCGCTGGAGTTGGGGTTGTTGCTCCAACAGTCGCCCTCGCTCTTGGGATACACGGCGATGAAGGGATGACCGGGATCGCCACCGCCCAGCGCGAGGAATCGGAAGAGGTTGTTGCGCGAGTTGTCGATGTTCTCGTAGCAGCCGTGGATGCCGAAGAACAGCGGCTGCGGGGTGTCGTTGCCGGCGGCATCGAAGACCCCGGGATGCACGTCGACCTGGTACTCGCGACCCGCGGCCGAGCCGGAGAACACGTAGCTGCTCTGATCGATGCGCGTGAGGTGGGCGAAGGCATCGATGGCGAGGCCACAGCCGCTGCTCGGCACGACCATGCCGCCGGTCGAGTCGGCGCTCTCCCCGGTGGGGTCGGTGTCGGTGGTGGGCCCGTTGGTCGTCGAGACCGTGGTCGCATTGGTGGTCGAGGCCGTGCTCGCCGTCGTGCTCGCCGTGGTGGTGCCATTGGTGCCCTGCGTGCTCGCGCTCGCGGAGCCGTCGGTGCCGTCGCTGCTGCCCGAGCCCGAGCCACCGTCGCCGCCGCCGTCCGCGTTGCAGGCCACGGTGGCCACGAGCAAGACCGAGGACAGCGCGCGAAGGAGCGACGAAGGCTGGCGTAGGGACATCGGCTGCAGTTACCGCGTTACGCGGCGGGGTGTCCAGATGGATCGCGCGGATCACCCGTCGGCGCGTCGTCTCGTTGGGGGTTGCCGCACGTCGGCCACGTGACATCGGCCTGCAACCACCGACCGCCGCGCCCGTCGCGGCGATTCGAGCGCCAGGGCCGGTGCTGCGGCAATTCTCCCCCGTGAAAGCCCGCGTCCGGGGGTGCACCCGGCCCGGATCGCAGGCATGCTCGACGATGTCATGTCGTTCACGACCGCGATGCCGGACGAGCACGTCGCCGAGCGCCTCAAGGAGCTCTTCGACGAGTACCTGTCGCTGACGATGAAGCTGCTGGAGCAGCGCCGGGCGAAGCTGCCGGCGGAAGAGCTCAAGCGCATGGACGACATGCGCCTCGCCACCTGGGACGACGTCGAGCGATTCCGCCGCAGCCTCGAGCAGCGCGTGACGGGCTAGCTCGCGCGACGATTGTCGAAGCGCATCAGCTCGCCCATCGCCCGGCGCATGACACGGGCATCGGCGAAGCGCTCGTCGGGCAGCTTGCCGCACGCGGCGTCGAAGAAGCCGTCGATTGCCTCGGCCAGCTCCGCGCTGGTCTCCGCCGGCAGGTACGTGCTGGGCGGCGCGGGACGTCGCTCGCGGTGGCAGCGGAACAGCTCGCGCGGGTGCTCGTCGAAGGCGTCCTCGAACGGGTGCCGGCCGGTGACGGCTTCGTAGAAGGTCATGCCCAGCGCGTACAGATCGGCGCGCGCGTCGATCGGCTGCGCGGGCCGGGTCTGCTCGGGTGCCATGTAGCGCGGATCACCGAGCACCAGCGTGGGATCTTCGGGGCGCGCGTCGCCGAGATCCCGCGCCACGCCGAAGTCCAGCAGCTTCACCGTGCGCAGCTCGGGGTCGAAGGCGTCGCGGCACACGAAGATGTTCGCGGGCTTGATGTCGCGGTGCACGACGCCGCGCAGGTGGACGTAGCGCAGCGCGTCGAGCACCTGCCGGAAGATCTCGCACAGCACGTGCATCGGCACCGTGCGGCCGCCCGTGACGGCGTCGCTGATGTCGCGGCCCTCGAGGAACTCCATCGCGAACCAGAACAGCCCGTGCTCGCGGG
>WBZX01000838.1_pt1 | contig 25665 bp, 25 predicted proteins | sample 5204211 | NCBI WGS metagenome assembly WBZX01 (sample SAMN12344362, study PRJNA552823) | activated sludge metagenome | biome: Activated sludge suspended growth; feature: Nitrification reactor; material: Wastewater; isolation source: activated sludge from nitrification reactor of wastewater... | reverse complement strand
TGCCGGCATTCACTTCATCACGACCGGCGTGCTGTCCGAGCTGCTGGCTCGCATCTATTTTGAGTCCGGTACGATTCGCTCGTACTCGGCACGGCCGGAGCGCGTGCTGTCGGCCGACGAAGGTTGGCACAAATCGGCGTGAGTTTTACGGTCAACGGCAAAAACAGCCTGATATGGCTGTTTGGCCTGACGGCCGCCCTGCTCGCCTGGCGCTTCTGGCTACTCCCCAATCTCGGCATCACGCTTTACGTCGACGAGGCCCAGTACTGGACCTGGGCGCAACATCTTGACTGGGGTTATTTCTCCAAGCCGCCCGGCGTTGCTGCGCTGATCTGGTTATCGACGGCCTTGCTCGGCGATGGCATGGTCGGGGTCAAGGCGCTCTCCATGCTCTGCTACCCGCTGGCCGCTGCCGCGTGCTGGGCAATTGCCCGCCGCCTGTACGACGAACGCACGGCTTTCTGGTCGGCGGTGGCCGTCCTCACCCTGCCGATATTTTCCTGGCTGGGTCTGTTTGTCTCCACGGATGCCCTGCTGACCCTGTTCTGGGCGCTGGCGTTGTGGGCTTACCTGCGGGCATTGGATTCCGATGCCTGGCGCGACTGGCTGTTGCTCGGCGCCATCTGCGGCCTGGGTCTGCTCTCCAAATACACGATGGCCGCCTGGCTGGGCGCCGCCTTCCTCCACCTGCTGGTCTTTCAACGGGCCCGCCTGGCCACGGCCAAGCCCTGGCTGGCCGCGGGGCTGGCGCTGCTGATGCTGTCTCCGAACATCGTCTGGAATTTCACCCACGACTTTCCAACCCTGAAGCACACCGCCGACATCACCTTGAACCGGACATCCGGTGGCGGCCTGGCGTCGCTCGGCGAATTCTGGGCCGCCCAGTGGATTGCCTTCGGCCCGGTGCTGGGTAGCGTCTTCGCGTTGCTGCTGGTTCGCGCACGGGAGAGCTGGCGCGACGACAGCACCCGCCTGTTGCTCTGGTTTGCCCTGCCGCTGTGGGCGGTTGTTTCGATGCAGGCGATGAAGAGCAGCGCCAACGCCAACTGGGCGGCACCGGCTTTTGCGCCTGCGGTGATTGCCGTGGTGGCCTGGCTGCTGCAGCGCGAGAAGAAAAAGCTGCTGATCGCCGGCCTTGCCATCAATCTGGCCATCGTCGGGCTGGTCTATCACTGGCCGCAGCTGATTGCCACGGTCAACCCGGAAAAACAGGCAAAATTGAATCCTTTCAAGCGCGCCATGGGCTGGGATGCGCTGGGCCGTCAGCTGAAACCGATTCTGCTGGCACACAGCGACAGCGTGCTGATCGCCGACAACCGCACCTTGCTTGCCCACATGCTCTATGAATTACGCGACATCAAGCCGGCAGCAGCGAGCTGGAATCCGTCCGGGGTGGCGAGCGATCATTACAAGCTGACGACCGACTTGCGCCCCTATGTTGGCAAGAATGCCCTGCTGATTACCGACACGGCGCCGGGTGCCGACGTCGCCCCGCGCTTTGCCAGCGTCGAAAAGCTCGCCACGCTGAAAGCGCCGCTCGACGCGACAACCAGCCGCGACATGGATGTTTACCTGCTGCATGACTTCAAGGGCTATTGAGCTGCGCATCGCCGGCGTCGTCTTTGCGCTGCTGGCGGTGCTCTTCGTCGCCTTTCCGGAGATCGACCTGGCCGCCAGCCGGGTTTTCTACCACGACGGCACATGGGCGTTTTCCGGCGGCAACTGGCCGCTGTTCGAACTGATCTACCGCGGCACGCCGCGGGTCGGACAGGCCCTGCTGATCATCCTCGCCAGCGGCCTGCTGCTGGGCAATGTCAAGCGGTTGCGCTGGCTGCATGCGCGGCGGGCGACCTTCGGCTTCCTGCTTGCTGCCGCGCTGCTCGGGCCAGTGCTGCTTGTCGATGCGACGCTCAAGGATGGCTGGCATCGGGCGCGTCCGGCAACGGTGACTGAATTTGGCGGGCCGCTCGAATTCACGCCGGCCTTCGTGCCGACCAACCAGTGCGAGAAGAATTGTTCCTTCGTCAGCGGCCATGTGGCCACCGCCGCCTTCGTCATGGCTTTCGGCTGGCTGGGCGCACCGGCGGTCCGCCGGCGCTGGCTGCTGGCCAGCCTAGCCACCGGCACGCTGCTCGCCGTGGTGCGCTTGACGGCTGGCGGGCATTTCCTGTCCGATACCATCTTCGCGTGGTTCGCGACCTATTTCAGCCTGTGGCTGACCGAATGGCTTTTCCGCCGCATGGGATGGCTGCCGACACCGGACCCCAACCCGATCACCTGAGGCGAAGCCGCCCCTTGGGGCATCGCTCAACAATCCTGCTGGCCATGAATGGCAGGCCCAACGCTCGGCATGACGCTGCAGGGACGACCGGGTGCTGCCAGCTTGGTTCGACCGCTCGGAACGCCGATGGCCAAGACCGACCGAACGTCGGCGACCCGTCAAGCGTGCACGGATAGACAACAACAAACCCAACAAAATCAGTCAGATAAAAATTCCAGCATAGCCAGAAACGCTGGCACGCCACGTGCCTATAGGACATGGCGAAACCGACGACCGGTTTCATCAATACCCAGACAAGGAGAAACCATGAAACGTCTTATTTCCCGCTGCCTGCTGCTGACTGTCTGCTTTTTTGCGACGTTGCCAGCTTTCGCCGACAAGCCCCACGTGGTTGTCCTCGCTACCGGTGGCACGATTGCCGGCGCCGGCGCAGATGCCGCCAAGAGTGCGACCTACCAGGCCGCCAAGGTGCCAGTGGACAAGCTGATCGCCGGGCTTCCCGCCTTGGGCGACATCGCGGAGGTACGCGGTGAACAAGTATTCCAGATCGCATCGGAAAGCTTTACCAACGAGCATCTGGTCACCCTCGGCAAGCGTGTCGCTGCACTGGCCAAACAAGCTGACGTGGACGGTATCGTCATCACCCACGGCACCGATACGCTGGAAGAAACCGCCTATTTCCTGAATCTGGTTATCCATACCGACAAGCCTGTCGTCGTCGTGGGATCGATGCGCCCGGGCACAGCGCTCTCGGCGGATGGCATGCTCAACCTGTCGAACGCAGTCAGCGTTGCCGCCAGCCAGGATGCACGCGGCAAAGGCGTGCTGGTCACGATGAACGACGAGCTGAACAGCGGCCGCGACGTCTCCAAGATGATCAACATCAAGACCGAAGCCTTCAAGAGCCCGTGGGGCGCGTTGGGCATGGTGGTCGAAGGCAAGAACTACTGGTTCCGCCTGCCGGCCAAGCGCCACACCACGAATTCTGAATTCGACATCGACAAAATCAACGTGCTGGCCCCGGTTGAAATTGCCTATGGCTACGGCAACGTGACCGACACGGCCGCCAAGGCGCTGGCTGACAAGGGCGCCAAGGCCATCGTCTATGCCGGCACCGGCAACGGCTCGGTCGCCGCCCGCGTCGTCCCGGCCCTGCGCGAACTGCGCGCCAAGGGCATCCAGATCATCCGTTCCTCGCACGTCAATGCCGGCGGTTTCGTGCTGCGCAATGCCGAGCAACCGGATGACCAGTACGACTGGGTCGTCGCCCACGACCTGAACCCGCAGAAGGCCCGCATCCTGGCCGCCGTCGCCCTGACCCAGACCAGCGACAGCAAGGAACTCCAGCGCATCTTCTGGGAATACTGAGCCAGCCTAGCTTGACTCGCTAAAACAGCGGCGGGCATTGCGCCCGCCCAGCCTCCCCCGTTTCAGACAAGACACCGATGCCGCATCGCCGATGCCGGCAGGGACCCACTTATCCTCGAATCCAGGATTGCACCATGAAAAAACTCGTACTCGCCATGACCGCTGCCGGCCTCTGCTCGGCCTTCGCCCCCGCCCAGGCCGGCGAACTCGACGACATGAAAGCCGCCATGCAAAAAATGCAGGAGCGCATCGCCCAGCTTGAAGCCCAGGCCAAGGAAGCGCCGCGCGCCGCACCGGACAGCAAGGCACCGGTCCTCTCCAACTCGTCGCTGGGCGCCAACGCCAACGTCACGGTCTACGGCAAAATCGACCTGTTTACCGAATACAACAGCGGCGGGGGCAAGGGCGACCGCCTGTCGCTCGAATCCGGCGGCCTCAACGGCACCCGCCTCGGCGTCAAGGGCGGCGCCGATATCACGGACGGCGTCCGTGGCGTCTTTCAACTGGAAAGCGGCATCTTCCTCAACAAGGGCACGCTGGCCCAGGGCGGGCGGCTGCTCGGCCGCCAGGCGTTCGCCGGCATCGAAGGCAAATACGGCCGCCTGACCGCCGGCCGCCAGTACTCGCCGCTCTACAATGCCGTCATCAATTACGACGCCTACGAGCAGGGTTATGGCTCGCCGACCACCGACGGCAACGTCAGCACCGGCTCGACCCGCTTCGACAACGCGCTGGTCTATGCCAGCCCGAAATTCCAGGGACTGAGCGCCAATGTCATGCTGGCGCTCGGCGGCGAAACCGGCAAGTCATCGGACGCCGTCGCCCTCGCCGTCAATTACGAAAACGGCCCCTTCGACATGAGCGTCGCCTACCAGGACGACGACCACGCCAGCAGTACGACGGCAAAAACCGAAAACGCCTTCATCGGCGTCGGCTACCAGATCATGAAAACCAAGCTGCTCGCCGGCTACGGCCATGCCGTCACGACACCGGACGGCGGCCTCAAGACGACACGCAACGAGTGGATGGTCGGCAGCCGCACGGCCGTGACCGGCACCGGCAAACTGCTGCTCTCTTACGGCGAAGGCAAGACCGAGAACAGCAACCCGGAGAATAAGGGCAGCGTCGCCACCCTCGGCTGGATTGAAAGCATCGGCGCCCAATCCGCCGTCTACGCCATCTTCTCCGCCCACAAGAACAGCGCCGGCTCGGCCCTGGTCCCGATGGGCACCAGTTCGGCCAGCAACTACACGGTCAATCCGGGCGATTCAGCATACGGGCTGGCGTTGGGGTATCAGTACTGGTTCTAAGCAAGTTACCCGGGGCGGCAATCGCCGTTCCGGGCCGTCGTTCGCGGAATCGGAAACAATCCACTGTTTACAGGTAGTTCCTGATTTTGGAAAACCGTGGTCTATCCACGATTGTCGCCCCTCTGTTTCGAGGTCCGCTCAAATGTCAAGTTGGCGAATCAGCGTGGCACAAGCTTCAGGTCCTCACACTCCAAAACGATTGGACCATTCTTCTTTAGCTCGAAAACATGGGTATCAAGTAGTTGCTTGCGCTTTTGACCAAATACAATCTGTATACAAATGCTATGGAGGCAAGCCATTGCAGACATCCATATAGCCTGTTGCGGAAAACTGGACACTACCTCACGGCCGGAATATTTGACGTCTTTGAACACAATTGATTCGCTTAGATTAAGACTCTTTTCCAACTCCGCTCTCCGCTCTGGTTTCAGTAGTGCAAGGTGCTCCACAATGTTCCGTTGAGTTGAGCCGACATTGTGAACCAGTCGATTCCGAAGCCAAGCCAGTGCTTCGATGTATCTGATCTCATCTCGACTAAGCAGCTTGAGTGACGAAATGAACGCAAGTTTCCCAGCTTTTTCTGTTCCTGTTTGCACTTGCGAAAACGCGTCCATAAGCTCCGGTTTGCAAAGTGCTTCCGAAAGCATTGCTGAGCAAGAGGTCTCAATCAAAGAATTGAGCTTGATGACTAAAGACCAGTCGTCCTCTGTCTGCAATTGATGAAAAAACCCTTCCCGAAGACCAAGGTAACGCTCAAGTTCGCCGATTGTTTCAAGCATAGCTATGGATAATATGATTTAGACAACGGTTGCATTTGTTTCTGGAGCCGAGCACTGTCGGTCAAGCACCGAAAAACCTGCGAGCCAGCGCCGACTGCATGTCGCGGCGGCCGTCGATAATCAGGTAGATGATGACCTGACCGCCGACAACGCGGTAGATCACTCGGTACGGCTTGAAAGCGGTCTGACGGTATTCCCGGATGCCCAGTGCCGCCAACTCCTTGGGATAGCTGCCGCGCTCAGGAAAATGCGCCAGCCCATCGACGACCTCCATCAACTGGTCCAGAACGTAATTGGCGTTAGCTACGCAATCGAACTCAGCGATGTAGTCATGAATGGACTCCAGATCCTGCTCCGCCGCCCGAGTCAACAGGACCTCGTAGCGCTGCGGTTTGCCTGGCATCAGCCAGCAGCTCGCTTGTTGCGCAGGCGCGCCACGACATCGGCCACCGGCTTTACCCGGCCTGCTTCGACGTCCTGATTGCCCAGCGCCAGAATCTTGAGCAGGGCAAGGGTTTCCTGGGTTTCTTCGAAGGAAGCGACGTCCTGCAGCACGGCTTTGGCTTCGCCGTTTTGCGTGATGACCATCGGCTCACGCTGTTCTGTCAAATGCGCCAGAACCTCGGCGGCGTTGGCCTTGAGGTAGCTGATCGGCTTGACTTGAGATGAGTAGCGCATGGATTTCCCTCTGGGTAGCAGAGGACTTAATGTAGTCTTTTTATGGTCCTTCGACAACAATCGATCACCCAGAATCCCACGGTCAACCGGAAAAAATGGCCAAAATTGAAATGGGCCTGGGGGGTTCCAGCGGAACCCGCCGATCAAATCAACCCGTATTTCTTCAGCTTGTCGTGCAGCGTCGTGCGGGCGATTTTGAGGGCTTCGCTGGTGCGGGCGATGTTGCCTTCCTGGCGGTTGAATTCGTCGGCGACGAGGCCGCGTTCGTAGTTTTCGACGGCTTCGGTCAGCGATTGGGCGGCGCCGGTGCCGGTGGCCATGGCGTCGCGGCCGATACCCAACGCGTGGCAGTCGGCGGCGTTGCGCAGTTCGCGGATGTTGCCCGGCCAGTCCTGCGCCATCAGGCGGCGCAGGTATTCGGAGGTCAGCGGTGGCGGCGGGCGGTTGTAGCGTTTGGCGGCGTGGAGCAGGAATTCATCGTAGAGGGCCGGGATGTCTTCGCGCCGTTCGCGTAGCGGCGGGAGTTCGATGCGCACGACGTTGAGGCGGTAGTAGAGGTCGGCGCGGAATTTTCCCTGGTCGGAGAGCAGCTTGAGGTCATCCTTGCTGGCGGCGACGACCCGGCAGGAAACGGGGATCTGCTGGTTGGAGCCGAGCCGTTCGATGACCCGCTCCTGCAGCACGCGGAGCAGCTTGATCTGCATGTTGACCGGCATCGATTCGACTTCGTCGAGGAAGAGCGTGCCGCCGCTGGCGTACTCGATCTTGCCGATGCGGCGCTTCTGGGCGCCGGTGAAGGCGCCCGGCTCGTGGCCGAAGAGTTCGCTGTCGAGCAGGTTGTCGGACATGCCGCCGCAATTGAGCGCGACGTAGTTCTGCTGGCCGGGATGGCTGAGGTCGTGCAGGCAGCGGGCGACCATTTCCTTGCCGGTGCCGGTTTCGCCGAAGATCAGCACATCGACGGCGGCCCCGGCGACGTCGAGGATCAGCTGACGGACCTTGGCCATTTGCGGCGAGCGGCCGATCAGGCGGGACTCAAGGCTGTCGCGATGGTCAAGCCTACGGCGCAGGGCGTCGACTTCGAGGACGAGTTCGCGCTTCTCCAGCGCCCGGCGGACGACGTCGACGAGATCGCTGGTCGAGAAGGGTTTCTGCATGAAATCGTAGGCGCCGCTGCGCATGGCTTCGACGGCCAGCGTCACGTCGCCATGCCCGGTGATCATGATCACCGGGAGATCGGCATCGAGCTCGACGACCCAGCGTAGCAGCGTCATGCCGTCGATGCCGGGCAGGCGCATGTCGGTGACCACGATGCCGGGGTAGCCGGCGCGCAGGCGGCGCTGCGCTTCTTCGGCCGAGCCGACGGCATCAACCGTAATGCCGGCCAGTTGCATGGCCTGTTCGCAGCCGAGGCGAACGTTGGGGTCGTCTTCGACCAGCAGAACGGAAAGCGTAGACTTCATGGCATTACCTTTTTAAGCGCTGATGCAGGGGCCGGTACGGCCGGCAGCAGGATGACAAAGCGTGCGCCGCCACCCGGCGCCGGGCCGGCCAGCAAATCGCCGCCAAAGTCACGCAGGATATCGCGTGAAATGGTCAGACCAAGACCCAGCCCTTCGCCGGGTTGCTTGGTGGTGAAGAACGGTTCGAACAGGTGCTTCAACGCCTCTTCGGTGAAGCCGAAGCCGCTGTCGCTGACGGCCAGGGCCAGCTGGCCGGAACTGGCGGACTCGACGCTGAAGCTCAGGCTGCGGTGCGGCTCGTCGGCCATGGCGTCAATGGCGTTGCCGATCAGGTTGACCAGCACCTGTTGCAGCCGGTTCTGGTCACACCAGGCAATTGTTGATTTTGGCCCGAAATTCCGGTTGACCGTGACATTGAGCTTTTTCAGCCGGGCGTCGAACAGGAAGAGCGCCGCATCGACCGCCTGCGCCACATCGACCGCCACCGAGACGGCCGGCGACTTGCGGGCAAAGGTTTTGAGCGGGGTGATGATGCCGCCCGCCTGCTCGGCCAGCTGGCCGACAATGCCGAGATTCTTTTCCGCCGTGGCGAGGTCGCCGCGATGCATGAATTCCACAGCATTGGCCGACAGGGTACGGATGGCGCCGAGCGGCTGACTGAGTTCGTGGGTGATGCCGGTCGCCATCTGGCCGAGCACGGCGAGCTTGGCGGCCTGGACCAGTTCATCCTGGGCGGCGCGCAGGGTCTGCTCGGCGCGCTGGCGCTCGGCGACTTCGCGCTGCAGGCCGGTGACCGCTTCGGAAAGGTCGGCGGTGCGTGCGGCGACCTTGCGTTCGAGTTCCTCGTTGGCCCGTTCAAGCATGGCGCGCGCCTCCTCCCTCCCCTTGGCCAAGCGCCGACGCTGACTCAGAAAGAGCAGCCAGAGCAGCAGGAAACCGATCGCCGCCCCGGCCAGCGCGGCATGGGTGGTGGCTTGCACGGTGACCGGCCGCAGATCGGAAAAGACGATGATGCGCCAGGCCGTTCCCGGCAAATGGCGACTCAGGGCCAGATAGGACTTGGTCGCCTGGAGCGGCCCCGTATCGCTTTTCAGCTGCCGCGACAGGCGCACCACGTTACCTTCCTGCGCGGCATCGATGGCGATATCGAGTGAGGTGGTGCCGAGCGGTTGATCGGCAAACTGCTCGCGGCTGATACGCGCCAGTACGTCGGGGCTTTGCGGTTGCAGCGTGGCATAGCGCCACTCGGGCGGCGAGGCGAGCAGCACGATACCGTTGGCATCGACAATCAAGGCCGGCGCCTCCTGGCCGAGCCAACGCCGCTCCACTTCGTGCAGGCTGGATTTGACCACGGCGACGCCGATCACCTTCCAGTCCTGATGTTCATCACGAATCGGCAGCGCGAAAAAATACCCCGGCTCCTTGCGCACCTTATCCACCGCATAGTGCCGCCCCGGTACGCCGGCCATTGCGCCCCGAAACAGGGGCATGTAGGACAAGTCGGCACCGAGCAGGTTGTCGGAGAAAATCCAGTCACTCGATGCAACCACCCGGCCAGTGGTGTCGAGGACAAAAATCACCGGCCCGCCCAGGCTATCGTTCAGCTTTTGCAGGAACTGGTTGGCTGATGCCTGCAACGCTGCCTGTTGCCCGGGCGGCGCACGCAGCAGGGCCAGGACATCCGGATTGAGCTCGACGGCGCTGGGAATGGAGGCGTGCCGCGTCACCTCGCTGTCGATGGCGGCCGCCAGGATGTCCAGTTGATGGCTGGCCTCGTCGCGCATCTGGTCGAATCCCTGTTTCTCCGACACACGGTAGGCCAGCAATGCGGTAATCAGGATCAGTGCCAGCATGGCCACCATCACCAGCGGGTGATGGGGCCGGGGCAAGGAAACCGGAATGGGTTGGCGGGTCTCGGACATGGTCAGCAGGGCCGCAAATGCGTCAGGGGAAAAAGACCCTGACTGCATGGAAGCAGGCCGGAACGGCAGCCTGGCCGGGTCAGTCGGCCATTAGGCATGATCGACAGCCCCCAGGCCGCTGCTCAATGGTGCAATATCTTGGCGAGAAACTGCTGCGCCCGCGGGGTACGCGGATTGGCAAAGAAAGCCTCCTTGCCGTCATCCTCGACGATGGCGCCCTGATCCATGAAGATCACACGATCGGCAACGCGCCTGGCAAAGCCCATTTCGTGCGTGACACACATCATGGTCATGCCTTCGTGAGCCAGTTCGGTCATCACGTCGAGCACCTCGTTGACCATTTCCGGGTCAAGAGCCGAGGTGGGCTCGTCGAACAACATGCAGATCGGATCCATGGCCAATGCCCGGGCAATCGCCACGCGCTGCTGCTGACCGCCGGACAGCTGACCGGGGAACTTGTCGGCCTGCGCCTTGAGGCCGACCCGCTCGAGCAGCTTGAGGCCCTTCTCTATCGCCTCGTCCTGACTACGGCCAAGCACCTTGACCTGGGCGATGGCCAGGTTCTGGGTGATGCTCATGTGCGGGAACAGTTCGAAATTCTGGAAAACCATGCCGACCTGGGCGCGCAGCTTGGAGAGGTTGGTTTTCGGATCGCCGACCGAGATGCCATTAACAATGATTTCGCCGGACTGAAAAGGCTCCAGCCCATTGACGCACTTGATCAGCGTCGACTTGCCCGAACCGGAGGGGCCGCAGACGACGATGACTTCGCCCTTGCTGACCGAGGTGGTGCAATCCTTGAGCACCTGGAAGCTGCCGTAATGCTTGCTGACGTTGGCAATCTGAATCATGGGATTTCTCCTGGCGGCGGCCATCAGGCCGTGGTGTATTTATTCTGGAGGCGCTTGACGATCTGCGAAGCGCTGAAGCAGATGACGAAATAGACAGCACCGGCGAAGAGCAGCATTTCAACGAGGCGGCCGTCACGATCGCCGACTTTGTAGGCGGCACCGAAGAAGTCGGCGAGCGCAGAGACATAGACCAGCGAGGTATCCTGAAAAAGGATGATGGCCTGCGTCAGCAGCAATGGCACCATGTTGCGAAAAGCCTGCGGCAGTACCACCAGACGCATCGCCTGCGCGTAGTTCATGCCAAGTGCCGAGGCGGCCGAAATCTGCCCCTTCGGCACGCTCTGGATGCCGGCGCGAATGATTTCCGAGTAATAGGCCGCTTCAAACAGGGCGAAGCCCATCATCGCCGAGCTCAGACGAAGATCGCTGCCTGGCGGAAAATCGAGCAGCGTTTCGATGAACCGGGGAACAATCAGGAAGAACCAGAGCAGTACCATGACCAGCGGCACAGCGCGGAACAGATTGACGTAGCAGGCGGCAAACCACGACAGCGGCTTGATCGACGACAGGCGCATCATGGCCAGCAGGGTGCCCCAGACGATACCGATGACCACCGCCTGCGCGGTAATGACCAGCGAAATCTTCATGCCGTCCCACAGGAAGGGCAAGGCGCCGGGGATGGAAGACCAGTCGAATTCGTAAGTCATTATTTGCCTCCGATGTAGCCGGGCACGGCGATGCGCTTCTCGAACTTGTGCATCAGGGTCATCACGGTGACGTTGATGATGATGTAGGACAGCGTCACGGCGATGAAGGACTCGTAGGGCTGTGCCGTGTAATCGACCAATTGGCGGCCCTGGGCGGCAAGTTCAAGAAGGCCGATGGTCGAGCAGACGGCGGAGTTCTTGAAGATGTTGAGAAATTCCGACGTCAGCGGCGGCACGACCAGCCGGAAAGCCATCGGCAGCATCACGAAGCGGTAGGTCTGCGGCAGGGTCAGGCCGAGCGCCAGCCCGGCGTTTTTTTGGCCCTTGGGCAAAGAATTGATCCCGGCACGCACCTGCTCGGCAACGCGGGCACTGGTGAACAATCCGAGGCACACCATCGAGGCAAGGAATTGCTGCAACACCGGATTGGATTGCTTGTAGGCATCGCCGAGGCTGGCCGGCAACAGTTCCGGTAACACGAAATACCAGATGAACAACTGGACCAGCAGGGGCACGTTGCGGAACAACTCGACCCAGGCGGTGGCAATACCGGCCAGCATCCGATTGGGCACAGTGCGCAGGACGCCGATCAGCGCCCCCAGCAGCAGCGCCACCAGCCAGGCCGTCAGGGATAGCGCGATGGTCATTTTGAAGCCGGCGAACATCCAGCCCAGATAGGTGTCGTCGCCACTTGCACTCGGCTGAAGGAAAACCCCCCAATTCCATTGATAATTCACGATCGCCTCCTCGACAAGGTTTTGACGCCCCCACCGACCAACCGGCAGGGGCAAGGAGCGTAGGCCCTGTTATTCGAAAGCCTTGTCGTTCGGCGCCTTGAAGGCCGCCTTCATGTCATCCGAGAGCGGCATGTTGAGATTCAACCCCTTGGGTGGAATCGGGTTCAGGAACCATTTGTTGTATATTTTCTCGGCCTCGCCCGAGGTCAGTGCCTTGGTCAGGGCTGCATCCACCACTTTCTTGAACCCCGGGTCGTCCTTGCGCAACATGCATCCGTAGGCTTCTTTGGACTGAGCGGTACCCGTCACGACCCAGTCGGCCGGCTTCCTGGCCTTCGCCATCTCGCCATAGAGCAGCGCATCGTCCATCATGAACGCTACAGCGCGCCCCGTTTCCAGGGTCAGGAATGCTTCGCCATGGTCCTTGGCGGAAATTACATTCATGCCCATTTTCTTGTCTTCATTCATCTTGCGCAGCAAGCGCTCTGACGTCGTTCCCGCCGTGGTTACGACGTTCTTGCCGACAAGGTCCGGAAAGTCTTTGACCGGGGAAGTCTTTTTGGTCATCAGGCGTGTGCCAATGACGAAAATGGTGGTCGAGAAACCCACCTGCTTTTGGCGTTCAAGGTTGTTGGTGGTCGAGCCGCACTCGATATCGACGGTGCCGTTCTGAATCAGCGTAATGCGATTGGCCGAGGTCACCGGCATCAGGCGGATGTCAATTTTTGCCAACTTCAATTCATTCTTGATGCCATCGACCACCTTGAGCATCAGTTCATGGGAATAGCCAATGACCTGCTGCTTGTCGTCGTAATACGAAAATGGAATCGACGATTCGCGATGACCCAGGGTAATGCTGCCCGTGTCCTTGATCTTTTTAAGCGTAGCGGATTCCTCAGCCTGGGCCGGTACAGTGGCGATTGCGCCCAACACAGCGGTAAGGGCTGCTGCAAATGCAAAGCGGTTCATGTCATCTCCTGGATCGAAAGAAGCCATTCCTCGGCTCCGATGACGTTCACTATGCAGCTAACGTGCCAGAAAAGCGAGAGAGCCCGAATATCTCAGATGCCTGATCTATCAACCATTTTTTCGTACCAGCACCGAGACGCTGCCGGACTTCCGTCACGCAGACACACATGGCCATCGGAATTCCGACAGTCTATACCCCCGATATCCGACGCAAAAAAAGCCGCCGAATATCGGGCGGCTTTTTCGGCAAGCGCCTGGCAGGCGACTCAATCGATCCGCGTGTCCAGTCCCTGCTCGGCCAGTTCGGCTGCACGCAGCACGGCACGCGCCTTGTTTTGGGTTTCATCCCATTCCGACTGCGGATCGGAATCGGCCACGATGCCGGCACCCGCCTGAACGTAGAGTTGCTGGTTCTTGACCACGGCGGTACGGATGGCGATGGCCAGATCCATGTCGCCCTGAAAGCCCAAATAGCCGACGGCGCCGGCGTAGATGCCCCGCTTGAGTGGCTCCAGTTCGTCAATGATTTCCATCGCCCGAACCTTGGGGGCGCCGGAGACGGTGCCTGCCGGGAAGGTGGCCTTCAAGACATCCAGCGCATCCAGCCCGTCCTGCAATTTGCCTTCGACGTTGGACACAATATGCATCACATGCGAGTAACGCTCGACGATCATGTTTTCGGTGAGCTTGACGGTACCCACCTTGGCGACGCGGCCGCAGTCGTTGCGACCGAGGTCAAGCAACTGCGTATGTTCGGCGCGCTCTTTTTGATCGGCCAGCAACTCAGCCGCCAGTGCGGCATCCTCTTCCGGCGAGGCGCCGCGTTTGCGGGTTCCGGCGATCGGCCGGACGGTAACGCGATCGCCTTCCAGTCGCACGAGAATTTCCGGCGAAGCGCCGACGACATGAAAGTCTTCGAAATCGAAGTAAAACATGTAGGGTGAAGGGTTCAGGCTGCGCAGGGTGCGATAGAGCGCCATCGGACTGGCCTTGAACGGCTTGGTCATGCGCTGCGAGAGCACGACCTGCATCACATCGCCTTCAGTGATGTAGTCCTTGGCCCTGAGCACCGCGTTCTTGAATGCCGCTTCGCCGACCAGCGAAACCGCCGGTTCTGACAGCACGGGTTTTTCCGCGGGTAACACCACCGGCGTACGCAGCTTGCCCAGCAATTCCTTGAGGCGTGCTTGAGCCTTCTGGTAGGCACCGGGAAAGCCAGGCTCGGCATAGACGATCAGCGTCAGCTTGCCGGAGAGGTTGTCGACCACCGCGATTTCTTCGGAAAGCAGCAGGCCGATATCCGGCGTGCCGATGTCGTCTTGCTTGTCCGTTCGGCTCAGTTTTGACTCGACATAGCGAATGGTATCGTAGCCGAAGCAACCGACCAGTCCGCCGCAGAAGCGCGGCAGGCCAGAACTGGGCGGCGCACGGAAGCGATCCATGAATTGGCCGATGAAATCGAGCGGATTGGTGTGCTCATCGCGCTCGGCAATGCGGTTGCCAGTCAGCACCAGCACTTGATTGCCATTGACGACAATGCGGGTCTGGGCTGCCAGGCCAATGATGGAATAGCGGCCAAACCGCTCGCCCCCCTGCACGGATTCGAGCAGGTAGGTGTAGGGCGCGTTGGCGAGTTTGAGGTAGATCGACAGCGGCGTGTCGAGATCGGCAAACGTTTCCAGCGTTACGGGAATACGGTTGTAGCCTTGCGCGGCAAGCGCGTTGAATTCGATTTCAGTCATGGGGAAGCCTCGAAAATGACAGGGTGTTGCGTTCTGGTGCGTTGCGCCGCAAGGGCGCACGAAGGGAGATCAGGGGCGCCAGCGACGCCAACCTTGCCATTCGTTCCAGATGCGCAGAGTCGTCATTTATGTTTGAGGTCTTGAAAAGTGAGGGCTTGCCGGTAGGCGACAAGCAGATCGGATACTAGCGCATCGCAATCGGCGCTGTCCACCGGCTTGCCCTCGTTGTAGCCGTAGGGCACGGCGTAGGCCAGACAACCGGCGGCATGGGCGGCGTGGACGTCGTTGAGCGAGTCACCGATGTGCAGGTTGCGGTCGGGCCGCACGTTGAACAGGCGGCAGGCGTGCAGGATGGGCTCGGGATGTGGCTTCTTTTGTGCGGTTGTATCGCCGGAAACAACCACGTCGAAATAGTTGGCCAGCCCCATGCGCTCGAGCAGTTGCTCGGTGAACATGCCTGGCTTGTTGGTGACGACGCCCATCTTGAGACCGCTGGCCTTCCAGGCGTCCAGGCCGTCGATAACACCTTCGTAAATTTGGCAATATTTCCCGTTGACCGTGGAATAGTGTCGTTTGAAGGATTCAATGGCTTGGTGCAGCTTTTCGGCGGTCGGTGGCTGCTCATGGGTCAGACAGCGCTCAACGAGCACCGCCATGCCTTTGCCGACGAAACTGTGCACCTCGGCTTGAGCGCGCGCCGGGGCACCGATTTCGTCCAACATCAAACGGCACCCTTCGGCGAGATCGGCAATGGTGTCGAGCAGCGTTCCGTCTAAATCGAAGGTTACGGATTCGAAGTACATCAGACGTTGGCCAGCTCGGCACGCAGCGCACCAATGATCGAATCGTAACGATGGGGATCGCTGTCCTTGCCGGCGCCATAGACCGCTGAGCCTGCGACAAACGCATCGACGCCGGCACGGGCGATGTCGGCGATGTTGGCGGCATTGACGCCACCATCGATCTCCAGGCGAATGCGCCGGCCGCTTTCTTTTTCGTAGGCATCGAGCTTGGCCCGGGCTTGTTTCGCCTTGGCCAGCGTACCGGGAATGAACTTCTGGCCGCCGAAACCCGGATTGACGCTCATCAGCAAGATCACGTCGATCTTGTCGAGCACATAATCCATGTAGTCCAGCGGCGTCGCCGGGTTGAAGACCAGCCCGCCCTGGCAGCCGGCATCGCGGATCAGCGACAAGCTGCGGTCGACATGATCCGAGGCTTCGGGATGAAACGTGATGATATTGGCCCCGGCCTTGGCAAAATCGGGGATGATGCGATCTACCGGCTTGACCATCAGATGCACGTCAATCGGCGCCGTGGTGCACGGGCGAATCGCCTCGCAAACCAGCGGACCGATGGTCAGGTTGGGAACGTAATGGTTGTCCATCACGTCAAAGTGAATCCAGTCAGCCCCCGAGGCGATGACGTTGGCCACCTCTTCGCCCAGTTTGGCGAAACTGGCGGACAGAATGCTCGGCGCGATGACGTAATCTTTGACTGACATGATGTTTCCCTGAACAAAACAGATAAACGAAATTATCCCATGCCCGACACAGACAAATACCAAATTGAGATTCAACCGATGCCGCAGTTCATTCCGGAGCAGTCCGATCCGGACAACGACCGCTATATTTTCGCCTACACCATCAGCATCAAAAATATCGGCAGCGTCCCGGCACAACTCGTTTCGCGGCACTGGATCATCACTGACGGCCATAACGACGTGCAGGAAGTCCGCGGCCTCGGCGTGGTCGGCAAGCAGCCGCTGCTGCAACCCGGCGAGACCTTTCAATACACCAGCGGCTCGTCACTGACGACACCAATCGGGACGATGAAAGGCACCTACCAGATGGTGGCTGAAGACGGCACGCACTTCGAGGCGGTCATTCCGGAATTCGTTCTGGCCAGCCCGCGCGCCCTGCATTGAGCCTCAAGCACACTTACACGCTGATCGCGCCATTCTATGACGCAGCCATCGACCGAGCCACCCGGGTATCGCGACAACGAAGCCTCGCAGCGCTTGGCCAGACGCCCGGCCGCGTCCTGCTGGCTGGCGTTGGCACAGGTCTGGACCTGCCGCACTTGCCCCGTCACCACCATTACGTCGGACTGGATCTGAACCAATCCATGCTGCGCCGCGCGCTGCCGCGAGTCGGCAATATCGACTTTCTGCCGATTCAGGGCGACGCACAAAGACTGCCACTGGCAGACCACAGTTTCGATGCGGCCGTCCTGCATCTGATACTGGCCGTGGTACCCGACCCCGCCCGCTGCTTTTCGGAAATCGCACGAGTCGTCAAACCCGGCGGCCAAGTGCTGGTTTTCGACAAATTCCTGCGGCGCGGCCAGCCGGCCTTGCTGCGGAGACTAGCCAACCCGCTGGTCCGCCGCGTCGCAACGCGGCTGGATGTCGTATTTGAAGATCTGCTGGCCGAGACACCAGGCTTGTCGCTTGAAAATGACCAGCCGGCAATGGCCGGTGGCTGGTTCAGAATGATCCGCCTGACGAAGCGCTAGGCGTCGGTATCCTTGCCCAGTGCATCCTCGATCCATGCCAAGGTCAGCGTGTAAGTCACGGCCAGCACAACCGGGCCGACAAAAATACCGATCAGGCCAAAGCTCAGCATGCCGCCGATAACGCCGGAAAATATGAGCAGGAGTGGCAAATCAGCGCCGCGCTTGATCAGTATCGGTCTCAGGAAGCTATCCAGGCTGCCAACAATAACGCTCCAGACCAGCAAGACCGTGGCCCATACGCTGTCGCCAGTCCAGTACATCCAGCCCACAGCTGGTAACAAAATGAGCATGGGGCCAATCTGCGCGATGCACAACATCAGCATCACCGCTGACAGCAATGAGGCAAACGGCACGCCGGCAGCGGCCAGCCCAAGTCCCCCAAGCACTGTCTGGACCATGGCGGTGACGCCAACCCCCAGCGCGACGCCACGGATCGCCTGACCCGCCAGAATAATGCTGTTTTCACCGCGATCCCCGGCCAGCCGACGGCCAAAACGTCGGGCCAGGCGGGCACCGCGCTCACCACTGGCGTAAAGAATGGCGGCGATGGTCACAACCAGCAGAAACTGAATCACCATCCCGCCGAAGCCACCCACCTGGCCAAGCACCCACTTACCGGTGTCAGCGGCATATGGCGTGACCTTGGCAAAGATGCCTGTCGCACCTGCAGCATCCAGCTGCGCCCAAAGCGCCGCCAGTCGCTCGCCGACCAGCGGCAGCGTTTTTACCCAGTCCGGCGCTGGGGGCAAACCGTCGACTGCGAAAGATTTGCCGGCCGCGGCCAACTGGCCGGAATGTTCGAAAATGGTATCGATCGCCAGCCACAAAGGCAGCACCAAGAGCAGGAGCATGGCCACCGACATGATCGTCACGGCCATGACACGTCGATTCCCCAAACGCACCTCAAGGGATTTGAACAATGGCCAGGTGGCCACCACGATCATTGTGGCCCACACGGTCGCCGCCAGAAAAGGCAGCAACACCCAGACCGACAGGCCAATCAACCCGACGATGCAAAAAATGGCCAGCGTCGTGCGGGCCAGATCATGGCGAATGTCCATCAAGACCGATAGTCTGCGTTGATCTTCACGTAATCGTAGGAGAAGTCACAAGTGTATACGCAGGCTTGGGCTGCTCCGCGGGCAAGATCGACCCGCACGGTAATTTCAGCCTGAGCCATCACGCGGGCCCCATCTTCTTCCTTGTAGGCGGCAGCACGACCACCCTTTTCTGCCACCAGTACGTCATCCAGCCAGACCTTGACGCCATCGACATCCAGATCGCCAATGCCGGCGTAGCCCACCGCAGCCAGAATACGTCCCAGATTGGGGTCAGAAGCGAAGAACGCCGTCTTTACCAATGGCGAGTGGCCGATGGCATAACCGACCTGGCGGCACTCTTCAATGGTTTTGCCCCCCTCCACGGCCACCGTGATGAACTTGGTGGCTCCCTCGCCATCACGGACGATGGCCTGCGCCAATTCCACGGAAACAGCGATGATGGCAGCCTTGACGTCGGTCCACCCCGCGTCGGATTCGTTGGCAAAGGATGCCCCGGACTGGCCGGAGGCAATCATCACGTAGGAATCGTTGGTGGAGGTATCGCCATCGACGGTGATGCAGTTGAAGGATGCATCGGCCGCCTCCCTGACCAGTTTGTCGAGCAGCGGCTGGGCAATACCGGCGTCGGTGGCAAGAAAACCCAGCATGGTCGCCATATTGGGCCGGATCATGCCGGCGCCTTTGGAAACGCCCGAAATAGTCACTTTTTTGCCGTTGACCGCAACAATGCGCGATGCGGCCTTGGCAACGGTATCGGTGGTCATGATGCCGTGCGCAGCAGCATGCCAGTTGTCAGCCTTGAGGTCAGCCTTCACCGCTGGCAAGCCGGCCTTGATGCGGTCGACCGGCAAAAGCTCAAGAATGACACCGGTTGAAAATGGCAGCACCTGCCCGGCAGCAACGCCCAGCAATTCGCCAACGGCTTCGCAGGTAGCCTGCGCTGCCTGACGGCCCGGCTCTCCGGTGCCCGCATTGGCAATGCCAGTATTGATAATCAGGGCACGGATTTCCTGGCCTGTAGCCAAATGCTTGCGACAAATCTGGACCGGCGCGGCGCAAAAACGGTTCTGGGTGAATACACCCGCGACCGTGCAGCCGGCATCGAGCGCCACCAAGGTCAGGTCACGACGATTTTTCTTGCGGATTTCCGCCTCGGCCACGCCGAGACGGACACCTGCCACCGGAAATAGTTGGTCGGCAGCGGGGGTTGCGTAATTGACAGGCATTCACATGGCTCCAAAAGCATCAAGGCACCTCGCGGGTGCCTTGGGGTGTCAGGAAAGTTTTCCGTGGCAGTGTTTGTATTTCTTGCCTGACCCGCAAGGACAAGGGTCATTACGCCCCACTTTGGGACCGGCATCGGCAGGCAGTTTCGGCTGAGACGCTTCATCATCATCCAGCACTTCGTCAATACCGGCATGCTGATATTGCACATTCTGGACATCCGCGTGAGGTGCTGTTTCCTCGACGTCTTCCGGCGTACGGATTTGCACGGTGAAGACAATACGCGTCACCTCCTTGCGGATCTGGTCGAGCAAGCCCTCAAACAACTCGAATGCTTCGCGCTTGTATTCCTGTTTCGGATTTTTCTGGGCGTAGCCGCGCAAATGGATGCCTTGGCGCAGGTGATCGAGCGCTGCCAGGTGTTCGCGCCAGTGCGAATCAAGGCTTTGCAGCATGACGTTACGTTCGAACTGCTGGAAGGACTCGGCACCGACCAGCTCAATCTTGGCCTGGTAGGCCGCATCGGCTTCCTTGGTGATGCGTTCGAGAATTTCCTCGTCAGACAGCGTTGGCTCGTTCTTGAACCACTGGGCGACCGGCGCATTGATCTGCAATTCGGTGGCCAATGCCCGCTCAAGCCCTTCCATGTCCCACTGCTCCTCGACCGATTCTGCCGGGACGTAGGTACGGAAAATGTCAGCGATGACGCTCTGACGCATGGCAGTGATGGTTTCGGAAATATCATCCGTCTCCAACAGTTCATTGCGCTGCTGGTAGATCACCTTGCGCTGGTCGTTCGAAACGTCGTCGTACTCCAGCAACTGCTTGCGGATATCGAAGTTCCGAGCCTCAACCTTGCGCTGCGCGGACTCCAGCGAGCGAGTCACGAGCGGGTGCTCGATCGCTTCGCCTTCCGGCATTTTCAGTTTGTCCATGATGGCGCGCAGACGCTCACCAGCAAAGATGCGCAGAAGCGGATCGTCCAGCGACAAATAAAAACGAGACGAACCCGCATCCCCCTGACGGCCGGCACGACCACGCAACTGGTTGTCGATACGGCGGGATTCGTGACGTTCGGAGCCAATGATGTGCAGGCCGCCGGAGGCAAGAACCTGGTCATGCGCCTTTTGCCATTCAGCACGCATTTCAGCGACTTTCGCCGCGCGCTCGGCTTCCGGCAGCGATTCGTCGTATTTGATGGCCGATGACGCCTTCTCAATACTGCCACCAAGAACGATATCGGTCCCGCGACCTGCCATATTGGTGGCAATCGTGATCACGCCCGGGCGCCCGGCCTCAATGACAATTTCTGCCTCTCGGGCATGCTGCTTGGCATTGAGCACATTGTGCGCCAAGCCCTCCTTATCAAGCAGGCCGGACAAAAGTTCGGAGGCCTCGATGGAGGTAGTACCGACCAGCACCGGCTGCCCACGTTTGGAACACTCCTTGATATCGGCAATGATCGCCGTATGTTTTTCATCTGCCGTTTTGTAGACCAGATCGTTCAAGTCCTTGCGAACCATCGGGCGATGGGTCGGAATGACCACAGTTTCAAGCCCGTAGATCTGCTGGAATTCGTAGGCTTCGGTATCGGCCGTTCCAGTCATGCCGGCCAGCTTGTTGTACATGCGGAAGTAATTCTGGAAAGTGATCGAGGCCAGTGTCTGATTTTCGGCCTGGATCTGCACGCCTTCCTTGGCTTCCACCGCCTGATGCAGGCCATCGGACCAGCGACGCCCCGTCATCAATCGACCGGTGAATTCGTCAACAATGACCACTTCGCCGTTCTGGACAACGTAATGCTGATCCTTGTGAAACAGCGTCATGCCGCGCAGCGCGGCATTCAGGTGGTGCATCAGCGTAATATTGGCGGCATCGTAAAGACTGGTCCCTTCCTTGAGGAGACCATACTCGGCAAGCAGTTGCTCGGCGTGTTCATAGCCAGCTTCGGACAGGTGAACCTGATGCCCCTTCTCGTCGACCCAGTAATCTCCTTCGTCCGTTTCTTCCATCGCACGAGACAGGTTGGGGACGACATCTTTCATGCGCAGATACAGATCGGTATGGTCTTCGGCCTGACCGGAGATGATCAGCGGCGTACGCGCCTCGTCGATCAGGATCGAGTCCACTTCATCCACAATGGCGAAGTTCAGTGTGCGCTGTACGCGCTCGCCGGCCGTGTAGACCATGTTGTCACGAAGGTAGTCGAAACCGAACTCGTTGTTGGTGCCGTAGGTGATATCTGCCGCGTAGGCAGCCTGCTTGGCCTCGTGATCCATCTGCGACAAGTTGACGCCGACCGTCAGACCAAGGAACCGATGCAGACGGCCCATCCATTCCGAGTCGCGGGTCGCGAGGTAATCGTTGACCGTAATGACATGGACGCCCTGGCCGGAAATGGCATTGAGGTAGGCCGGCAGCGTACCAACCAGCGTCTTTCCCTCACCGGTCCGCATTTCGGCGATCTTGCCGTCATGCAGGACCATGCCGCCTATCATCTGGACGTCAAAGTGCCGCATGCCCAGTGCTCGCACGCCAGCTTCACGGACGACAGCGAAAGCTTCCGGCAACAAGGCATCCAGAGATTCGCCCTTGGCGAAGCGCTGACGGAATTCATCAGTCTTGCCACGCAAGGCCTCATCGCTCAAAGCCTGCATGGACGGCTCAAGCACGTTGATGCGCTTGACTGCCTGAGTATATTGTTTGATCAGCCGGTCGTTGCGGCTGCCGAAAATCTTTTTGAGTAGGCCGGAAATCATCGCGTTGGAGTGTAAGGTGCGCAGTGCAGCAAAGCGCCGATTCTAACACGCCACCATGACCCGATGATGACGACCCAAATCAAGGACCGGATCAGAACCCTCAGCGATGTTTTACCGAGGCGTATTCGTCACCCCGCTTCAGAAAATGCGCCGGATTTTGAGCGACCCCCAGCATCCGCACCTCAAAATGCAGATGCGGTCCGGTAGACCTTCCAGTACTGCCTACCGCGCCGATTGTCTCGCCTCGTTTCACCAGTGCACCGGGCGTCACGTCAATGCGTGACATATGCGCATAGCGGGAGGTCAACCCACCACCATGGTCAACATCAACGACATTGCCATAGTCAGGATGGTGCGTGGCTGAGAGCACGACGCCGTCCGCTGCTGCCACGATTGGCGTACCGGTCTCAGCGGCAAAATCCAGCCCTTCATGCATGGCACGCAATCCGGCTATTGGGTCAGCCCGATAGCCAAATGCAGACCCCAGAACAGCATCCTTGACAGGCAAGGTCGTCGGCAACAGTCGCTCCTTGACTCTCTTTTCAAGCAGCTTGAATTCCATGAAAGCAAAATCGTCACTTCTCTGCTCAACCTGGGCTGAAAGGCGGTCGATTTCGCGTTGCAACTCATCGGTTGACATTGGGGCCGCCAAATAGGGCCCACCTTGACCCGGCGCACCGATCTCTGGGGCTCGCTCACGTTTCACACCTGCCAACCCGGATACGCGCTCACCCAACGTGTCCAATTGCATGAGGCGTCCCTGCAATTCGCCAAGTCTCGTAGCCATCAATTGCAGATTGTTGTTCAGATGATTCTGCGCCTTCGTCGCCTCCTGCTGCTGAAGGGAAACGATGAGATCCTCGACCAGCGGCAGACGAAGATGAACCGAGAGCCAAGAGAAAAGTGCGGACGTTGAAAATATCAGCGCCAGAAGGACAACAAGCGCCGCCACCAGATGACGAGGCATAATGGTGATCGTTTTCGCTGCCTTCAAATGGCGCGAAACCAGAATAATCTGCATGGAATCTCCTATGTACAACGGGCCTGAGCACTATCTCGACAAGGACGCCGCCGCCGGCAGGGTCATGGCCCACGCACGACTGTTACTCAAGCTTTCGCGTCGCTTCGAAGCGGTTGCCCCGGCAGGGCTTCGCCACTCGGCTCACGTTGCCAATTACAAGTTGGGTACTGTCATTATCCACGCCGATAACGGCGCAGTCGCCGCCAAGATTCGCCAGTTAAGCCAGCGATTGAGCGACGAGTTATCGAAAGGAGGGATGGAGTGTAGCGGCATCGAGGTAAAAGTTCAACCCCGCCAAATTCCTTCGCAATCAATGAGTTCAACCCAGAAGCCGCTATCGGACAAGGCCATCGGTGTCTTGCGCGCGACCACGGACACCTTGCCGCAAGGCCCGCTGAGGGATGCGCTGGACAATCTTTTGAAGCGCGCCGCTAGAGTGAAATCATCGCCAGGCGCTCAATAAACATCAGCGCAAAGACCAACAGGGCGAATACGATTCCGAACGTGAAGAGGCGCCAGCTCAGTGCCAGATAGTAGCGATTGCCTGTAAAGGCATAGATTGCCAAACCGGCGCCGATCATGACGACAAGAATGGCTGCCAGCAGACGCAGCAACCACATGGGGAATTTATGCAGCCGCTTGAGCGAGCCAGCGTGTCACGCCACTCGGCGCCTGTTCGGCCTGCTCGAAGGTCGCGAACTCCCAGGACTCCTGGTGATCAAGCAGGGCGCGAGCCAGCTGATTGTTCATGGCGTGCCCGCCTTTGTGTGACGAATAAGCGGCCAGCAGCGGATGTCCAAGCAGATAGAGATCGCCAATGGCATCAAGAATCTTGTGTTTGACGAATTCATCGCTGTAGCGAAGGCCATCCTGATTCAGCACACGGAATTCATCAAGAACGATGGCATTCTCCAGGCCGCCACCGAGCGCAAGTCCATTTTCGCGCAGGTATTCGACTTCCTGCATGAAGCCAAAGGTGCGGGCACGTGCCACTTCACGTACATAGGACTGCTCGGCAAAATCAATTTCGGATTTCTGAGCTGACTTGTCGATGGCCGGATGATTGAAAACAATGGAAAACGCCAGCTTGTAACCATCGTATGGCTCAAAGCGCGCCCATTTGTCACCATCACGGACTTCAATTGGCTGGGTGACGCGAATAAATTTCTTGGCAGCGTTCTGCTCTTCAATACCAGCGGACTGGATCAGGAAAACGAACGGCGCAGCCGAACCATCAAGGATAGGCACTTCGGGCGCATCCAGATCGATCCAGGCATTATCGATACCGAGGCCAGCCAGTGCTGACATCAGGTGTTCAATGGTGCCAACCTTCACCCCTTCCTTTTCCAGGCAGGAGCACATGCGTGTATCACCCACCATGAAGGCTTTGGCAGGAATATCCATCGGCTCTGGCAAATCCACACGACGAAAGACGATACCGGTATCCGGAGCAGCCGGGCGCAGGGTCATATTGACCTTGACTCCGCCGTGCAGGCCGACGCCAGAGGCGCGAATGACAGTCTTCAACGTGCGTTGCTTGAGCATGCTAAGTGCTTGAATGATTGGGGAAGGTGACGGATTGTAACACAAGCCGTCACCACCCTTTTTCAGAGAGAGCTTTTGTTACATCAATCCGCCTGTTTGCGCAGGAAAGCCGGAATGTCGTAACGATCGACACCGCTGTTGGCCAATGCCTCGACAGTGACGTTGCGCTTGCGCACTACAGCCGGTACATCCAGATGCGAATAGTCGGGAGCGCCACCAAACGCAACGGCGTCGTGGGTGCCCGTTGCCTGGGCCTGGACCAGCACAGGTTGAGTAAACACTTCGGCCTGACGGTTGCGGGCTGCCGCCACCTGACCAAGACCGGTTGCCACCACGGTAACGCGCAGCGAATCGCCCATCAGTTCGTCGTAAACCGCACCAAAGATGATATGAGCGTCATCGGCAGCAAAGGCCTTGACCGTGTTCATCACCTCATTGACTTCCTTCATCTTCAGCCCACCCTTGGCAGCCGTGATGTTGACCAGCACGCCACGGGCGCCAGACAGATTGATGCCTTCCAACAGAGGCGACGCGACGGCCTGCTCGGCAGCAATGCGCGCACGGTCGACACCAGCAGCAGCAGCAGAGCCCATCATGGCGCGGCCCATTTCACCCATGACTGTGCGGACGTCTTCGAAGTCGACGTTCACCAGGCCCGGATAGGTAATGATTTCAGCGATACCACCCACAGCGTTTTTCAGCACGTCGTCGGCGGCGCGGAAACAATCGTC
>WBZX01000408.1_pt1 | contig 25726 bp, 24 predicted proteins | sample 5204211 | NCBI WGS metagenome assembly WBZX01 (sample SAMN12344362, study PRJNA552823) | activated sludge metagenome | biome: Activated sludge suspended growth; feature: Nitrification reactor; material: Wastewater; isolation source: activated sludge from nitrification reactor of wastewater... | reverse complement strand
CCGAGATAGGCCCCGCCACGCGTCGCCATCTGCATGCTCTCGGACGACAGCCCGAACATGAAGACCGCGATGCCGAGCGCGGCGAAGCCGCATCCGCGCATGACAACGAGACGGGCCAAGGCCTCGATGCGTTGGTTCACGAGCTGCTCCGATGAGCTTCCCTCGCCGACGAACGGCTCCCATGGAACACCGACAGCGGCAGTCTGGCAACTGCGCAACCTTGACCGGGGTTCCGGAAAACGTGTCGGCGGTACGCTTCAGCGACCCGACATGGCACCCATCAGCGACGGCAGACTGAGCAGCAGCGTCGCCCCGAGCCAGATGCCGAGCGATATGCTGGTGCTCTCCTTTATGCCCGAGAAGCGCTCGTAGAGAGCGGCCGGAATACCGGCGATGAGCAGCGTCATCAGCGAGATGAACAGCGAAGCGAGATAGAGGAAGACCAGCGGTGACGCCAGGAAGGTGCCTGCCACGAATGGCTTCAAGAGAATGGCTATGGGGTCGAACCACGGCGAGAAGTGCATGCCGTTCAAGAGCGACAGGCCGGCAGCAGCGACGAGGAACACGTCGCGCCGCATGGCTTCGGCGCGTTCATGCTCGTCATGAGGTCCCGAGTTCATCGGCTGCATGTCAGGCTCCTGCGGTGAGACGCATTCCGAAAACGACGGCGGTGAGGAACCAGAACATGCGCGCGGCGACGAGCCAGGCAATCGAGAAGACGACCACGAGCCCGTCCGGCACGATGGCCGGCGTGACAGCGCGGACGAGACGCACGAGCCAGTCGGTAACCGACCGGAAGATCTTGAGAATGACCGCGTCGGGCTTCTTCGAGAAGAACAGCTCCAGCAAATAGCGGCCGATCAGCGTGTAGATCAGTGCCGCGAGCAGCAGGTTCGGGAGATGGTACCACCAATAGGTGGTGAAGCTCTCGGCGGGTGTCACGCGGGCAGACTCCTGATCGGGTTGCTGCGCTGGCTACACAAGAGAAAGGCGGGGCGCAAGCCCCGCCTCCCATGGTCGAAACAAACGGCAGTCTGATCAGTGGCCGCCGACCATGCCCGAGCCCTTGTCCTGCATGATCAGGTCGCCGGCCGGACGACGGGTGGCATCGACCATGTCCTGCACCTTCTGCGAGGGAGCGCGGGTCACGAGCGACACCAGGATGATGGTGATGAAGCCCACCGGCAGACCGAACAGCGCCGCCGAGATGTTCTTCACGCCAAACCAGCTCGCGATGCCCTGGGCATGGGTATCGAGTGCCTTCCAAGCCGCTGCGGACTTCGCTGCATCGCCACCGGCCGCTGCAAACGCCGCCTTCAGCTCGGTGTACTTGGCCGCGGCGGCCGGGGTCGCCGTGCCGAGCCAGCTCCACATCTCGTAGAACGACGGCGCGAAGTAGCGCGTGCCGACGAGATAGTAGAGCGTGGTGCCGAAGCCGAGGATCATGCCGAGCACGGCGCCGGCGGAGGTGGTGCGCTTCCACCACACGCCAAGCACGAGGGCGGGGAAAATGCCCGCCGCCGCCAGCGAGAACGCCCAAGCCACCATCGACAAGATGTCGGCTGGTTTTGTGGACGCCACGTAGGCGGCGCAAACGGCCACGAAGAACAGCAGCACGCGCGACACGATCAGACGGCGCGCCGTCGGAGCGTTCGGATCGAGCAGCTTGTAGTAGATGTCGTGGCTGAGCGCGTTGGCGATGGCCAGCAGCAGGCCGTCGGCCGTCGACATGGCGGCGGCGAGGCCACCGGCGGCGACGAGACCGGCGATCACGTACGGCATGCCCGCGATCTCCGGCGTGGAGAGCACGATCACGTCCGTGTTGATGGCCAGATCCTGCCAGCGGAGCTGCGTTGCCTTGCCGGCGCAGGCTGCGACGACGGAGGCGGTATCGACGGCATTCTTTCCGCAGATCTGGACGAGACCGATCTTGCCGTAGGTGAAGATCCAGCTCGGCAGATCCGTCAGCGCCGTACCCTTGTTGATCAGCGAGTACACCTCGAGCTTCGAGAACGCCGCGTAGGCCGGCGCCGTGAAGTAGAGGAGGAAGATGAAGAACAAGGACCAGGCGACCGACGAGCGCGCCTCGCGCACCGACGGGGTGGTGAAGTAGCGCATCAGGATGTGCGGCAGGGAGGCCGTGCCGACCATCAGGCAGAAGATCAGCGCGAAGAAGTTGAGCTGATCATAGGTGACAAACGGCTTGATGTGGTACTTCAAGGTCTTGGCGTCGGCCAAGCCCTTCTGGATCATGCTCTGCTCGAGATTAATGATGTCCGAGATCGCCTGGCCGTAGGTGAGCTGCGGCACCGGGATGCCGTACTTCTTCGCAGACAGGATGATCACCGGCGTCAGGTAGGCGACGATGAGCACGATGTACTGCGCCACCTGCGTCCACGTCACCGCCTTCATGCCACCCAGCATCGAGCAAAGCAGGATGCCGAAAAGGCCGGCGTAGACGGCGATCGTAAAGTCCATGTCGAGGAAGCGCGAGGCGATGAGACCGGTCGCGTAGATCTGCGCCACGACGTAGGTGAAGGAGCAGCAGATCAGCACGATAACGGCCAGCAAGCGCGCGAACGCACCGCCGTAGCGCTCGGAGAAGAAGTCCGGAACCGTGTAGGCGCCGAACTTGCGCAGGAACGGCGCGATGAGCACCGCGACGAGCACGTAGCCGCCGGTCCAGCCGAGCACGAAGGCGAGGCCGTCGTAGCCGAGCAGCATCAGCGTGCCGGCCATGCCGACGAACGAGGCGCCGGACATCCAGTCGGCGCCGGTCGCCATGCCATTGTAGATGGACGGCACGGAGCGGCCGGCAACGTAGTACTCGCCGACGTCGGTGGTGCGCGACAGGATGCCGATGACGGCGTATACGGCGATCGTCAGGAAGACGAAGCCGTAGCCGATGTACTTGTTCGGAACCCCGACCTGTTCGAGAACCGCCAGCACGCCGACAAACGCGAAGAAGCCGCCCGTATAGTAAGCGTAGATCTTGCCGAGGTTGGAGATGAAGTCTCCACCTCCGGCCTTTGCTGCCTGAGCCATGTTCCCCCCTTATTGCTCGGCGACGCCCTCTTCGCGGTCGATCTTGTCCTGTCGACTCGCGAAGATGAACAGCATGACGACGAAGGCGATCAGCGAGCCCTGCGCGGCCATGTAGAACCCGAGCGGGAAGCCCAGGATATTGATTGTGTTCAGATCATTGACGAACATGTGGATGAAGAAGCTGAAGAAGGCCCACAGGACCATCATGATCCACATGAGCACACTGGTTCGTCGCCAGTGCCTACCTGCTGTCTGAGACATATTGTTGGTTTCCTTGGTGTTTCCTCGAAGCGAAGCGTGCCGGTTTTAGCCCGTAGTCACACGTACGCAGATGCCCTTCGTGGGCACTTCTTGGTCGTCAACACTACTTCCGCAGGGCGACTTTAGATTAAGGCATTATCAAGTCAAACCAGAACTTTGGGATGACGCACCATGCGTTCAGTATAAATACTGGAGTGAAATTGCGATTGGCGATTGCATCTCGTTGAACGCCCGACACAAAGCGCCGTCTATTCCCCCGTTTCTGCTTTCGTATTGACGTGAGCCAATGCGCTATTTGGCTCGCACGCACCAATCTCGCTGGAAAAGTGAGGACATTCGACACCACAGGGCCGAGAATCGATCTCCGGTTCACGACTGAAACAAGCCTCGAAACGGGATGGGGAGGACGCATGGTGCGCCGCGTGCTCGTCGTGGATGACGAGCCTAATATGTCCTTCACGCTGCAGCTGATGATGCACAAGGCCGGCTATCAAGTGCAGCTCGCGCGCAACGGCGACGAGGCACTTGCCGCGATGGCCAATTTCCAGCCGCACGCGGTGCTGCTCGATGCCATGCTGCCGGGCCGCGACGGTTTCGAGATCTGTGAGGCGATACGCGCCGCTCCGCAGTGGGCAGGGGTCAAGATCATCTTGCTCTCCGCCAAGGCTCGCGACATCGATCGACAGAAAGGCCTCGCTGTCGGAGCTGACGCGTTCATCGCCAAGCCGTTCTCGCCGCGCGAGGTCCTGCAGAGAGTGACCGACCTGCTCGGCCTCGGCGACAATTCGGACGCGTCGGGCGGGCAGTCGAAAGGCTGACTGGACCACGGGGCGGATTCAATCGGGGTGGTCTCATGCGGGCCAAGGTCATGGTTCCGGTCGTGGTTGCGGTCGCGGCGCTCGCGTCGTTCGCGGTCGGCGGCTACGCGGCCTGGGCCGGAATGGTCTCCGAAGGCCGCGTCGGTCCGGCCTTGTCTCTGGCCTTTCTCGCCGTCGCGGTCGTCATCGCGCTCGGAGCGATCTTTCTGCATCTCGGGCTGGTGAAGCCGATCGAGATCGTGGGCCGGGCCCTGCGTACCGCGGCCGAGACGCCCGTCGACAAACCGCTGGAGCTGCCGCGAGCGCAGATGCTGTCGAGCCTCGCCGACGGCGCCACGCGATCCGTCGATGCGCTGCGGGCGGCACGGGGGCAGAGCCGCGCTGCGATCGAGGCGGCGACGCGGCGCGCGGAGGAGCAGCGCAGCCGGCTGGAGGCGATTCTCCTCGATCTCTCGGAAGGCGTGGTGGTCTGCAACCTGCAGCACCGCATCCTGCTCTACAATCAGGCCGCGGCGCGCATCCTGCAGGCGCGCGGCTCGCTCGGTCTCGACCGGCCGCTGTTCGCGATCCTGACACGCGAGCCGGTGGTGCATGCGATCGACGAGATGCTGCATGGAACCCCGGCGGGCGGGGTGGCGCACGAAGTTGGCTCGGGTCCGACGGCGGGCAAGGTCAGCCGGCCGTTCGTCTGCGGGACGCTGGACCAAAGCGTGCTGCTGGAAGCGCGGCTGAGCCTGATCCTCGAGAGCGCCGGAAACCCCTCTGGCTATGTGCTCAGCTTCGCCGACGTCGGCGACCAGATTGCGCGCCTCGCCGAGCGCGAGACGCTGCTGCGCGAGGTCGCGGTGGAGTGGCGGCGTCCCTTGTCCAGCCTGCGCGCCGCCGCCGAGATGCTGGCCGAGGAGGACAACACGCCCGAGGAGCGGCGCGCGTTCGAGGAGATCGTGACCGCCGGCGCCGGTGAGCTGTCGCGCCGCTTCGCTGATATCAACGCGCGCTACGAGAGCCTCGGCGGCGGGCCGTGGCCGCTCGCCGATGTCTATTCGCTCGATCTCGTCCGCTCGGCCGCGCGCCGCCTCGAGCCGGAAGGCATCCACCTGACCGCGATCGGGATGCCGCTGTGGCTGCTCGCAGACGCGCACGCGCTGATGCTGGCCATCGAGCATCTGGCGCGCGTTGCCTCCGGCAGCACCGGCAAACGGGAGCTGGAGATCGAGCTGCGCGAGGTAGGGCGCCGGGCCTTCCTCGACATCGCCTGGACCGGCGAGCCCGTGGCGCTGGCACAGATCGCCCCGTCGCTGCGCGAGCCGCTGCCCGGCAGCGTCGGCAGGCGATCGGTCAACGACATCGTCGAGCATCACGGCGGAGAGCTTTGGAGCGAGCGCCTGCTCGAGGGCCGCGCGTGCCTCCGCGTGGCGCTGCGCGTCTCGGATCGCCCGCCGCAGCCGGAGGAGCCCGAGCCGCAGGTGCCGCGGCCCGAATACTACGACTTCGAGCTGCTGTTCGCGCCCGCGAGCGCGCTTGAGGACGCACCGCTGCGCAAGATGAATTACGTCGTCTTCGACACCGAGACGACGGGCTTGCGGCCGACGGAGGGCGACGAGTTGCTCTCCATCGGCGCCGTGCGCATCGTCAACGGCCGCATCCTGACGGGAGAGACGTTCGAGCGGCTGATCGACCCCGGCCGCGACATTCCGAAATCCTCGACCGAGATCCACGGCATCACGCCCGACATGGTGGCGGGCAAGCCGCCGGCGGAGCTGGTATTGCCGCAGTTCCGAGCCTTCGCGGGCGACGCGGTGCTGGTCGCCTACAACGCCGCCTTCGACATGAAATTCCTGGAGATGAAGGAGGCGAGGGCCGGCGTCAGCTTCGACAATGCCGTGCTCGATCCTCAGCTGCTTTCCATCTTTGCCCAGCCGGAGGTGCAGAACCATTCGCTCGGCGCCATCGCGCAGCAGCTCGGCGTCGACGTGATCGGCCGTCACACCGCGGTGGGCGACGCCATCACCACAGCGGCCGTCTTCGTCAAGCTGATCGACCTTCTCGAGGCCCGCGGCGTGACGACGTTCGGGCAAGCGGTGAAGATCTCGTCGCGCATGATGGAGAGCCGCAAGCGTCACCTGCAGTTCTAAGGGTGAGGCCGGTGCCGACGTCCAATGAAAGAGGGAGAATGGAATGGCGATGGTCAGCAGCTCGACGCCACTCGCCGCGCTCGACGGCGTGGTCCTCGACACCGAGGCGACGGGCCTGGATTCGACGACGGCACGCGTGATCCAGATCGCCGCCGTCCGCGTCCGCGGCTTGAAGCTCGTCGAGACCGAGGCCTTCGAGCGCCTCGTCAAGCCCGACGTCGCCATACCGCCCGAGGCGACCGCGGTTCACGGCATCGGCGCCGACGCCGTCGCCGGCGCGCCCTCCTTCGCGGCTATCGCGCCCGACCTCGATGCCTTCCTCGGCTCCTCGATCATCATCGGCCACTCGATCGCCTATGATCTGGAACTCCTGCGCCGCGAGCACGAGCGCGCCGGCCTCGTCTGGCGCCAGCCGCGCGCCCTCGACGTTGCCCTGCTCGCCCGCCTGGTGGCGCCGACGCTGGCGAAATATGGCCTGACCCAGCTCTGCGAGTTCCTGGGCCTCGAGATCGAGGGCCGACACACCGCTCTCGGCGACGCGCGCGCCACCGTGCGCATCCTCGCCGCCCTCGTTCCGCGCCTCGCCGCCAATGGCATCGTCACGCTGGCCGAAGCCGAGGCCGCGAACCGGCGCTTCAGCGAGACCCGGATCGGCCAGGTCGTCGGCGGCGAGGCCTCGAGCTCGGCCGATCTCAACCGCCAGTCCGTGCGGCTCGACAGCTACCCCTACCGCCACCGCGTGCGCGAGGTGATGAGCTCGCCCCCGGTGGAGGCGAGCGCGGACACCACCGTCGGAGAGGCCATCCGCCTGCTCCTCGAGCGCAAGGTGAGCTCGGTCTACGTGCGCGACGACAAGGGCATCCGGGGCATCGTCACCGAGCGCGACGTGCTCCGCGCCATCGATGCCCACGGCGCGGCCGCGCTGGCGCAGCGCCTCGACGAGATCGACCGCAAGCCGCTCCAGTGCGTTTCCGACGAGGCCTTCCTCTATCGCGCCATCGGCCGCATGGAGCGGCTCGGCATCCGCCACCTCGCCGTCCGCGACGGCCTCGGCCAGATCGTCGGCTGCGTTACCCCGCGCAACCTCCTGCGCCAGAGGGCAAGCAGCGCCATCGTGCTCGGCGACGAGATCGACGCCGCCGGCGACACGGCGAAGCTCGCCGCCGCGTGGGCCAAGCTGCCGATGATGGCCAAGGCGCTGCTGGCCGAGGAGGTCGACCCGCGCACGGTGGCAGCCGTCGCCAGCTCCGAGATCTGCCTGCTGACCCGCAGGGCCGCGCAGCTCGCGGAAAGCAGCATGCAGGCCGACGGCTGGGGCGCGCCGCCGGTCGCTTATGCCGTCATGGTGCTCGGCTCGGCGGGCCGCGGAGAAAGCCTCCTCGCCGCCGACCAGGACAACGCCATCGTTTTCGAGAAAGGCGATCCCGACGGTCCCGAGGACCGCTGGTTCGCGGAGCTTGCAAAGCGCATGTCCGCCACGCTCGACGGAGCCGGCGTGCCCTACTGCAAGGGCGGCGTCATGGCCACCAACCCGCTCTGGCGGCACAGCCTGGCCGGCTGGCGCCAGCTCATCGACGGCTGGGTCCGCCGCCAGCGTCCGGAGGACCTGCTCAACGTCGACATCTTCTATGACGGCATCCCCGTGCACGGCGAGCCGTCGCTGGCCGACATGGTGTGGAGCCACGGCTACGACCGCGGCCACCGCGCCCCCGATTTCCTGAAGCTGCTGACCCAGACGGCCGGCCAGTGGCACGCGCCCTTCACCCTCTTCGGCGGCATCAAGACCGACGCCGTGGGCCGCGTCGATCTCAAGATCGGCGGTCTCATCCCGATCGTCTCTGGCGCCCGCGCCCTCTCGATCCGCCATGACGTCCGCCAGCGCGCCACGCCCAGCCGTCTCGAAGGCGTCGCCGGCCGTGGCATCGGCTCGCCGAAGGACGTCGCCGCCGTAGTCGAGGCGCACCGCGTCATCCTCGGCGCCATCCTGGACCAGCAGCTCGTCGACACCGAGCAGGGAGTGCCGCTCTCCACCCGCGTCGACGTCGAGCGGCTGGGCAAGGCGCGGCTGGCGGAGCTGAAGGACGCGCTCCACAAGGTCGATCTCGTGGTCGCCATGGTCGGCGAGGGGCGCGTGTGACCGCTTTTCGCCTCCCACAGCTCAAGCCGTGAGACGACTCTTAAGCACAGCAGAGTTGCCACCCGCCGTGACGCGACCGACGAACTAAGCTATTGATTTCGTGGTGCCGCAAGAGGGACTCGAACCCCCGACCCCCTCATTACGAATGAGGTGCTCTACCGCCTGAGCTATTGCGGCGTACCAACCGCCGTGAAGCCTGCGCGATAAGCAGACCGGTTCCGGCGCGGGCTCGTTCGGCGGGAATGCTCTCCCGCACGGTGCAAGCGGCGTCTTGGTAGCCGGTTCGCAAGCACTTGGGAAGCCCCAAAGTGGCCACCCGCCCGCTGGCTCAGCTCCGGCGCGCCGGACGATAGACGCTCGCCTCGGCGTCCCATTCGAGAGCGCCGAGATCCTTGGGCCCCAGAGCGTCCGCCGCGCGCCGTTGGGCGTTGGCCGCCGCCTGCTCGGCCTCGGCCGCTCGCGATTGCACCTCGCGCGCCAGCCACCGCGCCGCAGCGAGCAGGCCGGCTCCGGCGATCACCAGGACGATCTGTGGCATCTGCCCCTCCTGCCCGTCATGGAAGCGGAGTGCCGGGACTCAAAGACCATAACGCGACCAGAGCGCCCGCGCCTCGATAGCGGACACCAAGTCGTCGGCGAAAGCAAGGCCCGCCGCCTCCCCGTTCCCCGCCAGCACGTCGCCGAGCGGCGCTCGCCTGAGTCGTGACAGCAGCCCCCCAGACGAGATCGGCACCAGCTTCAGCTGCACCTTCGGCCCGTACATCTCGCGCATCTTGCTGCGCACGTCTGCGATGCCGTCGATCAGCCCGTGCTCGAGGGACTTTGCCGCCGACCAGAACGCGCCCGAGAACAGCTCCGAATCGGGACCGCGCAGACGCCCCGCGCGTCGCTCCTTCACCACGCCGATGAACACGTCGTGGACATCCCGCTGCAGCGCCTTCAGCCGCTCCACGTCGTCCGCCTTCTCGGGCGAGAACATGTCGAGCGAGCCCTTGTTGGCACCGCTCGTGTAGACGCGCCGGTCAATGCCTAGCTTTTGTATTGCCTTGTCGAGGCCGAACGAGGCGGAAATGACGCCGATCGAGCCGATGATCGACGACGCGTCGGCGTAGATCTCGTCGCCCGCTATCGCGAGGTAGTAGCCACCGGACGCCGCCACATCCTCGCAGAAGACGTGCACCGTCTTCTTCTTCTCCTCGGCGAGCTGGCGGATGCGCCGGAAGATCAGGCTCGACTGCACCGGCGAGCCGCCCGGAGAGTTGATCACGATGGCGACGGACGGCGTCTTGGAGGCGGCGAACGCGCGCTCGAGCGCCTGCGCCACCGTCGCCAGACTGAGCCCCGGCCGCAGCGGCGTCACCATGCCAATCGGTCCAGTCAGACGCACCACGGGCACCACCGGGCCGCTCTTGAATGGCCACATCTCGCGTCTTCCTCCAATTTTCGTGGATCATGCCGGTCGCGCGTAGCGCCGTCCGAGCGATGTTTAGTGCAAGCCGCCGCCGTCGGCCAGAACCGAGCAGACCACTCCCGGCCTGCCGAGTCGATCGCGGTCGCCGACGCCACCTGAGCATTTATGCTGCAGCGCAAATATTCCGATCGATTTAGTCTTGTATTATTTCCTGCAACAGGTCGCCGAGCGGAATTTACACATTCGAATATTTCGAGTTACGCTCCACGTTAATGGGTCTGCGCCGCGGGAAGCCCCACAGCGCCTGCACCCCGCCGGACCCGAAAGGGACGAGCTCAATAAATCAAAGACTTGCACTGGGGAGGACGAGCATGACCGACGTCAAGACGGCTGCCAAGCGCACCTATCGCCGCTTCAAGGACGGAGAGTCGCCCAACGATTGGGACAGTCTGCAGGACCGCATCTTCCAGGCCGACCGCTCCTACAAGTGCCCCACCTACGTCCACCGCACGCCGCCTTGTCAGGCCAGCTGCCCCTCGGGACACGACGTCCGCGGCTGGCTCTCGATCGTGCGCGGCCTCGACAAGCCGCCGGTCGCAGGCCAGACCTGGCAGGAGTACGCCTTCAACCGCATGGTCGAATCGAACCCGTTCCCGGCCATCATGGGCCGCGTCTGCCCCGCTCCCTGCCAGGACGGCTGCAATCGCAACGAGGTCGAGGACTACGTCGGCATCAACTCGATTGAGCACTACGTCGGCAACTGGGCCATCGAGCACAAGCTGAAGCTGCCGCAGCCCGGCCCCGACACCGGCAAGAAGGTCGCTATCGTCGGCTCCGGACCGGCAGGGCTCGCCGCCGCCTACTTCCTGCGCCGCAAGGGCCACGCCGTCACCATCTTCGAGATGCGCGCCGAGCTCGGCGGCATGATGCGCTACGGCATCCCCGGCTACCGCACCCCGCGTGACGTGCTCGACGCCGAGGTGCAGCGCATTCTCGACCTCGGCGTCGAGGTCGTCACCGGCAAGAAGATCGGCGTCGACATCTCGCTCGCCGATCTCGAGAAGCAGTACAACGCCGTGTTCATGGCCATGGGCGCCCAGAGCGGTCAGGCGCTGACCATCCCGGGCGCCGAGAAGGCGCCGAACGTCATCACCGGCATCGACTTCCTGGTCGCCTTCAATGACGGGCGGTTGCGGCACGGCGCCCACCGCGTGCTGGTCATCGGCGGCGGCGACACGGCCATGGACGTCGCCGCTGTGGCACGCCGCCTCGGCCACATCGAGCATGCCCACCCGAGCGACCGCCCCGAATTCGTCGTCCTCAACCAGACCGCGCAGGATGTGGCCTCGGTCGCTCATCGCCAGGGCGCGGAGGTGACCGTCGTCTACCGCCGGCCGATCGAGAAGATGCCGGCCACCAAGCAGGAGGTCGAGCACGTCCTGCAGGAGGGCGTCAGTATCCGCGGCTCGCTGGCCCCCGTCTCGGTGGTGCTCGACGAGCAAGGACGCGCCAAGGCCTTACGCGTCATCGAAGTCGAATGGGCCGGCAATAAGATGACCGAGAAGGCCGGGTCCGAGTACGACATCGCCTGTGACCTGATCGTCTCGGCAATCGGCCAGGGCGGCGACTTCACGGGCATGAAGGAGCTCGACAACGGCAAGGGCCTGATGAAGGCCGACGCCCTCTACCGCTGGCCCGGCCGCCCCGGCATCTTCGTCGGCGGCGACGTCATCAAGCCGCACCTTCTGACGACCGCCATCGGCCATGCCTCGATCGCTTGCGAGGCCATCGACCACTACGTCGACGGCGAGCCGCTCGACAAGCGTCCCAAGGTCGACGTGCACCATTTCGAGCTGCTCGGCGAACTGCAGCAGCGCGGCCTGGCGCCTGAGCCCTACCAGCACGGCGAAGCCAAGGGCACCGACGGCGCCAAGTTCGCCGTGCACAACTTCGAGGACCGCTCGTCGGCGCAGATCATCCCGCACGAGAAGCTGTTCCTCGGCCACTTCGGCATCGACGCCCGCCGACTGCGCGGCGAGAAGCACATCGGCGGCGAGGAGGTGCTCGGCAACTTCGAGGAGCGCCTGCAGGCGCTGACCGACAAGCAGGCGCAGGAGGAGGCCAAGCGCTGCATGAGCTGCGGCATGTGCTTCGAGTGCGACAACTGCATGATCTACTGCCCGCAGACGGCGGTGGAGCGCGTGCCGAAGAAGGAGCGCGCCGTCGGCCGATACGTCACCACGGTCTACGCCAAGTGCATCGGCTGCCACATCTGCGCCGACGTCTGCCCCTCGGGCTACATCCAGATGGGGCTGGGCGATAGCTGACCCATCGGCCCGCGCTCTCCTCTCCCCCTCGAGGGGGAGGGCACAGGGTGACGGCACTTCAGGCACCGCTTCCCCCTCCCGCTTGCGGGCAGGGGGAAGGTGGGGTGCTCGTTCCATTAGGCACCCGGCGATCCGCCCCCTTACGCCCTGATATCCAGCGCCGCCCCGCCGCGCAGGATCCCGTCCACATCCAACGTGAAGCCGTGCCCCTCGCCGCCGTGAAGCACCAGCGCGTCGAGCAGCACCATCGGCGCCCGGCTCGCCTTGATCCCCTGCACTAGCACGCGGATCGCCGCCTCGCCGCGTCTCGGCACGACCGGCAGCACGCGCAGGTCGCCGAACCGCCCGGCGAACGCCGCCAGCACCGAGCCCAGCGCCTCCGCCTTATGGATCATCGTCGCCGTGCCGCCCGGTGCCGCCATGCGCGCCATGAACCGCCCCCATTGGTCGAGATCGCTCTCCGCCATGGCGTGCGCCGCCGACTTCAGGCGATGTCCGGCTGGGGTTCCCCGGCCCTCGTTATGGAACGGCGGGTTGGCGATGACATGGTCGAAGCTGTCAGGGGCAAGGCCGACCGCAGCGAGAGCACCGGCGCTTGCGCCCAGATCTCCCTCCGCCACCCGCACCCGCTCCTCGAGACCGTTGCGCGTGATGTTCCGCCGGGCCAGCTCCGCCAGCACAGGCTCGCGCTCGAGCAGCACCACCTCCGTCTCCTCGACGCGCCGCGCCGCACAGAGGCCCGCTGTCCCCACTCCGGCGCCGATATCCAGCAAGCTCTCGGTCTCCCCCCGTGCCAGCGGCACCGACGCCGCCAGCAGCACCGGATCGATGCCGGCCCGGTAGCCCGGCTTCGGCTGCAGCAGGCGGAGCGCACCGCCAAGGAAGATGTCATCCGTCGTAGCCGCGCCGCACACGGGCTCCCCTTCCTCATGCGTCATCGCGGCTCACCCACTCGCCCACGCCCCCGCCTCTGAGCACGTCCACGGCGCTCCGCCAATCCTCCTCCGCCACCATCACGCGACGCGGCAGGATGCCGATCGATCCCTCGACGAGGCTCATGTGCCGGTCGAGCACGACCGCGGCAATGCCGGCCCCCTTCAACAGAGCCTCGACATAGCTCAGCACGACGGGGTCGGTCGTCTCGACGAGCTGCTTCATACCGGCGCTGGTCCCAAGAATGTCGTGCGTTCAGAGGGAAATAACGATAGTGTCCAGCTCCGAGGACACTCGGCGGGACTGCGCCCTCGGACGCAAGCCCCGCACTGGGTGGGCCGCCCTTTGACCATTATCAAATGGGCGGCTCAGCCGAGGCGTCGTGGCGCTGGATCACGGCCTCGGAGTATGGCAGTGCAGGTGTCGATTGTCGCTGGTCTAGGAGCATCCGTTGGGTATCGTCATCCCGCTCGAGGAAGCCCGTGATCCTGGTGAGAGCCTGAAAGCGCTCCTGGAGATCGTGCGTGAGGACATGGATGCGATCAACCGCATCATCCTCGATAAGGCCGTATCCGATGTGGAGCTCATCCCCGAGCTGGCGCATCACCTGATCGATTCCGGTGGTAAGCGCCTGCGCCCGATGCTCGCCATCGCGTCGTCCAAGCTGTGCGGCTACCCGGGTCAGGGCCACATCCGCACCGCCGCCGCCATCGAGTTCATGCACACGGCGACGCTGCTGCACGACGATGTCGTCGACGAGAGCTCCTTCCGCCGCGGCAAGAAGGCCGCCCGCATCCTGTGGGGCAACCAGGCCAGCGTCCTGGTCGGCGACTTCCTGCTCGGCCAGGCCTTCCGCATGCTCGTCGACGTCGGCTCGCTGCCGGTGCTCAAGATCCTCTCCAACGCCGCCGCCGTCATCGCGGAAGGCGAGGTGATGCAGCTCGCCGCGGCGAAGAACACCTCCACCACCGAGGACGAGTACCTGGCCATCATCAACGCCAAGACGGCCGCCCTGTTCTCGGCCGCCGCCGAGTGCGGCGCAGCCATCACCAACCGCCCCGCCGCCGAGCAGGCCGCGCTGAAATCCTACGGCAAGAACCTCGGCATCGCCTTCCAGCTCGTCGACGACGCGCTCGACTACTCCGGCGACAGCGCCAGCCTCGGCAAGGCGGTGGGCGACGACTTCCGCGAGGGCAAGATCACCCTCCCGCTCATCCTTTCCTATCGCCGCGGCAGCGACACCGAGCGCGAGTTCTGGCGCCGTACCATCGTCGAGGGCAACGTCACCGACGCCGACCTCGATCAGGCGATCTCGCTGATGAAGAAGCACAAGGCGATCGAGGCCACCCTCGAGCGCGCGCGCTCCTATGGCGCCATCGCTCGCGACGCCATGGCCATCTTCCCCGACCGCGCCGAGAAGCGCGCCATGGAGGACGTGATCTCCTTCTGTATCGCGCGCGCGTACTGAGGGCGCGCCGGGCGGCACGAGCCGTGGATTGATCGCCTGCGCCCGTCTCCGCGTAGAGGCTGGGCAGATCATTCGGCCATGGGAGCCCGTTCGACATGCCGACCCGCATCTATCTCATCCGGCACGGGGCAACCCAGCTCACCGAGGAGGATCGCTTCGCCGGCTCATCCGACGTCGATCTCTCGCCGGAGGGGCGCAAGCAGGTGGCGAGCCTCGCCGAGCGCCTCAAGGACGACAAGCTCGACGCCATATACGCCAGCCCCCTGACCCGCACCGTCGAGACGGCACGCATCCTCGCCACGCCGCATGGGCTCGAACCGATCCCCGAGCCGAGCCTGCGCGAGATCGATTACGGCAAGTGGGAGGGACTGCGCCGCACCGACGTCGAGCGCGATTTCGAGACCGAGTACGGCATCTGGCAGGAGGATCCGTTCACCATTGCCCCGCCAGGAGGCGAATCAGGCCTCAACGTCCTCAATCGCGTCCTGCCCGTCGTCCGCCGCATCGTCGAGACGCACCGCCACAAGAGCGTGCTCGTCGTCTCCCACAAGGGCACCAACCGACTGCTGATCTCGAGCCTGCTGGGCTTCGACGTGCGCAGCTACCGCGACCGCCTCGACCAGAGCCCCGCCGCCCTCAACATTCTCGACTTCATGAGCGAGGTGCGCCCGCGCCTGCGCCTCTTCAACGACGTGTCTCATTACGAGGGCATACCCGCGCGTGTTCTGAGCCAGCGCCTCTCCAAATGGTGGAGCCCGCAGGGCTGATCACACGCTCCTGAGCTCGATCTGGTGCACGTCGATGCGGCCGACCGAGAACCCCGCGGCACACATGGCGAGGTAGAGCCGCCACCCTCTCCGGAAGCTCTTGTCGTAGCCGAGCGCGGCGATCGCCGGCTCGCTGGCGTCGAAGCGGCCGAGCCAATCGCGCAGCGTGCGCGCATAGTCGGCGCCGAACGAATAGACGTCGCGCACGGCGAGCCCCGCGCGCCCCGCCTCGCGCTGGATGTGCGGGATGGTCGGCAGCATCCCGCCCGGGAAGATGTGCTCGCGGATGAAGTCGTTGCTGCGACGGTAGGAGCGGAACATCTTGTCGCGGATCGAGATGGTCTGCACCATCGCGGCGCCGCCGGGCATCAAACGGTTCTTCAAGGTGCGGAAGTAGTGCGGCCAGTACGCCTCGCCCACCGCCTCCAGCATCTCGATCGACACGACCGCCGGATATCGTCCACTGCTCGCCCGATAGTCCTGGAGCCGCACGTCGGCCGCCGCGACGCGGGCACGCACGTAGTCGTGCTGCCGCTGCGAGATCGTCAGCGCCGTCACCTTCCGGCCCTCGTCCCTGGCAGCGGCAATGAAGCCACCCCACCCGCACCCGATCTCCAGCACCTTGTCCGCGTCGCCGATATGATCGAGCACGCGCTGGTACTTGACCGCCTGCGCTTGCTCGAGAGAGGCGGTGGAGGTCGAATAGATCCCGCTCGAGTAGCTCATGCTCGGGTCGAGCCACAGCGAATAGAACTCGTTGCCGAGATCGTAGTGCGCGAGGATGTTGCGCCGCGAGCCCGCGGGCGTGTTCCGCCGCACCAGCATGTCGCGGAGCACGCTCTTCGCCCGGTAGAGCCACGAGCCCCAGGCGTAGCGGCCGAACCCGTCGACGTTGAGCATCGCCCAGGCGACGAACGCCTCGAGGTCATCGCTGTCCCACCAGCCGCTCATATAAGCCTCGCCGAGCCCGACGTCGCCGCGCGCCGTCACGGCCTCGATCAGCCGCCAGTCGTGCACGGTGATGTGCGCCTCGGGCCCCGGCTCGCGACCCGTGAAGACGTGCTCGGTGCCCTCCGGCGTGACGATGCGCACCGAGCCGTGCCGGGTCGCGCTCTCCAGCAGCTTGAGCGTCAGTGTTCGAAAGTGGCTGGCCGAGGGCATTTCGCCTCCGAAAGGGTATGGGATGTGAGTTGACCGACGGAAATGAGCGCGCGCTCGCCGCGCGGCCTCGACTTCAGTCTGAGGCCGCGCAGGTAAAGTCGCGCCGCATGAAGATGGATGAGCGCCAGGACACGTGCCGCCGGCAGCGGCTGACGCGCGAGGCGCCTGGCGAGGCCCCATGCCGTGAGTGGCGCCAGCCGCCCGGCGATCGAGGCATAGAGCACCGTTCGCCCGTCCCGCATGAGGTTGATGAAGATGCCGAGGCGATCAGCCGTCTCGTGGAAGCGGAAGCGGTACTCGCCCTCCACGGCGAGGAACGGCGAAACATAGAGGAGCTTGCGCGCCGTGATCTCGTCGTGGCCCTCGATGACGCCGCCGTCGGGCTTGCGGCAGACGTAGCAATGCCGCTCTCCGAACGTGTTGTTGACCTCCGCGACCACCGCGCGCAGCCGCCCTTCGCCGTCGTGCGCAAGCCAGAAGCTGACTGGATTGAAGAACATTCCCGCGACACGCGGCAGCGTGACGAGGTCGATCCGCCCGCCCGGAGGCTCGAAGCCCCCCGCGCGCAGGGCCTCGTCGATCCAGTCCCTCATCGGCGCGTCGCCGCGCCCGTAGTCGCGATCGCGTAGCGTCACCAGAGCCGGCCGGTTGTACCCGAGCCACGGCCACGGCAGGCTCGGCAGCGCGTCGACCGGCACGCGCAGGTACCAGAGCCGGTGCGACAGCTGATAGCGCGTCTCGGCATGGCGCACGTGAGTCACGCGGGCGTCGAGCAGCCCGCCCGCGATCGCTGCATCCGTCTCACCTGCGCGATCGGCTGGCGCGGTCATCAGGCGCATGGCACCCACCCCGCCATCCGCTCGGCGACCCAGTGCGCGCTGGCGAGGCCGTCCTCGTGGAAGCCGTACCGCGACCAAGCCCCGGCGAACCAAAGTCCGCGGCGTCCCTGGATCTCGGGTAGACGCGCCTGTGCCCCCACCGCCGCCCGTGACAGCACCGGATGCCGGAAGGTGTGGCGGTCGAGGATCGTCTTCTCGGCGATCGGCCGCCCCGGATTGAGCGTCACGAGCATTGGCGGGCCGGGCAGGCTCTGCAGCCGGTTCATCCAGTAGGTGACGGTGATGGCGTCCTGATCGGTCGTACCATCTCCTGTAAACACCCAGCTCGCCCAGGCCGCCCGCGCCCTGGGCATGAAGCTCGCGTCGCCGTGCAACACGGCATGATTGTCGCGGAACTCGAACGCCGAGAGGATTGCGCGCTCCGCAGCCGTCGGCGCGGCGATCAGCGCCAGCGCGGTATCCGCGTGACAGGCGAGCACGACCTCGTCGAACACGTCCCGCTCGCCGCCCGCCGCCGCCACCGCGTGCCGGCCGCCCGTCACCGCCTCGATCGACCGCACCGGCGCACCGGCACGGATCATCACCCCGAACCGCTGCTCCAGCAGAGCGGACAGCGCCGCCACGTAGTTACGGCTGCCGCCCTCGACCGTCCGCCACAGGTGATGCCCGGTCGCCGAGAGTAGGTTGTGGTTCTTGAAGAAGCGCACAAACGTCTTGGCCGGCATGTCGAGGATCTGGCCCGGCGGAGTGCTCCAGATCGCGGCGCCCATGGGCACGATGAAGCGGTCCCGCGCAATTCCCCCGAGTTGCAGCTCGGACAGCCAGTCCCCGAGGCTCGGATCATTCCGAGCATCGAGAACCTCAGTAGCACGCTGGAAGAACCTGCGGAGATCGCCGAGCATCCGCCAATATGACGGAGAAAGGACGTTCCCGGGCTGGGCGAAGATCCCCCTCGGCGAGCTGCCGCTCAGCTCCAGGCCGCCGACACTGACCCCGAACGACATGTCGGTCGGCATCGTCTTGATACCCAGCTCGGCGAAGAGCGCTTTGAGATGGGGGTAGTTGACCTCGTTGTAGACGATGAAGCCCGTGTCGACGGCAACTCGCCGGCCGCCGCTCGTCACGTCCAAAGTGCGCGCATGTCCGCCAAGCCGCGGCTCGGCCTCGTAGATCACGACCTCGTTGTCCCCGGCCAGCAGGCGCGCCGCGCCAAGCCCCGAGATGCCTGCCCCGATGACGGCTATTCGTCCCACGCGCGGCTGTCCCCTCTGCCTCCACACCCCCCTTACGACCGTTCACGGCTCTTGGATCTGCGCTGGAGATCCTACCGCGCCGCCGCCCCGTATCCAGCTCCGACGCCGACGAGATCAGATTCGCGGATCAGACGGGCCAGACCATGTTCGACACCACAACCCTGATCGGCTCGATCGCCCTGCTTTCCGCCGGCATGCTGGCAGCGTGGCTGCTGGTGATGCGTACCGGAAACGGCGGCTGGTCCGATGTCATCTGGACCTTTTCCGTTGGCGCCTCGGGGGTTTGGGCAGCACTCGGCCCGGGCGGAGCCGGTCCCCGCGCCAGCGTGGCGGCCGCCCTCGTCGCCGCCTGGTCGCTCAGGCTTGGCCTACACCTCGTGCGCCGCGTCTCGAGCCATGCCGAGGACTTTCGCTACACCCGCCTCCGCTCCGATTGGGGACCGGCCTACCGCACGAAAATGCTTGCCTTTCTCCAGCTCCAGGCCGCGTTCGCCGTGCCCCTGGTGCTGGCCGTGCACGTCGCCGCTACCCGCCCCGGCCCGTTCCCGGACGCCGCCGACCTGATCGGCTTGGTCATCATCGCTGTTGCCGTGGCCGGCGAGGCCATCGCCGACCGCCAGCTCGCCGCGTTCGCGGCCTCCGGCAAGGCCCATGGCAACGTTCTCGACAGTGGCCTCTGGGGCTGGTCGCGGCACCCCAACTTCTTCTTCGAGTGGCTCGCCTGGTGCGCCTGGGCCGTCATCGCGATCGGGCCGCATCTGGCGCTCTGGCCCGGCGCCCTCGCCCTGCTCGCCCCCATCACAATGTACTGGCTGCTCGTCCACGTCACCGGCATCCCGCCCATCGAGGAGCGGATGCTCGCGACGCGCGGCGACGCCTTCCGCGCCTATCAGCGCCGCGTCCCCGTCTTCTTCCCCCGCCCGCCCCAGCTCGCCAGCCGATGACAGGCGAAGGCCAGCCGCACGTCGTGACGCCCATCCCTCAACCTGGAGACCGGCCGTGACCTACATTCCCCTATCGATCATCATCGGCGCCATCCACGCCGTCGAGCGGCTCCCCCTCCCCGATCCGGTGCTGCGCGCCGCCGTAGCCACCATGGTCGCCCGCAACCCGCTGCCTCCCGAGCCCTCCTCCGAGGCGGACGCGGACTTCGCCCGCGCCATGCGCATCCTCCCGGTCGCCGTACACACCGACGAAGCCAATCGGCAGCATTACGAGCTGCCCCCTGAGTTCTTTAGTCTCGTCCTCGGCCCGCACCGGAAATATTCCTGCTGCTATTACGACAAGCCCGGGACCACGCTCGCCGAGGCCGAGTTGCGCGCCCTCGAGATCACGGCCGAGCGGGCCGGGCTCGCCGACGGCCAGCGCATCCTCGAGCTCGGCTGCGGCTGGGGCTCGCTGTCGCTGTTCATGGCCGAGCGCTTCCCCCGCGCCACCATCACCGCCGTCAGCAACTCGCACGGCCAGCGCCAATTCATCGAGGCCGAGGCGGCCCGGCGTGGTCTCGGCAATCTCCGTGTCATCACCGCCGATATGACGGCGTTCGAGCCGGAGGGCATGTTCGACCGCATGGTCTCCGTCGAGATGCTCGAGCACATCGCCAACTGGCCGGCGCTGCTCGCGCGCCTCACGCCGCACCTGACTGCGGACGGCTGCATGCTGGTCCACGTCTTCTCACACCGCACACGCGCCTATCGCTTCGACCACGACGATCCCACCGACTGGATCGCACAGCACTTCTTCACCGGAGGCCTGATGCCGAGCGACGGCCTGATGCGCCAGTTCCCCGACATCGTTCGCGTCGACGAGGAGTGGCGCTGGGACGGCCGCCACTACGCGCGCACCGCCCGCGACTGGCTGGCCAACTTCCACCGCAACGAGGCCCAGACCCTGGCCATCCTGCGCCAAGTCTACGGCGACGCGACACCCCTCTGGCATCGCCGCTGGCGGCTGTTCTTCCTTGCTGTCGAGGGCCTCTTCGCGCATCGCGACGGCGCCGAGTGGGGCGTGAAGCACTACCGCCTCCGCCATCCTTGACGACATCTGAACGGCAGCGCCTCAGGCGGCGAAGTAACGCGCCGCCGCGGTCGCCGCCACCGCCGCCGTGGCGGTCAGCAGCGGGCCCCAGAGGAGATCCATGACCGCGAGCTGAGGTCCGTAGACCTTGAGGGTCGCGTAGTTGGTCAGCGCGTAGGTGCCGTAGGCGACGAGGCCGAGCATGGCACCGCGGGCCGCCACGGAGCCGTATCCGGCGCCGGCTTCGAGCGAAGGCGCCACCACGAGCACGATCAACCCCACGAGATAGAGCAGATAGAAGGCCACGGCCGGCGCCATCCGGAACGACTCGAGAAGCTGCCCTCCGAGGAGGCGCCGGTAGGTGCTGGCCATCATCGTCAGCCAGATGGCGTCGAGAATGAGTAGCGTCGCGGCAGCCGCGGCGAATGCGATCACGAATTTCACCTTTGCGTTCTCCCCACACGAGCCCTGCCGCGGTTCGGCTCAGTCGCTACGTGCCGGGTGCTCAGCTGGTTCAACTGCTCGTGAAAGTGGGGCACGCACCCCGGCGCGATGGCAAGTCCGCCGGTGCTAACCGATCACCGTCGCCACCACCCACCACGAAGGTCTGGCCGCGCGAATGAGAGCGGCCGCCGCCCCTGCCGCCGCCTCGCTCGCGAAAATACCGAAGCAGGTCGGCCCCCCGCCGGAGAGTTGAGCGATGAGACACCCCTCCTGGCCCTCGATTGTCGCCAGCACGTCGTCGATGACCGGCACCACCTCGCGCGCCGGCCGCGTCAGGTCGTTGCCGTGAGCCCGCATGTAGCGAACCACGTCGCCCCCACTGAGGAATGGCCCAGGAATCACGGGATCCACCGGATCACGCGCAAGCTTCGCGGCGCCGAGCCGGCGGAACACCTGCGCCGTCTTGTCGGCCGGTACCGTCACCATGGGATTGACGATCACCGCCGGAAGCGCCGGCACATGCACCGTGGCCATGCGCTCGCCGATGCCCCACATCAGCGCGCTCTCACCCGGCACGCACACCGGCACGTCAGCCCCCAGGCTCTTGGCGATGTCGAGCCACGGCACGATCGTCTCGTGCTCCGGATTGACCCGCCGCACGGCCCGGATCAGCGCCGCCGCGTCGGCCGATCCGCCGCCGATCCCCGCCGCCACCGGCAGGTGCTTTTCCAGCGTGACGCGCCCCAGTACCAAGCGTGGCTCCGCCGCCTGAAGCCGCCGCAAGGTCGCCGCCAACAGGTTCTCGCCAAGGATGGCGGAAGCACCCGGCCCGGAGACATGAACCTCCACCGGCCCGCCGGGCTCCAGAGTCACCACGTCCGCCGGCTCGCGCGCGAACGCGACGAGACTCTCCAGCGCGTGGTAGCCGTCCTCGGGCCTGCGCCCCAGCACCTTCAGCGTGAGATTGACCTTCGGCCGCGCCGCATCGGTGACTGCCGCCTCCGCGGCCCTTGCCATGGCCGCCGGCTCACTCGACGACCGGCCGCGTCCCAGCCCGCTCGACCTTGCGGCGCGGAACCTCGGCGCGCTGTCCCTCGCCCGGCTTCTTCACCACGCGCTGCGGCGCGCGCGCCTGCAGGCCCTTGGTGAGCTTGCGGCGGATCTTGTCGACCTCGTCCGGCTCCGGGCTGAGGCTAAGTGACTGGTCCCACTGGAACTTCGCCTCGCGCTGCCGCCCGACGCGCCACAGCGCGTCACCGAGATGGTCGTTGAGCACCGGATCCTCGGGCCGCAGCTCGACGGCGCGCTCCAGGTACTTCACCGCCTCCTTGTAGTTGCCCAGCCGGTAATGCGCCCAGCCCAGGCTGTCGACGATGTAGCCGTCGTCCGGCTTCAGCGACACGGCTTTCTCGATCAGCTGCATGCCCTGCTTGAGATTGCGCTCCTGATCGATCCACGAGTAGCCGAGATAGTTGAGCACCAGCGGCTGATCTGGATAGAGCTGCAGCGCCTTCTGCAGGTCCATCTCCGCCTGCGGCCACTTCTTCAGCCGCTCGTAGCAGGTGCCGCGCGCGTAATAGTAAGCCCAGTGACGCTTCTCAGGCTTGGTGATCAGTGCGATCGCCTTCGAGTAGTACTCGGCCGCCTCGCCATAGCGCTTGCGTGCCCGCATGATCGAGCCCAGCGCATCGAGCGGCTTGATGTCCGTCGGATCGGCCTTGACCAGCTTCTCCAGGAGCGCCTGCGCCTCGTCAACGCGGTCGAGCGAGTTGAGGTCGAAGGCCTTTCGCACGTCGATGCTGGTCTGCAGTGGAGAGCCAGCCGGGATCCGGTCATACGCGGCGATCGCGGCGTCGTAGCGCTTCGTCGTCTCGTAGGCGCTGGCCAGCGCCGCCAGCGCGAACGGCTGGTCCGGCACCAGGTAGAGCGCCATCTGCAGGTAGAGAATGGCGACGTTGACGCCGCCCTCGCCGGTCAGCGCCTCACCGAGGCCGTAGAACACCTCCGCAAGGCCATCCCGAGCCGTCGGCACCAGCAGGTCGACCTTGCCGCCGTCGTTGATGCGCTCGAGCAGTGCGCGCGCCAGGGGATGCCCCTCGCCCTGGCTGCGGTCCAGGTGCTCCTTGATGATCGCCCGGGCACCTTGGGGATTGCCGGCGTGCGCCACGCTCTGCGCATAGGCGAGCGCCGTCCGCAGCGTCCGGTTGTCGTGCTTGAACAGCTTTTCGAAGGCGGATCGCGCCTCCTCGTGCCGGCCGCCGATGTCGGCCATCAGCGCGCGGTGGTATTGGACGTAGAATTGCGCCCATTCCGCCTGCTTGGGCAGCGCCAGCAGTTCGAGAGCCGCCTCGGTCTCTCCGCGCGCGACGCGGATCCAGCCCTTTGCCAGCGTGCTCGTCAGCTCGCCGATCGGCCCAGTGCCGGCCGCCTTGAAGTGTGCCTCGGCCTTGTCGTAGGCGCCCGCCTTGAACTCGCTCAGGCCCAGCATGACGTGGGCCATGCGATGGCCCTGGTCCTTGGCGATCAGCTGCTCGGCATAGCGTGCCGCGCGCTGCCAGTCGCCGACGCTGATCGACATCATGAACGACTGCTCGAGCAGCACCTCGTTGCCCGGATCGAGCTGCAGCGCGTTGCGGTACATCTCCGCGGCCTGCTCGGAATCGTTGAGTGAGCGCGCAAACCGGCCCGCCAGATAGCTTCCGATCAGCGAATGCGCCGAATCGCCCTCGTCGCCGGGCCGCGCCGCCTGCGTCGGCATGAATTGGGCAGCCACGCCGAGCGCGGCCAGGGCGGCGGTGATGCTGACGATGCGGCGCCCGTGGCGTGATCTCATCCGGCTGTTCCTTTGCGGGCTATTTGCCCCTGCATGCGTTGGCGGTCGAGCGATCCCGTTTCCGGGTTGTAGCAGGAAGCACGCACCTTTGGCGACAAGACGGCACGCTCGCGACGTCCGACCGCCCGGCCGTTCCCGCCACGATACAGGGCCATTCGATATTGTCGCGACCCGCCTTCGCCCAGAATCGACGCAACATGCTGTCGCGTCAAGTGGCGCGGGGGTCCCAGGCGGGCTTCCTGCACAACCTCCGGCGAGCCAGCGGCAATGTCTGGCCTCGTGCACAATCCGGCTCGGAAGGGGTTCCGGCCCGGTCCGCCGTGTGTATGATCCCCACCACCCGGCCCCGGGCGACGGGCCGACCGAGGCAATGGGCTTGTTGCGATGCGCGCCGCGAACGCAATCGACTTCTGGCGCGGTTTTGCGCTCGTCAACATCTTCATCAACCACGTTCCCGGCAACGTCTTTGCCCTCTGGACGCTGCGCAACTTCGCCATCTCGGACGCCGCCGAGCTGTTCGTCTTCCTGGCCGGCTGGTCTCTCTCCTACGCCACCGGCGGCCCGAATCGCCGCGAGACCGCCGCCCAGTCGACCTACCGCGTCCTCAACCGCGCCTTGCTGATCTACCTCGTCCAGCTGGCCATCACCCTGATCGCGCTGGCCATTCTATCCGTCGCGGCTCAGGTCCGCGCCAACCCGCTCTATCTCGAATGGCTCAACTCGGGCCCCGTCTTCTACGACACCGCACGCGCCTTCATCGGTCTCGCATTGCTCACCTACCAGCTCGGCTACTTCAATATCCTGCCGCTCTACGTCGTGCTGCTCGCCATCGCCCCTGTGTTCGTGCTCCTCGCCCGCTGGAAGAAACGGGCCGCGCTCGGCCTGTCACTGCTCGTCTACGCCATCGCCGTGACCACCGGGCTGACCTTGCCGAGCTGGCCGTCGGAGGACCAGTGGTACTTCAACCCATTGAGCTGGCAGCTCCTTCTCGTCGGCGGCTTCATCGCCGCCGAGGTTGCGCGCGACGGCGACAGGCTCCGCAAGCTGGCTCGCCGCCTGATGCCGCTGGCGATTGCCGTCATTGTGATCGGCGCCGTCGTCACGCTCGGCCATTACTGGCCCGATCCCCTCCGCGTGCCCAAGCCGCGCATGCTGTTCCTGTTCGACAAGACGTACTTGTCCCCGGTCCGCATCCTGAGCCTGCTCGCCCTCGCCGTCGCCTTCCACGCCGCTTTTCCGGCCATCGAGCGCCATTCCGGTCCCGTGGCCCGATTCCTGTGCAAGCTCGGCCGCAACTCGCTCCCCGTCTTCTGCGTCGGCTCACTGCTCGCGCTCGTCGGCCAGATCGTCCGCTTCGATACCAACGGCGGATGGGTTGTCGATGCGGCAACCGTCGTCTGTGGTATCGTCCTCATGGGGTTCACCGCATGGTTCGCAGAATGGCGCGAGCAAGGCGCGCAAAAATCGCTACCGCGCTCTTGATCGTCACGCTGCCGGTCTCGGCGCTGGCGCAGGATCGCCCTGCGACGGTCGCCCCGGCGCCGCCGCTGACGCGCGTGCCCTTGCAGCTTTCGAGCGAGTGCAAGGTCAAGAGCCCCACATTCGAGGGCCGCGCCGCCCTGCGCGTCGTGCGTAAGGCACTGCGCGAGAGGCGCCCCATCCGCGTCCTCGCCGTCGGCACGTCGTCCTCGCTCGGCAGCGGCGGACCGACTGCCGTATCCAGCTATCCGCTGCGGCTGGAGAACGACATCGAGGGACTTCTGCGCGGCATCGACGTGGACATGACCTCGCGGGCCATCGCCGCAGAGATCACCCTCGAAGCGACCGAGCGCCTGCGCCTCGAGATCGCCGAGACCAAGCCCGACCTCCTCGTCTGGC
>WBZX01000835.1_pt1 | contig 25772 bp, 16 predicted proteins | sample 5204211 | NCBI WGS metagenome assembly WBZX01 (sample SAMN12344362, study PRJNA552823) | activated sludge metagenome | biome: Activated sludge suspended growth; feature: Nitrification reactor; material: Wastewater; isolation source: activated sludge from nitrification reactor of wastewater... | reverse complement strand
CAGTCTCGGCGGCAAGTCCAAGCGAGAGCTAGAGCACGACCTGCGCGCGCTGATTGCTGACTACACCCAAGACATCGCGGGTGGCTTTAACAAGCAGGTCTACAACTTCGCGTCCCAGGTCGTTCCGCCCGCGCTGTCGCTTTTGCTGTCGCCGGAAAAGCCGCTTCAGCTACCGCTCCAGATGCTTCAGCCGCACAAGCTGCTCGATTCGCTGGCCGAGCGGCTGCAAGTGCAAGGACCGCTCAGCCACCTGCGCAAGCTCGCAGAGGTCGGCACGCTGGTCTGTGTGCCCACGCACCTGTCGAACCTCGACTCGCCGGTGATGGGCTATGCGCTGCAAGCGGCGGGACTGCCGCCCACGACCTATGGTGCCGGGAAGAACCTGTTTACGAACCCGATGCTCGGGTTCTTCATGCGCAACTGCGGTGCGTACCGGGTCGATCGGCGGATTCGTCACGAGCTGTACAAAGATGTGCTCAAGACCTACTCGCAGGTGATCCTGGAGCGCGGCTACCACTCGATGTTCTTCCCCGGTGGCACCCGCTCGCGCTCGGGCAGAGTCGAAGGACGGCTCAAGCTGGGTCTGCTCGGCACAGCGCTGACAGCCACCATCGAAGGGTTTCGGCGCGAAGCGGGCGAAGCAACCGGCGGTCGCGTCAGGCCGATCTTCATCGTGCCCGTCACCGTCAACCAGCAGCTGGTCCTGGAAGCCGAAACGCTCATCGCCGACTACCTCAAAGAAACAGGCCGGGCGCGCTTCATCATCGAAGACGACGAGTCAGCCCAGTGGCGCAAGGTCGTGGACTTCGCGCGCTCGATGATGACCCACACCGGCGCCATCGTCATTCGCTTCGGACAGCCGATGGACGTGCTTGGGCACTCGCTCAACGAAGTCGGACAGTCGGTTGGACCGCACGGACAGCTCGTCGACCTGGCGCGCTACTTCTGGGTGCAGGGCAAGCCCCAGGCACTTCCCCAGCGCGACGCCGAGTACATGAACCAGACCGCCGTCGCCATTGCTCGGGCCTATCGTCGAGAGACAGTGCTACTGCCCACCCACCTACTCGCCTCGGTGCTGTGGCGTCGAATCGGCCAAGCACTGCCAGGCCTGGACCTGTATCGCAGGCTGCGTCAGCCGCTCGATCTGCACGTTCCGCAGGCTGACCTTTTGGCCGATGTCGCGCGCCTTCAGACGCAGCTACTCCACAAGCGACATCACCTTGGACCTCGCGCCGATGGAACCCCGGAGCAGGTCGTTGAAGCGGGACTGGCTGCCTTTGCCAGCTACCACACTGAACCAGCGGCGATCCGGACGCCATCGAACGCGGTGAGCATCGGCGACCGGCAGCTTCTGTACTACTACCAGAACCGTGTCGAATCGTTGGGGGATGCAGAATGAGCGGCCTTACTGTTGCAGTCATCGGGGGCGGAAGGTGGGCGCGTGCGCTCGCGGGGTTTTTGCTTCACAACCAGCGTCGATCGCAAGATCGCATCACCCGGGTGCTGCACTATCGCCCCCCGCGTGAGCTGGTGCGAGCCCAGGAAGACAACCGCAGCTACGCCGATGCGGCCCAGACCGACATTCCCGCTGCCGCAGGTGAGGTCCCCGATGTCAGCGCGGTCGACAGCGCCCAGCAGGCCGAGCGTCGTCAGGTCACCTCAATTGGCGTATCCGAGCTGGGACAAGCTGACGTGATCTTCTTGGCCGTGCCCGCGCCGTCCGTTCGCAAGGTGCTGCGGCTGGCCGCTCCGCATCTGCATGGAGCCCAGACGCTCATCCACGCCATCGGCAGCGTCATCCCGGCCTGCGAAGAGCATCCACACACCACGCTCATCTCACATGCAGTCGGGGAAGAGACGCCCATTCGCAAGGTGGGCGGTCTGGCCGGTCCGGCGCTCGCCCCCGATCTCGAGGAGTTTGCGCCCGCTGCGCTCGTCTGTGGCAGCCGCTTCGATGAAGTCGGAACGCAGGCCATCCAGGTGCTGTCGGGACACTCCCTGCTGGTCTATACAACCCATGATCTGATTGGCGTCGAGCTGTCACGCGCGGGGTCGTCTGTGATTGCGCTGGCGGCGGGCGTGGCCAACATCCTCGACCTGGGGACTCCGGCGCGGGCGATCCTCATCACTCGCGGCGCGGCAGAGCTGGCCCGCATCGCGGTCAAGCTGGGCGCCGAAGAACGCACCTTCTTTGGCCTGGCTGGTGTCGGAGAGTTTGTCGCAGCCACCGAGCGGCGCGGCTCTGCGGACTTTGAGCTGGGACGACTGCTCGGACAGCGCGTACCGCTTCCCGAAGCGCTCAAGCAGGTCGGTCGCGTCTGCGATGGGCCCAGCATGGTCCGCGAGGCGCACCTGCTCGGCCACAAGTTCCACGTTCGCACCTCGATCGTGTCGGCGCTGTATCAGCTCCTGCACGGCAAGTTCGACACCAAAGACGCGCTGCTGGCGCTGCTCTCGACCGACATCCACAACGAGCGCGAGTAACCGTTCCTTCGCGCTACGGTCGCCAGCTCGGCCAGTCGCTCGGCAGCAGCCCGGCGCCCGCCAGATCTTCAATCACCGCGCACAGCGGCAGGCCGACCACGTTGTCGAAGCTGCCTTCGATTCCCCGTACAAACGCAGAGAACCGACCCTGAATGGCATACGCACCGGCTTTGCCGCGCCACTCTTCGCTGCGTAGATAGCCCGCGATCTCGGCATCGGACAGCGTGCGCACCGTCACTTTCGTCGAGATGGCTCGGCTGATTCGCTGAAGCTGCCCGCTCGCATCGACGTAGCGCAGGTGATAGCCGGTCAGCACCGCATGCGACTTGCCCGAAAGCATCGTCAGCATCTGCCGGGCCGCGCCCTCATGCGGCGGCTTGCCGAGCAGCGCGCCATCGACCGTCACAATCGTGTCCGCCCCCAGGACCGGCGAGCCCGGCGCGCACAGCGTGGACGCTGCGTCGGCTTTCTGCTGGGACAGACGCAGCACCAAAGACTCCGGCAGCTCTCCCACCTGCGGGGTTTCATCTAGATCAACGGGCCACACCGCGTGGGGAATCGCCGCCGACGCCAGCATATCGATGCGCCGAGGCGAGGCAGAAGCAAGGACAAGGAGCGACATGCCGCGCATCTATACATGTTCGGTCGGCCCTCTCAAGTACACTCAAAGAGCGGTGTTCTGCGAAATGCGCGGGTTGACGATTCAGTGGACTGCGGATCGCTCTCTCAAGTACACTCAAAGAGCGGTGTTCTGCGAAATGCCGCGCTTCAGTATTCGCAAGGGGGGACTTCTTATGCGTAGCTCGCTTACACGACTGTTTCCGGTGCTGGTTGCTAGCGTGGCAGGGTTTGTGTTCTCGGTCTGTGGATCGGTGTCCACCGAGTGCGGCAGCGGCAGTGACTGCACGATTGCGCCAACTTGTACCGACAAGGTCCAAAACGGCACCGAGACCGACATCGACTGCGGCGGCTCGTGCGCGACCAAGTGTCAGGCCATGGGCAAGTGCGGCACTTCCGAGGACTGCGGCAGCGGTCTTGTCTGCCTAAGCGGCCAGTGCGCCGCGCCATCTTGCAAGGACGGCCTCAAGGACGGCGATGAAACCGACGTCGACTGCGGTGGCAGCTGCTTTGCGTGCGCTCCCGCTGCAGCATGCAAGGTCAGCGGAGACTGCACGTCACAGAACTGCGCAAGCGGTGTGTGCGCCGCGCCGACCTGCTCGGATGGCATCAAGAACGGAAACGAAAGCGACAAGGACTGCGGTGGAAGCTGCTCCCCCTGTGCCACTGGCAAGACCTGCCTGGCAGACGGCGACTGCGCCCCCCTTCTGTGCGGCACCCCGGTTCCTGAAGGTCAGAGCGCGGTCTGCGGTCTGGGCAATGGCAGCGATCTGGACCTGACCGTTCCCGCTGGCATGACGCGCACCATCAACAGCGTTGCCACGGGAGGCACCGGCACCGCCGCCAGCACCACCCTGACCGTTCGCGATGGCTCGGGACTGAGCGTCGACCAGATCGTGCTGATTCACCAGACCCAAGGAACCGGCGCGGGCCAGCATGAACTCAACCGCATCGCCTCAGTGAGCGGCACCACCGTGACGCTCAAGAACCCGCTCAAGTACGACTATGTCACCGGCTCGCAGCTCATCGTCGTGCCGCAGTACGGGACCGTCAACGTAGCCAACACCGCAACGCTGACCGCGCCTGCGTGGGATGGTCAAAAGGGCGGCATCTTGGTGTTCATGGCCAAGGGCGATGTCACGATCGCGGGCACCGTAACCATGGCAGGCAAAGGCTTCCGTGGCGCGGGCGTCGTCGGTGTTTGCTTCCCAGGCGCACCAGCTTGCCTGCTCAACCACGGTCGCACTGGCGAGTCGTCCACCGGCCCCGCTGCCTTCTCGACCCTCAGCGCCCAGTCCAAGGGCAGCAACAATGGCGGTGGTGGCGGTGGCGGCACCCGAGGCCAGGACTGCGCAGCCGGTGGCGGCGGAGCCTACGGCACGGTCGGCACAGCCGGTGTCGATGGCACGCTCGGCAACTGCCTGGCCGTGGCCGGTCAGCATGGCGGCGGTCTGCCTGGCACCGTGGTCGGAGTCCCCGATCTGACCCAAGCAATCTTCCTTGGCAGCGCGGGCGGCGAAGGCGGACCCGATGAAGACGGCGCATTCCCCGGGCCTGGCGGCAACGGCGGCGGCACGATCATCCTGTGGAGCAAGTCCGTCACGGTCGATCCCGCCACCGGCACCCTCAACGTCAGCGGCAACCCCGGTGGCGTCGGCTCAACCTCGGGTCCGTGCGGTGGCTCCGGCCGAGGCATGGGCAACGGCGGCGGCGGCTCGGGCGGCGCGGTCCGCATCGTCACCACCGATGCCGTGGCGCTAGGTACAGGTCGCGTGACGGCAGCGGGTGCGGCAGGCGGCGCGGCGGGAAGCTGCGGCGCAACCTATCCCGGCGGCGCAGGCGGTGTCGGTCGCATCCAAGTCCGCGCAGGCGGCACGCTCACCGGAACCAGCACCCCAGCGGCTTTCACCAACTAAGCCCGGTCCCCGGCCCAAGACCCGCCCGACATCCCTGCTGCGACCGATTGTGGAACCCTGGTCGGCCCAAGGTCGTCTAGGGGGGTCATGAAAACACCCCACACTACGTCGTTTGTCCTTTCGGCCTTGTTTGCTGCGGCTTGCTCCGGCGGAGCAGCGGACAGTGGCACCCTAGATGGCGCAGCCACCAGCGATGGCGGCGTCGGCGACATGGCGGATCGCTTTGCCGAAGTCGATCGCATTGCCCAAGCCAACGCCGCCGCGATCGGGCCCTTCGGTCTGGCCATCTACGGCAGCAGCGATCAGCTCTTGTTCCAGAAGATGTACGGTGACTTTACGCCCGATCGCCGTGTTGCCGTCGCCTCGTCCAGCAAGTGGATCAGCGGCCTGACCCTGTTTCGCCTGGTCAGCGATGGACGGCTCAGCCTGGACAGCACCACCGGCACGGTGCTCGGCTGGACCGCTCCCAAGGCCAACATCACGCTCAGGCAGCTTCTGTCGTTTACCTCGGGTCTGCCCCCGGATGCCAACTGCACGCTCAATCCGTCCATCAAGCTGCAAGACTGCGTCAGTCAGATTGCCCAGCTCAACCTGACCGCGACGCCGGGCACTCGCTATGACTACGGCTCGACCCACCTGGCGGTGGCGGGACGGATGGCCGAGGTTGTCACCGGCAAGACCTGGAACGACCTGTTTGCCGAGCAGCTCCGCACCCCGCTGGGCCTACCTGCCGAGGTGACGTACTACACCGCCCCCAACCAGCTCCTTGGTCAGCAAAACCCACTCATTGCCGGCGGTCTGGTGGTCAGCATGAACGAGTACGCACCGCTGCTCGGCCTCCTGTTTCGACGCGGCGTGCTCGGCAGTCAGCGGCTCATCCGCGACGACCTGTTCACCGACCAGGCCAAGGCTCCGTATCCCAGCGCCGTCATCGGAGAGTCCCCCATGCAGCAAGCCGGCTATCCGTTCTTATACGGCCTGACCGCCTGGCTGGAGTGCGACACCCCGGCCACCGGCTGCGCGGTGATCTCTTCCCCCGGCGCGTTTGGCTTTACGCCCTGGATCGACCGCGACACGGGCTACTACGCAATCATCGGCACGCTCAACACCAACAGCTCCGGCAAAGTCGTCAAGGCGTCCATCGATGCAGCGCAGGCGCTCAAGCCAGCCATTCGCACCGCGCTCGGCAAGTAACGACCGTTTCACTGCGCTAGTAGCCATCCATCTGGATCACCAAGCCGCTGTCGCCCACGGCGTAGCGGCTGTTGCCACTGCGACCCACCCCGAAGATCTCGAAGTTGGTCCCAAGCGGAACGCTCTTCCAGCTGGCACCGTCCCAGTGCGCCAGCTCGCCATAGTGGCCCCCGAGCCAGATGTCGAGCGGACCTGTGCCCGTAATGGACGCAGGGAAAGTGCTGTTGGCGGGCAGCGTCTGATCTTCCCAGGTGCTGCCGTTGTAGCGGGACAGGTAGATGTTCTTGCCGACGTCCCAGCCGCCGGTCGCCCAGACATCGCTCGGTCCACTGCCCCACAGCGACACCGCAGCAGCGGCAAGCGTCTTGGGCCACAGCGACCACTTGCTGCCGTCGTAGTGTCCGAGCCTGCCGTTCTCTCCGCTGATCCAGACATCGTTGGCAGCCGACGCCCAGACCGCAGCGACCTTGCCCAGTCCCAGGCTGAGCGTCTGGCTCGCATAGCTTGTCCCGTTGTAGTGCACGACCGTGCCAGAGTCGCCGACGATCCAGACATCGCTGCTGCTCGTGCCAGACACCCCGACCAGCTTTTCCAAGCTGCCGCCAAAGCGCTGCGGCACCGCAGTCCAGGTCGTTCCATCGAAGCGGCTCACGCGACCGTAGTCCCCGACAGCCCAGACATCGCTGCTGCTCGTGCCCCAGATCCCTGCGTAGATCGTGCTGTCCCCCGCGATACCACCCCACTCCAGCTTGCCGCCCCGGATGCGCAGGATGGAGCCGGACTGACCCGCCGCAAACACATCGCCTTGGGGGCTGCTGTAGACCGCGCGCAGCGAGCTGCCCTCGCCGCTTGAGATCTGCCGCCAGCTTGATCCGTTCCAGCGTCCGATGTAGCCCCGGATGCCGACGCCCAGCTGCTCACGTCCCAGCGGGCCACCCACCCCCGAGATCGAGGTCAACAGCGGGCCAAAGAACATCAACTGGGTCCAGGTGCTGCCGTTAAACAGCATCGGTCGGGTGCCCGTCAGCCAGACCTCGCTCGAAGCCGATGCCTCGACCCCGTAGTACGTGCCACTTGGCACCGCCGTCTGTTGCACCCAGCGGCCACCTTCCAGTCGGTAGAGGGTGGTGCCGCTGTTTTGGCTGGCGGCAAAGGGAACCAGCCAGCACTCGCCGCTTGGAGCGCACGACAGCGAGCCAATGTCCCCCCCCAATGACAGCGTCTGCTTGGTAAAGCTGCTGCCGTTGTAATAGAGCAGCGTGCCTGCTTCCCCTCCGATCCAGACATTGGACCCGCTGCTGCCGCTCACTTGAAACAGCGCCGTGGTGACCGGCGAGGTCATCTTGGTCCAGCTCGTCCCATCGAAGTGATGGATCTGACCTTGGATGCCCACCATCCAGACATCTTTGGGGCCCGAGCCCCAGACGCTGTGGATGCCTTTCCAAGAATACTCTGGCAATTCGGTCCAGGTCTTCCCATCGAAGTGCAGGACCGCAGTGCCCACGACCCAGACATCGGAAGGGCCCGAGCCCCAGATCTGCTCTAGGAAGTTCTGTTTTTGCCAAGCCGGATGCCGCACCAAGACCGCGCGGTCCCCTTCGATCCGCACAAGCGAGTTGCCCGCCACCGCCCAGCCATTGCCCATCCCATCGCGCCAGACATCGTCAAAGTAGTTCCCTTGCGGCAGCGGGTTCAGCCAGCAGGGTGTCTCACAGGTGCTGGCCGGTCCGGTGGCCATGTCTGGGACCGTCATGTCGAAGCGGACGTCCGGCTGACTCAAGTCAAACGGCACCGGGTCATCGACTGACGGGGCGCCCCCACTGCTGCAAGACGACACAGACCAGAGCAGGAGAGGCCAAGTACGGAGCCAGCGAGCGACAGAACCAGCAGCGGTCATCATCAGCATTCCTTGTGAGTCTGCCGGCTGGATAACAGCGATGGTCCGAAGCTGTCAACGCCGACGCGGCAAAGATTCATTTGACCGCCCAGGACAGAGCTGGCTTAAGTGTGCCGATGCGACGGACGACTCTGCTCCTACTATCGGTGCTGCTCGGGGCAGTGCACAAGGCTCCTGCCAGCGCAGCCCCTGCACTTGCACCTTCCCCCACCTCGCAAGCCGATAAGCCGCTCCTTTCGCGCGAGCTTCAGACCGATGAAGACTTCGCGAAGGTCATCCGCGAGCACTACACCAAGTTCGAGTATCACATCCCGATGCGCGACGGGGTGAAGCTCCACACCCATGTCTACGTGCCCAAAGATCGCAGCCAGCGCTATCCGATTCTGCTGCTGCGCACGCCGTACGGAATCGCTCCGTATGGGATCGACAACATCCCTACCGCCAAGGACGCACGGACGCTTCGCACGTTCTCACCCGCCCCATCGCTTATCACCCACGGGATGATCTTTGCCTTCCAAGACGTACGCGGAAAGCTGATGTCAGAAGGTGACTTTAGCGACGTCACACCGCACATCCCAAGCAAGCGCAGCGCCAAAGACGTCGATCAGTCGAGCGATGCCTACGACACCATCGACTGGCTGGTACGGAACGTCCCCGGCAACAGCGGCAAGGTCGGAACCTGGGGCAACTCCTATCCTGGCTTTTACGCAACCCACTCCGCGATCGATGCCCACCCTGCGCTCAGGGCGGTGTCGCCCCAGATGCCAGTGACCGAGTGGTTCCTCGGGGACGACTTCCACCACAACGGCGCCCTGTTTTTGGCCGATGCGTTCATGTTCTACGCAAACTTCGGCAAGCCCAGGCCCAAGCCAAGCCCCAAGGTGAGCTGGGACTTTGTGCCCGAGGTCGGCGACCTGTACGACTACTTCCTCACGCTCGGTCCGCTGCACGATGCCGACACCCGCGTCATCGGGACCGCGCTGCCGTTTTGGCGGGCCTGTGTCCAGCATCAGAGCCGCGATGACTACTGGAAGTCACGCGATCCGCGTCCGCACCTGCGAAGCATCAAGCCAGCGGTCATGACGGTCGGTGGGCTCTATGATGCCGAAGACCTGTTTGGCGCGATGGAGACCTATCACTCCATCGAAAAGCAGAGCCCGGGGACCACAAACACGCTGGTGCTCGGTCCCTGGAAGCACGGCGGGCAGTACCGTACCGATGGCGATGTGCTCGGCGACCTGCACTTTGGCCAAAAGACCGCGCGCTTCTTCCAAGATCACATCCTGGCGCCGTTTTTCTTGTCTCACCTCAAAGGAATCAAGACGGACGCCATCCCGGAAGCCTGGGTGTTTGAGACGGGCACCAACGAGTGGCGACGTTATCCAAGCTGGCCTCCGGTCGCGGCCAAGCGGACCCCTTACTTTCTGGCTGCGGGCGGCACGCTGACCACGGACAGCACGGCACCCGAAGGCGTAGACCGCTACCTCAGCGACCCAAATAAGCCTGTGCCCTATCGCGATCGGATGTCCAATCACCGCGAGCCTGAGTACATGGTCGAAGATCAGCGCTTTGCCTCGCGGCGTCCCGATGTGCTGACCTACCGTGGTCCTGTGCTGGATGCCGATGTCACGGTCGCCGGCCCCATCGAGGTAGACCTGTGGGTGGCGTCCACCAGCACCGATGCCGACTTCGTGGTCAAGCTGGTCGATGTCTACCCTGACTCTGCCGCAGATCCCGATCCCAACCCACGCGGCGTCCGCATGGGCGGCTACCAAGCACTGGTCCGGGGCGAGATCATGCGCGCTCGCTTCCGCAACAGCTTCGAAAAGCCCGAGGCACTGACCCCCAATCAGCCGACGCGCATCCGCTTTACGCTGCCGGATGTGAGCCACACGTTTCGGCCCGGCCACCGCATGATGGTGCAGATCCAAAGCTCGTGGTTTCCGCTGGTCGAGCGTCATCCGCAGCAGTTCATCGACATCTACCGCGCGACCGAGCAAGACTTTGTGACCGCCACCCACCAGGTCTTTCGCGGCGGAGCCAAGCGCTCTGTCATTACGCTGCCTATCCTGACCCAGTAGTTCTACACCCGGAAAGACCCTGCGCCGTCTTGGCAGCCAGGCAAGCGAATGAAGCGGAACCCTCTTACGATCCTGCGTGAAGTCTTTGGCTATCCGGCCTTTCGCGGACGCCAAGCCGAGGTCATTGACCATGTGATAGCGGGCGGCTCGGCGCTGGTGCTGATGCCCACAGGCGGCGGCAAGAGCCTGTGCTATCAGGTGCCCGCACTGTGCCGCGAGGGACTGGCGCTCGTGATCTCGCCACTCATTGCGCTGATGCGCGATCAGGTGGCGGCCCTGCAGCAAGCTGGGGTGCGCGCAGTGGTCTACAACTCGACGCTACGGGCGGACGAAAAGACGCAGGTTCGCAAGGCGGCGCTCAGCGGCAAGCTGGACCTTCTGTACGTCGCACCCGAGACGCTGAACACCGAGTTTTTTACTGACTTTGCCGGTCGGCTGACCCTTTCCCTGATTGCCGTCGATGAAGCGCACTGCGTCAGCCAGTGGGGACACGACTTTCGACCGGACTATCTGGAAGTCGCCAAGCTGCGCGCGCTGCATCCGCAGGTGCCCCTGCTCGCGCTGACAGCGACCGCCGATCCGCTGACCCGTGAGGAGATCCAGCAGCGGCTCGGCCTGACCCAAGACCCGCTGTTTTCGTCGAGCTTTGACCGCCCAAACATCCGCTACGAGATCACCCAGCGCAAGGAAGCCCGGCGGCAGCTCCTGGACTTCATCACCGGCAGACACCGTGGCGCAGCCGGAATCGTCTACTGCCTGTCGCGTCGCAAGACCGAAGAGACGGCGGAGTGGCTCTGTAGCCAAGGCGTGCAGGCCCTGCCCTATCACGCGGGGCTCGATCCACAGACGCGCCAGCTTCATCAGGACCGGTTCCAGCGCGAAGAGAGCCTGGTGGTGTGCGCCACGATTGCCTTTGGGATGGGCATCGACAAGCCCGATGTCCGCTTTGTCGCGCACATTGACCTGCCCAAGAGCATCGAGAGCTACTACCAAGAGACGGGGCGCGCCGGTCGCGATGGTCAGCCCGCCGAGGCGTGGATGGTCTACGGACTAGGCGACGTCGTCAGCCAGCGGCGGCTCATCGAGCAGGGGGAAGGCGAAGCGGAGTGGAAGCGGCTGAGCCAGCGCAAGCTGGGCGCGCTGCTCGGCTTGTGCGAGAGCGTGCAGTGTCGTCGCAAGGGTCTGCTCGCTTACTTCGGAGAAGCGCATCCGGGCGACTGTGGCCACTGTGACAACTGCCTGCACCCGCCCAGGGCCATCGATGGCACAGAGCTGGGCCGCAAGGCCTTAAGCGCCGTCGCGCGCACCGACCAAAAGTTTGGCGCCGGGCACCTCATCGACATCCTGATGGGACGACACACCGACAAGGTGGACCGCTTTGGTCACGACCGCCTCAGCGTCTTTGGCATCGGGGCCACGGAATCGGAGCGGACCTGGTCGAGCGTGTTTCGGCAGCTGACCGCAACCGGGTTTCTGGACGTAGACGCCGAGTATGGAGCGTTTCTCCTCAACCGGCAGTCCTGGCAGCTGATGCGGGCGCAGACCACGCTGCTGCTGCGGCAAGAAGACGAGTCGGTACGCGCCCCACGCAGCCGAGCGGCCCGCAGTGAGCGCGGCACCAGCGCCAAGAGCCCCCGCGCGCAAGCCTCCGCAGGACGCAGCGACCTGTTTGAGTCCCTGCGCGCGCTCCGCAAGCAGCTGGCCGAAGCCCAAGGGATTCCGCCCTACGTGGTGTTTCACGATGCCACCCTGCGCGAGATGGCAACCCTGCAGCCGCAGACCCTGGAGTCACTCGCGCAGATCTCAGGGGTCGGCAAGGTCAAGCTAGAGCGCTACGGCGAGGTGTTCCTGCGCGCCATCAGCGGCCATGGAAAAGACGCGCCAGCCGACGCCGCAGCCGAGATGCCATAGGCCGCGATGCAGCAATGTTACGGTGCCGTGCCTTGCAGACCCAGGCCGACCATGACGCCGCTTGTGCCATGCGGTCCGCTCTGCCTGCTGCTCAGCACCACGGGATAGACCGCCGCACGCGGGCCCTGTTTGCGATGCAGCCACGGACCCAGAAACCCCATCGCTGAGCCCACGGCCATGCCGGTCAGCACGTCGGTCGCATAGTGTCGGTCGGCGCTGATGCGCATAAGCCCGGCCAGCGTAGCCAGCGGCATCCCAAGCGCCCAGATGAGCGGGGCCAGTCGGTAGTGCCGCAGCGATGCCACGGTCCCCGCTGAGGTCGCCAGCGCAAAGGCCATGGTGGTATGCCCCGAATAGAACGACAGGTTGTTGTCTGCGGCGTTTCCGCCCTGGGTCTTTTCGGCTTCGGGCAGGACATGGACAAAGGGACGCTCGCGACCGACCGCGAACTTGACCAGCTGGTTTAGGTCCACGGCGAGGACGGTGGACTCCATCACCATCAGCAGGTCCACCAGTCCCTGCTTGGGCGAGCCTTGGTAGTAGTTGGCAATGGCTCCGAGCCCGATCATGAGCGCCGGGGTCAGTCCAAAGGCCGTCACATCGCTGAGCCGACCAGGGATGTCCGATTGACCAGCCCGCAGCAGGGAGCGCACCCCGGCATCAAAGCCGTTTAACTGGTCGGTGCCGTCCGCAGCACGCTCGCAGATGCGACACGGCTGCGGAGCAAGCTGCGGCTTGGCGATCTCGGTTGCGATCCACGCGCCAAGGCCCACGCCGACGATCGGCAGCTCGATGCGCAGGTCATACCGAAACGTCGAGTCCACATAGGGAGACGACCCCGGCGCGGGCGGGTCCGCCCAAGCGGGAGTCACAAGCAGGCCGCCAACCAGCACCACAGACAGTCCAAGCGTCCGCATCAGGCCTCCGTCTGGCTGCACCCTACCGACTTCCAGCGCGCTTGTCTTGCTACGGAAACGGCGCGCCGAGCCACAGCGGCCAGGTGCTGACCCCGGTCAGGTGCCTACGCCCCCAGTGTGCGCAGGGTCTTCACCCTGACCGCACTGCTCGCGACCCACTTTCGCTTGGGTCTTCACCCTGACCGCACTGCTCGCGACCCACTTTCGCTAGGGTCTTCACCCTGACCGCACTGCTCGCAACCCACTTTCGCCTGGGTCTTTCCCCTGACCAAGCTACTCGCAACCCACTTTCGCTTGGGTCTTCACCCTTCCCAACCGGACGGTTGACCAGCTTGCCCAGGGTCGGAACCCTGAACGACCGGAGGCGCAGGCAGATCGCGGTGGGTGCGGACGCTAAGACGGCTCGGGACGATCCTGATCTTCGCGCTCTAGGAAGCGAAAGACGGTGCGAGGATCGACGCCCAGCGCTTGGGCGGCCCGGGTCCGGTTGCCACCACACAAGGCCAGCGTATCGAGCACGTACTGGCGCGCAAAGCGCTCTTTGGCATCGGCAAGCGGCAGGATCTCGGCCACCTGCTGCGACAGAAGGCCGAGGTCTTCGGGCTCTAGCTGCTCGCGGTCGGCCATCACCAGCGCCTTCTTGATGTGGTTTTCCAGCTGCCGGACGTTGCCGGGCCAGCCAAAGCGCCGGATGGCCAGCTCCGCCGACTGCGAGAGGCTGCGCTGGGGCAGCTTCAGCTCATCGGCAAAGCGACGCAGAAACGACCGGGCAAGCAGCAGCACATCATCGCCACGCTCACGCAGCGGAGGCAGCTGGACCTGCACGACGTTGAGCCGATAGTAGAGATCTTCGCGGAAGCGGCCCGAGCGAATCTCTGACGCCAAGTCTCGGTGGGTTGCAGACAGCACGCGGACATCGACTGGCTCAGGCTTGCTATCGCCGACGCGCAAGATCACCCGCTCTTGCAGCACCCGCAGCAGCTTGACCTGAAGCGGCATCGGCATTTCTCCGATTTCGTCGAGGAAGATCGTACCGCCCTGCGCCGCTTGCATGCGACCGGGCTTGTTGGCGACCGCGCCGGTGAAGGCACCTCGGACGTGACCAAACAGCTCGGACTCTAGGAGCTGCTCAGGAATCGCACCGCAGTTGATGGCGACAAACGGTCCTTTGGCACGCGGAGAGCGGCGGTGAATCTCTTGGGCCACCAGCTCCTTGCCGGTGCCGGTTTCGCCCGTGATGAGCACCGAGACGTCGCTCTGCGCGACCTTGCCAACGGTGCGCATGACCTCTTGCATGACGGGTGACGCGCCCAGGCCAATCCCGACGCTGGCAATCGCCACGCTGCGCATCTGCTCTAGCTCGGTGCCAAGCCGCTGGTTGTCGCGCCGCAGCTCGCCAAGCAGGTGGGCGTTTCGCAACAGCAGACCGGCCTGCGCGGCGATGACGGTCAGCACTTCCAGGTCGGCGCTGCGAAACAGACGCTTTACATCACTCGAACCGACATAGAGCGCACCGAGGAGCTGGCCGCGCTCACGCAGGGGCACACACATGACGCTCGACAGTCGCAGATACATCACCGACTGCGCGTTCTGAAACTCGGCGTCCTTGCAGGCGTCGCTGACGATCACCGGCTGCTCGGTCCGCAGCACCTTGGCGACAATCGAGTCGGACAGCTTGGCGTCTGGTTCGCTGACCGGCTGCTGGCCTTTGGCCCGTCCGAGCTTGATGCGGGGCGGCATTCCCGGGGACGACAGCACCAGAAAGCCATTGTCGGCTTGGGTGATCTCGACCACGGCATCGACCAGCGCGGTCCACAGCTCCTCGGGCTCATAGTGGTTTAGCAGCCGCTCGGAGAAGCGATGGAGCTTGCGCACGGCGCTGAGCACATCGGCATCGGCGCTCACGGGGATCGAAAGAGGCGCTGCCGCTTGCTCGGTCGCAAGCTCGACAAAACACTGACCGAGCTGGATGCGCTCGCCCTGGGTCAGCTTGAGCTTGCTCTTGCGCTTGCCCAGCACGAGCACATCGCCATCGACCGCCACGATGGTCACGTCCTGCTCGCCGCGCGAAAAGTAAGCGTGGCTGGGCTTGACCTGCGGGTCGCTGACCACGATGTCGTTGTCGGGACTGCGACCGAAGGTGGTTAGCGGCTTGACGAGTCGAATCACGCGCGGCTCGGTCGCCGTCGGAACAGTCAAGCGAAGCGTTAGCATGCGCTCCTAGAATGCCAAACTCAGTGCCGGGGTGATAGCCGATGTGCTCTGCGGGGTCGAATTCGGCGGCGGCAAAAGCTCTTTGGGAGGCTGCGATAGCTCGCGAATTTCGACGGTGGTCTTGGCATGCCACAGCGCATCAATCAGCCCCGCGAGCACCAGCACCCAAAAGGCCGATCCCGTCCCCAGATAGGTTCCCGTCAGGGCTTGAGCGGCTTGATACTCTTTGGCAGGGAAGGTGTTGTCGGGATAGCGCAGGCGAACCGTCAGCCAGGCCCCCGCAGAAGCAGCCCCGGTCAAGGCTTCCCCCACCAGAAACACCGTGCCGACCGCCGTGCGCCCGTCCGATAGCTGAGGAACACCGAACGGGACAAAGTGCAGCGGGCTGAGCTTGCGATGGACGACGCGCTCGTAGTAGACGCGCTTGGCCTGCTTCTGGGCCAGCTCCTCGGCGCGCTTCTGTAGCGCTTCGGCTTCGGCCTTCTGCCGCAGCTCTTCTTCTTGCTGACGACGGCGAATTTCTTCTAGGCGCTGCTCGTTGCGGCGACGAATGTCGTCCAGAAAGGCCACCGCTTTGAGCGGATCGACCAGCGGATCGAGCGAAAAGTCTGGCCGCAGGGACAGCAGCAGGTTGAACTCCTGCTCGGCGCCTGCTTCGTCGTGTTCAAAGAAGTACGACAGGGCCAGCAGCCGGTGCGCGAGCAGCAGCTGGTCTTCTTGGGCGAGCAGCGTCTGCGGATAGAGCAGCGGACGCAGCGTCAGCACGGCGGCGGCGTAGTCCCCACGCTGATAAGCCAGCTTGCCGCGCTGAAGTCGGGCCTCGGGGCTCTGATCGGTCGGGCTGGGCAGTGGGCTGGACGGACGGGGAAGCTCACGACGCGACGGGGGATGAGGGTCATCCGCATGCGACGACAGCGGGTGGCATAGAACCAGCACCGTGCCGAGGCTCAGACTGACTGCTGACCGTCGCAACATCCAAGCAAGTTCATATCACGGAGACGGCTCGCGCCGGCCAAAAACCAGCGCGAACCCCAGCCGGGCGAGCAGATAGCGACGGTTCCGTTAGGCGCGCACGCGACGACGACGAGCCGCCATCGCGAGCAGGGTGAGTGCGCCGAGTGCCGAAGCAGCCGAGGCCGACGATCCACGCTGGCCGCTCACGTCGCAGCCGAGCAGACCACCGCCCGTCAGCTTGTACTCAGAGGCGCTCACGCACGATCCGGCGGCGCAGAGGCTGCCGGCGGCGCACTGGGCACTGCTCACGCAGGTGTCGTAGCAGGCACCGCTCTCACCGCAGGCGAGGTTGCCCGCGCACTGCGGACGGCTGCCGTGAGGCGCAGCGCCGATGACAGGCGAGCAAGTACCCGCCGAGCCAGCCACATCGCAGGCATTGCACTGACCATCGCAGGTCGAGTTGCAGCAGACGCCGTCCACACAGAAGCCGGACTTGCACTCGCCCTGGTCACCGCAGGCCGTTCCGAGCGACTTCTTGAACGTGATCGCCACGTCATGCGGACCCGTGACGCCGGGGATGGTGTAGGTGTTGTTCGACACCTGGCCGGTCACATCGGTGCCATCGAGCGTGGTCATGTCCACTTCATAGCCGGGCTCTGGCGTGATGGTGCAGACCGAGTCCTTCGCGTCCGGCACCGGGTTCGGCGTGCAGACGATCGAGCCGTGACCATCGGGCGTGGTGGTGTTGATGGGGTGCGTCGGGACCGCGAACAGCGCCGAGACGTTGGTGTCTTTGGTGATCGTGATCGTGCACTGGAGGGCCTTGCCCGCGCTGGCGCAGTCGCCTCCCCAGCCGTCAAAGTAGTTCTTGCCAGGGTCGGGAACAGCGGTCAGCGTCACCGTCTGGCCTTCAAGGAACTTGGCGGTCTGGGTGGTGCAGCCTGCCCCGCACGAGATGGCCATCGGGCTGGAGATGATCGCACCCGAGCCAATGCTGCCGGTCTTATCGACGCTCAGTGAGTAGAGCTTACCGACTGCGTTGGTGTCGACCGCGCTGTTGTTGCGCAGGACGTTGTCGACGACCGTGGCAGGCGGAGCGACGTTGACGCGGTAGCTGAGCGAGCCGGGGCCCGTGCCGTTGGCGACCGTGCCATTGACGGTATACGTCACCGTCGCACCGACCGGCAGATCCGCCGCCGTGTTCAGCGAGCCCGAGCCATTGGCCGCCGAGCACACGCCACCGTTTGCACCGACGCAGGTCCAGGTGACGCCAGTCAGGCCAGCGGGCAGCAGGTCGGTGATCTTGGCTCCCGTGACAGCCGTCGGGCCAGAGTTGGTGACCACAACCTTGTAGGAGATGGGCGCGCCCCACTCAACGGCGGCAGCGCCATCGGTGACGGTCACGCCCAGGTCGGCGTAGTTTACGCCGGTGGTGATCGCAGTCTGAACCAGCGGCCCAATGAGCGGCGAGGTTCCCGTCGAGATGATGTTGTAGTTGCCGTTGTTGACCGATCCGGTGGCGGTCTTGTCGATGTGAACGGTCAGCTTGAAGGTGCTGCTACCGCCAGCGGGCAAGTCACCGAGGGTGCAGGTGATCTTGGGGGGCGGTCCGGCTGCGAACACACAGTTGCCACCCATCGTCGATACGTAGGTCGTACCGGCGGGAAGGAACTCTTCGACCACGACGCCGGTCGCCGCCTTGTCGCCACCGTTTTTGGCCAGGAACGTATAGACCAGATCGGTGTCGGCGTTGGCCGACGATGCAGCGCTGGCAGCGACGGTCAGACCCGGAATGAAGGGACCGAAGCCATCGACGTAGAGGTGTCCCCAGTGACCGCCCTGCGAACAGCCTGCGGCGATGATGTTGGCCTGAACCTTGTCACCGATCGCGAGGTCGGCGGGACCAGGTGCCACATCGAAGAGCTGCCAGTCGGTGTACTGCGAGCCGTTGCCACCCGTGTCGTTTTTCCACGGAACGCCCGCTTGACCCGAAAAGTTGAAGGAGGACCACAGCACCTTGCCCTGCGTGGTGTTGCGGATCTCGACGTAGAAGTACGGCTGCTGGGTGTTGATGTGGCTCGGGTTCTGTAGCACCGGAGCCAGCGCGAACCGAACATGGATGTTCCCGTCAGACGCATCGACGTCGGCGGGTGTCGTGGTCATCGTCTGGGTGAGCATGTTGGTGTTGTTGCTCGATCCCATCTCGTTGACGACCGCCGCGTTCTTGCCAAAGCGCGGATACTTGAGGGTGTCGTTGGTGCCAATGCCTACGGCCAGCACCGATTCCGGCGTCGCCGCAGTCTTCACGGACGTCTTGTTGGTGCCACCAGCGGTGATCCCCAGGCTTGCCACCGAGACAGGAGGAAAGACCGGGATCGTTGGATTCAGACCCGTCGTAACCGTCCAGCCGTTGAGGGTTCCGTCCTCAAAGTTGCCGTTGACGAAGTCGGCTTGCTGAAGCGACCCGATCGGCTCCTTGCCTTCACTGGCTTGTCCGGCCTGTCCTGCGCAGCCCCCCATCGCCCCAAGTAAGCTAATTCCCAAAGCCAAACGTACTGACTTCTGCATGGTAAGTGCCCTCCCCCCTCCAAGCGCCTGAGCGCGAGCCCTGTATCTTGCGAATCGTATCCTGACCGAACAAGGCGGATCAAGCGCGTTCACGGAACTCCGCGAGCACGTAAGGGGATTTGTTACCGACGAGAGTTAGCGCGGCAAAGGGGGCGAGCGGTACGTCACTGGCTGCGGCCCGCGCGACGTCTGCGCCTGGCCCCTACCATCCACAGCGCAGCGGTTGCAAACAGACACAGTGCGCCCGCGTTGCCGGAGTGACCGCCTCCGAAGCTGCAGCTGCCGCCGAGGCCACCGCCTGCGAGCGTGTACTTCTCGGTGGCCGGGTCTGGGGTCTTGCACACGAAGCTCTGACAGACCTGCCCCGCCGTCTTGCAGTCGGTGTCAGCCGCACACTCGACGCACTGGTTGCTGGTGGTACTGCACACCTGGCTTTGGCAGACGCGAGCGCCCGTCTCGGCGGTGCAGGTGGACCCAGAAGGAAGAGGCTGGCCGGTGGTGACAAGCTGGTCGCAGGAGCCGCTCTGGGTGTTGCAGAACTTGCCACTTCCGCACTGAGCGTCAGTGAGGCAGGTGGTCCCGCAGGATCCCGTGGTGGGATTGCAGAATGGACCGGCATGGGTTCCGGTTGCGCAGTCTGTATCGGCGATGCACTTGCGACAGCCGCCGAGCGAGTCACAGAGCGGCGCGGCGGTGTCGGTGCAGGCATTGCTGACGCCGCTGCCTTGGTCGCCCTTGCAGGGAGCGCAGGTCTTGGTGGACACGGTGCAGGTTGCGGTGCAGTCCGAGTTCTTGGTGCACAGACCGCAGAAGCCCGTTGCGTTACAGCTGGGCGCACCCTGCGGACAGGACAGACCGGATCCAGAGCCGAAGTTGCCATCACACGCGGTACACGAGCCCGCGGTGGGGCCGCTCGGGATACAGAACGGAGCGGAAGCCGAGGGACAAGCGCCCGCCATTCCACTGCCGTAGTTGCTTTTGCAGCCGCTGATGCAGGTGTTGCTTGCGCCACCGATGTCACAGCCCGGATTGGGCATGGTGCAGGCCCCAAGCTGCGTGGGCGTACACTGACTGCAGACGTTCTTGACGGTGTCGCAGACCGGGCCAAGCTGGCTGCCGGTGCAGTCGGCGTTGTTGCTACAGCAGACGCCGCTGGTGGCTGCGGTGTCGGACGCAATGAAGCTGAGGATCTCGTGCTGCGACAGCTGGCCGCCGGTTGAGCCGGTAAAGCCCATATAGAAGGGCTGATTGCCAAACCGCTGCGCCAAGTTCACAACCGTCGTCATCTGAGGCAGAAGCGGCTTGGTGGCAGTCTGTGACACATAGACCGTCAGCGTCGTCGTAGCGGCCAGGTAGTCCACCCACACATAGAACGGGGTGCCGACCGTCTTCATCCGAAACGTCGGGATGTACGAGGCAATGTGAGTCGTCGGATCGCCATCGAGGGTCACGCCCAAGTGGTTGTCGTTTGGGTCGCCTGAGTTGGTGTAGGTATCCATCTCGACCGTGACGCTTGGCGTGATCTTGTTGGTGCCGCCATAGCCGATGGCTCCGCCGGGATCGCCAAGGGCCGCTGCGCCACGCGGGTCACGATGCATCACAAAGGCCATGCCGTCCGCACCACCGCCCACAGTGGTCGTGATCTGAAGCTTGAGCTGAATGTGGATGTCGGACGTGGCCGCAAAGGTCGGCACAAACATCGCGGACCCCAGCTTGTTGCCCTCATTGGGGGTCACAAGCAGGTCGGTGCCATTGAGCGTGGCCGATCCGTTGAGCTTGAAGTTGGGAAGGTTGAGACCGCCCTGATAGCAGACATCGGTTCGGGCCTGTGCTGCGCTGCCGATCAAAGTAGACACGGCGAGTAGGAAGGCAGCCCAGCGGCTTGCAGTGCGTTTGGGAGATGCGTAGTCCTGCATATAGGTAATCCTCCTGTAGCGAATGGGACGAACAGATATAATAATACACTTCACAATTTGATCCTAGAAACTTCGGCGACTCCACCCGACGTGGGCGCAGACCGCCAGCAAGTGCCAGCGTGTCGGCGCAAGGGAGTCCGTGCGTGCGCACATCGAGCCCAGGCCGCGCATCAGACGCAGCGTGAAGTCACATCAGCAGATGGTGAGCGGCTTGCTCACGAGACGGAAACAGAGGGAGCGAGCGAAGTCAGGGGGGCGAGGCTTACTTGGCGGTCTTCGTCAGCTCTTCATTGATGATCTGACGATAGGTGTCGATGGGCTGAGCGCCTTTGACGGGACGACCGTTTAAGAACAGGACAGGGACACCGCGGACTCCGTTTTGGCTGGCGGCTTGGATGTCATCGAGGATCGTGCTGCGCGCTTCGGGACTGAGCAGACAGCGCGAAAACGCCTCGACATCCAGACCCAGCTCGGCGGCAAGCGGCTTGTGATCGGCGTCTTCCACCGCTCCACCAAACAGCTTCTTGGCCATCGGGAAGAACTTCCCTTGCCGTCCCGCACAGTACGCGCTGCGAGCCGCCGCACAGGCATGCTCATGGATCTTGCGCTTGACGAGCGGATTGCACGCTTCATCCAGGGGGAAGTGACGGAAGACCACGCGGATCTTGCCGGGATACTGCGTAAGCAGCTCTTCCACCACGCCGGACACCTTCTGACAGAAGGGACACTCGAAGTCGCTCACCTCGATGAGGGTAATCGGCGCATCTTTGGGTCCCAGCGCGGGTGCGGACGGAATGTCCAGCAGCGGAACTCCGGCTTTGGGCTCGACCTTGACCGCGTTTTTGGCCGCCAGCTCTGCCGCCAGACGACTGGCTGTGCGCTGACTGTCCAGCACGTAGCGAATCCCCAGCATGGAGCTAAGCCCGCCAAACAGTCCGCCAATCAGGATCAGCATGAGCGCCGGATTGCGCAGCAGCTCACCTGGGCGAAGTGACGCCAGCGAGCGAACCGCCGGGCGACTCCCAAGCAGCGTCATTCCGAGCAGCCCCAGGTTCACGGCATGCAGGATCATGCAAAACAGACAGAACGCGCGAATCACCAGCGTGGACAGCGCGAACAGACCCACCGAGGCCAGCACCGCAGCAAGTGACAGGACCACGAGCAGTCCGTGCAGCGACTTGCGAATCGAGTCTCGCGCGGCACCAAGCAGCGAAACCAGCGCGGTCAGCAGATAGAACAGCGACCCGACGTGCGACAGCGGAATGCCCCACACCGTCGAGTGCTGCCCACTGCTCACCAAGTCACAGTTCCACGCGCCGCCAAAGTTACAAGCACTGGGAGCGCCGGACTGTAGGTACGAAAGGTGATGCCGGGTCAGATACAGAGACACCCCGAGCCCGACAAAAGACAGCAACGCCGCAGCGGGAAGCTGCCAGCGTCGAGTAACCTGCGCGGGCTCGGTCATGTCGCGTTAGCCTTCGTCCTCAGCAGACTTGTGCACATCATCGAACTCACGCGAGACAAGCGACGCCTTGATGTAGTCGCGGTTCATCTCGGCAATGAAGTGCGCCGGAATGTTCTTGGGACACACGGCTTCGCACTCATAGAAGTTCGTGCAGTTGCCAAAGCCTTCGTGGTCCGCCGCTTCGACCATCTTGACGGTCCGACGAATGCGCTCGGGAGCACCTTGTGGAAGGTGTCGATACTGCGCAAGCTTCGCCGACAGAAACAGCATCGCCGAGCTGTTCTTGCAAGCCGCCACGCACGCGCCGCAGCCAATGCAAGCCGCCGCATCAAACGCAATGTCGGCTTCCGACTTGGGAATCGGAATCGCGTTGCCATCGGGAGCCGCTCCGGTATTGACCGACACATAGCCACCGGCTTGCTGAATCCGATCAAACGAAGAGCGATCGACCACGAGATCCCGTACCACCGGAAATGCAGTGGCGCGGAAGGGCTCGATGGTGATGGTGTCACCGTCTTTGAACACCCGCATGTGAAGCTGACACGCGGTGGTGCCACGCTGCGGTCCGTGCGGAATGCCGTTGATGACCATCGAGCAGGTTCCGCAGATTCCTTCGCGGCAGTCCGAGTCGAACGCAATCGGCTCTTCGCCTTTGCCGACCAGCTCTTGATTGACCTGATCGAGCATCTCAAGGAACGACGAGTCGGGACTTACGTCCTTCGCCGGATACGTCACCAGTTTACCCGCACCAGAATTGCCCTTCTGGCGCCAGACACGAAGGGTCAGGTTCATTTGTAGCTCCTCTGTGCGAGCTTGATGTTTTCGAAAACGAGCTTCTCTTTGTGGAGGTTGGGCGCGTTGCCGACGCCGTTAAACTCCCAGCACGATGCGTGACAGAAGTCGTTGTCGTTGCGCAGCGCTTCGCCGTCTTCGGTCTGGTATTCCTCACGGAAGTGACCACCGCATGACTCTTCACGGGTCAGCGCATCCAGACACATCAGCTCTGCAAACTCTAGGAAGTCGGCCACACGACCGGCTTTTTCTAGCTGCTGGTTGAACTCTTCGGCAGCGCCGACCACGCGCACGTTCTTCCAGAACTCATCGCGCAGCTCAGGAATCCGCTTGAGCGCTTTTTCCAGGCCCGCGCGATTGCGACCCATGCCGCAGTTTTCCCACATGAGCGTGCCCAGCTCGCGGTGAAACGAGTCAGGCGAGCGGTTGCCCTTGATCGACTGAAGGCGCAGGATCTGCTCGCGCACCTGACGTTCCGTTTCCGCAAACGCCGGATGATCGGTCGTGATCTTTGGAAGCTGCGTGCCGCCAAAGTAGCTCGCCAAGGTGTACGGAATGACGAAGTAACCGTCGGCCAGACCTTGCATCAGCGCGCTCGCACCGAGCCGGTTTGCACCGTGATCCGAAAAGTTCGCTTCTCCGAGAACGTGCAGACCGGAGATGTTGCTCATCAGGTTGTAGTCGACCCACAGACCACCCATCGTGTAGTGCACGGCGGGATAGATGCGCATCGGGACAACGTACGGATCCTCTCCGGTGATCTTCTTATACATATCGAAGAGGTTGCCGTAGCGCTGGCTGATCGTGTCCTTGCCCAGACGACGAATCGCATCCGAAAAGTCGAGATAGACACCACGACGAACGCCTGCGACTTCAGGGCCGACTCCGCGACCTTCATCACAGACACGCTTGGCAGCACGCGAAGCGATGTCACGCGGCGACAGGTTGCCGTAGCTCGGATACATCCGCTCTAGGTAGTAGTCGCGCTCGTCTTCGGGAATCGTCTCAGGAGAGCGCGTATCGCCCGCCTTTTTGGGAACCCAGATCCGACCGTCATTGCGCAGCGATTCCGACATCAGGGTGAGCTTGGACTGATGCTCTCCCGCGACCGGAATGCAGGTCGGGTGAATCTGCGTAAAGCACGGATTCGCAAACAGCGCGCCGCGCTTGTACGCACGGTAAGTCGCAGTGACGTTGCAGCCGACTGCGTTGGTCGAAAGATAGAAGATGTTGCCGTAGCCGCCGGTCGCCAAGATGACCGCGTGGGCGGCGTAGCGCTCGATCTTTCCGGTGACCAGATCGCGGGTGATGATGCCGCGCGCCTGACCATCAACCACCACCAGATCGAGCATCTCGGTGCGGGTGTGCATCTTCACCTTGCCCGCATCGATCTGACGGTTCAGCGCCGAGTACGCACCAAGGAGCAGCTGCTGTCCGGTCTGTCCGCGCGCATAGAACGTACGCGACACCTGCGCGCCACCGAACGAGCGATTGGCCAGCGTTCCACCGTACTCACGCGCGAAGGGAACACCTTGCGCCACGCACTGGTCAATGATGAGCGTCGAGACTTCCGCCAGGCGATGGACGTTGGCTTCACGCGCTCGGAAGTCGCCGCCCTTGATGGTGTCGTAGAACAGACGGAACACGCTGTCACCGTCGTTCTGATAGTTCTTGGCAGCGTTGATGCCGCCCTGTGCTGCAATCGAGTGAGCGCGGCGCGGGCTGTCCTGGAAACAGAAGCAGTCTACGTTGTAGCCAAGCTCTCCGAGCGTCGCAGCGGCGGATGCACCGGCCAGACCAGAGCCGACAACGATGACATTGAACTTGCGCTTGTTGGCCGGGTTGACCAGCTTGCTCTGCGAGCGATAGCTGCTCCACTTGGTTGCAAGCGGTCCCGGCGGGATCTTGGCATCGAGGTTGATATTAGACATGACGGATTCCTCTTATCCTTAGTTCCAGGCCGGAATCGGCAGAGTCACGATGTTGTTGAAGTGCAAGAACACGCTGATCGGAATCACCCAGAAACCGATGACCAGCGCGACCACCAAAGCCTTCAGTCCACTTCGCAGCAGCTGATTGTAAGCCGGGTGATTGATGCCGAGGGTCTGGAGCGCACTCGACAGCGCGTGCCACAGATGCAGGCCCGCAAAGCCCAGCGCAATCACATACACACCGCTAAACAGCGGATCTTTGAAGCCCGCGATGACCATTGCGTAGACATCAGGATTTCCCATCGAATCGGTGTGGTATTCACCCGGCAGCAGATGGAACGTGTAGTGCGCAAGATGCATCGCAATGAACAGCACCAGCACGATTCCTGAAACCGCCATAAAGCGCGAAGGGAATCCGGCTCGCAGCGTCGCTTCCACTTGGTACTTGCTCGGTCGCGCTTTGCGATTTTCCGACGTCAGCTGAAGTCCCTTGAGGATGTGAATCAGCACAAACAGGAGCATCGCAACTCGGGTTGGCCACAGCAGACTCGGATGGTCATGCAGCCACAGCGCGTACTCGTTGACCTCTTTCTGGCCGAAAAACACCTTCAGGTTGCCAGTGAGGTGGCCGATCAGCCATCCGGCCATGCCGAGGCCAGTCACTGCCATAAGCAGCTTCTTGCCGATGGATGTGCTTGCGATTCGAGCAAACCGACTCATTTGTTGCCTTGTCCGTTTTTGGGTTTCGATGCCGCCGAGTTCTCGTCGAAGACACGGCGCTATTGGCGGCGAGTATACACGCTTTTGCCGCTCGCCCAAGCCCGCATTTTCGCACGGTCAGCGGTTCAACAATTGGGCAAATGTCATCGCCCGCGCTATCTGCTGGAACTGAAGAGCGCTTTTGGCGCGATGCT
>WBZX01000834.1_pt1 | contig 25783 bp, 23 predicted proteins | sample 5204211 | NCBI WGS metagenome assembly WBZX01 (sample SAMN12344362, study PRJNA552823) | activated sludge metagenome | biome: Activated sludge suspended growth; feature: Nitrification reactor; material: Wastewater; isolation source: activated sludge from nitrification reactor of wastewater... | reverse complement strand
GCTGGGCATCGAGCTCAACATCGGCCAGTACCTGGACCTGGCCGGCACCGCCACCGGCGGGGTCGACCGTGCGGGCGCCCGCCAGATCGCACGGCTCAAGTCCGGTCGCTACACCATCGAGCGCCCGCTGCAGCTGGGCGCGCTGCTGGCCGACGACCCCGCGCTCGCGCAGGCGCTGAGCGCCTACGGCGACCCGCTGGGCGAGGCGTTCCAGCTGCGAGACGACGTCTTGGGCGTGTTCGGGCTGGAGAGCCGCACCGGCAAGCCGGTGGGCGACGACCTGCGCGAGGGCAAGCCCACGCTGCTGCTCGCCGTGGCCCGCGAGCGCGCCGACGCGGCGGGGGCAGCGCTGCTGGCCCAGGTGGGCGACCCGGACCTGTCGCCCGAGACGATCGCCGACCTGCAGGGCCTGTTCGTCTCCACCGGTGCGCTCGACGTGGTGGAGGCCGAGATCACGACGCTGGCCGGCCAAGCCGTGGGAGCGTTGCCCACCATCGGGCTGCCCGGCCACGCCGAGCTGGCCCTGCGGGACCTGGCCGCCTTCGTGGTGGCCCGCGACGCCTGACCGACCGCTCAGGCGGTGGCGGCGAAGCGGGCCAGCGCCTCGGCGAGCGACTCGGACACCACGCCGGGCTCCGCGGCCACCGCGGCCAGCCACGGTGGGCGGACCACTGCGGCCACCGCCAACGGCGCCTCCAGGCCCGAGAACTGCAGGGCCTGACGGGCGTAGGTGGTGGCGTAGTCCTCGGGGCGCACGTCTCGAGCCAGCTCCAGCAGGGCGTAGGGGTCCGGCAGTTCGGTGTCGACCGGCCCCGCTGGGGCCGTGATCACCAGCGGCGACTGCGGGGCCGGGCCACCGCCTGCGAGCCCCGGTCCGTCGCACAGGACCGCGCCGCGCACCGCTTCGGGGCGGGCTCCGGCCACCAGCAGGACGCGCCCTCGACCGCTCAGAAGACGGCCCGCAAGGCCCTCAAGCGCCACCGCCAGGACGAGGAGCTCAAGGCGTACCAGGTCGAGCTGCTGGCGCTGCAGCGCTACCTCGAGGACCACGATCGCCGCATGATCGTGCTGTTCGAGGGCCGCGACGCGGCCGGCAAGGGCGGGACCATCCGTCGGGTCACCCGCTACATGAACGAGAAGCACTACCGCGTGGTGGCGCTCGGCAAGCCGACCGTCGAACAGCGATCGGAGTGGTACTTCCAGCGCTACGTGGCCCAGTTCCCGACCGGCGGCGAGATGGTCCTGTTCGACCGGAGTTGGTACAACCGCGCCGTCGTCGAGCCGATCTTCGGCTTCTGCACCGAGCAGGAGTACAAGAACTTCATGCGCGGCGTGGTGGGCTTCGAGAAGGACCTGGTCCGGCAGGGGACCATCCTGGTCAAGCTGTACTTCAGCGTCACCAAGAAGGAGCAGGCCCGCCGCTTCGACCGTCGTCGAGACGATCCGCTGCGCCAGTGGAAGCTGAGCGAGATCGACGTGCAGGCCCAGGAGCACTGGGACGACTTCACCGAGCGGAAGTACCACATGCTGTCGCGCACCTCGACGATCGACGCCCCCTGGACCGTCATCCGGTCGGAGAACAAGCACCTGGCGCGGCTCAACGCCATGAAGGTCATCCTGAACGCGGTCGACTACGGACCACGGCCCAAGAAGCTCGACTTCGTGCCGGACCCGAAGATCGTCCTGTCGGGCGCCCAGGAGATCCAGGTGATGGAGGCCGACCGCATCCGCAAGGGCCGCTTCACCGTCTGAGCGCGCCGGCCCGCCCGAACGGGTCGTTGCACGGCTTCAGTCGGTCGCGTGTCGGCGGGCCAGGATCGCCAGGAGCCGCTCGCGGTTGTAGCGCTGGACCGTGATGAACGGCAGGTGGGCGACCACGCCGAACACGACCATGCAGCCCCCGAGCAGCGGCGGGCACCAGATCAGGAACACGGGGCCGGCGGCCAGGTTCGACCAGTGGACCATCTCGGCCCGGCGTGTCTCGATCACGAACCGCTCCAGGTGCGCCGTCGACCGGTCCACCAGGTGGCGCTTGGAGAACCCGCCGCGGAACAGGTCCCCCTTCTCGGGCAGCTTGTCCTTCCACGAGCGGATCCGCAGCCGCCGCTGGTACCAGCGGCCGCCCGCCTCGAACCCGCGCGGGCGCGTCAGCCAGTTGTCGGTCGTGTAGCGGTCGGCGGGCCGACGGTGGAAGTACCAGCCGGTGGCCAGGCCGATGAGGAGCCAGGCGACGCAGGACACGGCGATCGCAGCGCCGTCGGACAGCTCGATCACCATGCGCGGGTGGGAGGGCTCATCCGCGATCGGGCACGGTCGACACGGCGCGGCCCCGCCAGGTGACGCTGTGTCGCACGTGGGTCCGCCACAGCGAGCGCACGAACACCGCGACGAAGAACACGAGCACCACCGGGTAGGCCAGCGCCGTCAACAACCAGAAGCTGCCCACCCGGCGGAACATCACCGCGAGCTGGACCACGAAGGCGCTGTAGACGAGGACCCCGGTGAGGAGCGGCAGCCGGCCGGTCAGGCCGTCGCGCAGCGCGAAGGCCGCGCTCCCCAGGCACGTGACCCACAGGACGATCCCCACCAGGCGGCCCAGGCGGGTCGAGCCCGCGCCCAGCGCGAAGTTCTTGGTCCAGCCCTCCATCAGCTGGCGAGGGCCCCCGGGGTACATGCGGAACCGGATCTCTCGACCGCCGCCGAGAACCTCGACGGGCAGGTCCTGGGCGCGGAAGCGCTGCGCCAGGGCAAGGTCCTCGACGACCTCGTCGCGCACCGAGCCGTGACCACCGACGGCGTCGTAGTCCGTCCGTGAGCTGACCAGCACGGGCCCGAAGGCGCCGGTGGCACCCCGGCGCGAGCCCATCGCGGTGCCCATGACCGCGAGCACGTTGAACAGGCAGCTCAGCTGCTCGTACGCCCGCTCGGTCTCGTGCCACGGCTGCACCGAGACCAGGCCGCCCCGCTGGTCGCGCTCGGCGACGACGCGGGCGAGCGCCGTGCGGGTCAGGCGGACGTCCGCATCCAGGAACACGAACACCTCGTCGCCGGCAGCGCTGGTGGGCTCCTGCGACGCACCGCGGTGCCCGAGGTGCTGCACACCGGCATGACAGGCCCAGCTCTTGCCGTTCCAGTGGTCGGGCAGCGGGGGAGCGGCGAGCACCTCGACCCCGACGTGGCCATCGGCGACCGCGGCGGTGCGGTCGGTGGAGTGGTCGTCGACCACGACGATGCGGTCCGGGCCGGCGGTGGGGTCCGACGGGTCGCACAACCCGGCGAGCAGGGCCCCGAGGGTGCGCTCCTCGTCCCGCGCCGGGATCACCACGCTGACCCCCGACAGGCCGTCCCGACCGTCGACGTCGGGAGGAGCTCCGAGCGACCGCACGGTGCGGGGTCGCCCCAGCGCGAGCCATCCCGCGACCCAGCCCAGCACACAGACGACGACGGAGACCGACACGGAGGCCCTTCAGCAGACAGCAGGTGCGCCGTCTTCGGCACCGGGGCGCCGGACGGATGCACGCCCAGCCTGACACATGCGCCGATGTCGACAGCGACATCCCGCCCGGCCGTCGCTACGCCGCGACCGGGCCCCGCGGGTAGGTTCACGCCCGTGCCGCACCGGCGGCCATCGAGGATCTGGAGGCCATCGTGCTGCGGTTCACCGAAGAGCACCACATGTTCCGATCGACCGTCCGCGAGGTCGTCCAGAAGGAGATCGACCCCTACTCCGACGAGTGGGAGCGCACCGGCGACTTCCCCGCCCACGAGCTGTTCCGACGCTTCGGTGAGCTCGGGTTGCTCGGGGTCGAGTACGACGAGCAGTGGGGCGGCGGCGGCGCCGATCACATCTACACGATGATCTTCGGCGAGGAGATCGGCAGGTCCTCCTCGCTGGGCGTCGCGATGGCGCTCGCGGTCCAGACCGACATGGCCACCCCCGCGCTGCACCAGTACGGCAGCGACGAGCTCAAGGAGCGCTACCTGCGGCCGGCGATCACCGGCGAGCACGTCGCGGCCATCGCGGTGAGCGAGCCCGACGCCGGCTCCGACGTCGCGGGTCTGCGGACCCGGGCAGTGCGTGACGGCGACGAGTGGGTCATCAACGGCACGAAGCTGTGGATCACCAACGGCACCCAGGCCGACTGGTTGTGCCTGCTGTGCCGCACCTCGGACGAGGGCGGCTACCGGGGCATGTCCCAGGTCATCGTCCCGACCGACACCCCTGGCTTCTCGGTGAGCCGCAAGCTCGACAAGCTCGGCATGCGGGCATCGGACACCGCCGAGCTGTCCTTCGAGGACGTGCGCGTCCCGGTGTCGAACACCATCGGCGAGGTCGGCCGCGGGTTCCAGCAGCAGATGGACCAGTTCCAGAACGAGCGGATGATCGCGGCCTATCAGATGATCGGCGCGGTCGAGCTCGCCCTCGAGCGGACCATCGCCTACCTGAAGGAGCGCAAGGCGTTCGGTGCGCCGCTGCTCGCCAACCAGTCCATCCAGTACGAGCTGGCCGACATCGCGGGCGAGCTCGACATGCAGCGCCACCACAACTGGGCGGCGGTCGCCGCCTACATGGACGGACAGGACATCACCCGGCACGCGACCGTGGCGAAGCTGCGCTCGGCGCGGCTGGCGCGACGGATGGCCGACACGGCGGTGCAGTACCACGGTGGCATGGGCTACGTGGAGGAGAACTGGACCGCCCGCTTCTACCGGGACGCACGCCTGTGGTCGATCGGTGGCGGCGCGGACGAGGTGATGCTGCGCACGCTCGCCCGCATGAACGGCATCGTCGGCGACTGATCCGCCCGCGGCGCCGGGCGCGGTAGGGTGCCCACAACTGAATCCGGGGAGCTCGCACCAGCGGGCTGAGAGGGTGGCTAGGGCCATCGACCCGAGACCTGATCTGGGTAATGCCAGCGGAGGGAGATCGATGCGAACAGCTGTCGTGTTCGTCGGTGGTCCACACCGACAACCACCGGGTGCCGGCGCGCACCCCGGGCTCGTCGGGCTCGAGGCCGACCACGTCCTGGCCGTGGACTCCGGCCTGCACCTGGCCAGGTCCCACGGGTGGCAGGTCGACCGCGTCGTCGGCGACATGGACTCGGTCGAGCCAGCGGCGCTGATGGCTGCGGCGAACGGGGGAGCCGAGCTGGTGCGCCACCCGGTCGACAAGGACGCGACCGACCTGGAGCTGGCCCTCGACCTGCTGCTCGACGACGGCATCGGCCACGTCGTGGTGGTCGCGGCCGACGCGGGACGCATGGACCACCTCGTCGGTGGGCTCCTGACCCTGTGCGCCACGCGCTTCGCACCGTTGCGCCTGCGCGCCTGGCTGGGTGGGGTGCTGGTGGTGCCGGTGCACGACCGGGCCAGCATCGAGGGCCCGGTCGGCCAGGTCGTGTCCCTGCTGCCCGTGCACGGCCCCGCCATCGGCGTGCACACCGACGGGCTGCGCTGGCCGCTGCGGGGTGAACGCCTGGAGCCGGGCACCAGCCGCGGCATGTCGAACGAACTGGCGGCCGAGGTCGCCGAGGTGTCCCTCGACAGCGGCTGCGTGGCCGTCGTCGTGCCCGAGGAGGAGTTGTGATGCGATCGAGGTCCCGTTGGCGAGTCGGCACCACCGTCGCCGTGCTGTCCTGCCTGATGCTGGCGGGCTGCTCCGGCGAGGGCGGGTCGTCCGCACCCGGTGAGGACGACGGCGACGCCGACACCGTCACGCTGCTCACCTACGACTCGTTCGCGCTGCCCGAGGCGGCCGCGGCGGCGTTCGAGGAGCGCACCGGCGCGACGATCGAGGTCGTGGCGACCGGCGACAGCGGCGCCATGCTGACCGGCGCACTGTTGAGCGCCGGCGCCCCCGAGGCCGACGTGATCTTCGGGGTCGACGACGCCTCCGCGGCCCGCGCGCTCGCGGGTGACCTGCTGGACCCGCTCGACCCCGCGACGATCGACCGCGCACCCGAGCAGTACCGGCTCCGCGGCGAGGGTGCCGATCTGCTCGCTCCGATCGACACGGGGGACGTCTGCATGAACGTCGACGCCTCGTGGTTCGCCGAGGCGGGGATCACCCCGCCGACCACCTTGGCGCAGCTGACCGAGCCGACGTACCGGGACCTGGTCGTGGTGCCGAGCCCGGTGACCTCCTCGCCCGGCCTGGCCTTCCTCATCGGGACCGTGGACCGCTACGGCGAGGACGGCTGGCTCGACTACTGGGCGGCCCTGGAGGCCAACGGGGTGCGGGTCCGACCGAGCTGGGACGACGCCTACTCGTCGGACTACACGGTCTCGGGTGGCGACCGCCCGATCGTGCTGTCCTATGCGTCGAGCCCGCCGGCCGAGGTCGTGTTCAGCGAGGGAGCGGTGACCGAGCCGTCCTCGACGGTGATGCTCGACAGCTGCACGACGCAGGTCGAGTACGCGGGGGTGCTGCGAGGCGCCGCCCACCCCGAGCTCGCCGCGGCGCTCGTCGACTTCATGCTCAGCGACGACTGGCAGCAGGAGCTGCCGCTCACGAACTTCGTGTTCCCGGTGACCGATGTGGCCCCCCCGGCCGAGTTCACCGAGTGGGCACCCCGCGCCGAGGACCCGATGGGGCTCGACCCCGAGGTGATCGACGAGGGCCGCGACCGGTGGATCGAGGCGTGGCGGGAGCAGATGGAGTGAGCGCGGGGGTCGAACGGCACCCGAGGACCTGGTGGGGGACCGCAGCGGTCGGCGTCGTGGCGGTCCTGGTCGCGGTGCCCGTCGCCGCGGTCGTGTGGCACACGCTGCGCCCGGACGGCTCGTTCGACCTGGAGGCGGTGGGGCGGATCCTGTCGTCACCGCGGACCTGGCGGCTGCTGGTGGTCACCGTCGCACAGGCCGCCGCCTCGTGCGCACTCACCCTGGCGATCGGTCTGCCCGTGACCTGGGTGCTCTCGAGGTACTCGTTCCGGGGTCGCGGGGCGCTGCGCACCGCGGCGACGGTGCCGTTCGTGCTGCCCACGGTCGTCATCGGGGCCGCCATCGCCTCGTTGATGGGCCCCCGCGGCCTGTTCGATGCCCGCGGCACCTGGTGGGCGATCCTCGTCGCCCACCTGTGCTTCAACCTGGCCGTGGTGCTGCGCACCGTCGGCGCCGCGCTCGGCGCGGTCGACCCGGACCTGGAACCGGCCGCCCGGCTGCTCGGCGCATCGCCGCTCGGCGCCGCTCGGCGCGTCGTGCTCCCGGCGGTCGCCCCGGCGATCGTGGCGGCCGGGATCATCGTGTTCCTGTTCTGCCTGACGAGCTTCGGTGTCATCGTCATCCTGGGCGGCGGCTCGGTGACCACCATCGAGGTGGAGATCTGGACCCGGGCGACCCGGCAGTTCGACCTGTCCGGCGCGGGCGTGCTCTGCCTGCTGCAGCTGCTCGCCGTCGTGGCCACCCTGTCGGTGCACGCCCGGGTGAGCCGTCGCAGCGCCAGGGGTGCCGCGGCGCCCGGCCCGGCGCGCCGGCGCCCGCGGAGCGCCCGACAGCGGCTCACGGTCGGCGGCGCCGCGGTGGTGGTGGTGGTCGTGTCGGTGGTGCCGTTGCTGGCGCTGGTCGAACGCTCGCTGCGCGTGGGCGACGCATGGACGTGGGCGAACTGGCGACAGCTCGGCTCGGTCGCCGAGGGGACCGGGCTGCGGGTCTCCCCGTGGGATGCCGTCGTGGTGTCGGTCACAACCTCGTTGGTCGCGACCGCGCTGGCGCTGGCCCTGGCGCTGCCGGCGGTCCGGGCTGTGGCGCGTCGCCCCGGGGGCGCCTCTGACCGGCTGCTGCTGTTGCCCCTGGGGGTGTCGTCGACGACGATCGGGCTCGGGTTGCTCCTGGCCGTCGGTCGTCCGCCGCTCGACCTGCGCCGTGCCTGGTGGATGGTCCCGGTCGCCCAGGCGCTCGTCGCGCTGCCGCTCGTGGTGCGCGTGGTGCTCCCCGCGCTGCGGTCCGTGCCCGACTCGGTGCTGGACGCCGCGGCCCTGTCGGGCGCCGGACCCTCCCAACGCTGGTGGCGTGTCGAGCTGCCGCTCGTGCGTCGGGCGGTCGCCGCCGGGGCAGGGCTGGCGCTGGTGGCCTGCCTGGGTGAGTTCGGCGCGACGGTGTTCCTGGCGAGGACCTCCCGGCCGACGGTGCCGGTGGCGATCGAGCGACTGATGTCGCGCCCCGGCGGCGCAGGGTTCGGCCAGGCCATGGCGCTGGCGTGCGTGCTGGTGCTGCTCTGCGGCGCCGTGCTGTCCCTGGTCGATCGTTGGCTGGACGGCGACCGGGCGGATCTGTCCTTCTAGCGTCCCTGCGACGAGGGGCGATGTGGCACCGGCCCGACCACCGGATACCGTGTCGCCGACACGGTGGGGGCTCGACGGTCGAGTGCCGCGCCGTCGCGTACATGCACCGACCCGCGCCACGAACGTTCCTCCTCGGCCTGATGGCCGCGACGTCGATGGTCATCGCCGCGCCCGGCGCAGGTGCACAGGTCGATCCTGCGCCGACCAGCACCGATCCGGCGGCCTCGTCCACGACGACCACCGCCCCGCCGACGACCACCACCCGGCCGGGCACGCGCACCTCCTCGACGACCACGTCCACCACGACGACCTTGCCGTTCGTGCCGACCATCCCTCCGGACCTGGCAGCCGACCCGCGTGCGCCCTTCCTGGTCGATCCGGGCCCCGGCGATGGCGCCGACATCCCGATCGCGCAGAACAGCTTCGACCCGTTGTCGGTGGCGGTGCGCCCCGAGCTGGTCGCTGCGGCCGCCGAGGCCGTGGCGGTCGCGACCACGGCGATGAACGACGCGCAGCGCGGTGTGACCGAGCAGGCGGCGACGGTCGCCGGGCTCACCGATCAGCTCGGTGCGATGGAGGCCAGTGAGCGGGCGGCCGTCGCTGCCGCGGCGTCGGCCCGCAAGGAGCTGCTCGACCGCGCCGTGACCGCCTACATGGTCGGCGACCTGGACCAGCGGCTGGCGCTCCTGGACACCGACGACATGGTCGACATGGGCGTCGCACGGAACTACGTCGGTGTGGTGGGCGCAGGGAACGAGCGCCTGGTGCGCCGCTACGCGGAGCTGCAACGGGGGCTGGACCGGACCCAGGCGGAGCTGGCCGACGACCTCGCGACCGCGACCGTCGAGCTGCAGACACGGACCACCGCCGCCCGCACGGCGTTCACCGACCTGCTCGGCGAGGTCCAGGAGCTCCAGGCCTACCAGGCAGGCGCGCAGGCCTACATCAACGGGTTCGTGTTCCCCGTCGCCGGCGATGTCGAGTTCATCGACAGCTGGGGCTTCCCCCGCATGACGGGCACGCCGTCGGCGCACTGGCACCAGGGCACCGACCTGTTCGCGGCCTACGGCACCCCGCTGATCGCGTCCGAGAACGGCGTGCTGTCGGGCATCGGCGTCGGCTCGCTGGGTGGCAACAAGCTGTGGGTGAACGGTGACTCGGGCACCGAGTACTACTACGCCCACCTGTCGGCGTTCGCCCCGGGGATCGCCGAGGGCCGGCGTGTGCGCGCCGGCGAGGTCGTGGGGTACGTCGGCGACTCGGGCAACGCACGGGGCACCTCACCGCACCTGCACTTCGAGATCCATCCCGGCGGCATCGGACCGGTCAACCCGTACCCGATCCTCAAGGCCGCGTACGGCAACCGACCGATGGTGAAGGCCACGGCGCCCGCGCCGACCACCACCACGACCACGCTCGCCGCACCGCCGCCGACGGTGGCCATCGCCGGCGGCTGAGACCCGCTCGTTGCGCCATGGTCGGGTCCGCCCGGCGGAGGCAGCACAATGGAGCGGTGGACGTGACGGCCTCGCTCGAGGCAGCGGTGCAGCCAGACGAGCTGTTCGAGGTGGTCGGTGACCTGGGGACCTACCCGCGCTGGCTCGACATCGTGCCGCGCGCCGAGCCGCTGGCGGCCGACGTCGCCGACCCCGGTCCGGCCTGGTCGGTCGACCTGCGCGGTCAGCTCGGACCGCTCCGGCGCTCCAAGCGGCTGCGCATGGTCCGCACCGCCGCACTCCCCGGGGAGCTCGTGACCTTCGAGCGCCGCGAGCTGGACGGGCGCACCCACAGCGACTGGGTGCTGCGGGCCCGCATCGCGGCGGCGGGCGAGGCGGCCAGCGTGCTCACCATGGAGCTGCACTACGGCGGATCGATGTGGATGCCCATGCTCGACCGTCTGCTCGCGGATGAGATCGAGCGGTCGCGCGGGCGACTGCTCGACGTGCTCGGGGTTGCCCGATGACGCCCCTCCGGCGCGACGCGGGGGCCACATGATCCGCGCGGGTGCCCCGGTGCGGGTCTGGCCGGGGCGGCCCTACCCGCTCGGTGCCACCTGGGACGGGGCCGGCACCAACTTCTCGGTCTTCTCCGAGGCGGCCGAGTTCGTCGAGCTCTGCCTGTTCGACGCGGACGGCACCGAGATCCGGGTGCAGCTGCCCGAGTGCGTCGGCTCGGTCTGGCACGGCTACCTGCCCGATGTCGGGCCGGGTCAGCGCTACGGCTTCCGTGCCGGTGGCGAGCGCACCCAGCCCGGCGACCTGCACCGGCGCTCCAAGCTGCTGCTCGACCCGTACGCCAAGGCGATCGCGGGGTCGATCCGCTGGCACGATGCCGTCGACGCCGACAACGACGAGGACTCGGCCCCCTACGTCCCGCGCTCGCTGGTGGTGAACCCGTGGTTCGACTGGGGGGCGGACCGCCGTCCGGCGACGCGCTGGAACGAGACCGTCCTGTACGAGGCGCACGTGAAGGGGTTGACCGCGCGGCACCCCGACGTCCCGGCGTCGCACCGGGGGACCTACCTCGGGCTCTGCGCTCCTGCGGTCATCGACCACCTGCTGCGTCTGGGCGTCACCGCGGTCGAGTTGATGCCCACCCACCAGTTCGTCCACGACCGGCGCCTGGTCGAGATGGGGCTGCGCAACTACTGGGGCTACAACTCGATCGGGTTCTTCGCTCCCCACAACGAGTACGCGGTCGGGGGCCAGGACGGTGCACAGGTCCGCGAGTTCAAGGTGATGGTCAAGACCCTGCACGAGGCCGGCATCGAGGTCATCCTCGACGTCGTCTACAACCACACCGCCGAGGCCGGAGCGGGCGGACCGGTGCTGAGCTTCAAGGGTCTCGACAACCGCGCCTACTACCGCCTGGATCCCGACGACCCCGCCCGCTACGTGGACTACACCGGCACCGGCAACAGCCTGAACATGCGCCACCCGCACGTGCTGCAGCTGATCATGGACAGCCTCCGGTACTGGGTCGAGGAGATGCACGTCGACGGCTTCCGGTTCGACCTGGCCGCGACGCTCGCCCGGGAGCTGCACGACGTGGACCGCCTGTCGGCGTTCTTCGACCTGATCCAGCAGGATCCCGTGGTCAGCCAGGTGAAGCTGATCGCCGAGCCGTGGGACGTCGGCGAGGGCGGGTACCAGGTGGGCAACTTCCCGCCGCTGTGGTCGGAGTGGAACGGGCGGTACCGCGACTGCGTCCGTGACGTGTGGCGACCGTCGGGCGATCACCTCGGGGAGTTCGCCGCACGCCTGACCGGCTCGTCGGACCTGTATGAGGACGACGGCCGGCGTCCGCACGCGAGCATCAACTTCGTGACGGCACACGACGGGTTCACCCTGTCGGACCTGGTGACCTACGAGCACAAGCGGAACCTCGCGAACGGCGAGGACGACCGCGACGGCACCGACGACAACCGCGGCTGGAACTGCGGGATCGAGGGGCCCACCGACGTTCCCGAGGTGCTCGAGCTGCGCGCCAGGCAGCGCCGGAACCTGCTGGCCACGCTGCTGTTGTCCCAGGGTGTGCCGATGCTGCTGGCGGGCGACGAGCTGGGCCGGACCCAGCAGGGCAACAACAACGCGTACGCGCAGGACAACGAGATCTCCTGGATCGACTGGGCCGGCGCGGACGTCGAACTGGTCGACGTCACCCGGCGCCTGGTCGCGCTGCGCCGGTCGAACCCGGTGCTGCACCGGCGGCGGTTCCTCACCGGTACCGCCGCGCCCGGCGACGACCTGCCCGACGTGGCCTGGTTCACCGTCGGCGGCGAGGAGATGACGCCCGACGACTGGCACAACGGGCACCGGTGCGTGTCGCTCTGGCTCAACGGCGACATGGACGACGTGGACCCGCGCGGCGAACCGGTCACCGGCGCGACGCTGCTGGTGTGCTGCAACCTCGGCGACGACTCGATCGACTGGCGCCTGCCCGGGGCGCGGTGGGGTGCCAGCTGGCGTCCGGTGCTCGACACCGCGACCGCCGCCGCCCCGCCCGACCGGCTGCACGCGGCCGGTGCTGCGGTCGGCGTGATCGGCCGCAGCGTCGTCGTGCTGGAGCAGGTCGGGCGCTGACGGGGCCGCTGTCGGACGGCGTCAGCGCGTGGCTCGCCGTGCGCTCCAGCGTCCGTCGTCGTGGCGCGTCACCGACAGCCCGATGCCGAAGGTGTCGCTGAGCATCGCTGCGTCGAGCGTCGTGGCCAGCGGTCCGCCGGCGACCACCTCGCCGGCGCGCAGCGCGAGGACGTCGGTGAACCCCGGTGGGATCTCCTCCACGTGGTGGGTGACCAGGACCATCGGCGCCGATCCCGGCAGGCGGGCCAGGTCGTCGAGCCGCTCGACCAGCTCCTCGCGACCACGCAGGTCCAGCCCGCCGGTCGGCTCGTCGAGCAGCACCAGGCCGGGGTCGGACATCAGGGCGCGGGCGAGCAGGACGCGCTGGCGCTCGCCCGAGGACAACGACCCCCAGGCGCGATCCGCGGCGAACCCGACGCCCTGCGCGGCGAGCAGGTCACGGGCGCGCTCGTGGTCGGCGCGCTCGTACTGGTGCCACCAGGGCTCGAGCGCCGCGTACTTCGCGCACACGACCACCTCGGCGGCCGACAGCTGCGGCCGGACCAGGTCGGTCATCGCCGGGCTGACCAGCGCGATGCGCCGCCGCAGCGTCCGCACGTCGGTCTCGCCCAGGCGCTCGCCGAGGACCGTGACGGTCCCTCTGCTGGGGTGCTCGTAGAGCGCCGCGATGCGCACGAGCGAGGTCTTGCCGCTCCCGTTGGCGCCGAGGAGCACCCAGTGCCGGTCGGCGCGCACCTCCCAGTCGATCGAGTCCAGCAGGTCACGCCCGTCGCGGGTCAGCCCCACGCCGCGCAGCTCCAGCGCCGCGACGGCTTGCTCGGCCGGTGGACTCATCGCTCGGCGTCGGCCCGGGGCCCGAACCGCTCGTCGAGCGCCGCCTCCATCGCCTTGTTCAACAGCTCCAGACCCACCAGCGCCGTCTCGGCCTCGGCGGGCGCCAGCCGGGCGAGCAGTCGGTCGAGTGCGGCGCCGACCACCCGGTCGCCCAGGCCGACGGTGTCGAGCCCCGCGGACGTCAGCGACAGCACGACCCTGCGGCGGTCGCTGGGGTCCGAGGAGCGTTCGACCAGGCCGCGGGCGACCAGGCCGTCGACGACCGAGGTCACCGTCGAGGGGGTGACCCCGAGCAGCGCGGCGACATGGGTGGCTGGCCGGCCGCGGGGGACCAGGAACACCAGGACCCGGTACTGGGGGAGGGTGAGGTCGGCCTCGGCGAGGGCGGAGCCGGACACCTTGGCCAGTCGCGCCGCGGCACGGACCGCGTCGGCGCTGCGTGCGGAGCCCGGGGCCGTCATCACCCCAGCGTACCGTGGTGCTTCGGTCCTCGAACTATCCGGCCGCGCCGGTCAGCGGGCCGCCGCCCGTACACTCCGCAGTCGTGAGCACCCGCCGGTCGGTGACGATCGTGTCGCCCCACTACGACGACGTCCCGCTCTCGCTGGGCCAGAGCCTGACCGACGGCGTCCTGTCGAGCTGCGACGTGCGCGTGCGCGTCGTGTTCGGCGCCAGCAACTGGACCACCTGGCTGCACCCGACCGCGTCCCGTGCCCGCGCGGTGAGCTGGTGGCGTCGGGCCGAGGAGTCGCTCGCCGCTCGGTCGTTCGGCTATCGCTGGACCGCGGCGGGCTGGCCCGAGGCGCTGCTGCGGTGGGGGACTGCCGGAGGTGACCGCCTGCTGGACGAGACCGCCGACCTGTCCGGCGAGCCGTTGGTGGCCGAGGTCGCCGCGTGGCTGACGGCCGTCGCCTCGGCCGGCGGGCGGGACGCCCCCGAGCTGCTGTTGGTGCCCGCCGGACTGGGCGGCCACGCCGATCACCGCATCGTGGCCCTCGCCGCAGCATCGATCGCCGAGCAGGTCGCGGTCCCGGTCGGGTTCTACGAGGACCGGCCGTACGTGGCCCACCTGGACGATGCCGCGATCGCGGCCCAGCTCGCACCGTTGTCGGCGGACCTCGAGGCCCACGTCGTGTCCGGATCGGTCACCGCCACGACCCACCGGCGGGCCCGGCGCTGCTACCCCAGCCAGATGGACACCTACTTCGCCGAGGCGATGGCGCGCGACCTCGCCGCCGGCGCCCGGGAGCGGGTGTGGTTCGCCAGGGGGAGCGCGCCGGCCTGGTTCGCCTGAGGGTCGGCGGGGTGCCGGCGACGCCGGCGTGGGGCCTCCCGGTTGCGGCGGCGGGACATGGCGACCAAAGTGTCCGGATGCAGATCGGGGTACTCGGAGGAACAGGTCCGGCGGGAAGTGGCCTGGCCACTCGGCTCGCCTCGGCGGGGTTCGACGTGATCGTCGGTTCCCGGTCGAAGTACCGGGCGCTCGAGGTGGTCGACAAGATCACTGCGAAGTGGCCGGACCGGCAGCTCTCGATGGTCGCCGGTGACAACCACGACGCCTCGTCCGCGGAGGTCGTGTTCATCGCCACCCCGTGGGATGCCGCCGCCGCGACCGCCAAGGAGTGCGAGCGCGAGCTGAAGGGCAAGGTCGTCATCTCGATGGCGAACGCGCTGGCGAAGGTCGGCCACGAGTTCCAGCCGCTGGTGCCGCCGCGTGGCTCGGTCGCCGCGTCGGTGCAGGCCGCCGTGCCGCGCTCGCTGGTGGCCGCGACGATGCACCACGTGCCGGCCAAGGAGCTCGGCGACATCGCCCACCCGGTCGAGTCCGACGTGCTGGTCTGCTCCGACCACCCGTCCGCCACCGCCACCACCATCGACATCGTGTCGAAGATCCCGGACCTCCGTGCGGTCGACGCCGGCGAGCTGTCCAACGCGGCGCCGATCGAGGCGTTCGCCGCGGTGCTGCTCCAGGTCAACGTCAAGTACAAGACCAGGGTGGCGATCCGCTTCACCGGCCTCCCGGCCTGATCCAGGGACCACCGTGCGCCTGTACGACACCGCTCGGGCAGAGGTCGTGCCGTTCGAGCCGCAGGACCACGTGGTCACGATGTACACGTGCGGCATCACGCCGTACGACTCGACCCACCTGGGGCACGCGGCGACGTACCTGACCTACGACGTCCTGCAGCGGCGCCTGCGCGACCTGGGCCACGAGACGCGCTGCGTGCGCAACATCACCGACGTCGACGACAGCATCCTGCCCAAGGCTCGCGAGCTCGGCGTGCACTACCTGGACCTCGCCGCGTCCGAGCTGGCCCGCTTCGACGCCGACATGGAACGCCTCGAGATGCTGCCGGCGTGGTCCGAGCCGCGGGCCACCTCGGCCATCCCGGACATCCGCGGGTTCATCGGGATGGTGCTCGACCAGGGCTACGCGTATCAGGCGGGTGGCTCGGTGTACTTCGAGGTCTCGAAGTTCTCGAAGTTCGGCTCGATCAGCCACTACACCCGCGAGCAGATGCTCGAGTACGCGGCGGAGCGTGGCGGCAACGTCGACGATCCCCACAAGCGCGACCCGCTGGACTTCGTGCTGTGGCAGCCGAGCCTCGACGACGAACCCGCGTGGGACTCGTTGTGGGGTCCGGGCCGGCCGGGCTGGCACATCGAGTGCTCCGCGCTGTGCCTGCGCGAGCTGGGCACCACCATCGACCTGCACGGCGGTGGCTCGGACCTGATCTTCCCGCACCACGAGTGCGAGGCGGCGCAGTCCGAGGCAGCCACGGGCGAGCCGTTGGTGCGCCATTGGATGCACCAGGCGATGGTCCGCATGGACGGCGAGAAGATGTCCAAGTCGTTGGGCAACCTCGTGTTCGTCTCGGAGCTGTCCAAGGACTGGGACCCGCGGGCGATCCGTCTGGCCTGCATCAGCCACCACTACCGGCACAGCTGGGAGTGGAACGACCAGCTGATGCCCGCCGCGACCGAGCGGCTCGCGGCGTGGGTCGCAGCCGGCGCCGGCGGCGCCGCGCTGGACCAGGTGCGCGCCGCGCTCGACGAGGACCTGGACACCCCCGGGGCCGTCGGGGCCATCGACGCCGCTGCGGCGCAGGGCCTCGGTGTGTCCGAGGCGGCCGCGCTGTTGGGCGTCGACGTGACCCGTCCGGTGTTCTCGCCCAGCTGAACCCCGTTCGCATCCGACGGCCCGGTGCGCCGCTCGGTGCGGGTGTGTGCACGGCATGTGAAATCTCTGTGGCACGCCCGCGTCGGCGACCGACCCACCTGTACACTCCGACCCACGTCGCACGGGAAGGACCGGGTCGAGATGGAGCGTGAGGCCGGCAAGCTGCAGACAGCTGCACGGGTGGTCCTCACACCGCCGTTCCGGTTCTGCTGGCGCATCACGACCGAGGGCACCGAGCACATCCCGGCGGCCGGCGGGGCGATCATCGCCCCCAACCACATCTCGGTGCTCGACTCGTTCTTCGTGCCGCTCTGCGTGGGTCGTCGCATGACCTACGTGGGCAAGGCCGAGTACATGGACGACTGGAAGACCAAGTGGGTCTTCCCCGCGATCGGCATGATCCCGATCGACCGCTCGGGCGGCGATGCCTCCCAGCGTGCGCTCGACGCGGCAGCGGGCATCCTGGACGCCGGCGAGCTGTTCGGCATCTACCCCGAGGGCACCCGCGCCCGCGACGGCAAGCTGCACAAGGGCCACACGGGCCTTGCCCGGCTCGCGTTGCGCACCGGCGCCCCGATCGTGCCCGTCGGCATCATCGGCACCGACGTCGTGCAACCGCCCGACGCCAGGTTCCCCAAGCCGTTCCGGCGCGTGCACATCCGGTTCGGCCGCCCCATCTCGGTCGACAAGTACGCCGACCGGGCGAGCGACCGCATGATCCTGCGCCAGGTCACCGACGAGGTCATGTACGAGATCCGGAACCTGTCGGGCCAGGAGTACGTCGACAGCTACGCCGGCAAGGGTGCCGAGACCGAGGCCGTGGCACCGGTCGTGCCGCTGCCCGAGCGTCCGGCGCCCACCCCCGAGGTGCTCGTCGCCTCGGCCGCCAGCGCGCCGGGCCTGCTGGACGTCTCGTTCGAGGCCGACGGCGTCGAGCGCCGCTCGTCCTCCGCAGCGATCCGGTCGCGGCCGCTCGACCTCGGCTTCGACCTGGAGCTCACCAGCGCCTGAGTCCGGCAGGCCACCGACGGGCGACACGGCGTGCACCGCACAGATCCTGGCGACGGATCCACCGCGATCCGAGCAGCCGGTGATGCCGCGGCGTCATCACCGATCGGTCCGCTCGGGCCGGGCGACGAGCAGCCGCATCCCGGCGTCGAACGCCGGCAGGCCCCGCAGGTGGCCGTGCCGCTCGTCCCACGAGCCGTCGTCGAGGTCGCGACCGAGCTCGGCGACGAGACGGTCGATCACCTCGGGCGCCATGCGGGCGAGCCCCGAGGTCGAGCTCCTCGCCGTGGCATCGAGCACTCGCTCGGGATGGGCCCAGAACGACCCCATCGTCCAGTCGGGGGTGTCGTGCGGCGTCAGCACCACGTCGGTCGTCACGTCGCCACCCAGTGCACGGGCCAACCGGTCGATGCTCGGAAAGGTCGAGCGGTCGAGCGCGGCGACCTCGGGCAGGTAGTCGCGCACCAACCACATCGTGGTGCTGACCTCCGGGTCGTAGGTCACCACCACGACCGGCCCACGTGCCACCCGACGGAGCTCGGTGAGCCCGTCGTCCAGGTGGTCGTCCCAGTGGTGGATGGTGAGCACGGCCATGGCGGCATCGACGCTGCGGTCTCGCAGCGGCAACCGCGGGGCTGACCCCTGGACGGCCGGTGCAGCGCCGTCCGGCCGCTGCGAGAGCATCACGACGCTGGGTTCGATCGCCACCACGAGTCGGTCCCGGGGTTCGTAGGACCCGGTGCCGGCCCCGACGTTCACCACGCTGCGTGCAGCACCGAGCGACGCCACGATGCGGTCGCGCAGCTGCGGGTCCTCCCGGCGGTTGCCCGAGTAGCCGCCGCCGATGGTGTCGTAGCGAACGGGTCCCACGCCGTCGACCGTACCTGCCGACCGCCCGAGCAGGAGGGGCTCAGGGCTGCGGTGGGTCGACCAGGTCGCGGATGTCGGCTGAGGGTGTGGTGGCCAGCCGCAGCTCCTGGTGCTTGCCGGCACCGTGCAGCCGGTACCAGCGGCCGTCGGGCCCGACGACCAGCCAGATGGTCGAGGCCATCAGCAGGCTGTCGTAGTTGAGCGCGACCGAACGCCGTGGATGGCCGAGCTCGACGAGCTGCTCGCGCCCGGCGTCGAGGCGGTCCTGGTCGGTGCTCCAGCAGTCGGGCTCGGCGAGCACCATCACCGCGACGTCACCACCGATGAGCCAGGCGTCGGCCCAGCTGCGCAGCCTGCCCGGGGTGACCCCGGCGCGGGCGGCGAGCTCGGTGAGCGAGTCGCGCTGGGTCGCTGCACGTCGGGCCAGGTCCGCCAGCGGTGGCGCGCCGAGCCCGGACGGCTGGTCGTCGACCAGCATGCGCCAGGCGCGGTCGACCGCGTCCTCGGCCAGCTCGTCGACACGCGACGCTTCGATGCCGAACCTGGCGGGGAGCTGGGCCCCCCACGGCACGTGCCGGCCGGGTTGGCGCAGCGGGGTGCGCACCTGGCCGGGCAACACCGGTGGTGGCGGGAGCGGGTCGTCGGGGCTGCGCCCCGCCCACAGCTCGGCGGCGTCCATGCCGGGCTCCTCGACCGGGGCCGCGGCGGCCCCGTCGCCGCGGCGGCTGCGGACCAGCTCGATGAGCTCGTCGCGGCCGATGCCACGGAGCAGGAAGAGCGAGAACGGGTTGCGGTCCAGCTCCTCGGCAGCGACGTAGCAGACCGCGGCGGCGTGCTTGCACGGCTCGGCCCAGTCGGGGCACTCGCAGTCGGGGCGGAGGTCGGCCGGTCGTGGCAGGAGCCGCACGTCGACCTCGGCGGCGTCCTCGATGATCCCGGGGTCCAGCTCGCCGTCGAGCAGCGCAGCCAGATGGGCCGCGCGGGCGGCGATCGCGTCGGCGACCTGCTCCCACTCGACCGCGGCGAGCTGCTTCACGGCGATGTCGACCTGGTAGAGCTCGCCGTTGCTGCCGACCACCCGGGCGGCGATGTGCCCGGGGCGCAGGTCGATCTCGCGCACCGCGCCCTTGCGGGCATAGGTGCGGCCACGTGGCAGGCGGCTCTCGTAGCCGGAGCCGGCGCCGGAGCCCTCGAGCGCGTCGATCCATGCCTTGCCCCACCAGGTGGTGCCGAACCGCCGCGGACCCGCCATCAGGTGGCCTCGTCGCCGAGGCGGACCAGCGCGGCCAGCTCGGCGTCGTCGAGCTCGGTGAGCCATGACTCGCCCCCGCCGACCACCGCGTCGGCGAGTGCCTGCTTCTGTGCGAGCACCGCCGCGATCCGGTCCTCGACGGTGCCTTCGGAGATGAGCCGGTGGATCTGCACCGGACGGTCCTGGCCGATGCGCCAGACGCGGTCGGAGGCCTGGTTCTCGACCGCGGGGTTCCACCAGCGGTCGTAGTGGATGACGTGGGTGGCACGGGTCAGGTTCAGGCCGGTGCCACCCGCCTTGAGCGAGACGACCATCACCGGGAACCCGCCGTCCTGGAAGCGGTCGACCATCTGGGTCCGGCGCGTGAGCGAGTCGGCGCCGTGCAGGAACTCCGCGGTGACGCCGAGCTCGCCCAGGCGGGCCAGCAACAGGTTGCCCATGGCCACGTACTGGGTGAAGACCAGCGTCGAGTCCCCGGCGTCGGTGATCGCGCCGACCAGCTCGTCGAACACGGCGAGCTTGCCCGAGCGACCGGCGAGCGGACCCGGCTGGTGCAGGTACTGGGCCGGGTGGTTGCAGATCTGCTTGAGCGCGGTCAGGAGCTTGAGCACCAGACCGCGTCGGGCGATGCCCTCGGCGCGCTCGATCGCGGCGAGGATCTCCTCGACCACTGCCCGGTACAGGCCCGCCTGCTCCGGGGTCAGGGTCACCGGGTGGTCCGTGTCGGTCTTGGGTGGCAGGTCGGGGGCGATCTCGGGGTCGTCCTTGCGTCGACGGAGCAGGAACGGCGCGATCAGCCGGGAGAAGCGCTCGGTGGTGTCCTGGTCGCGGTCGCGCTCGACGGGGATGGCGATGGTCCGGCGGAACGTGTCGACGCCGCCGAGCAGGCCGGGGGTCGTCCAGTCCAGCAGCGCCCAGAGCTCGGTCAGCCGGTTCTCCACCGGCGTGCCGGTCATGGCCAGCCGTGCTGTGCCGGGGATGCGCCGCAGCGACCGGGCAGTGGCGGAGTTCGGGTTCTTGACCTGCTGCGCCTCGTCCGCGACGACCAGGCCCCAGCGGTGGGCGGCGAGCGCCTCCGCGTCGCGGCGCACGATGCCGTAGGTGGTGACCACGACGTCGTGCTCGCCGACGGCGCCGAGGGTGCGGTCCGCGCCGTGGTAGCGGTGCACGCGCAGCGTCGGCGCGAACCGCGCGAGCTCGCGCTGCCAGTTGCCCACCAGCGACGCCGGGCAGATGACGAGCGTCGGGCCGTCGTCCCGGGAGCGGCGGTGCAGGTGCAGCGCGATGAGCTGGATGGTCTTGCCCAGGCCCATGTCGTCCGCGAGGACGCCACCCAGTCCCAGGTCGACCATCTCCGACATCCAGGCGAGACCCCGTCGCTGGTAGGGGCGCAGCGTCGCCCGGAGCCCGTCGGGCTCGGGCAGCTCGTGGGGCTGGGCCGCGGCGCGCAGGCGTTCGGCCAGGTCGGCCGCGGCGCCACCGACGGTGACCTCGACCGGCTCGCCGTCGATGGTGACCGTGCCCCCCAGCGCGGCGGCCAGCGTGTCGGTCGCGCTCAGGCGGTCACGGCGGGCGAGCTTGGCAGCGACGGTCGGGTCGACGACCACCCACTCGCCCCGGAGCCGCACCAGCGGCCGCTGGCTCTGCGCCAGCGCGGACAGCTCGGACTCGCTCACCGGCTCGCCGTCGAGGGTCGCCCGCCACGTGAGCTCGCAGACCGTCGCCAGGTCGAAGGTCGGCGGCTGGTCGCCCGCGCCCGGCGGGGGCTCGGCGTGCGCGGTCGCCGTCACGGTGCGGGTCAGTGCCGCGGGGACCAGGACCTCGATGCCGGCACCGCCCAGGTCAGCGGCCAACGGCCCGAACAGCGCCATCGCCGACTCGTCGTCGACCTCCATGCCGGTCGGCCGGGCGTCCTGGAGCAGCTCGCCCAACGGCGGCCAGAGCCGTGTGCCCCGGCGCAGCGCGAGCAGCAGGTCGGACTCCGCCCGCTGGTCGAAGCCCGAGGCCCGGCCCGCCCAGAGGTCCGCGGCGTCGGCGACGCAGGTGGGGTCCAGCGGGGAGCGCACCTGCAGCACGACGCGGAACGGCGCCTCGTCGTCGTCGGGCAGCGACAGCCGCAGGCCGACGACGGTGCGGACCGATTCGTCCTCGTCGACGAGGTGCGAGCGCAGCGCCGAGACGTCGACGGGGTCGGCTGCGCACCACGCGGGCTGGCGCGACACCGCGCCGGCTGCCGCGGTGCGGGGCAGGGCGTCGGCCACCGCTCGGGAGAAGGCGGCGACCGCGTCGAGCGCGGTGGGTACCCGGGTGGGGGCATCCGCGTCGGACGGGTGGCAGTGCGCGACGGCGGGCAGCCAGGCCGCCAAAGCGGCGCGGAGGCTGCGGTCGCGCTCCTCGAGGGGACCGAGGGTCCACGTGTCGAGCCCCGACGGTGAGACGGCCGGCTGGATCCTGCCGCGGGCGACGATCTCGAGGGCGGTGCGCGCCACGACGCACCATGCGCGCAGCGACGGTGACGCCCGGGCGTCGTCCGGCGGGACGTCGACGAGGTCGTCGAGCAGCTCACCGACCGGCACGACCCACGCAGGGCGGACCTGCAGCGTCGGTCCGTCGGGCCCCGGCAGCACCAGCTCGATCAGTCGCCGGCCGGCTGCCGCGTCGACGTCGTCGGACCCGTCGAGGTCGGCGAGGGACGACGCGGGGGACCACAGCGCGAGGCACGTGGTGCGGGCGGGATCACCCGGCACCAGCGTGGCGTGCAGTCGGCGGTCGAACATGGCGCAGGAGCCTACGGGCTGCTGCCGACACCGGTGCCGGGCGCGCCGTGGGCGCACGAGCGGAACCGGATGCGGGGCTGTCCGGCCGCGCCGCTAGTTTGGCGCCCATGTCCGAGCTCACCATCACGCTGCCTGACGGATCCGTTCGCACCCTGCCCGACGGTTCCACCGGCACCGACCTGGCCGCCGCGATCGGCCCGGGTCTGGCCAAGGCGGCGCTGGTGATCGAGGCCGACGGCGCACCGGTCGACCTGGCCGCGGCCCTGGCCGACGGCGCCACGGTGCGCATCCTCACCGACCGCGACCCGGACGCGCTCGAGCACATCCGCCACTCCACCGCCCACGTGCTGGCCCAGGCGGTGCTCGAGCTCTGGCCCGGCGCCACCTTCGCAGGTGGGCCGCCGATCGACGACGGCTTCTACTACGACTTCGAGCTGCCGGGCGGCGCCACCTTCACCGACGAGGACCTGGAGCGCATCGACGCCAAGATGCGCGAGATCATCGCCGCCGACCAGCCCTTCGAGCGCTTCGAGCTGCCGCTGGACCAGGCGAAGGCGCTCATGGCGGACCACCCCTACAAGCAGGTCTTCATGGACCTGGCGGCCGCGGGTGACGACGCGGACGGCGAGGCCAGCGGCGGGGGAGTGATCAGCTTCTACCGCAACACCCCGCAGTTCGTGGACATGTGCCGCGGCCCGCACGTGCCGAGCACCGGGCGGCTGGGTCACTTCAAGCTCACGCGCCACGGCGGCGCGTACTTCCGCGGCAGCGAGAAGAACCCGATGCTCCAGCGCATCTACGCGGCGGCGTTCGCCAACAAGAAGGACCTGGCGGCCCACCTGCACCGCCAGGCCGAGGCGGCCAAGCGGGACCACCGCAAGCTCGGCGTCGAGCTCGACCTGTTCTCGTTCCCCGAGGAGATCGGCTCCGGTCTCGCCGTGTTCCATCCCAAGGGCGGCATCATCCGCCGCCTGATGGAGGACTACTCGCGTGCCCGCCACGAGGAGGCGGACTACGAGTTCGTGTACTCGCCGCACATCACCAAGTCGAACCTCTTCGAGACCAGCGGCCACCTCGACTGGTTCGCGGACGGCATGTTCCCCCCGATGGAGCTGGACCACGCCCACGACCACGAGGGCGAGGCCGCCGAGGGCACCGGCACGAAGTACTACCTCAAGCCGATGAACTGCCCGTTCCACATCATGATCTTCAAGAGCCGGCAGCGCTCCTACCGCGAGCTGCCGCTGCGCATGTTCGAGTTCGGCACCGTCTACCGCTACGAGAAGTCCGGCGTGGTCCACGGCCTCACCCGCGTCCGCGGCATGACCCAGGACGACGCGCACATCTTCACCACCAAGGAGCAGATGGGCGACGAGCTGGTCTCGGTGCTGCACTTCGTGCTGGACCTGCTGCGCGACTACGGCCTGGACGACTTCTACCTGGAGCTGTCGACCAAGCCCGAGGGCAAGGCCGTCGGCACCGACGAGGAGTGGGACGAGGCCACCGAGGTGCTGCGCCGGGTCGCCGAGTCGATGGACATCGAGCTCGTGATGGACCCCGGCGGCGGCGCCTTCTACGGACCGAAGATCTCCGTGCAGGCCCGCGACGCGATCGGGCGGACCTGGCAGATGTCCACGATCCAGGTCGACTTCCAGCTGCCCCAGCGCTTCGACATGACCTACATCGGCCCCGACGGCGAGAAGCACCGGCCGATCATGATCCACCGCGCGCTGTTCGGTTCCGTCGAGCGCTTCTTCGCCGTGCTGCTCGAGCACTACGCGGGTGCCTACCCGGCATGGCTCGCCCCCGTGCAGGCCGTCGTGCTGCCCGTGTCCGAGGCACATGCCGACTACGCCCACGAGGTCGCCGCCGAGCTGCGTGGCCGTGGCTTCCGCGTCGACGTCGGCGCGGCGGACGAGACCTTGGGCAACCGCATCCGTCGGGCCAAGGGGGAGAAGGTGCCCTACGTCCTCGTCGTCGGTGACGACGACGTCGCACACCGATCGGTCGGCGTGAACCCACGGGGCAACGACGTCGAGCGGGACGTGCCGCTGGCCTCCTTCGCCGAGCGACTCGCGACGGACGTCGCGGCCAAGCGGTAGCGGACCATGCCCCTCGACCAGCTGTGGGCGACCTGGCGCTCGATGTACGTCACGGGTGCAGCGGAGAGCCGCCGGGAGCTGCCCGGCGACCTGCCTGCCGGTGCCCCTGACGACGGCCGATCGCTGTTCGAACGGATCCTCGACAGCGGCGCCCCCGACTCGGAGACCTTCATCGTCGCCCGGGGCACCGGGTGCTTCGTGATCCTGAACCGGTTCCCCTACACCTCGGGCCACCTGATGGTGCTGCCCAACCGGGCGGTGCCGGACCTGGAGGACCTCGACGACGACGAGTTCGCCGAGCTGTGGGACCTGGTGCGCACCGGTGTGGTCGCGCTCAAGTCCACGCTGCGCTGCGACGGCGTCAACGTGGGGATCAACCTCGGCCGGCCCGCCGGCGGCTCCCAGGCCGACCACCTGCACGTGCACTGCGTGCCCCGATGGGTCGGCGACGCCAACTTCATGGCCGTCGTCGGCGGCTCCCAGGTCATGCCGGTGGCGCTGCCCGACATCTGGGCCCGGCTGCGGGACCACTGGCCCGCCGGCGGTACGCTGCGCCCATGACCGACGCCGACGAGCCGGTGCCGTCCGACATCGCTCCCGACACCGACCTGGACGAGGACGAGTACGTCGACGAGCTGCCCGAGGACCTGAACCTGGGCGAGTTCGTCGGGCCGCACACCTTCCCCAACAACAACCGTCGGCGCATCCCCGCGGCGCTCTACCTGCTGTTCGGCGTGGTGTGCGTGGCGCTGTGGTCGACCCGCGGCGACACCTCTGCGCTGATCAACACCGGCACGCTCTGTGCGGGCATCGGGCTGATCCTCTTCGGGCTCTACGGCATGGTCGCCGGTTGGACCCTGCGGGTCGAGGAGTCCGACGCGCTCGTCACGGCGTCGGCGCAGGTCGGCTTCCCGGTCGGGCACGCCGCGGCGCAGATGGTCTGGCGGGGCTGGCTGTCGCGTCCGACGTGGCGGATCCTGCTCTACTCGGACGAGAACCCGCCCTCGATGCGCGGCATCGTGCTGGTCGACGGCGTGGGGGGCGGGGTGCTCGAGTGGTTCGTCGAGGACAACCCCGAGGACTGGGCAGAGTTCGATCCGGCCGACGTCGCCGGGACCAGCACGCCCACCTGAGCGGGGCCACCCGAGCCGGCGATCGCGGACGGGGTGCTGCATCAGCGCACGCCGATCGTGTAGAGTGCTAACTACAGTTAGCACTCGAGGAGCCAGATGTTCGACGGACGTCTACGCAGTCAGGTCGACGCGGCCGTGAAGCCCATCGGCAACAGCATCCGCAAGTCCGGCATCTCCGCCGACATGATCACCACGGTCGGCATCGTCATGGCGTTCGCCTGCGCGGTCGCGATCGGCGCGGGTGCGCTGCGGCTGGGCTTCC
>WBZX01000833.1_pt1 | contig 25784 bp, 24 predicted proteins | sample 5204211 | NCBI WGS metagenome assembly WBZX01 (sample SAMN12344362, study PRJNA552823) | activated sludge metagenome | biome: Activated sludge suspended growth; feature: Nitrification reactor; material: Wastewater; isolation source: activated sludge from nitrification reactor of wastewater... | reverse complement strand
GGTGCCTGCCGCTTTGCCCACCTCGAAGTCACGCGTCTGGATCGCCCGCTTACCCGCCTGTTTGGCTGGACACGGGTAGCCGGGCACAAAGCCATCGTTCGCCTGTTCGGACGCTTCCACACAAAACGGGGTCAGGTCTTGCAAAATGACACCAGCATAAGGCGCTTTGTCGAGCCGTTATTCAATTTCATACAATGCAACCTCCTCGGGGCGTGAGCGACGAACAGAAATAAACGGAATATTTGCACTTCTATCTCTCCAACGCAAACACCTTCAGCTCATCCCCCTGCTTGAACCCGAAAATCTGATTTCCTCCTGCTGCGACAGCGATGTACTGCACGCCGTCGATTTCATAGGTGACGGGCGGTGCGTTGACGCCGGCTTCGGTCTTGGCTTGCCACAAGACCTTGCCGGTTGCGGTATCGACGGCGTCCAGGTGGCCGTTGCCTTCTCCGGTGAACACCAGCCCGCCTGCCGTGGCCAGTACGCCGCCGACCAGCGGATCGGCGGTGCGGTGCTGCCAGCGTAGCTTGCCGGTGGTGAGGTCGATGGCGGAGAGCAGGCCCCAGCGTGCTTCGTCCAGGGGTTCCAGCGCAGAGTAGCGGATGGCCGGTTTGTCGGCCTCGGCGGGGGTGTTGTGCAGGGTGTATTTGACCGGCCAGTGCATCGCGGCAACATAGGCGGTTTGCGCGGATTCGTCGATGGATGAAGGCGACCAGTTGACGCCGCCCAGCACGCCGGGATGAATACGCACGCCCTGTTCGGTGGCGTGGACGAACATGTTTTCCTGCGGGACGAAGGCTTCGGATTTCAGCAGCAGTTGGCCGGTTTCGCGGTGGTGCACGTAAAACCAGCCGAGCTTGCTGGCCTGCCCGACAGCGGGGATTTTCTTGCCGTCGCGCATCAGGTCGAACAGCACCGGCGGGCTGGCGAGGTCGTATCCCCAGACGTCGTGTGGGACCTGCTGGTAGAACCAGCGCAATTTGCCGGTGTTGGCGTCGAGCGCGACCAGCGAGACGGTGTACAGGTTGTCGCCGGGGCGGGAGATATCGTCCATTTGCGGCGAGGGGTTGCCGGTGCCGAAGAACAGGAGATTGCGCTGGGGATCGATGGCCGGGGTGGTCCAGGCCGAGCCGCCGCCAAAGCGCCAGGCATCGGCGTAGTTGGGCAGTGCGGCACGCTCATGCTCGACGTCGCGGTTAAGCGGAATGCCATCCGGCGTGGTGGGGCTGAATTGGCCTTCCCAGCCTTGGGATGGAATAGTGTCGAACTGCCATACGCGCTTGCCGGTATTGACGTCGAATGCCGCCAGAAAGCCGGGGCGGCCATAGCGTCCGGCCACGCCGACCACCGCGCCCAGCGGGGCATTAGCCCTGGGCGCATCCAGATGCAGGCCGTAGCCGACCCCGGTGATGCCGACGATGACCTTGCCCTGGTAAACGACCGGCGCCATCGAGATGCCGACGCCGGTCGCGCCGCTGACATTGGCTTTTTTCAGCGGGTCGGCATCATTTAGCAAATCGGCGATTTCGGTATTGCTGCTGCCATCGGCGGTAACATTAATATCCCAGAGTTTTTGACCGGTTTTGGCATTTAAGGCGACAAGTCTTGCATCGACTGTTCCAATGAATACCTTGCCGTTGTTCAGTGCTACGCCCCGGTTGGCCGGGCCGCAGCACATTTTGTAATCTTTGCGGCGAATATGCTCGTAACGCCAGAGTTGCTGCCCGGTTTTGGCATCCAGAGCAACCACGTGGCTGAACGGCAACGAGAGGTACATTACGCCATCAGCGACAATCGGCGTGGCCTGAAATGTCGCATCAATGCCGCTCTTGTACTGCCAGGCCGGTGCCAGTTTCGCCACGTTGTCGCGGTTGATCCGGGCTAGTGGCGAAAAACGCTGGTTGGTGTAATCACGGCCGTAGCTGGGCCATTCGGTATGGTGCTTGACCTGCGGTTGTGCACAGGCGGCAAGCAGTGTCGCTGCGAGTATCAGGAGGAGTTTGTGCATGTTCATGTTCTCCGGCGAATAGCGTTTTGGATTACCCGGTTGAGTAGTGTCAGCGGTTTGTGTGGAAGATAGGCGGCAATGAGCAGCATGCCCGCAATTGCTGCCAGAAGCCAATGGATGTTGTATGGTGTGCGGTCGCGGTGTGTAGGACTTTGTTGGCGTAACGCTGCCAGCAGGGCAGGCAGACTGTCGCCGCGCAGATAGTATGCCCTGATCTGTCTGGCGATGGATTTTAGATAGGCTTCGTCCAGTTTTGACAGATGGCGCTCGTAATCCTGCGTAGCGATGCTATCGTCGCGTTTTAACCGGGTTTCGTCCGATACTTGGGCGATGCCGGGTTCAAGTTGGTAGGTGGTGTCAGACCAGTAGCCGATAATCTTGTTGTTTTCGTCCATTTTCGGGACGGGGGTGGGCTTGTCGCTGCCAATACCCACCAGCAGCCAGTCGCGACCACCTTGCCAGTTGGAAAGATCTGCGCGATTGAAGGCGTGCAGTATGGGGGCTTCTTCGCCATCGGTTAAAAATATTACCTGTGCTGGTTCTCGCAGGGTTTTGACGGCGCCGGCTGCAGACAACAGGCCAAAGCCTTGTCTGCTGTTACCATGCGAAGCCTGTCGCCACTCCAGATGCGCGATGGTATCCTGGATGGAGCTGAAGTTCTCACAGACTTCGATCGGTTCGAATAGGGTAGTCACCAGAACTCCGGCAAAAATAGCGACCCCCACCCGTGTGTTGCATGGCATGGAGGCCACCATGTCGTGCAGTATGTGCCTGCTGTACGCGATGCGGCTGGCGGGTTTGCCGCCGAGTTGCATGTCTGTCGTATTCATGCTTTGGGTAATGTCGACAACCAGTAGAAAAGTATGGATGTCACGCTGCATCGGGATAGTCGGGCGCAGGGCTGCCAGCAGAAGGAGTATAAGAGCGGAGGCCAGTAAAATGGCCTCGTTGCGGCGATGACGCAGCTCAGTCATGCATGAAGCGGGCTTTTAGACGCCCAAGTAGTTTAAATGGGTGGTGCGAAATGTAAGCACCCAGCAGCAATAGTCCGGCTAAACCGGCCAGCCATGGGTCCAACTGCATCGGTGCCTGATCGTGGCGGGCAGGTTTGAGTGATGTGATGGCGGTTTGCACACGGGCGATGTTGTCGCCTCGCACGTAATCGCTGCCGATTTCTTCGGTGTATTTCTTGAGGTATTCCTCGTCGAGCCTGGAAAGCTGGCGTGAACTGTCCATCATCGCCACTTCGCTGTCGCGTGCCCCGAAGTTTTCCTGTGAAATCTGCGCCACGCCCGGCTGCATCGCAAAACTTTCTGCCGACCAGTAGCCCAGCAACTTGTTCTGGTCGTCGTATTTGGGGATGGGGGTGCCTTGCTGGTCCCCAATGCCGATGATCAGCCAGTCCTTGCCGCTCTGGAAGCTGGTCAGGTCCAGCGTATTGAATGCGTGCAGACGCGGTGCTTCTTCGCCATCGGTAAAAAATAGCACCTGAGCCGGTTCGCGCAGGGTGCGCGTCAGGTGGGCGATGGCCTGTGCCCCCTGGCGCAGCCGCGAATTGCCCGACCATGCCATGCGCCATTCCATGTGGTCGATATTGTCCTGAATGGCGTCATAGTTCTCGCAGACTTCGATCGGGCTGTATTGCAGCGCAATGCTGGCTCCGGCAAAAAATGACAGTCCGACACGTGTGCCGCACGGCATGCCGGCCACCATGTCATGCAGCAGCTTTTTGGTGTATACGATACGGCTGACGGGCTTGCCGTCCAGCTTCATGTCTGCCGTGTTCATGCTCTGGGTGATGTCCACCACCAGCAGATAGCTGTAAATGTCGCGCTGTACGCTGACCGTCGGCCTGAACAGGGCGACGACCAGCAGCAGCATGGCGCTTGCCAGCAGGGCGAAATCGCGGTGGTGCCTGAGGTATGTGAGCAGTTCTTTCATGAAAGGAAATGAACCACGGGCGGCACGGGGTACGCGGGGAAAATCATGGTCTCCGTTATTCTGCTGGATTTAGGTGCGCTTGTATTTTTCAATATTTTCTCCGTGATCCCCGTGTTCCCCGTGGTTAAACTCACGGCAGTCCGACCGGGATATTACCCATGATCAATCCGGGATTGGCCTGGTCGCTGACGCCGGGTGTGGGATCATTAGGCAGCATGCCGAGCACGCGATCCAGGTTGTGGCGCGCCGGCCACAGTTCGCTATTTAAACGCAGCGCCTGCATATAGGCAGTCTTGGCTTGCGTCAGCAGGTACACGGCTTCGTCGCGCACGGTGATATCGCGGCCGTTGATCGCCAAACCGCGCAGAAAGAAAATGTTGCCCAGGTTGTATTGCACGATCGCCTGCTGGCGTGGCGTGGCTTTCTCCTGCAATTGCAGGAACAGCAAAGTCGCATCCTGATAGCGTCCGGCCTTGGCCAACCAATAGGCGGCGGAGAATTTGGCCTCGAACGACTGGGTGTCGGTCACCGGCGTTTTGCCAGCCTTGACCGCCCGGTTGAAATTGTCGATCTGCCAGATGCGGTTGGCTTGCCAGGCCGCCCCGGCGCTCGCGGCAATGGCCACGGCGATCAGGAAAGTGGTCAGTTTTTTTGCGCTCAGTGCCATGATCTTACCTCGATAAGTTTAATCCCCAATAGCATGCCGATCATCAGTGCCGCGATGACGAAACAGTGCGTGGTGAAATCGCGCCCGGGGATCTGCTCCAGATAGCGAATCGGCTTCTTTTCCTTGCGATTGATGTCCTCGATGGCCATCGCCAGCGATTGCGGATCGTCGGCTTCGTAAGGATGGTATTCCGTGCGGAAGGTCTTGAAATATTCATGCAGTTTGACTTCGGGCGGGATCGGTTTGTCGTCCGCCGGTTTTGCTTCGTCGAAAATGCTGATGCCACCAGGTTGGCGCAGCACGATCCAGTACAGCGTGACGTGCATGCGGTCGCACCAGTCGCGGACTTTCTGCTGCACCAGCGGGCTGAGGTTGCCTGCACCGTCAGACAGCAGCACGATGGCGCGCGAGCCGGAGTCCGGCGTCTTGTCGAACATGCCCAGCGCGGTGGTAAGGCCGCTACCGATGTTGGTCTGGAACAGGCCGGGACCACCCGCTGCATCGATTGCGGCAAGAATGGCCTCGCGGCTTTGGGTCAGCGGCATCACGTACATCGCCGAGTTGCTGAAGGTCACCATGCCGAACATGTCGTTCTTGCGCTGGTTGACGAAATCGGTGATCAGGCGTCGTGCCGCGGCCGATTTGGATTCGCCCGCGCGTCCGGCATTGGCGACTGAGCCTGAAAACGGATCGTCCATGCTGGCGCTGCGGTCTATGGTCAGCACGAGTTGTGCGCCTTCGCCGATGCGTTCGATTTTCTGGGCGGCGGTATGCGGTCCGGCGATGCCGAGAATGATGAACAGCAATGCCAGCACCGCTAGGATCTTGAGCAGCAGGCCGACCAGGTCGGATAGCGGGTCCCTGGGCAGCAGCGCCAGCCACGAATAGCTGCGGCTGTGGGTGCGTTCCAGCAAGAGTGGCAGCAGTGCGAGCGGCAGCAGAAAAAGAATCCAGTAGGTGTTGAATAGCATGCTTCCGTACTCTATTTCAGTCCACGTTCGCAATCGCGGCAGCGCCGCGTAAACTGTTTCAGCCAGGTCATGGGGCTTTCGATGCCGTGTGCCGCATGCGAATCGAAGAATACGTTGCGCGACAGGTTGAAAAAGCGCTCGATTTCAGCGCTGACCGGGGCGAATGCGGGTTTCTGCTCGATAAATGCGGCGCTCTCGAACACGCTGCTGCCAGCGGTGGTGTTGAAGGCCTTGTGCAAGCGTGCAACAGCTTGTGACAAGCCTTCTGCCGTGTCAGGCAGCTTCTTCAGGTCGCGCAGGGCGCGGGCAAACGGTCGGCCCATGCGTGGCAGCCAGATGGCGGTGCCGAGTACGTACAACAGCCCCAGCAGTGAAGCACCCAGAATGCCGAGGAGGCTCCACAGCCATAGCCTTGGGCGGGTGTCATCGAGTTGCAGCGGTCCTTTGAATCCGCTCATGTCCTGTTCGACCACAACAGAGCCAAACACCGCCAGCGGCGAGGTGCGGAAGCTCCAACTCGGGATGCGGAACTCGAAACTTTTCTCATCCTTGCCGCCGAACTTGACGAACTCGGGCGGCAGCGCCGCAGGCTTGGCGGTGACCGAGGTGGTGAAAATCTGGTAAGTCAGTTTCAGGGTGTAGCGGTTAACGGTGACGCCGGGCTGGCTTTCGAATTTAACGTCGTACAGTTCGATACCATTACCCTTGCCGCGGCGTTTTTTCTCGTTGCCGACGATGGGGATGGAAGTGTCGAACAGCGTCAGGTTCTTGGGCGATTCGAGAATGACAGTGCGCGTCAGCAGGTCGCCCACGGTATAACCGACATCGCGCGCCGGTTCTATGGTGAGGATCTTGATGCGCGGGTCGTTTTCCAGGATTTCGGCTTGAGATACGCCAGACCAAGTGCAGAGCGCTGTGAGGATAAGTAAAAATAAACCACGGTGAACACGGGGGGCACGGAGGAAAGCTACAAAACTGGCAAGCCAGCGCTGTGAGCTGAATGCGTTCAACAAAGTTTGTTGCGTCAGGATTTGCATTCCCCGTGTCCCCCGTGTTCCCCGTGGTTGAATGTTCTTGTTTTCGATCATCAATCAGGCAGCCACAAATTGATAGAAATATTCGGTCAGGTCGTCCGCGTTAAAACCATCCTCGATGAACAGCGGCGGCATGTCGTAGCGCAGAAAAGTCTTTTCCAGTGCATCTCGCCTCTCTTCGAGTGATTGGATGATGCGTTCGCGAAAAACCTTGCGCAAAAACAGCGTGCGGCGCGCGCCGGTTTCGCAATCGGTGACGCTGGCGACGCCGAACTCCGGCAGGTTGCGGTATTCGGCGGCATCCCACAACACCAGCGGCACCACATGATGGCGGAATAGCGTTGCCAGGCTCTTTTCCAGTTCTTCCAGCGGCATGTGGAAGTCGGAAATCAGCATCACCAGCGAGCGTTCGCGTGGCAGATAGCGGCTGATGTCCTGCATGCCCTGTGCGCCGACGTGGCCGGGACGATAATCGGCCAGTCGCTCCGCCAGGTCGAAAGCGCCATGCACCTTGACGCTGGAATGGAACATCCAGTCTTCGCGGATGATTTCGTCGAAGCCGATGAAACCGTAGGGATCGTTGACGCGATAAGCCGACCAGGCGGCCGAGGCGGCGATCTCGGAAGCAATCTGCAGCTTGCGCATCTGGCCGGAGAAACCCATCGAGCCGGAGAGGTCGCAGGTGACAAACACCGGTACCGAGCTTTTCTGATTGAAGATCTTCACCCATACCTGGTCAAACGGGTCACGGATGGTCTGGCGCAGATCGATGCGGCGAGGATCGGGGTAGGCGATTAACGGCGCATGGCCACGGAATTCCATGCCCAAGCCGCGCTGGATGCTGGCGTGCCGACCCGGGTGGCGACCGCGCGAGCGCCAGCCGATCTGGTAGGTAAACTCTTTGGCTTGATAGCGGCTCATGCAATGCTTTCTGGAGACGCGCTTTGTAGCGCAGGCGTCCTCGCCTGCATCCAGCGATTGCAGGCGAGGACGCCTGCGCTACGGTTTGCGCGGATCATGGACTCAGGGCGCCGAGATGGTGTTGACGATACCGTCGAGTAGTTCGCGTGCGATTTCCGTGCGGCGCATTTCGTACACCGGGCTGAACACCAGACGGTGCGATACGGTTTCGTGGAACACCGCATGAATATCTTCCGGCAGCACGGCTTCGCGACCGTTGAGCCAGGCATTGACGCGTGCTGCGCGCAGCATCATCGACATGCCGCGCGGGCTGGCCCCGGCCAGTACCAGTCGCTTGAGATCGACGCCGTCGATCCTGATACCGTAGCTCGATGGGTCCTTGGTGGCGAGCCACAGGTGCAGCGCGTATTTGCGCAGCGTGGGGCTGGCCTGCACATGGTCTTGCAAGGCGATGGCGATGCTGTTGAGCTTATCGAAATGCAGTACGTCAGGCTGCACGTTTTCCACCAGTCGGTCGGCATTGTGGTAACGCGTGTCGAAAATCAGCGATTCCATGATGTCTTCGTCAGACGGCACGGCGATGGGGATTTCCATCATGAAACGGTCGCGCGCGGCCGAGGGGATTTCGAAGGTTTCTTCCTTCTCCACTTGGTTGCGGTCGGCAAACACCAGCATGTGGGGGAAGTAGTGCTCCTTGTTGAAGGCGGACAGCGTGCGTTCGGCCATCACGCGCAGCAGCAGCGAGTGCACTTGTGGACGGGCGCGGTTGATTTCGTTGAAGAAGAACACCGCGAGGTTTTCCCCGCAGCGCAGCAAGGGGCCTGCATCCACGTGCGGACGGCCATCTTCGCCGAGGAAGGTGTGGTAGACCAGATCGTTGGGCATCAGGTCGATAGTGCCTTCGACCCGCTCATAACCGCCGCCGATGCCGCGGGTAAAGGCGCGCAGCAGTGTGGTCTTGCCGACGCCGACATCGCCTTCCAGCAGCACGTGGCCGCGGGCGAAAATGGCGGTGGTGATGAGTCGTACAGGTTTTTCCTGCCCGACCACGACGCGATTGATTTCTGTTTCCAGTTTCAGCGCTTGTACACGCCAGTCTGCCAACTGGCTATCGGTGCTTGCCATCTCCATCTTCTCCCTTGCGGTGTGTCGTTGTTGTCTGCTGCCGCGAAGCGTGGTGGCTTTGCGGCAGCTTTGGTTCTATTGCTTGCTTTCCAGAATCTTTTTCAGGTTGTCCAGGCCGCCACGGTAAACCGCCGTTATCGTTTTGGTTGCGGTTTCGTCATCCTGCCCTGCAGCCGGTGTTGCCGATACGTCCTTGCGCTTGAATGTGCCTTTCCATGTCACGGTGCTCGATGTTGCGCTATCGGCTTCAACGGTTACGGTGGATGTGTAGTCGCTTACCGGCAGCACACCTTCAAGAATGGCGTACTTGAAGGACATTTTTCTGTTGTCATAGCCCAGCAGTTTTTCCTTGATTGTGCCGCCATCCTGTAGCGTCAGCAAGCGCACCGCGCCTTTCTTGCCGTTTTCTCCGGCAGTGATCTCCGTGCTTTTGACAGCCGGATGCCAGGCACCCAGGTCACCGAAATTGTTGGCCTTATTCCAAACGGTGCTGGCTGGCGCTGCGATGCTGACCGATTCTTCAACGTGCAGCATCCTGTCATCACCGGCAAAAGCCGGGGCAGAAAAGGCCAGGATAGACAGTGCGAGCAATGTGTTCCTCATGGTGGATCTCCTTTGCGTGATTAACTGAGCCACATCAGGCGTGGCGCATAACGGGCAGGCCGCACACGCAGTATACTAAAAACATACTAACTAGTAAGTATGTTTTTGAAAATAATTTAATTGAGCAGGAGTGTCCCCTTATCGTGCTGATTCAATGATGATTTTTGTCATGGCCTTGGCGTTTTCGATGGCGCCGGAGCCACGCTGCGTACGCTCGGCAATGGCCGTGCCTTCGATTACGAGCGAAAGCTGCATGGCTAGCGTGCCGGCATTTTTGATCCCGGCCTCGCTTGCGAGCGTTGTCATTGTGTTGCGCAATGCCTGGGCAAATTCAAGTGAAGTCTGGTGTACCGGGTTTTCTGGCTGAGGGAACTCGACGCTGGCATTGATAAAGGCAAATCCCTTGAACTCGGGGTCGGCAATCCAGTCCAGTGCGGCATCGACAAGTGCACCGAGTTTGGACGACGCATCGCCTTGCTGCGCAGTGACTTCGGAAAGTTTTTTCCATAGTCGCTCGTCATATTCACGCAGGTATTCAAGGATGAGTTGTTCCTTGGATTTAAAGTATTTGTAAAGGGTAACCTTGGCAATATCGGCCTTGGCTACGATGGTGTCGACGCTGGTGGCGTTGATGCCTTGCGTAGAAAAAAGATCCGAGGCAACGCCCAGGATGTATTCGCGCATTTGAGTCGCCATGATTTAAGTTACCTCCAAGTTACAAGCGTGTGCCCGTTGGCTGGTGCAAAATAACATTTGCCGGCACGGGTCTGGTTGAACCAGGTCAGAAAAGCACGCAGATTTTTGCGGTCTGCCTCGATATTTTCAGGTGTGCGGAAATGAATCACATCCATGTATGCCGTCACTTGCTCCGGCGGCAGTGCTAACAGGTGCGGCGGTGCGCAAGTGCCGCGGTTGAACTGCTCTTGCAGATTGAGTGCTTCCTCGACATCGCCGGGGCTGATTCCCACAGGCGGTGCTATCGTGGTCTGGATGTAGGGCCTGCTCTGCGGAGCCAAGGTTGCGCGGGCAAGCATGACATCGGATGGACCTGGAAACAGATGCCAGGTGATGGCAGCAGTCAAAACAATCGCCAGCGAAGCTACAGCCGACCACGGAATGCGTGGACGCATGCGGCGGGGACGGCATGCCTGAGCAATGACGGTCTGAGCGGCAGATGCGGCGTTTTGCAGTGCATTGATCCCAGGCTGACGCAATTCTTCCGAAATGCCGCCCTGCAGCAAAATGATCAGCTGCGATGCCAGCATCGCCGGGTTTTCGGCACTGGCCGACTGCGCGGTTTCGGTCAGGTAGGATTTAAGGCGCGTGTTGATCTGCAGTGCTTGCGGGTCGGTAAAGGTTTCCTTGATACCAGGTGCGGAAATCCATTGGCTGGTCACGGTAAAAACCGCTTCCAGTCGTGCCGCCGGAGATTTCCCATGCTGCTCGACCATTCTGAAGAACCATTCGCTATCCAGCAATTGCATGCTACGCTCCCGGTAAACATACTAGTTAGTATGAATTCTACATTGATACACTGAAAAAACAAGCGAAGGAAGCACCGATTAAATCATTCTGTTTGCCCTGAGCTTGGCGAAGGGTGTTTCAACTTCCTGATGCCATATGATTGATTCCGTTCATGGTTCGGTCTCACCGCAAACGGAATCAATCAGCGCGTCCCCTAATGTTCAGCGCGAATCAATAACGATGTATGGCGACCCGAAAAGTTGAGTGCAAATATGCCCTTTGGACGCCATCCATGGCAAGTTTGTCAGCCGCTGAATTCGGGTCTTCTACTGGTGTGAGGCTCGCTTGATGAGGTGCCGCCACTCTCATTCGTGTGCGGGAGCACTGGTAGAGAGGAGATGGCATGGCAGGTTTCATTGCCGTGCCCGTTTGGGAAGTCTCGCGATGTAGCGTAAAATGCCGGGTTCGAATCAACACTTTACCCGCATTATGGAACTTACTGCGCTCAATGCCTTGTCCCCGCTCGACGGTCGGTATCAATCCAAGCTGGATGCACTGCGTCCCTGTTTCTCGGAGTTCGCCCTGATCCGCCATCGCGCGCTGGTTGAAATGGAATGGCTGAAGGCATTGGCCGCCGAGCCTGGGATCAAGGAGGTGGCGCCGTTCTCTGCTGCGACAGTGGAGGAGCTGGATGAGGCGATCAGAGCTTTCGGCGAGGCCGAGGCCGAGCAGGTCAAGGCCATTGAGGCGCGCACCAATCACGACGTCAAGGCGCTGGAATACTGGCTGAAGGAACGATTCTCCGGTAATCCAGAAATTCACAAGGCGAGCGAGTTTATTCATTTTGCCTGTACTTCCGAAGACATCAACAACCAGTCGCATGCGCTAATGCTGAAAGCAGCGCGCGATGCCGTGCTGCTGCCGATGCTCGACAGCATCATTGCACGTCTGACCGAGCAGGCGCACGAGTTGGCCGATGACGCCATGCTGGCGCGTACCCACGGCCAGCCTGCTTCGCCCACCACGCTTGGCAAGGAGTTCGCCAATGTGGTCTACCGCCTGCGTCGTCAACGCAAGCAATTGGCCGAGACGGAAATTCTGGGCAAGATCAACGGTGCGGTGGGTAACTTCAACGCTCATCTTTCCGCCTATCCGGATTTCGACTGGGAAGCCTTTGCCATGCGTTTTGTCGAAAGCCTGGGGCTGACCTACAACCCCTACACCATCCAGATCGAGCCGCACGATTACATGGCCGAGATGTACGATGCGATCAGCCGTATCAACACTATCCTGATTGATCTCGATCGCGATATCTGGGGCTATATCTCGGTGGGGTATTTCAAGCAGAAAGTGAAAGAGGGCGAAGTCGGCTCCTCTACCATGCCGCACAAGGTCAACCCGATCGATTTTGAAAATTCCGAAGGCAATCTGGGGTTGGCGAATGCTGTATTGCGCCATCTGGCGGAAAAGCTGCCGATCTCGCGCTGGCAGCGCGACCTGACCGACTCTACCGTGCTGCGCAATATGGGCGTGGCGTTCGGTTACAGCCTGCTGGGCTACGACTCCTGCCTCAAGGGGCTGCACAAGCTGGAAGTCAACCGTGCTCGCCTGGCTGAAGACCTCGATACGACCTGGGAAGTGCTGGCCGAGCCGATCCAGACGGTGATGCGCCGCTACGGGTTCGACAACCCTTACGACGAACTGAAAAAACGTACGCGCGGCAAGGCAATCACCAAGGAGTCGCTGCGAGAATTCATTCTCGGACTCGACATCCCGCAGCAGGACAAGGACCGGCTGCTGGCGATGACTCCGGCAGGCTATATCGGCAAGGCTGCCGAATTGGCCAGGCGTATTTAGGTTTAGCGGATTTTAACCACGGGGGACACGGGGAGCACGGAGCTTTAATGGCTGCGTGCGATATACGGGGATGGTTGTTTTGCCTCCCGTGTTCCCTGTGCTCCTGGCGGTGATGTTTTACTGAATTATTAAAAACTGTAAGGACTGAACCATGCAGCAATTGCAAGCCACTATCGAAGAAGCTTTCGAAAACCGCGCCAACATCAACCCGGCCAATGCCGACAAGAAGGTCAAGGACGCGGTGTTCACTGTGCTGGAAGAACTTAATGCAGGCCGTTTGCGCGTGGCAACCCGCATCGGCGATACCCAGCAATGGGAAACGCACCAGTGGATCAAGAAGGCCGTGTTGCTGTCTTTCCGCCTCGAAGACAACAGTGTGCTGGACGGCGGTTGTACCAGGTATTTCGACAAGGTGCCGAGCAAGTTTGCCGATTACACCGAAGCCGACTTCAAGGCGGGCGGTTTCCGCGTGGTGCCTAACGCCGTCGCGCGTCGCGGTTCGTTCATCGGCAAGAACGTGGTGCTGATGCCGTCCTACGTCAACATCGGCGCGTTTGTCGATGAAGGCACCATGGTCGACACCTGGGCCACAGTTGGTTCTTGTGCGCAGATCGGCAAGAACGTGCACCTCTCCGGCGGCGTCGGCATCGGCGGCGTGCTGGAACCGGTGCAGGCAGGCCCTACCATCATTGGCGATAACTGCTTTATCGGCGCACGCTCGGAAGTGGTCGAAGGCGTGGTGGTGGAAGACAACTCGGTGATTTCGATGGGCGTGTACATTGGCCAATCCACCAGAATCTATGACCGTGAAACCGGCGAAGTGACCTACGGCCGTATCCCGGCGGGTTCTGTCGTCGTGAGCGGTAACCTACCCTCCAAGGACGGCAGCTACAGCCTGTACTGCGCCGTGATCGTGAAGAAGGTGGATGCCAAGACCTTGTCCAAGGTCGGCATCAACGAATTGCTGCGCGGCGTGTGATGAAGCTTTACGGCCTCCCCAACTGCGGCACGGTAAAAAAAGTGCGGGCCTGGCTGGACGAAAAAAGTCTGGCCTACACTTTTCACGACTTCAGGAAGGATGGCGTGAATGCTGCCCTGCTCCGTGGCTGGCTGGCCCAGGTGCCGCGAGAAAAGTTGATTAACCGTGCCGGGATGACCTGGCGCGAATTGCCTGACGAGGCCAAGGCGGCGATCCAGGACGATGCCTCGGCATTGAACCTGATGCTAAAAAAACCTGCCGTTATCAAACGTCCGGTGCTGGAAAAGGACAGCAGGATTCTGGCTATCGGGTTCAATAAGTTTGATTATGAAAATCTTTTTAAGTGATTCACCATGTCTGCCACTCTTGAGCTTGCCAAAAACCTGATTGCCCGCCGTTCGCTGACCCCGGATGACGCCGGTTGTCAGGAAATCCTGATCGAGCACCTGGAAAAACTTGGTTTCAAGATCGAGAAAATGCGCTTTGGCTTCGTCGATAATTTCTGGGCGCGGCGCGGGACGGCCAAGCCTCTGGTGGTTTTTGCCGGGCATACCGACGTGGTGCCGACCGGTCCGGTGGAGCAGTGGCTGAGCGAGCCGTTTACTCCTACCATACGCGACGGCATGCTGTATGGACGCGGCTCGGCAGACATGAAAACCTCCATCGCAGCCTTTGTCGTCGCGCTCGAAGAGTTTCTCGCGGTCAATCCCGACCATAAGGGCTCCATCGGCCTCTTGATCACTTCCGACGAAGAGGGTGTGGCAGTGGATGGCACGGTCAAGGTGGTCGAGGCACTGAAAGCGCGCAACGAACTGCTGGATTACTGCATCGTCGGCGAACCGACTTCCAATAAGCTGGTCGGCGATATGATCAAGAACGGCCGTCGCGGCTCGCTCTCCGGCAAGCTCGTCGTCAAGGGTATTCAGGGTCACATCGCCTACCCGCATCTGGTCAAGAATCCCATCCACAAGGCATCGCCCGCGATTGCGGAACTGGCGGCCACGGTGTGGGACGAAGGCAACGAATATTTTCCGCCGACCTCGTTCCAGGTTTCCAATATTCACGGCGGCACCGGTGCGACCAATGTAGTGCCGGGGCATGTCGAAATCCTGTTCAACTTCCGCTATTGCACGGCCAGCACCGAGCAAAGCCTGAAAGAACGCGTACTGGCCATCCTCGACAAGCACGGGCTGGAATACGACATCGAATGGGAATCCGGCAAGCCTTATCTGACGCCCAAGGGCAATCTGGTGACTGCGATCAGCGCGGCGATCGAAGAGTCGTTTGGCGTCACGCCGGAGCTTTCCACGACTGGCGGTACTTCGGATGGCCGCTTTATTGCCGATATCTGCCCGCAGGTGATCGAATTCGGCCCGCTCAACGCCACCATCCACAAGCTCAACGAGTGCGTGGGCGTGGCCGACATCGAGCCGCTCAAGGATACTTATCGCCGTACCTTGGAAAAATTATTGGCCGCAGATGAACGCAGATGAACGCAGATTGCAACTCAATAGGCTGACGGAAAAGATCATTGGATGTGCATACCTCGTCAGCAACAAGCTGGGAACAGGGTTTCTTGAGAAAGTCTACGAAAATGCACTGGCTATTGAAATTAGAAGAGTCGGCCTGCGTGTAGCTCAACAAACGCCCTTGGCTGTGCACTATGATGAATTTGTTGTCGGAGAATTTGTAACTGATTTGCTTATTGAAGATCAAGTAATTATCGAGTTGAAAGCATCCAAAGGATTGGATACCAGCCACATCGCTCAATGCATGAATTACCTTAAAGCGACAGGCCTTTCGGTCTGTCTACTCATTAACTTCGGCAAACCAAAAGCCGAAATCAAAAGGATAGTCCGTGATTTCTAATCTGCGTTCATCCGTTTTTATCTGTGGCTAATCATGTCTTCTTCCCACGCCGAGTTGTTTACCATCCGCGACTGGCTGCGCTTTGCCGTCAGCCGCTTTGAAGAGGCCGGCCTGTTTTACGGCCACGGCGCCCAGAACAGCTACGACGAAGCCGTCTGGCTGGTGATGGCATCCCTGCATTTGCCGCTGGATACGCTGGAAAACTTCATGGATGCGGTGATTACCGAGCCGGAGCGCCGCGCCCTGCTACACTTGATCGAGCGCCGCGTGACCGAGCGCATTCCCACGGCCTATCTGTTGCGCGAGGCATGGCTGGGCGAATTCAGGTTTTATGTCGATGAGCGCGTCATCGTGCCGCGCTCGTTCATCGCCGAACTGCTGCGCGAACAGCTGACGCCGTGGGTGGAAAATCCCGAAGAAGTGGTCAGCGCTGCGGATATTTGCACTGGTAGCGGCTGTCTCGCCATTTTGCTAGCACATGCCTTCCCCAATGCCGAAATCGACGCAGTGGATATTTCGGACGAGGCGCTGGCCGTGGCGCGACGCAACGTTGTGGACTACGGCCTAGAGGGTCAGGTGCAACTGGTCAAATCCGACATGCTGACTGCTCTGCAGGGCAGACGCTACGATGTCATTATCAGCAATCCGCCCTATGTGGATGCGCCCTCCATGGATGCGCTTCCCCCGGAATACCGACGCGAGCCGCAGCTGGCGCTGGGTAGTGGCGACGATGGCCTGGATCATACCCACACCCTGTTGTGCGAGGCGGCTGCTCACCTCAACCCGGGGGGCGTGCTGGTGGTGGAGATCGGCCATAACCGGGATGTGCTTGAAGCGACTTATCCTGAATTATCCTTTACCTGGTTGGAGGTCAGTGCCGGGGATGGGTATGTGTTTTTGCTGACGCGCGAACAACTGCCGTCACCATAACCGATGGCAGTGTGATACTCTTTCCACCAAAGAATAGACGCGAATCCTTGCGTTAAGATCAAACCATCAAAAGGAATTTTCTCGAAGATGCGATTTGGATGGGTGCGCTGTGTGGCACTGGCGGCTTTTATGTTGCCTGCCCGGGCCGATGCGCAGGAAACAGCGCCGCTTGATTTGACCCGATTACCTTTTGAGCAGTTGCTCGATATGGAAGTCGTGACTGCATCCACTATTGCACGCCAGGTCAGCAGCGCGCCTTCGGCCGTCAGTATCGTGACGGCCGACGATATCCGCAGTTACGGCTACAGGACGTTGGGGCAGGTGCTGGAGAGCATGCGCGGGCTGTGGGTGACCAATGATCGTGCCTACAGCTATCTGGGTGGGCGGGGCTATGGCCGCCCCGGTGATTTTACCGGGCGCATCATGCTCACCATCGACGGCACGCAGGTCAACGACAATGTCTACGACAGCGCCTTTTTTGATACGGCGGCCTTGCTGGATACGGCACTGATTGATCGTGTCGAGTATGTATCAGGCTCGGGGTCGGCGGTGTACGGCAATAACGCCTTTCTGGGGATTGTTAATGTCGTGACCAAGCGAGGCCGGGAGTTCGATGGTCTGCAGGTGGCAGGCGAGGCCGCCAGCTATCAGAGCCGCGCCGCGCGCATGACTTACGGCAAGCGATTCGACAATGGCGCAGAGGTCCTGGTATCCGGGTCGGGGTCTGGCAGTGCGGGGCAGACGTTGTATTTTCCTGGTGCGGTTGGATCGGGTAGCGATGGCGTGGCGCACCATCTCGACGATCAGCAGAACCGCCGCCTGTTCGGCAAGCTGGATTGGGAAAACTGGGCGGCAGAAGCGGCCTATGTGACCCGGACCAAGGATATCCCCACAGCACCCTACGGCGCCGATTTCAATGCTCCGTTTTCCTATCAGGACAGCACCTTCAACGCCAGTCTCAAGCACCATCGCAATCTGGGCGAGCAACTGAAGCTCTCCCTTCGCGGGTATTACGGTAACTATCGCTACCATGGCGAAATGACTTTTTCTGGAACACACTGGAACGAGAAATCGCTGGGTCAGTGGTGGGGAGTTGATGCGCAGTTTATCGGCACCTGGTTCAGCGGACATAAACTGGTATTCGGCACCGAGTATCGCGACGATATTCAGCAAGATGTTATGACGCCGGTCAGTACGTCGCGGCATGACGAGCAAACCCTGAGCTTGTATGTCCAGGATGAGGTTGCCCTCACTACGCAGCTGACGATGAACCTGGGCTTGCGTTACGATTACAACACTGATGTTGCGGGAAACTTCAGCCCGCGTGCGGCATTGATCTATGCGCCGGACGAGCAGACGGTGTTCAAGTTGTCGCACAGCCAGTCCTACCGAACCCCGGCGCCGTTTGAAAAGTACTACACGGATGGCGCGTTGTTGACAAATCCTGACCTGAAGCCGGAGCGTATTCGAGCCTTGGAGTTGGTGGCGGAACGACATTTTGGCCGGGATACACGCCTGCTGGGATCGGTCTATCGATACCAGACGCAGGATTTCATCAGTAGTGTGATCCTGGATCCCGTCTCCGCCACCAGCCAGTTCCAGAATGTGGAAGGGGGCGAATCGACTGGCGCCGAACTCGAATTCGAGCGGCATTGGCAAAACGGCATTCGCATGCGTGCGAGTTATGCCTACCAGGATGCGCGCGATGGCAATGACCGATGGCAGAGCAATTCTCCTCGCCAGATCGGAAAATTTTCTGTGAGCACTCCATTGATCAATCATCTCTGGCGAGCCGGACTTGAGATGCAGGGGTACAGCAACCGTAAAACCGAGCAGGGTGCGCAGGTTGGCGGGTATGGCGTGGCCAATCTGACACTGTCTTCGGACGCGTTGTTGCCGCATGTCGATGTGGCATTTGGTATTCGCAACCTGTTTGATCGTGATTATGTTCATCTGGCACCGTCGGCTAATACTTACCAGACGGTCATCCCGCAGGATGGCCGGAATTTCTGGGTACAGATCAGCTATGATTTAAGGTAGAGTCGTGACCATTCACCCCTATCACGCTAATCGACAAAATTTATGGGAATCTTGCCGCTCCATCCATGAAGTGCAGGCTCACACAATTTATTTCGATTCTGACGATTTTGGTCTCAAGCCGGGCGGCGTACGCGCTCGATTCGCGCGAAGGGCAGCAGGATCTTACCCAGCTTTCCTTCGAGAAGTTGCTGGAGACTGATGTGATTCCGGCATCGAAGCTAGCCAGCCAGATCAGCGATGCCCCATCGGCCGTGGCGATTGTCACGGCACAAGATATCCGCGATTACGGTTACCGCACGCTGGCCGATATCTTCAACAGCATGCGCGGGCTCTACACGACCTATGATCGCAGCTATCAGTATCTTGGCGGACGCGGGTTTGGGCGCCCCGGCGACTATGCCGGGCGCATCATGCTGATGATCGATGGTTATGCGACCAACGATAATATTTACAACCAGATCTACATCGATCACTCCGGCCTGCTGGACGTCGAACTGATAGACCGGGTGGAATACATACCCGGTACCGGTTCGGTGTTGTACGGCAACAATGCCTACTTCGGCATCATCAATATCATCACCAAAAAAGGCCGCGCTTTCGACGGCGTGCAACTGGCTGGCGAGATCATGAGTTATGGTGGCAAGAAAGGTCGCGTTGCCTACGGCAAGCAACTGGGCAATGGGGCCGATGTGCTGATATCCACCTCATGGCAGGACAGTGACGGACAAAACCTGTTTTTCTCCGAGTTTACAGACCCCGCTAACGATCCCAATGCGGCTGTCAACAAGGGGGTTGCCCGTAACACGGATTACGAAAAGAGCAGGCGCCTGTTCGGCAAGCTGCATTTTCAGGGGCTGACGGTCGAGGGTGGTTATGTCAGCCGTAAAAAAGGCATACCAACGGCCTCTTATGGCATCGATTTCAATGGCTATAACCAGTACTGGGATGATAACGGTTTTCTCAGCGCAAGATACGACACCGATCTCGGCACGAAACTCAAGTATTCCACCCACGTCTATTATGGCGCTTATCTGGATCGTGCTGCCGGCTATTTTACCGTTGGCGGGATGTGGCGTGAGCATAATCAGGGGCAATGGTGGGGCATAGACCAGAAATTCCTGGCGACCTGGTTCGATAGCCATAAACTGATATTTGGGGTCGAATACCGCGACGATTTTCAACTGGATATATTCAATCCGGTCGCTTCTTCCGGCGATACGCGCACCACGGTCAGCCTGTATGGGCAGGATGAAATTACGCTGAACGAACGATGGAAAGTGAATGTCGGTGCCCGCTATGACCATGCCGACGATATCGGTGGCAATGTCAGCCCGCGTTTGGCAGTGATCTATTCGCCGCAGGAGCAAACCAGGATCAAGGCTTCGTACAGCACAGCATTCCGCTTGCCTGCAGCTTATGAAAAGTACTATACGGACGGATCGCAGATCCCCAACAGGAACCTGCAGCCCGAGTATGTCACGACGACAGAACTGGTGCTGGAGCATCGCTTCTCGCCGGACATGCGATTTACCGGCTCGGTCTACCGCTACCGCACTCGCGACCTGATTACCGATGTGGATGATATTCCTGCACCGGGCTTGAACCAATATGTGAATATAGGTCATAGCCGGACCAAGGGCGCCGAGTTCGAACTGGAACGGATATGGGGTAATAGCATTCGCATGCGCGGCAGTTATGCCTGGCAGGATGCTGTCCAACAGAATGGTGAGCGCATGATCAACTCGCCACGTAACCTAGCCAAGCTCAACCTCTCATTTCCCTTGCTGCACCAGGCAGTGCGCACCGGGTTGGAACTCCAATATACGGGGGAACGGCTGACCGAAAGCCGGGCCAGGCAGGGCGGCTACACATTGGCCAACCTGACCTTTACTGCTGACCATGTCCTGCGTGATTTGAGCGTCATGTTCAGTGTTCGCAACCTGTTCGATCATCAATACGATGCCGTTGCTCCGGGTGGCTTTACCCAGGATGCGCTGGAGATGGATGGGCGCAATTACTGGCTGCAATTGCAGTACGATTTCAGATGATGCGCTACGGATTCATCATTCTTGCGCTGGTTTTCGGGCTGTCGCGGGCATTGGTGGCCGAGCCCGTACCGGAGAATGCGATGAAGGCTGCATATCTCTACAACTTTGCATTGTTTACCGAATGGCCTGCCCATACCGATGCAATCAATATCTGCATACCGTCAGGCGAGAGCATTGCTTATGCCTTTGATGGCATCGAAGGCAAGAATGTGCGGGGCATGCCTTTAAAAGTGGTCCGCCTGACGAGCATGCAAAATGTCTCGGGATGTCAGATTCTTTATTTGGGTGAGGCTGACCGATCGCGAGTGCAGGATTTTCTTGGACGGATTGGAAACGCGCCGATCCTGACCGTGACCGATGTCGATGGGCTGCTCGAACAGGGGGTCATGATCGGCATGTTCGAGAATAACAGACGGCTTGTGGTCGAGGTTAATCTCGATGCTTCCAAGCGGGCAGGGCTGGCGATCAGTTCGAAACTGCTTCGCCTGGCGCGTCGGGTGTACTAGGGCGTCGTCAGCGTATGAATCTCGATAAGCTGAGAAATTCATCCATCAGCACCAAGCTGGCAATCGTCAACGCAGCGGCGACCATTGCTGCGCTGGTCATGGTGCTGCTGATCGCGCTCGGGTACGAATTCTTCGCTTTCCGTCAGAGTATGGCTGAAGAGATCCGCGTCCAGTCCATCATCATCGAGAGCAACAGTACGGCGGCTCTGGCATTTGGCGATGCCAAGGCCGCAGCCGAAACACTGGCTGCGCTGCGGGCCTCGCCGGATATCGACCACGCGATCATCTACCTGCCGGATGGCAAGCCGTTTGCCTCATATATTCGAACCGATTCCGGCCATACCGAGTTGCCCGGTTTACCAAAACAGCGCGGCCTGGTGTTCCATCGGGGGGGATATACCCTGGCTCAGGATATCAAACTGGATGGCAGGCTGCTGGGCTATCTTTATGTCGAAGCCAATGCCAACCGGCTGTACTACAGCCTCCAGTTGTTTGGTGCCGCCATTGTCGCGGCGATTCTTGCAGCCGTGGGGTTTGCGCAGATTCTGCTCAAGCCCTTGCAACTGGCGATTGCCAGCCCGCTCGATCGCCTGGGTGCGCTGATGCGACAAGTCTCCGAAAACAAGGATTACACCCTGCGTTCGGAACATGAGGGCGGCGATGAGGTCGGCGTGCTGACGCGTGAATTCAACGGCATGCTGGCGCAGATTCATCGGCATAAGGCAGATCTCGAATTCGAACTGGAGCGCAGGCTGGAAGCAGAAAAACGCCTGGAACGGCTGGCACATTACGATAACGTTACGCAGTTGCCCAACCGTAATTTCTTTAACAACAGCCTCGCCCGCGCGGTCGGCGTATCTGCCCGCACCGGAAAAACGATGGCATTGATGTTTATCGACCTGGACAACTTCAAACGAGTCAACGACACGCTGGGGCACCATATCGGCGACTTACTGCTAGCCGATACCGCATTGCGCATCAGCGGAACATTGCGAGCCAATGATGTGGTGTGCCGGATCGGCGGAGACGAGTTTGCAGTGATATTGGAAAACCTCGAAACGCCCACCCTGTCCGGCTTTATCGCCAGCAAGATCATCCATGTGCTGGCCAAGGGGTTCAGTTTCGGCGACAGCGAGATTTTTATCGGGGCCAGCATCGGCATCAGCACCTATCCCGAAGATGCGCAGGACATTCCGGGCCTTCTGCGGAGTGCGGATACCGCGATGTATCACGCAAAAGAGCATGGCAAGAATAATTACCAGTATTACAACGCCGATCTCGAGACGCGCGCACTCAGGCGCATGTCGCTGGAAACCGGGCTGCGGCGCGCAATCGATGCCCGGGAACTGGTGCTGTATTATCAGCCACAGGTTGATACGCTGACCGGTCGCATCATCGGCTTTGAGGCATTGCTCCGCTGGCAGCATCCGGAGTGGGGTTTGGTTAACCCCAACGATTTCATCCCCGTCGCCGAGGAAACTGGAATCATCGTGCCGATCGGCGAGTGGGTACTGCGTACGGCCTGCCACCAGGCAAAAATCTGGCAAGAGCAGTTTTCTCTTGAATTGACGATGAGCGTCAATATTTCAAGCAGGCAATTCCGCGAGCCGGAAATCGTCGAGAACGTATTGTCTATCGTTGCCGAGACCGGTATCTCGCCCGACAAGCTGGATCTTGAACTGACGGAAAGCACGCTGATGGACGGCACCGACGTTGTTTTCAACAAGATGAACCGTCTGCGCGAAACGGGCATCTGCATTTCGGTCGATGATTTCGGCACCGGTTACTCGTCGATGAGCTATCTCAAGCGATTTCCTATCACCACGCTCAAGATCGACCGCAGCTTTGTACAGGATATTCCTACCGACGCCGATGACATTGCCATCACCCAGGCAATTATCGCCATGGGCAAAAGTCTGGGCCTGATTCTGGTGGCAGAAGGGGTCGAAACCGCCGAACAAATGCATTTCCTGCGTGAGCATCGATGCGATAAGCTGCAAGGGTTCCTGTTCAGTCGCCCGATCCCGGCACACGAGGCCGAAGCGCTGCTGAAGCGGGATGGCAATGCCGTTGTCTTTGCCATCATTAAATAGCCAGCCGTGCGCCGGGCTAATTGCTCATCTGCGTCCAAACCACTATAATTCGGCGCGGTGTTGCCGGTGTAGCTCAGTCGGTAGAGCAGCTCATTCGTAATGAGAAGGTCGGGTGTTCGATTCATCTCACCGGCACCAATAGATAGGCGGCTCCCAGCGATGGGGGCCGTTTTTGTTTGTGGCTTGTTTCGATGTTTGTAACCGGTTTGTAATCGCATTTTGTAAATGCATCAAAGACAAACCCGGCATTACACTTGGTCTGTTGCCACCTGAAGTAGCCAGAGTCCGCCAGGATCAACCAACTTTCCCGCTTTACCTGATACCGTCAGGCGGCGGTCATGTGCTTTAAGCAGCCAATCTCTCGACGGGCTTTACCTTGATATTGCTTTGCTGTTCGGCGCGCCACAGATCGAACTGCACTTGAGCGCGTAGCCAAGTCTCAGGGTTTCCATTCAGCCATTGCCCCAGACGTATAGCCATCTCTGCACTGATAGCAGCCTTGCCGTTAATCATGCGTGAAAGGGTGACGCGCGACACGCCTAATTGCTCTGCGGCCTGCTTCACATTCAGCCCGAGTTCGGGAAGCACATCCTCTTTAATAATTTCGCCGGGATGTGGCGGGTTGTGCATACGCATATTCATGTCTCCTAGTGATAGTCCTGATAGTCAACGATTTCGGCGTCATCGCCATTAAATCGAAACGTCAGTCTCCAATTTCCATTTACCCATACCGACCAATGGCCAGCCATGTCGCCCGTCATGGCATGTAATCGCCAGCCTGGCATATCCATTTCCTGCGGAGTACTCGCTACGTTCAGGATTGCCAATTGGCGTGTCAACTTCTTCGCATGGTCTGCACGAATGCCCGCCTTGCTGCCTGTCAGGAAGAACTTTTCAAGCCCTTTATGTGCGAAATTCTTAATCATTTGTGTGTATCGTATAACGCATCACGCAACAATGCAACAGGTTATTTAACGGCTTTTAATCCCGGCTTCTCTGGTACAAATGTAATTCCAGCTTGTTCCAATATGTGTGCCTCAATCTGCGCGAGATACGGCCTCAATGCATCCACACTGCGCGGTCTGTACCGTCAGGCGACGTAAATACTCTTCATCCAGCTTTAGCCCTGGAAACCATGTCTTTTACTGCAACGGTCATATTTACTGGCACTAGTTTGGTGTCTCTATGGGCATTCTGAAACACGCGGAACACTTCATCAGAGAACGCTTGGCCGATTTCTTCAACTCCCGTGAAATCAAGAATTACTGTTTTGAATTTTTCGAAACGGAAAATAAGCCTCTTTGCCTGTGATCTTGACACCAGTTTTTCACCTTCATATTGGCCAAGCCGGACAGGAACGATTGTCTTGGCAAACGTGTATTCTTCAGGGGCGGCAAACTTGTCGAAAATCTCCTTTGTTGTACGTTTGCTGTCATTCGTTAATCGCATGACAACCAATGTTCCAGGCGCATTTTTTGGGCGCTCGATTAACATATCGTCCAATCCGTCATCATGCATAAAATGAAGACTGCCGGAACGTATGTCGAAGAGATCGAACACCTTGCTTGAAAAGAAAATACCCTCCCCAGAATGGTTATCCGGATCAGTCGTAAACTTTCCTTTAGCCAATTCGAGGATTGCTTCTCGTGGATCGTATAGGTCAAGGGCTTTCTGGATTTTGATGAAGATGCCTTCGCCTTCATCAGAAACCCAAACCTGGGTATAGAGTGCGTTGCGCACGGCCCAGACCGTTACTTTATTCGAACCAGAGTGATCGATGGCGTTATTAACCATCTCTGTAAATCCATAACGCCAGACATCGCGAACGTTTTCCGGTAAATCGGATACTAGCGGGGCAAGCATTGATTGCCATACCCGATCTTCTGATAGCCCTGCTCGTTCAAATTCTTGATGGATACGGTTCAATTCCGCAAGAGAATAAATAACGCCGCGTCCAACGCCCTGCTTAATGATTAAGCCATTCTTAACAGCCGTGCGCAACCGGGCACTGGCGGCTTGGCGCGATATTCCTGACTCCATGGCTAAACGCACGGCTACATTCTTACCGTTGTCTGAGACGAGTTTTAGCAGATTGTGCGAGGTGTCGTCGATGGCCATTTCAATTTTAAATGTAAAGGATGATGAATTTAATTGTAAAGTAAAATGTATTTAAACGTAAAGCTTGGAATTGGTAAACGTAAAGTCTAACCGGCACCAATAGATATGAGGCTCCCAGCGATGGGGGCCGTTTTTGTTTTGTGGCGAGGGGTAGAAGCCTGCCGAAATAGCTTTTAAACAGGACTTCCCTGGCGGTTAACGATGGGTATTGTTTTGCCTTGCGCCGCCGATTTCAGGCTTGCGGCAATGACGCGGCAATTTTCGCGGGCATCGGCAAGTGGCAGCAACGGCGATTTCTTGTTCAGTACGCAATCGCTGAAATGTTCGATCTCCAGGGTGAAATGGTTGGATGGCGGCAAGCGCTCCTCGCACTGCTGGCCGCTTTCGGTCCACCATGACAGCACCGGGGTATCGCCCGGGAGTTGCCAGGCCGCATGGCACTTGATGCCGCCCGAGGTGCCGATGATTTCATACTCCGAGCGCCGTGCGCGTTCAAAACTGATGTCGAAATGGCCGAACTTGCCATCGCCAAAATCCAGCACGCCGCTGGCTGCGCTATCTGCACCGCTTTCCACATACTTTGCTATTGCCGTGACCGCCAGCGGTT